>Ga0181538_10000054_pt1 | contig 109769 bp, 96 predicted proteins | sample PEATcosm2014_Bin_40_FD_119773 | JGI IMG/M metagenome (GOLD analysis project Ga0181538, IMG submission 119773) | Peatland microbial communities from MTU Mesocosm Facility, Houghton, MI, USA - PEATcosm2014_Bin23_30_metaG | ecosystem: Environmental > Terrestrial > Soil > Wetlands > Peat | place... | reverse complement strand
GTCTACAGCAGCGGCTCCGTCGACAACACCGGCACGGTGGAGGTCGACGGCATCCTCTACATCACCGGCGGCGTGACCTTCACGAACTCCGCTTCGGTGACCGTCGGTTCGGCGGGAGAGCTGGAGGGGTCGACGTTCACCCAGGACGCCACCGGCGTGTTGAACGTGGAGCACGACGCCACGGGCGCGTCAGGGACGGTGAGCGCCAGTACGGCGAACCTGAACGGGTGCATCGGCACGTCGGGACCGAGCCTGCCACTCGGAACGATTCTCTATGCATTGTCGTACTCGACGCTGAGCGGGCAGTTCTCCTGCTCGAGGTTCCCGACCCAGATCTACTCGGTCAACTACGAGACGACGCCGGAGCCGTCGGTGCAGCTGGTGGCGACCGACGTCGTAGCCACCCCGCCGACGATCATGTCCGCGGACAGCGCGACGTTCACGGTTGGAACATCGTCGAGCCTCACCGTGACGACCACCGGCACGCCGGTGCCGGGCCTGTCCGAGACCGGCGCCTTGCCGGCCGGCGTGACCTTCGTTGACAACGGGGACGGTACGGCGACCCTGTCGGGTATGCCGACGGCCGGCTCGGGCGGCGTCTACCCCCTGACGATCACGGCGGCCAACGGTGCGACGCCGAGCGCCGTGAAGACCTTCACGCTCACGGTGGACGAGGCGCCGTCGGTCACCTCGGCCGACCAGGCCACGTTCATCCAGGGGAACGGGGGGACCTTCACGGTGACCACGTCCGGGTACCCTGCGCCCACACTCAGTGTCAGCAGCGGGCTGCCCTCCGGCGTGAGCTTCGCCGACAACGGCAACGGCACCGGGACCCTGTCGTACACCCCGACCGCCGGAACCGGCGGGCTCTACTCCTCGTTGACCATTAAGGCCCACAACGGAGCGGGGGCGGACGCCGAGCAGCCCTTCACGTTGGACGTGGACATCCCGCCCACCGTGAGCGTGGTCGTGACGCCTGGAGCGACGACGGTTGGTGACCAGGTATCTGCCCTGATCACGGCGTCGAGCCCGGGCAACGACTCGTTGAGTTACACGGTGGACTTCGGCGACGGCACCGTGTCGTCGGGTGCGTACCCGGGCACCCCGGTCACCGTCACCCACACGTACACGGCGACCGGCCCGTGGACGGTGCTCGCCGAGGCCACCGACAGCGTCGGGGCGACGGACGAGGCGAGCCAGGTCGTACAGGTCGACCCCGGACAGCCACTGAGCGCCAACGCGGGTCCCGACCAGACCACCACGGCGAACGAGCCCGTCGGCCAGGGGATCACGCTCGACGGCTCGGCGTCGACGCCCGGCTGTTGCATCGCCAGCTATCAGTGGGTGGTCACGAACGGCACGGACACCCAGGACTTCGACACCCAGGTCGTGCACGACGTCCGCTTCACCACTGCGGGGACCTACACCGCGACCCTGACCGTGGAGCAGGGTAGCGACACGAGCAGTGCCGACGCGACAATCACCGTCGACCCGCAGACCGCGACCGGGGTGTCGGTCACGGTGCTCGACGACGCGACCGACGCGCCGATCGACGGCGCCCAGGTGGACGTCATCAGCGCGGCGGGAGAGCAGTACCAGGCCTCGAGTGCCGCCAACGGAGTGGCCCTGCTCACGGGTGTACCCGATGGCAGCTACACCGCCTACGTGGTCGAGCAGGGCTACCACCCGAACCAGGGTTCCTTCGACGTCTCCGGTGGGTTGGGTTCGGCGACGGTCGACCTCACGGCCGGCGGGTTGGCGACGGCGAGCGTGACCTCGACCCCCATCACCAACTACCAGACCCTGATCGCCGACGGCATCGACCCGAACGACCCCAGCAACTACAACATCTACCAGTTCGACATCAATCTCGTCTTCGACGGGGTGCCGGTCACCTTCTCCGGCTTCGTCTCCCAGGGCGGCGGTGGCGGTGGCGGCGGAGGCGGCGGCGGCGGTGGCGGTGGCGGTGGCGGCGGCGGAAGCTTCGTCGGGAGTTCCGGCTTCGGCGGGGGGTCCGCCTGCTCGGGTTCCACCTGCCAGGGCCCGACCTCGGCGTCGGGCTACGGACTGACCGTCGAGGTCCAGTACGTCGACGACACTCCTGAGCTGCTCGAACTGGTCATCCCGGTGCAGGCCAAGTGGCTGAAGGAGTTCTACAACGTCGACATGGCGGTCACCAACCTCGGGTCGGCCGGCTTCACGTTGACCGGCGGCGCCGCGCAGCTCGACCTGCCGACCGCTTCCGACGGCTCCAGCCCGCTGGCCCTGCCGGCGCTGAACGGCCAGGCCCAGCCGGCGCTGCAGACCATGCCGGACATCCCGGGCGGGGACACCCAAAGCGTGCAGTGGATCGTCCGAGGCGACGAGGAAGGCGACTGGTACCTCTCGGCGAGCTACACGGCAACGCTGCAACCGGTCGGCGTCCCGGTGCAGCTCGATGCCACGCTGACCACTCCGATCCACGTGTGGGGTCTCTCGGCCATCAGCCTGCAGGTCACCGCCGACGACAGCTCGTTGCTGGCCAACCCCTACGACGTGACGGTCTCGATCACCAATGACACCAATACGGATCCCTCCGACGAGATCCCGCTCTACAACGTCGGCCTGCAGCTGCTGACCCAGGGCGCCCTCAACTTCGTCTACCAGCCGAACCAGCAGATGGCGGCCGAGTCCGCCGAGCTCGATCCCGGCCAGACGCTCTCGCTCCCGGCCGTCCTCATACCGGACTTCACCGGGGACCTGCGCCCCGACCTGTCCTCCATCACGGAGAAGGAAGCAGGCGGGCTGACCGATACCAATTCGACGATCATCGGCCAGACGGTGACGGGCGGGCGGCTCACCGCCAGCGGCCTGGGGATCACCGACGGGGTGCAGCTCGACTGGCAGCCCGTCCCCGACGCCACCGGATACCAGATCTGGTCGACGGCCGCGTGGCCCAACCCGATTCCGAACCCGCCGGATCTGACGCTCACCCAGTTCAGCGGTTCCCCGCTGCTCACGGTCGGCGAGGTCACCCAGGCCGACGTCACCGGTCTGACCCCGGGCGCGACCGCGTCGTATGCCGTCGTCCCGCTGTTCGGAGGCACGCCCGGCGACATGCAGAACGAGCTGGTGCAGGCGACCGCCGGAGCCGTAGCCACGAACTGCAACCCACCCGCAATCACGAGCGCCGATTCAGCTACAGCGGTAGCGGGAACTCCGTTCAACTTCGTGGTGACGACGTGCAGCACCTCAGTGCCCATCATCAAGGGATCCGGTCTGCCCAAGGGCCTCAGCCTGGTCAGTAAGGGCGACGGTACCGCCACGATCTCGGGAACGCCTGGTGCTCACGATTCGGGCAGCTACACGGCGACCATCACTGCCTCGGTCAAGAGCCAGCCAGTTGCCACTCAGAAGCTCCTAGTGACGGTGGATAACGCTCCCGTGTTCAAGTCCAAGGCCGAGGACCTGGTACACACCGGGACCAGCTTTAGTTACCCGATCACCACTCTCTACGGCTACCCCGTTCCAAGCATCACGTCATCCCCTCTGCCCACCGGGGTGACGCTGACCGACTTGGGAACTGGGTCAGCCACTCTCGGAGGCACCCCCGTAACGGGTGACGGCGGGGTCTACCCGATCACCATCACCGCGAAGAACAGTGTGGCCACGGTGAACCAAACCTTCACCCTGACCGTGTACCAGGCGCCTTCGGTTGTCGTTCCTACCAGCGTGTCCGTTAGCGAGGGGATTGGCATGACGCCAGTAACCGTCACCTATAGCGGTTATCCAGCGCCCAAGGTCACGGCCTCGGGACTCCCCAAGGGTCTGAGCCTGGTCAACAACCTCAATGGGACCGCGACCATTTCGGGAACTCCCGGAACCAAGGACCCTGCCGGGACCGACACCGTCACGATAAGTGCATCGAGCAAGGCTGGAACCGCCACCCGGAGCTTCCCAGTGACCGTAAGTCCGTAATCAGTCCCAAAAGTGCCTCGTACGGGGCGTACGTATCTCGGAGCGTCTCCGAATTGCCCCGGCGATCGGACCACGGCAGCCACGAGCGCTCCGAACTGAGCCATCCAGTCCAGCCACCTGTCCTCCTCAGAACCTTCGTTCAGAGCCGCACCGCACACCTCCTGGTCGGGTTTGCACCCGAGGAAGTTCCCCCGGGTGCCTATCCCAGGAGGTGGATCACCTGTATAACCGGCGACGGGGGCATTTACGTAGGGTTTCTAGAAGTGTCCCAGCGTCGTCCGTCCTTGGTCTGGTCCTACGACCTGCCTGTTGCCGTCATTGTGGCTGTGGCGATCGAGGCTGGCGTTACGGGGCGTTGGTTGACCTTTGCTGTTCTCATTGTCCTTCTGGTTGCCGCAGGAGTGGGCGGTTACACCATTCACCTCGCTCGACGACAGAGGGGGGCGACTAGCCCAAGTTGCCGAAGTGGCCCCCGTCCGGGCGGTGTGGGGCAGGTTCTCCCGGTCCCGCATAGCGTTCCGAGAGCGAACCGGGCGGAACTGATTGAGGCGGTCGACCGAGAGGGTACTGAGCGGGTCGGGATTCGAGGTCGTGGACGGTTGGTCGGATTCAAACCAGGCCCTCCCTTGGTTGCTCTCGCGATAAGAAGCCTCTGAGCATCGACTCGTCCATCGTTCATTGCACGCGCCGTGGAGATCCGCGACTGCACGCGTCAGAAACCCTCAACGTGACAACTGTCACGTCTCGACCGTCGTTCTGCGCACGATCGCTTGGCCCTGCGTGTGTGCAACCGGAGCTAAAGGAGGGAGCGGGATCCGCCGATTTCGGTGCCATGGCTATCAGAAATCTTGCGGCATCCTTCGCGCGTCCGGACTGCGAGGCGGCTCGTCGCCGAGGCCACCTGCACATGGCTTCTGACCGAGCCGGGAACCGGTTGCCCAGCCTGCTCATCCTCGTGGTGGTGGTCACTCTCATCACGACCGCATTCGGCTCACCGGTGCTGTCCGGACTGACCACGCCGGCCGGCGCCAGCTCGCCGACGACGATCACCCAGACGTTCGGCTTCACCAACTCGGTGCAGACGTTCACGGTCCCCGCTGGTGTGACGTCGCTCACCTTGACCGCCACCGGTGGCCAAGGGGGATGGGGTGGCGCGGATGCCTCGGGCAACCCGCCGGACGGCGGCTACCAGGGCCAGGTGACCGGCACCATCCCCGTAACGCCCGGTGACTACCTGACCATCGCGGTGGGGTCCGGTGCCGACGAGCCGATCGACACCGGGTGCACGCGCGGCAACGACGCGTCCTCTCCGGTCGACGCCGACGACGCGGTGCCCGGTGAGAACCCGTTGCCGCAGTACGACGGCGGCATGGGTGGCGCGCCCGGTCCGAACGGCTGCTCCGGTTACGGTGGCGCCGGCGGCGCGGCGAGCGTGGTGGAGATCGGGAGCTCCTCGAGCGCACCGACCAGCATCGGTACCGTCGTGGCCGGTGGCGGTGGCGGTGACGGCGGCTCGGGCCAGTACGCCTTGGTCCGTGGGCAGATCAACCTGGCCAACTACGTCCCGCAGTCGACCCCCACGTCGCTCACCTATGGTCTGCCCGCGGGGTGCACCACGAGCTGCACGTCGCACAACACCATCGAGACCCCGTCGCCGCTTCCGACCTCGCCCACCCAGGGGCAACCGGGCATCGCCGTCTTCACCCTGTGCGGTGGCTCCACCAACGGGAACAACGCCGACCAGTACTTCAACACGGGGGCGCCGGACAGCGAGCCCGGGTGCGACGGCGGCGGCGGGGCCGGCGGCGGTGGTGGCGCCGCCGGGGGCTCGGCCGGGAACGTGCAATTCGGCTCTGGGAGTTCCGACGAGTGGTACGGGCAGGGCGGCAGCCCGGGAGAGAACTCGACCGTCGGCCTGACCGGGCTGAGTGCGCTGTACTCCTACTACGCCGACGCCGACACCGGGGCGCCCACGGTCTCGAACACCTTCGCCGACCCAGGCTCCAGTTTCGACGGGTCCGTCGTGCTGACCTACGCCTCCGGCGTGCCCGGCATTCCCGGCGGCGTGAGCGGGACGGCCGGCAACGGCGACGTCGCCCTGCAGTGGAGCGCGCCGAGCGCGGGCGCCGATCCCATCAGTGACTACGTCATTCAGTACTCCAGCAACGGCGGGACATCGTGGACCACCGACGACACGGGATCGACCGCGACGTCGGCGACGGTCTCCGGTCTGACCAACGGGACGGGCTACATCTTCGAGGTAGAGGCGGTCAACTCGGTCGGCGACGGACCCTTTTCCAGCCCGACCGGGACCCTGACCCCGTCGGGGCCGCCCGGGGCGCCCACCATCACCTCCCTCACGCCGCAGGACGGTGGCCTCCTGGTCAACTTCACCGCGCCGGCCTCCACCGCGCCGATCACCGGCTATCTCTACCAGCTCGACGGCGTCGGCCCGTGGTTCACGGCTTCGGCCGCGTCGAGTCCGCTCACCATCTCCGGCCTGACCGACGGCACGGCCTACTCGGTCCAGATCGAGGCGGTCAACGCCATCGGCACCGGTGCCCCGTCGAACTCGTTGACCCAGACGCCGGTGGCGGTGCCCGGGGCTCCCACCATCAGCTCCGTCGCGGTCGGGTCCACCACGGCGTCCGTCTCGTTCACACCGGGCAGTGACGGCGGGAGCACTATCACCGGGTACCGCTACAGCACCGACGACGGGACCACGTGGACCACCACCTCCACGACGAGCCCCGTCGCGGTGATCGGACTCAGCGACGGCGCCACGTACACCTTCGAGCTCGAGGCCACCAACGTCAGCGGGAACGGAGCACCGGCCACCACCTCGTTCAACACCACGGCGCCGCCGTCCGCGCCGGTGATCGGCTCCATCGCCTCGGGGGACGAGGCGCTCACCGTGTCCTTCGCCGCTCCGGCCAGCGGCGGCTCGCCCATCACCGACTACGACTGGTCCACCGACGGCGGCACCAACTGGTACTCGGAGGACGCCGCCGGGACCCCGTGCCAGGACACCTCCGACACGGTCACCTGCGCGGTCGACACGCTGTCGACCGACGGGCAGACCCCTCTGACGAACGGAGTCTCCTATCCGATTCAGGTGCGCGCCGTCAATGCGGTCGGCACCGGGCCGGCGTCGGCCTCCGAGCCCGGCACTCCCTTCACGACGCCGGGGGCACCGACCATCACCTCGGGCGCCGACGGCATGGTGGCGGCGAACCAGTCGCTCACCGTCACGTTCACCGCGCCGACCAGTGACGGGGGATCTGCCATCACCGGCTACCAGTACTCCACCGACGCCGGGGCCACCTGGCAGGACCGGACCGACGGTCAGCCGGCCACGTCGACGACGACGACCATCACCGCCGTCTCGGCCGATGGCGTGACCCCCCTGGTGGACGGCGTTACCTACGACGTGGAGATACGCGCCGTGAACGCCGCCGGCGAAGGTCCCGGATCGGCCGTGGCGACCGGCATCCCAGTCACGGTCCCCGACGCGCCGACCATCACCAGTGTCGGGCCGGAGAACGGGGCCCTGGCGGTGGCCTTCGCCCCGGCCTCGAACGGGGGATCGGCCATCACCGCCTACGAGTACTCCCTCAACGGGGGATCCTGGACGTCGACCGGTTCGCTCTCCCCCCTCTTCACGATCGGCGGCTTGGTGAACGGCACCAGTTACGCGGTCGAGGTGCGGGCGGACAACGCCCAGGGGTCCTCGGCCGCCTCGGCCGCCGTCTCGGGCACTCCGGTCACCGTTCCCGGGCAGCCGACCATCACGTCGACGACGCGCGGCAATGCCACCATCACCATCTCCTACACCGCGCCGATCGACGGCGGCAGTCCGATCCTGAACTACCAGTACTCGACGGATGCCGGAACCACCTGGCAGGACGCGTCGTCGGCGGCAGACCCCATGCTCATCACCGCCCTGTCGACCGACGGGACGACGCCGATCTCGAACGGCACCGAGTACCCCGTCGAGATCCGTGCGGTGAACGCGGCCGGGGACTCGTTGGCGTCCGTGCCGGTGGAGGCGGCGCCGGCCACGGTGCCCGGAGCCCCCACGGTGACGCTGACGCCCGGTGACGCGTCCATCGGCGTGACGGCGAGCATCACCGACGACGGCGGCTCGTCGGTGACGGGTCTCGACTACTCGCTCGACGGCTCCCCGTTCACGTCGACCGGCACCACCAGCCCGACCTTCACCATCCCCGGCCTGGTCAACGGCACCAGCTACACGGTCTCGGTCCGGGCCGACAACGCCATCGGGAACGGCGCCGCTTCGGCGCCGGCCTCGGCCATCCCGCTGACGGTGCCGGGGGCTCCCACCAACGTCGTCGCGGCGAGCGACTCCGCCTCCGCCGACGTGTCGTGGACGGCACCGGCGTCGGACGGCGGCTCCGTCATTACCGGGTACACGGCGACGGCGTACACCTCGCAGGCCGGGACGACCACCGCCGGGACGGCGTGCACCACCGCGTCGCTGGCCTGCTCGGTCACCGGTCTCACCAATGGCACCACGTACTACGTCGGCGTCGTGGCCACCAACGCCGCGGGCTCGAGCGTCACGTCCAGCCCGCTGCAGGCGGTGACCCCGATCGCCCGCCCGGGAGCGCCCACCGTGACCGCCGTCAACTCGGGCAACTCCTACCTCTCGGTCGCCTTCACCGCCGGCTCCGCCGGCGGTGACCCGATCACCTCCTACCAGTACTCGCTGGACGAGGGGAACATCTGGACCGCCGCCAGCGGCACGGTCTCACCCCTCATCATCGACGGGCTGACCGACGGGACGACCTACACGGTCCTGCTCCGTGCGGTCAGCGCCGCCGGACCCGGCGCGGCCTCCTCACCGCAGACGGGCACGCCCTACACGTATCCCGACGCGGTGTCGGCCAGCTCCATCACCGCCAACGGCGAGAACGCGAGCGCAGTCGTCAGCTGGGCCGCCCCGGCCTGGGACGGTGGCGCTCCCATCAGCAACCAGACGGTGAGCGGGGTCGCCGACGCCGCCTACACGGTGACCGCGTTCAACAGCGCATCGGGCGGCACCCAGCTGGCGACGTGCACGACGTCGGGCGCGCTGAGCTGCACGCTCACCAGCCTGACCAACGGCACGACGTATTACATCTCGATCCAGGCCGGCAACGCCGCCGGACTGAGCGCCCGCTCGACGCCCCGGGTGCCGGTGACCCCGTCCATCGACCCCGGCCCGGTCTCGGCCGTCACCGCCGCCGCCGGTGACGGCCAGGCCGCCGTCTCGTGGACTCCGGGGAGCACGGGGCAGAGCGCCATCACGAATTACCTGGTCTCGTACTCGTCGGGCGGCTCCTACACGCAGTTCGCCCATCCCGCCTCGACCGCCACGAGCACGACCGTGACCGGCCTGAGCAACGGCACCACGTACACCTTCGAGGTTGCCGCGGTGAACGCCCAGGGCACCGGGACGGCCAGCGCACCGAGCAACGCCGTGACCCCGTCCGGGCCGACGATCTCCTCGCCCGCCCTCTCCGGCGGCGAGATCGGCGTGGCCTACGACGCCACCCCTGCCGTCAGCGGAGGGACCGCTCCCTACACCTGGTCGGTCACCGGTGGCTCGCTGCCCGACGGGCTGAGCATCGACCCCTCGACGGGGGAAATCGCCGGCACCCCGACCACGACGGGGACGGCGACGTTCACCGTGGAGGTCACCGACGCGGTCAACGGGACGGCCACCCAGACCGAGTCGGTGGACATCCTCAGCGCGCCGAGCTTCACCTCGGCCCCGCTCACCGGGGGCGAGGTCGGGGTCGCCTATGCCGGCACCCCCGCGGTCAGCGGCGGGACAGGCACCTACACCTGGTCGGTCACCGGCGGCTCGCTGCCCGACGGGCTGAGCCTGGACCCATCGTCGGGGGCGGTGACCGGATTCCCGACCGCGGCCGGGGCTGCGACCTTCACGCTCGTCGCCACCGACACCGACGGCGGGTCGGCTATCCAGCCCGAGTCGGTCGAGATCGTGGGTGGACCGGCGGTCACCTCGGCGCCGCTCCCCGGCGGCGAGGTGGGCGCGGCCGACGACGCCACCCCCGCCGTCAGCGGCGGGACTGCGCCCTACACCTGGTCGGTCACGGGCGGCTCGCTGCCCGAGGGGCTGAGCATCGACCCCTCGTCAGGGGCGATCACGGGTACCCCCACGACCCCTCAGACCGCCACCTTCACCCTCGTGGTGCGGGATGCCCTCGGGCAGGAGGCGACCCAGGGCGAGTCGATCGCCATCGCCACCGCGCCGTCGATCACCTCGGAGGACCTGCCGGGCGGTGAGGTCGGGCTCTCCTACGACGCCACCCCTGCCGCCGATGGGGGGACCGCTCCCTACACCTGGTCGGTCACCGAGGGCTCGCTGCCCGCCGGCCTGATCCTCGACCCCTCGACGGGGGAGATCACCGGCACCTCGACCACGACCGGGACGGCGACGTTCACCCTGGAGGCGACCGACGCCGACGGCGAGTCGGCCACCCAGCTCGAGTCGATCGACATCCTCACCGCCGTGAGCTTCACTTCGGCGCCGCTCCCCGGCGGCGAGGTGGGGGCGGTCTATGACGCCACCTCCGCGGTGAGTGGCGGGACGGGGACCTACACCTGGTCGCTCACCGGCGGCGCGCTGCCCGCCGGCCTGATCCTCGACCCCTCGACGGGCGAGATCACCGGCGTCCCGACCACGGCGGGGACCGTGACCTTCACCCTGACGGCGACGGACACCGACGGGGGCAGCGCCGGCCAGACCGAGTCGGTCGACATCGCCGCCGCCCCGAGCTTGACCTCGCCGGGCTTCCCGGCCGGCGAGGTCGGGGTCGCCTACGACATCTCCCCTTCGGTCTCCGGGGGAACCGGCCCCTACACATGGTCGACGGTCGGCGGTCCGCTGCCGGCCGGGCTGAGCCTCGACTCCTCGACCGGGGAGATCAGCGGCGTCCCGACAGCCGCCGGAAGCGCGACCTTCCTCCTCGTCGCCGAAGACACCCTGAGCCAGGACGCCGTCGAGTCCGAGTCGATCGCCATCGCAGTCGATCCGACCATCACCTCGACACCCGCGCCGGGCGGGGAGACGGGTGCGGCCTACGAGGCCTTGCCGACGGTGTCCGGCGGCACCGCGCCCTTCGCCTGGTCCGTCACCGGCGGCTCGCTGCCCGACGGCGTGGTCCTCGACACCACCACCGGGGCCATTACGGGTATGCCGACCGTGCCGGGGACGACCACCTTCACCCTCGTGGTCACCGACGGCCTCGGGCAGCAGGCCACCCAGGACGAGTCGATCGACGTGGCCAACGTTCCGGCCATCGTCTCCCCGGCCCTGGCCGGCGGCGAGGCCGGGGCAACCTACGACGCCGCGCCATCCGTGGCCTACGGGACCGGGCCCTTCACGTGGTCGGTCACCGGCGGCTCCCTGCCCGACGGCCTCAGCCTCGACCCCTCGACGGGGGAGATCACCGGCATCCCGACCTCGAGCGGGACCTTCGATTTCGACCTGCAGGTCACTGACGCCGACAGCGAGAGCGCCGGCCAGGCGGAGGCGATCACCATCGCCGCCATCCCGTCGGTCGTCGCCGACGGGACCCTCGATGCCAAGGTCGGGGTGCCCGTGAGCGACCAGTTGGCCGTCCACGGTGGGACGGCCCCGTTCGCCTGGACGGTGACGTCGGGGTCGCTCCCGCCCGGCGTGGTTCTCGCCCCCTCCGGCCTGCTCAGCGGGATGCCGGGGACCGCGGGGACCTTCGTCGCCGACATCACCGTCACGGACGCGCTGGGCCAGTCCGCAGCGGAATACCTGGCCGTGGTCGTGGCCCCGAGCACGCTCAACTCGAGCGGGCTCGCCACCACCCCTGACGGGAAGGGCTACTGGACCGCGAGCACCGACGGGGCGGTCTCGGCCTTCGGCAACGCCCAGTCCTACGGGTCGATGAGCGGGCAGCCCCTGAACCAGTCCGTGGTGGGCATGGCGGCGACCCCGGACGGGCAGGGTTACTGGCTGGTGTCCGCCGACGGCGGCGTGTTCGCCTTCGGCGATGCGCCGTTCCTGGGCTCCATGGGGGGCCACCCTCTGAACCAGCCCGTGGTCGGACTGACCGCCACCCCCGACGGACACGGCTACTGGCTGGTGTCCGCCGACGGCGGCATGTTCGCCTTCGGCGACGCGCCGTTCCTCGGCTCGGAAGGGGGCCATCCGCTGAACCAGCCCGTGGTGGGCATGGCGGCCACCCCGGACGGGCAGGGCTACTGGCTGGTGGGCGCCGACGGGGGCGTGTTCGCCTTCGGCGACGCCCTCTTCCTAGGCTCGCTGGCGAGCCATCGGCTGGACGAGCCGGTGGTCGGCATCGCGGCCACCCCCGACGGGCAGGGGTACTGGCTGGCGGCGGCCGACGGCGGGGTCTTCGCCTTCGGCGACGGCCCTTACGACGGCTCCGAGGCCGGCCAGCACCTAAATGCCGCCATCGACAGCATCAAGGCGAGCCCCAGCGGCCGGGGCTACTGGCTGATGGGCGCCGACGGGGGTGTGTTCACCTTTGGGGGGGCGACCTTCATGGGCTCGGACCCGGGGCTGGCTCAGTCGTCCTGACACCGGGCCAGGAACGCCGTGACGGCGGGCAAGGCCGCCGGGTCCTGGGCAAAGAAGGCATGACCACCCTCGAAGAGGCGGAGCTCCGCGCCCGGGATCCGTGCCGCCATGGCGCGGCCATTGTTTGGGCGGGGCAACTTCCTCCCAATTAACGGTTGGAGACAAGCCGAGCTGTTCCATTCTTGGCTCCGCACCGTCATGCCGGTCGTCGCTTGTGGGGCCGTTACTGCACCGAATTCACTAGGCGGGTTCAAGGGGTCCGCGCTACCTAATCGTCCTGATTCTGTGTAATCGTCCTGATTCTGTTGCCAAGACCGGCCTTGTCGCATCCGCCGGTGGGCAGCGCGACCGGCCAGTCTCGTCCCGCAGGCCAGCAGAGGCGGGTCCGCACTTGGACTGCACCCTCGCCTCTGCGGTGTAAATCGTGATCGAAAACGGAAGGCCCTGAGCCCTCCACACACGGCGCATGTCGAGCACAGTCAGGCCGTGACTGAGCGCCCTTCCAGCTCGGACTCCTGGGGCGAGCTCTCGGGGAAAGGGACCTTGGACCCTGCAAGAATCGAGTACACGGACGTATTTTCCAATATATGAAGCAGTCTTCCGAGGGCTTGGGCATGCTCGCTGCGGGACTGCGCGCCTGGGTCGGCTTCGAATTGCCGGACGACGAAGCGATGGCCGAGCGAACCGTTGAGCACGCCATGGACCTGTACTCGGGTGGTGCCACCATCGAGGAGACATGTGAATGGGCACGTAACTGCAGCTTCAGGTGGGCCAGCACGGCGTCGATATCGAGGGGGGCGTAAGTGTTGCCCTGGAAGAAGCATGGCCAAGGTGAAGGTGACCACTCCGACCTCCTCTGTCGAGAGCTGGTGGAGGACTGCGCGGCCTTTCTCGATGGTCGGCTGGCTGAAGTCCTAGAAGGCCGAAAGGCAGCGGTGCCCACCTGGGCGTGGACGAACCTGTTAGCTCATGGCTCAATGGAGGAATTGAGGCTGGCGAGCCGTGAGCCGCATGTCCGCCGTGGAGACGAGTACGGGGAGTGGCGGGAGAGCCGCTCCTACCTGGCAGCCATGATGCTTGCATCTGCCCGATCGTTCGGCCCCTTGCTCGCCCTCCAACAAGAAGCGGCCCTCGTCCCGCTCGAACTGACACTGGCCGCTTGCCCCCAACCAGGTGGCTGCAGCGCTGCGGACTGGGTGGCGCAGGTTGAGGCGGTGCTGAGGTTCCACCAAGACACGCTGCGTGCAATGAACCTCGATATTGAGCCGAAGAGGCAGAACGGAGAAGGGCAATGAGGATGCGATCCCATCGAGAGCATGCGTCGGTGCCGGAAGTCTCCGCACCCCGGCTTTCTTCGGTTCATGTGCTGCGGAGCGAGGACGAGCTCCGTGAAGCCGTCCAACGGGCGGCGGAGTTTCACAAGCGAACTGCCACGCTGCTGCGTGCACGCTCCGATCAGTATCAAGCCCTCTTGGAAATTCCGGTCGATCATCCCGTTCTCGACTAGGCCGAATGGGGTCGTGTCGGGGAGGACCAAAGCCTCTACCCCCATTTCACACGCTCGGTCACGCTGGGCTGAACACACCTTTGGCCTAGGAGGAAAGAACCATGGCACTGACACGCTGGGAGCCGTTTGCGCTGGATCTGCCTGATCGCTGGAAGAAGTTCTTCGATTTCGCTCCCGACGGCGAGAATTGGATGAGGGTCGAGGAGATCCACGAAGGCGACACGCTCGTGGTGCGTGCTGAGCTGCCCGGAGTCGACCCCGACAAGGATGTCGACATCTCGGTTTCAGACGGTGTCCTGCACATCGAAGGTCGACGCGAGGAGAGCACCGAGGACAAGAAGGAAGGCTCGTATCGATCCGAGTTTCGCTACGGGAAATTCAGCCGGGACCTGGCCTTACCCAAGGGCGTAGAGAGCAAGCAGGTCAAGGCGACCTACCGCGACGGCATTCTCGAAGTGCGCATTCCCTGGCCCGTCACGAAGGCCCAGGCACCAGAACGGGTCGCGATCAGTCGCAGCTGAGGTCGATTGCCGGGTCGCCCTTCGCCAATCCGATCCCCCCCACCCCCCGCCTCCCCCCCCTGGGGGGGTGGGGTGGGTCGTTCGGGATGCCCATTTCCTCACGAATCGGCTGCCGGAAGAAATCGGTAGGGCTCGCGGTGTGAGCACAGATCTACTGGGTGAAGGATCTACCCCGGAGTTGGTGCTGTCGGAAAGCGACGGCCGCTGACAACGTCGGCACGGATTCGGACGACCCGTTGACCCGGATCGACCACCTCGGGATGGGGAACATGCCTCGTCGGCACGTTCTCGGCGTCTTCGATCGCTAGACCCTGCACGAGCACGCTCCAGGTCTGCTCGGGTTGGCTGCCCTCCACGCCACCCAGGTGGGTCACCCCGTCCACCTGAAATGCAACGAGCCGGGCTTCGACCTGGTGGAATAGCCCCTCCCCGATCCGAATGACGACATCTGGCCCATGTACGGAGTAGTCGACCGGCAGGACGAGCGGTGCGCCGGCTTGGGACACGCCCAGATGCCCGTGCCGATGCTCTTTGGCGGCGACCGCAAGGAGCCGGCGACACTCGGGCAACGTGAGAACCTCGGAGCCCCGGTCATCGATCCACACGAACCCATGATCCCCGGATTGCCCGGTTGGCGACAAGGGTCAAAAGTCCACACCGTTGGCCTGAAGGAGTCGCACCGGTTAAGGGTCCTACGGCCCTTGGAGCTTATCGACCCGCCTGTCACCATGACGATCATGAGCCAACGCCCCGAGTGCGAAACCCCAAGCCAGGGCATCGGCCGGAGCCCGCTGCGCGTGGGCATCATCGCACCCCCGTGGCTGCCCGTGCCCCCCGTCGCCTACGGCGGTACCGAGAATGTCATCGACATCCTCGCCCGCGGCCTGGTCACCGCAGGCGTCGATGTCGTGCTCGTCACGACGGGCGATGCCACTTGCCCAGTCGCGCGCCGCTGGGTGTTCCCTCACGCCTTGGGAGTCGGCAACGGAGGCGTTGCAGAAGAGGCCTGCCACGTCATCGGTGCGTACTCGATGTTGGGCGACGTTGACATCGTGCACGACAACTCCATGGTGGGCCCGATCTACGCGTTGAGCGTTCCGAGTCCTCCAGTCGTCACCACAAACCACGGACCGTTCAACGACATACTGACCCCCGTCTACCAGGCCATCTCCCAGCGAACGCCGGTGATTGCGATCTCGAACCACCAGGCATCGGAGGCACATGGCGTCCCCATCGCCGCCGTCATACATCACGGTATTGATGTGGAGCGGATTCCGTTCGGCTCGGGCACGGGCGGCTACGCCGCGGTTCTCGGCCGCATGCACCCAGACAAGGGGATCGAGGAAGCAATCGCGGCGGCACGGGCAGCCGGAATGCCCTTGCGGATAGCCGCCAAGATGACCGAGTTCGCTGAGCGCGAGTACTTCAATACCCGCGTGGCGCCACATCTGGACGACGAGATCGAGTACGTGGGCGAGCTGGGTCGAAGCGACAAGTACGACCTTCTCAAAGATGCCGTCTGCCTGCTCAACCCCATCCGGTGGGACGAGCCATTTGGCATGGTGATGATCGAGGCCATGGCGTGCGGAACTCCCGTCGTCACCAACGATCGTGGATCGGCGTCCGAGATCGTCGATCATGGTGAAACGGGGTTTCTCTGCGATGACGAGCCCTCGCTCGTCTCCTCGCTTCACAAGGTGACTTCGCTCGACCGGTCGCGGTGCCGGGCGGCGGTTGAGCAACGGTTCTCGTCGAATCGAATGGCAGCTGACCACATTGCGCTGTACCGGCGTCTCATCTCTGGCGCAGCGGATTGCCCGGACACGGACACCGACCAGCGTCGCGGTGCCAGCCTCGGAGGCCCACGACCTGTGGGTTCCGCACACGGTTGTCGCTCGGCGAAGCCGGCGTCAGTCTCCGTGGCTTAGAGGGCGAGGGCTGTGCGGCGCGAGCGTCATCGGCCACGCTTCGTTCATGTGCATGAGTGAGTACGCTTACGGCTTCCAACGTGGCCGTGCTCCTGAAGGTATGCGCCAGGAGTTCCAATATGGACGACTCAGACTGCGGATTCATCCGTCCTGCATCGGCACGGCGAGCGATCTCACCGTCCGATTGATGAGGCGGAAGGTGGGTGATCGGTGACACAAGCGTGGGCCTACGGGGGGTCACCGGGCGTTGGGGCGGCCGGGTCCGTGACGCTGGTGGAGGGGGCGACCTTCTGCATCAGCGCCCCAGGCGGCGACATCCGGCCGGGGGCCGAGCAGGGCCTCTTCTTTCGCGACACCCGGTTCCTCAGCCATTTCGCGCTGACGGTCGACGGTCTCGAACTCGAAGCTTTGGCTGCGCACTGTCCGGCACCCTATGCCGGCACGTTCATCACCCGGCGACCCCCGAGGGCGGGGACCGCGGACAGCACCCTTCTCGTCGTGCGCCGCCGCTATGTGGGCAACGGCATGCGCGAGGACGTCGTGGTGCGCAACCTCGGGAGCGAGACAGCTGGTCTGCTGCTCGTGCTCGAGGTCGACGCAGACTTTGCCGGGTTGTTCGAGGTCAAGGAAGGGAGGGCCCGACGCCGCGATGCCATCGAGTCAACCATCGACAGATCTGATCTCTCGATGCGCTATCAGTTCGGGGCCGACAGCCGCGCCGTGCGAGTGTCAGGGGATGCGCCCGCCAAGGCCCTTCCCGGGCAGATCTCGTGGCAGCTCGTGGTGGAGCCTCGAGCTGACGTCTCGGTGAGCATTCAGGTGATCCCTGCGCAAGATGGCGTCGAGATCCCCCCTCGCTACGCGCCCGGCCAACCCATCGAGACGAGCCAGCCCGCCGCTCGACACGAGGCCTGGCGCCAGACGGCGCCCTTGGTGCACACGCCCGAGGAGCGACTGGGTGCCCTCCTGGCTACCAGCGCCGAGGACATCGGTGCGCTTCGCATGTTCGATCCCGACCACCCCGATCGCGTCGTGGTGGCGGCGGGAGTTCCCTGGTTCATGACCTTGTTCGGGCGTGACTCGCTCCTCGCGAGCTGGATGCTGCTCCCGGTCGACCCGACGGTAGCCCTGGGTACCCTTCAGACGCTGGCCCAGCTGCAGGGAGAAAAGGTGGACCCCCTCACCGAGGAGGAACCCGGCCGCATCCTGCACGAGGTCCGGTCAGGGCCCGACGCAGAGATGGCCCTGGGCGGGGGCAACCTCTACTACGGCAGCATCGACGCCACTCCACTGTTCGTGATGCTGTTGGGGGAGTTGCGACGCTGGGGATTGGCGACTTCGGAGGTCGACGCCCTGATCAGCCACGCCGACCGCGCCCTGGAGTGGATGGAGCATTTCGGCGATCGGGATGGCGACGGATTCATGGAGTACCAGCGTGCCACCGACCGCGGGCTGGTGAACCAAGGGTGGAAGGACTCCTTCGACGGCATCAACTTTGCAGCCGGGGATCTTGCCCGACCTCCGATCGCACTCGCCGAGGTTCAGGGCTATGCCTATGCGGCGTTTCTCGCCAGGTCCCACTTCGCCCGCGAAGCGGGGGATCTCGACGTCGCCCGCCATTGGTCGGAGCGAGCACATCGGCTCAAGCAGCAGTTCAATCAGGCATTCTGGCTGCCAGACCGGGGCTATTTCGCCGTCGCCCTCGACGCCGACAAGCGCCCGGTTGATGCCTTGGCGTCCAACATGGGGCACTGCCTTTGGACGGGAATCGTCGACGAGAACAAGGCCGCTTCCGTTGCGCGTCACCTCATGAGTGCCGAGATGTTCACCGGCTTCGGGGTGCGTACTCTCGCCTCGTCGATGGGCGCCTACAACCCCATGAGCTACCACAATGGGTCCGTCTGGCCCCATGACAACGCCATCGTGGCGGCGGGTCTCATGCGCTACGGCTTTGTCGCCGAGGCCCAACGAATCGTCCTCGGGTTGCTCGACGCATCCGAACAGATCGGCAGCCGGCTACCGGAGCTGTTCTGCGGATTCGACCGACGGGAATTCGACCTACCAGTGGCCTATCCCACGTCGTGTTCTCCGCAGGCGTGGGCCGCGGCCGCTCCGCTCTACCTCCTGCGGACGCTGTTGCGCTTCGATCCATGGGTGCCCTTCGGGAAGGTCTGGTGCGACCCGGCCGTGCCCGAGCGATTCCTCCCGCTCCGGATCGACCGGATCGAGCTGGCCGGAAGCAAGGTGAGTATCGACATCACCAATGACGGGTGGCAGGTCGCAGGACTGCCCGAAGGCATGGTCCTCGAGAGCACCGCTCGCCACCCGATCACGGCCGCCACTACCGAGCTCGACTTTGGAAGTTGACTCTCACATGGCCGGCATCTCGACTCAGGGATCGCCACGGGGCTGACAGGCGGCACCTCGAGCTCGTGATGGCCACCGCGGGAAGGACGAGGCCGCGGGGACTGAGAAGATTCCTGTGACCATCGCCCCTAGCAGTCCAGGATGTTGACGACGACGATGATTGAGTGGGGCATCACGTAGTTGACCAGGCACGGAGCCAGTGACGCCGAGCGCGCCGCGCCCTGGCCGGTTTCCGTCTCGTGGCCGGACGGCGTTCTCGGAGGAGACCTTCGACGCCCTCGTTTTTGACTGGGACGGCACCGTGGTGCCCGATCGCGAGGTGGATGCCAAGGAAGCTCGGGAGCGCGTCGAAGCCCTGAGCGATGCGGGTGTTCACCTCTTCATTGTGAGCGGCACCCACGTGGAGAACGTGGACAGCCAACTCGAGGCGCGGCCCCGCGGACGAGGCCACCTCTTCTTGTGTTGCAACAGAGGTTCGGAGGTCTTTCAGGTCACCGGTGAGGGGCCGCAGCTCCTGGAACGGCGCACGGCCAGCGTGGAGGAGGACCGAGCACTCGACCTTGCTGCCGCACAGACAGTGGAACGCCTTCGGGAGCGAGGTCTCGAGGCACGAGTTGTGGCCAACCGCCTCAATCGTCGCAAGATCGACCTCATCCCGGTCCCGGAGTGGGTCGATCCCAAGAAGGCGGACATCGGCCGGCTCCTCGAAGCCGTGATGGCACGCCTGGCTGCGGTCGACATTGAGGACCTGTCCGAGGTCATCGACGTCGCGGCCGGCGCGGCGCACGCGGCGGGGCTCGCCGATCCTCGGATTACGAGCGATGTCAAACACGTGGAGATCGGACTGACCGACAAGTCCGACTCGGCCCGTTGGGCGGCCGACTGGCTGGTGCTGCGCGGCATCACCGGAGAGCTCATTCTCATCGGTGGAGACGAGTTCGGTCCCACTGGTGGCGCCAAAGGCAGCGATTCGTTCATGATCGTGGACGCCCTCGCCCGCGCACCGGTCGTGTCAGTCGGGGTCGAGCCCGGCGGCGTCCCCGAGGGCGTCATGCATCTCGGGGGCGGTCCGACCCGCTTCGCCGAGCTCCTCGATGCGCAGCTCACCCGCCGGGTTGATCACCGGGTGCCGCGGATCGACCGCGACCCGGGTTGGGTCCTGCCGCTTCCCCCGCGGACCGGCCAGGTCCGGTTCGCCGCGTCGCTCGGCTGGCTCGGCAACGGTCGGGTGGGAACGCGTGGCTCTCTCGAGGAGGACGGTCCGGACTCCACTGCTCTGTTTCTCGTGGGTGGCGTCTATGACGACGAGGGGAGGATACTCCCCGGTCCCGTGTGGACCGGGCTCGACCAGCCCGTGCGCTCCAACCACCGCACGGACCACCATCGTCTGCTCGACCTTCACACCGGCACACTGGTGCGCAGCGGACTGACGGGGTCCGGTCTGCGATCGATGCGCTTCGTCTCTGCCGCTTCTCCGCACGCCATGGCAATGAGAGTCGAGGGGCGAGCAGGCCGTATCGAGCCAGGAGATCCCCTGCGGCCTCCCACGGATGACCACGGGTTCATGCGACAGGAGATGCCTGGCATCGACCTCGTCGCTACTGGCGCCGGCGACGCCCGGGTGGTGGTGGCGGCGCAGCAGCGGGTCAGCGTGGTCAATGGTCGCGACGTCGTCGAGCGCCTGGCGGCGTGGGCTGCCCCTCCGGCAGGGGTGGACGGTTCCCAACTCGTCGGCGAGTACTTTGCTCAGGCAGAACTCCTGGGCTTTGACGCGCTCTTGGCCGAGCACAGATGCGTCTGGGCCCAGCTGTGGGAGGACGCGGAGGTGGTGATCGAGGGGGATCACGATGAGGTCGCGCAGGACCAACTGGCGGCGCGCTTCGCGGTGTTCCATCTACTCGCCGCGGCAGCACCCGATGGCGAGGCAGCGGTGGGAGCCCGCGGTCTGACGGGGCCGGCGTATGAGGGACATGTCTTTTGGGACGCTGACGTCTTCGTGCTTCCGGCCCTCGCCGCTATTCGACCGGCATCGGCACGCGCCATGTTGGAGTACCGCATCCGCCGCCTCCCTGCCGCCCGACAGCTCGCCGAGACGCATGGCTTTTCCGGCGCCCGTTTCCCCTGGGAATCGGCTGGCGACGGACGCGATGTCACCCCGACCCAAGTTCGGGGACCTCGGGGCACCATGATCCCGATAGCGACAGGCGCGCACGAAGAGCACATCGTGGCCGATGTGGCGTGGGCTGCCGCGCAGTACGCCGCCTGGACGGGGGACGCGGCGTTCTTGGCGGGAGCAGGTCGTGATCTCGTGGTGGAGACGGCCCGATACTGGGCCAGCCGAATTCGATCCGATGCTGCAGGCCGCGGACACCTGGACCAGCTCATGGGACCTGACGAGTACCACCAGCTCGTCGACGACAACGCCTACACCAACGTGATGGCGCGCTGGAACCTTCGCCGGGGTGCCGAAGTCCTGACCCGGACGCGTGGGCAGCCAGAGGAAGCGGAAACGTGGCGAGCGCTGGCAGACCGCCTGGTCGACGGGTGGGACCCCGAGCGAGGCCTCTACGAGCAGTTCGCCGGCTACTTCGATCTGGAGCCTCTGCTCATGAACCAGATAGGGCCGCCGCCGCTCGCCGTCGACCTGGTGCTGGGCAGCGATCGGGTCACCGGGTCCCAGCTCATCAAGCAGGCCGACGTGCTCATGCTCTACCACCTTCTCCCCGAGGAGGTGGTCCCGGGCTCCCTGGCAGCGTCGCTCGCCTTCTACGAACCTCGCACTGCGCATGGCAGCTCGCTTTCGCCGGCAATCTCGGCCGCGCTGCTCGCGCGCGCCGGAGAGCCCGACCGTGCCCTGGAACTGTTCCGGTTGGCGGCGCGGCTCGACCTGGCCGATCTGACCGGCACCAGCGCGGGGGGTCTGCACCTGGCAACCATGGGCGGCGTCTGGCAAGCACTGGCGTACGGGTTCCTCGGGTTGCGGGCACAAGGAGAAACGCTCTTGGTCGACCCTGCCCTCCCCGAGGAGTGGTCGGCATTGGAGCTTCGCTTCAGGTTCCGTGGCAGGCGAGTCCGCATACGGGCCGAGCACGATTCGGTCGCCGTCCGATGTGACGGTCCGATCAATGTGCGCATCGGTCATCAGGACACGGTGCTGTGCGAGGGCCCGTGGCGCACGTTCGCGATCGCTGCCACACGTCCAAAGGAACAACCATGAGTATCGTCCTCGCCGCCCTCGACGCTGGGCCGACCGCGCAACCCGTGCTCGACGTCGCGATGAGGATCGGAGAGTTGACCAATACCGATGTCGAGGCAGTCCACATCACCATAGCCGATGACGAATCCGTCAAGGCCTTCACCGAGCGTGCTCACGTACCGTTGCACCTGCTGCCAGGACCGCTCGAACCCGCTCTGCTCAACGCGGTCGATGCACCGGAAGTGGTCGCAGCAGTCATCGGCACCAAGACGGCACCGGCTGACCAACGTCTTCTCGGGACGAGTGCCAGGCACATCATCGAACGAAGCTCCAAGCCGGTCGTCATCGTGCCCCCCGACTTCGTCTCTCCTGGTTTCTTCCGCCGGCTCCTCATTCCCCTGGAGGGGACGGAAGCTTCCACCCAGCCCGTGCTCAAGGGGTTGCTCCCCTTCCTGGCGGCCGACGTGGAACTCATCGTCATTCATGTCTTCACCGAGTCGACCGTGCCAGCGATGCTCGACCACCCCTGGCGCGACCTCGAGATCCTGGGTAGGGAATTTCTTTCCCGCCACCTCCCCCAACATGAAGCCCGCATCGAACTCCGTCACGGCCCAGTGGGTACTCGGGTCGCTGAGGTATGCGACGAGTACGGTACGGACCTCATCGTGCTGAGCTGGTCACAGGACAGTGCGGCCGGAAAGGCACACGCCGTCCGCCAGATACTCGGCGCCGTGAAACTTCCTATTTTGCTGCTTCCCGTGGGGGGAAGTGGCTTGATCGAAGCGGACTCCTTGCCCTGACCCCCCTTGTGTGAGGCGGGTGATGCAAACCCGGCCCCAGAGGACGTTTGCCTCTTGCTGCTGAAGCCGACGAATGTTCGCGCTGTTTCTTGAGCGCCGTCAGGTCTGGCGACCCTCTCAAACGAAAACGCCCGTCCCTCAATAACAAGGGAATCGGGCGTTTCACCTAAAGCTCGACGGTATGTGAAAAGGCATGACTCAGCTGAGACATACCACGGCCGTAAATGTTCCCCGGCGTGCGCGTCTGCGAACGCCGAGGGAACAGATCACCCGCCGCTCGACCGCTCCTTGGGTGTTCGGCATCGTCGGGGCCCGGCGCTGGTGGCCGCCATGGGCCGGCCGAGACGTTTCCGCGGGCCGCCAGCTTCCGGCGCTACACCGGGCTGACACCCAGTGCCTCAGAGACAGGGGAGTCCGACGCCAAGGGGAGGGCGACGTCCAAGGCCGGGGTCAACTGGCTCCGCCGCCAGCTGGTGCAATCAACGAACACGGCCCGCCAGGTCGACCCCGAGCTCGGGAGGATCTACTTCGTCCAGAAAGTCGAGCGGGGAGCGCACCACAACAAGGCGTCGTGCGTCGTGCCGGCGGGCGAGTTCCCGGCTATTGGCTGGGCGAGGGTGCTCCGCTCCTCGGATTCAGCGGCGAGGTGGCGCCTCAGGACCTCAGTGCCGTCCTTGCCGGCACTTCTCCCCACGGCAGATCCTGACCGCCGTTGGGGGTGCCCAGGCTGGGCGAGTGCCTGGTTTCGACCTGACCTTCTCGACCCCAAGTCGGCCTCCCTCCTCTGCGGTCTCTTCGAGCGATCCCGATCTGGCGGCTTATCGACACAGGGACCATCGGCCCTGGCGAGCCGGCGGGCATGGGTGGACAGTGGATCGATGGTCGAGTTTCGGGACAGGGTAGACGCCGGGCGGGAACTGGCCGAAGAGTTGAAGCGGCGCGTGGGCGGGGAGGATGTGGTGGTTCTCGGGTTGCCCAGAGGTGGGGTTCCGGTTGCGTTCGAGGTCGCCCGAGAGCTGGATGCGCCGCTCGACGTGATCGTCGTTCGCAAGCTCGGTGTGCCGTATCAGCCGGAGCTCGGCATGGGCGCGATCGGCGAGGACGGCGTGCGTATCCTGAACCGTGAGGTGCTCGCCATGGCTAGGGTCGGCGAGGACGAGGTGGCAGCCGTGGAGCGATCGGAGCGGGCCGAGCTCGAGCGGCGGGCCATACGTTTTCGGGGTAGCCGTCCGCGTACGCCACTCGCCGGTCGGACCGCGGTCGTGGTCGACGACGGCATCGCCACGGGGGCAACGGCCAGGGCTGCCTGTCAGGTCGCACGGGCTCACGGCGCGTCACGGGTAGTCCTGGCGGTGCCTGTCGCTCCGTGGTCTTCGCTCGGTTTGCTGGCGGAGGTGGCCGACGAGGTGGTCTGCCTCGCGACCCCCGAACCGTTCTACGCCGTTGGCCAGTTCTATCGTGACTTCTCGCAGACCTCGGACGAGGAGGTGGTGGGGCTTCTCAAGCGCGCAGCCACTCGGACACCTGCTCCACCAGTGGCGGTAAGCGCCGACCCGCCGATTCGTGACGAAGACGTGGTCGTTGAGATAGGCGCTGTCCGGCTTGTCGGGCACCTCACGATTCCGGAGGAGTGTGCCGGACTGGTCGTCTTCGCCCACGGCAGCGGAAGCAGTCGTCACAGTCCGCGCAATCGGTTTGTGGCGGCCGTCCTGAACTCTGCCGGGCTCGGCACCCTCCTGTTCGATCTGCTCACCCCCGACGAGGAGTTCAACCGTGCAGCGGTATTCGACATAGGGCTCTTGGCGGAGCGACTGGGGGTGGGGACTCGGTGGCTCGAAGCACAACCCGAAGCAAAGGGACTGCGTATCGGCTACTTCGGCGCCAGCACCGGGGCGGGCGCAGCTCTGTGGGCGGCCGCCGAGCCCGACTCATCGATCGCCGCAGTCGTCTCGCGGGGAGGACGTCCTGATCTTGCCGGTTCGAGGCTCGACCAGGTGCGAGCAGCGACGTTGCTCATCGTGGGTGGCCGTGACGAGGTCGTGCTCGAGCTCAACCGTCAGGCACAGATGCAACTGCGCTGCCAGAGCCAGTTGGAGGTGGTGGCTGGTGCCACCCATCTCTTCGAGGAGCCGGGAGCCCTGGAGGAAGTGTCTCGCCTGGCAGGCGACTGGTTCCTTTCCCATCTGGCGCCCTCTGCAGAGACTGTTGGTTGAGAGCGCCGTCCCGTCTGCATTTGGGAAGCAGCGCGACGCTGATCTCGAATGCCAACGTGGCTGTTGGCTCCGCGATGGGACCTTCGCCCCTGGTGAGAGTCGGGACTAAAGGCGAACACTGGCAGCATGGATCAGCTCGACGTCATCGATCGCACCGTTGCTAAGACCTACGAGTGGCTCCACAAGGTGGCCGAGCGAGACGAGTTCGACGACGTGCACCAGGCCTATCACGTGCTCCGAGCAGTGCTCCACGCCCTGCGCGACCGGTTGGAGCCCAATGTCGCGGCACATGTCGCAGCGCAGCTGCCATTGCTGGTCCGGGGGATCTTCTACGAGGGCTGGGACCCGGCGAAGACGCCGATGCGCATGTCGCTCGCCGAATTCCTGGCTCGGGTGGAGAAGGAGGCCGGGCTCAAGGGAACGAGCGAAGCCGAGGAGGCTGCCCGGGCCGTAATGTCCGTGTGCTGGGTCGAGCTGGGTGAAGGCACCATGGGTCACCTGATCTCGGTTCTCCCCTCGGACTTCGCCGTACTCATGTAGGTCAGGTGCGTGAGCACGACCCGGAAGCTCCCGTGCACGCCTCACACCCGCCGGCATACTGGGCCACCGTGGCGGTCCTTATCGCACGACATCAGAGTCGTCGAGCCTTGCCCCGTAATAGCTCCTCAGGTACTCGACACCATTGCGGCCGCCCGGCAGCGGCTCGAACGGCACCTTGACGGGTTGTTCCCGAGCGCGGTGGACCTGCACGCACCGACCTGCCCTCCGGTGGCGTTGTCCGAGCGACTGCGGACGCTCACGGATCAGGTCACCGCAGGCCTTTCGTCCCATGCCTGAGGCTCAGATGGTCATTCTTCGGCCTAGAGCTTGTAGCCCAATTTCCGCAAGAGAGCCTTGCGATCGGCCACGTCTGCATCGGTCTCGATCCCGGCAGGCGGGAGGCCGTCTATGACACCGATGATTCCTCGGCCGAACTCTGTTTGCGCGACAAGTACTTCGACCGGGTTCGCGGTCGCGCAGAAGACGGTGCACACCTCCGAGACAGTCTTGACAGCGTTCAAGACGTTTACCGGAAACCCTTCGCGAAGGAAGATGATGAACGAGTGACCAGCGCCGATTCCTTCGGCATTTCGGGCCGCCAGGTCTATGAGATCTGCTTCGTTTCCCGAGCAGCGGATGAGACAGGGACCGGAAGCCTCAGAGAACGCGATCCCGAAACGCAGTTGTGGGCTCGCTCCTGCGAGCGCCTCATGCAGGTCCTCGATCGACTTCACGAAATGTGCTTGACCCACGATGACGTTCATACCGTCCGGTTTCTCGATGGGGTATGCGCTCAGTTCCATAGCCGTCTCCTCGCTTCCAGGTGTATCGAACCTGACGACCACGTGAACGGTCTTGCCGCCCTCGTCCACGTGTTGGACGCACGACCGTCGTCTGTCCGTCGCGGGTGATCTGATGACAGTTCCGCGACAAGATACCCCGGATGATCGTTGGCCCCGTCGAGTCACACTCCCCGGAGTTCGCACGCTCTCGATCCGTCCCCTGAGACCTTCGGACACTGCAGGGCTGGTCGCGCTCTACGCCGGCCTCAAGGAGAATGACACCTACTTGCGCTTCTTCAGTGGCCATGCCCCGCCCGAGGATTTCGTCGAGAAGATGACGCATGTCGCCGAACGTGGAGGGTTCGGGTTGATCGCCCTCATGGAGGAACAGGACGGGACCAACAAGATCGTTGGAGAGGCCACGTACGAGCTCCTTCCCAACGGCGACGGAGAACTTGGTATTACGGTCGCTGAAGCGTCAAGGGGATGGCTTGGACCGTACTTGCTCGATGCGCTCGTTACGGAAGCTGCCGTCCGGGGGGTGCCCAACCTCGAAGCTGATGTGCTGGTCGGCAATCGTCGGATGCTCACCATGTTGCGAGCCAGGGGCTACGCCGTGATGGATCACGACCCTGCGATCGTTCGAGTCGCGATCGGCACCACGCGGCGTATGCCCTCATGGCCGGGGACTGGCGAGCCTCCCAAGCTGCTCGTCGAGGTACCCGGCGGGCGTTGGCATGCCGAAGAGGCAGCTCGAGCAGCGGGGTTCCAGGTGCTGGCTTGCCCGGGACCCATGCTCGGCTGGTCGCAATGCCCGGCTCTGCGCGGCCAGCCCTGTCCTCTGGCGGCCGGTGCCGACGTCATCATCGACGCGGTCCCGGATGAACCCGGACGATCCCTCCTCGAAGCCCACAGGCGAATCCACCCGTCGGTGCCCATCTGCGTCGAGCTCCCATCCGGAGGGCGACACCTCGACGATGCAGTCTCGACGATTCCGCTCGGCATGAGTGACACTGTTGTCGTGGGGGTTCTGGAGCGACTGGCGAAAGATACTCCCGTACGTGGGCACCCTCAGAGCGCGGACACCCGGCACGCGCTCCCAGTGCCGCCTGGCGACACGGGGCTCCAAGGTGGCAGCGGAGTACGGTGACACTTATGCGCTGCACAACCTGCCAAGACGGTCGCCAGCGCTTCTGTGCGCTGCAGGGAACTATCGCATTGTTCGTGGTAGCGCCGACTGCGGTGGTGCGGCAGTGAAGTGGGCCCCGATCGCTGCGCGTTCCCGGGCGCCCGGGGCGCCCCCGCCCAACCTCGTCGACTACGACGAGGCGTACACCGGCTTCAGCTGGGAGTCTGCCCGGGGGGAGCTCGACGGTCTTCCGGGGGGCGGGGTCAACATCGCCCATGAGGCCGTCGACCGCCACGCGTTCGGTGTGGCTCGAGACAAGGTCGCACTGCGGTGTCTCCACAGACACGGCGGCGTACGGGACATCACCTATGGAGAGCTCTCGGAGCTGACGAGCCGCTTTGCGCAGGCGCTCGACAGCCTTGGGGTTGGCGACGGGGACCGGGTCTTCGTACTTCTGCCCCGGGTCCCCGAGCTCTACGTCGCGGCGCTCGGCACGCTCAAGCACCGCAGCGTCCTGTGCCCCCTTTTCTCGGCCTTCGGGCCGCAGCCGATACGCCAGCGTCTCGAGATCGGCGACGGCCGGGTACTGGTCACGACATCGGGTCTTTTCCGACGGCGAGTGGCCCCGCAACGGGACGCCCTCCGCGGCCTCGAGCACGTGCTCATCATCGATGACCCCGCCCCCGAGGGCACGATCTTCCTTCCAGACCTTCTGGCCAAAATGCCGGGGACCTACGAAATCGGTTCCACCGACCCCGAAACGATGGCGCTCCTCCACTTCACAAGTGGGACCACCGGGACTCCCAAAGGCGCCGTCCACGTCCACGAGGCTGTGGTCCAGCACCACGCCACCGGGTCACTTGCACTCGATCTCCATGCCAACGATGTCTTCTGGTGCACCGCCGACCCAGGTTGGGTAACGGGGACCTCGTACGGGATCATCTCCCCACTGACCCATGGTGTGACGAGCATCATCGATGAGGGTGAGTTTGAGGTTGAGCGCTGGTACGCGACGCTGGCGGAGCAGCGTGTCACGGTGTGGTACACCGCGCCGACGGCCCTCCGGATGCTGATGGCCGCAGGTGCCGAGCCCCCACGGGCGCACGATCTCTCAGCGCTTCGTTTCATTGCCAGCGTGGGAGAGCCCCTCAACCCTGAGGTGGTCAATTGGACCAATGAGAATCTCGGCGTCCCCGCCCACGACAACTGGTGGCAGACCGAGACCGGTGGGATCATGATCGCCAACTTCGCAGCAATGACGATCCGCCCTGGCTCCATGGGGAAGCCGATGCCAGGTGTGGAGGCGGTAATCCTTCAGCGCAACGATGAGGAGAAGATCGTCCTTGATCCTGACGGTGCGGCGGTCGAGGTGCCCGACGGCGCTGACGGCGTACTCGCCCTTCGGCCGGGATGGCCATCGATGTTCCGGGGTTATCTCGGGGAACCAGAGCGTTACGAGGCCTGTTTCACCGCCGGTTGGTACGTCAGCGGAGACCTGGCTCGCCGTGATGAGGATGGCTATTTCTGGTTTGTTGGGCGTGGTGATGACGTCATCAAGTCGGCCGGGCATCTCATCGGCCCGTTCGAGGTCGAGTCGGTGCTCATGGAGCACCCGGCCGTTGTCGAAGCGGGCGTGATAGGAATTCCCGACGTGGTCGCGGGCGAGGTCGTGAAGGCCTACGTCGTGCTGCACCAAGGTGTCGACTCGAGCGATGACCTCCGCCTCGAGCTGATCGGGTTCGCCAGGAAGCGTCTCGGAGCAGCCATCGCCCCTCGGGACATAGCGTTCGTTGCGCACCTGCCGCACACCCAGAGCGGAAAGATCGTTCGAAGGGTGCTTAAGCAGCGTGCCTTGGGCCTGCCCGAGGGTGACACGTCGACGCTGGAGGCCACTCCGTGACCCTGTCAAGACCGCCCGGCGACGTCGAGGTGGACGCGAGGCGCCACCTCCTCACCGAGATGCTCCGAATTCGCCGCTTCGAGGAACGATGCGTTGAGCTCTACAGCGCAACGGAGATCCGAGGGTTCCTCCATCTGAGCATCGGGGAAGAGGCGTGCGCGGTCGGCGTCATGCAGGCCCTCGGGGCAGAGGACGCCATCGTTTCCACCTACCGCGAGCACGGGCATGCCCTCGCCCGGGGCCTGTCCATGCGTTCGATCATGGCGGAGCTCGAAGGCAAGGTCGACGGCTGCAGCCGGGGCCGCGGGGGCTCGATGCACCTGTTCGACGTGGATGCCCGCTTCTATGGTGGCAACGCCATCGTGGCAGGCGGGCTACCGCTCGCCGTCGGTCTGGCGCTTGCCGATCACCTCACCGGGCGCCAGCGGGTGACCGCCTGCTTTTTCGGGGACGGAGCGGTGGCCGAGGGGGAGTTCCACGAGTCGATGAACCTGGCGGCACTCTGGCACCTGCCCGTCCTGTTCTGCTGCGAGAACAATCTGTACGCGATGGGAACCTCCCTCTCGCTCACCGAGTCCGAGACGGACCTCTCGCTCAAGGCCGCCGCGTACCGCATGCCGTCCTGGGAGGTGGACGGCATGGACGTGGTGGCTGTGGCACAGGCTGCAGAAGAGGCCGCCGCGGCCGTGCGAGCCGGGGGAGGGCCGCACTTCTTGGAACTGCGGACGTACCGGTTTCGTGCCCACTCCATGTACGACCCAGACCGATATCGTGACAAGACGGAGATCGAGGCATGGCGGCACCGTGATCCGATCACGCTCCTCGGCGATCAGCTTCGGGCATCCGGTGACCTCGATGACATTGCACTGGAGACGATGGAGGGCGACATCGTCGGCGAGATCGACGACGCCGTCGAGTTTGCGGCAGCCTCCGCGCTGGAGCCCGCGGAGGACTTGGAGCGTTTCGTCACGACGATGGAGACCGAGCGATGAGTTCTTGCACCTATCGAGAGGCTGTCCGTGAGGCGATTCGGCAGGCCATGCTCGCCGACGAGCGAGTCTTTTGCATGGGCGAGGACATCGGCCACTACGGCGGATGCTATGCCGTCACCTTGGGCTTGCTCGAGGAATTCGGGCCCGAGCGCATCCGTGACACACCGTTGTCGGAGTCCGCGTTCGTCGGAGCCGGGATCGGAGCGGCGCTCGGGGGACTGCGGCCGATCGTCGAAGTGATGACTGTCAATTTCAGCTTGCTCGCCCTCGACCAGATCCTGAACAACGCGGCGACACTGCGCTACATGTCCGGCGGTCAGCTCAGCGTGCCACTGGTGATCCGCATGGCGACCGGTGCGGGGCGCCAGGTGGCCGCGCAACATTCGCACAGCCTCGAGGGTTGGTACGCGCATATCCCGGGTCTTCGAGTGCTGGCTCCGGCGACCATCGAGGATGCCCGCGGTATGCTCCAGCCCGCGCTCGACGACCCGGATCCCGTCATCATCTTCGAACATGCCGGCTTGTACAACGACAAGGGAGACCTTCCCGGTGGCGCCGGGCCGGTGGCCATAGAGGGCGCGGTAGCTCGGCGGGAGGGTCAGGACGTCACGCTGGTCGCCTACGGGGGGACCCTCCGCGTCGCGCTCGGCGCAGCGGAGGAGCTTGCAGCAGCGGGTGTCTCGGCGGAGGTCGTGGACCTGCGCTGCCTGCGGCCTCTCGACTCTGCGACCGTGGCTGCTTCGGTGGCGAAGACCCACCGCGTTGTCGTGCTGGACGAAGGCTGGCGTACGGGGAGCCTTGCCGCCGAGGTAGCGAGCCGGGTCGGCGAGGACTGCTTCTACGACCTCGACGCGCCGGTCGCCCGTGTGTGCACGGCCGAGGTCCCGATCCCCTATGCCAAGCATCTCGAGGACGCGGCGTTGCCACAGGTATCCGATGTTGTGGCTGCGGTGCACCGTCTGGGGGGCTGATGGGGGATTTCCGCATGCCCTCGCTCGGCGCCGACATGGAGTCGGGTCGTGTCACCGAGTGGCTCGTCAAGGCCGGCGACGAGGTCAAGCGCGGCGACATCGTGGCCGTCGTCGAGACGGAGAAGTCGACGATCGAGGTGGAGATCTTCGAGTCGGGCGTGATCGAGGCGATCGTGGTGCCCGCGGGCGACGAGGTTCCGGTCGGCACGGTGCTGGCCCGGGTCCGGAGCGGCGCGTCGGGCTCCCCCGAGGCACGCGGCCCCGTGGCCGCCTCGAGCGGATCGATTCTCCCGGCCGAGGCCACACCCCCGGCTGGGCGGGAGTCGGCCACGACAGCGGGACCCGTGGTGCGCTCACCTGTGGTGCGCCACTTGGCCGCCGAGTCGGGCATCGACCTCGCGACAGTCACCGGCACCGGCGAGGGTGGCGTGATCACTCGTCACGATGTCGAGCGGGCTCTTGCCGCGCGACAGCCTCCGACTGTTCGGGTGCGGGCCTCACCATGGGCCCGCCGGGTGGCAGCCGAGCTTGGCGTCGACCTGAGCTCCGTCCAGGGGACCGGGCCAAGGGGGGCGGTGACGGGGGCGGATGTCCACAAGGTCGCCGTACCCAGTTTTCGACCGGCCGCGGCGCCGAGTGAGCCAGCCGTCGCGGCCGCCGCTGAGCCTCCTGCGAGCACCGGCCCGACGAGCGATGCCGCGGCGAAACAAGCCGCAATGCGACGGGCCATCGGCGCCCTCATGGCCCGCTCCAAGCGGGAGATACCCCACTACTACCTCTCGACGAACATTGACATGCGGGCGGCATCGGAGTGGCTGGAGCGTGTGAACACCAGTCGTTCCATCAGGGACCGTCTTGTCATGCCCGTGCTGCTGCTCAAGGCGACAGCTCGTGCCGTAGCGACTGTCCCCGAGATGAATGGCTTCATGATCGACGGGAGCTTCGAGGCGAGCGCGGCAGTGCAGGTCGGCGTGGCCATCTCACTGCGCGGCGGAGGGGTCATCGCGCCAGCCATCCACGACACAGCCACCCTGGGACTCGATAGTCTCATGATGGCGCTGCGTGATCTCGTCGCGAGGGCCCGCGCTGGTCGGCTGCGGAGTTCGGAGATGAGTGATCCGACCATCACCGTCACGAACCTCGGGGATCTCGGCGTCGATCAGGTCTTCGGGGTGATCTATCCACCCCAGGTGGCCCTCGTCGGCTTCGGCAAGGTCGCCGAACGACCCTGGGCTGAGAACGGCCTGCTCGGCGTTCGGCCCACCGTCACGGCCACACTCGCTGCGGACCACCGGGTGAGTGATGGCCACCGGGGCGGACTCTTCCTCTCCGCGATCGACCATCTCTTGCAAACACCGGAGGAACTGTGACCCGAGACGATGCCCTCGCCATCATGCGTGACGTGCTTCATCATGTGGCGCCCGAAGCGGATCTTGAAGAGGTCGGGGAGGGGGAGTCCATGGCCGAGGCGCTCGACCTCGACTCCATGGACTTCTTGAGTTTCATGATCGGCCTGTACGAGCGGACGGGCATCGAGATACCCGAGCTGGACTACCCACAGCTGTCAACCGTTGAGAAGTGTGCCGACTACCTGGTTGCACACGCGTGAAGCGCGACGACGCGAGCCGACCGGCCGAGGGTCGACCGTGCGCGACAATCGCATATGGCCGCCGATACCGACGGTGGCGACCCGGCGTGAATCCGCTCGACCATGCTCTCGGCCCAGGTGGACTCGTATGATCGCACCGTCAAGGTGGAAGAGGAGGCAACGTCGTGCCCACGCCGGGTGAGTTGTTGCGCCGATTCCGCCTCATGGCAGTGCCTGGCCCTGCGGCTATCGCCACGGTTCCGGCAGACCGCAGTGAGGCACTTCGGAAGGAGCTCGAGCCGGTCTTCGCCGCGCTCCGGGATGTCAACGAGGACACCGCGATGACGGTGGCTCGCGCCGAAGCAGGAGCGCAGGCTCGCCGAACCCGTGCAGCCGAAGAAGCATCCGAGATCATCGCTATGGCGCACAGCATGGCCAGAGACGCCAGAGCGGAGGCTGCGGCCGTCCTGCTGGCTCGAACCGCCGACGAGTGTCGAGATCTCCTCAACGATGGAAGGCGACGTGCCAGCGCCATCAGCGACAGTGCCGAGCGCGGCTTACAACCAGCGGTAGATGAGCTCGTGCGAAGAGTGCTGGCGATTGGCACGACTGCAGGGCCTGCATCATGAGCACCGGGTGGGTCGCCGCGCAGGTCCGGAGCCGGGGTCTGGTGCAGCATTGCCTCGGCCCGGACCGGACCCGCCAGCTGGCTGAAGCCGGATCACTCCGGGTCGCGCTCGATGTGCTCGGCACCACCGCCTACGCGAAGCAGCTTCGCCCTGACCTCGATCTGGCGAGTGCCGGGCGTGCCGTGGCCGGCTCGGTCCTGTGGAACCTTCGTGTGCTCGCCGGCTGGAGCCCACCACTGGGCGCGTCGCGGCTCAGGGTCCTGGCTGGTGCCTTTGAGCTTGCCAACCTGCGAGGCGAGTTGGCGCGACTGGAGGGCCACGAGGCGCCGCACCCCTACGAACTCGGCTCCTTCGCCACGGTTCCGCGTCTCTCGTCGGTGACAACGGTCGGCGACCTTCGGAGTGCGCTGGCCGCGTCGCCGTGGGGCGACCCGGGAGCGAGTGAACGCAGTGCTCTCGTGCTGGGGCTCGAGTTGGCCCTGGCCCACCGGGTCGCCGAGGACGTGCCCGAGGCCGCCGGGTGGGCCACGACGTACGCCGCACTGGTGTTTGCCCGGTGCCTGGCGTCGGGCGTGTCGCTCGAGCCCGGGAGTCCGACAGCGACGCACGCCAGGGCCGTGCTGGGTGAGCGCCTGGCCCGGGCGCGTTCCCTGCGCGAGCTTGCTGAGGGCCTGCCGCGCCAGAGCACGTGGTTGCTGGTCGACGTCTCGGGCCCCGAGGATCTCTGGGCAGCAGAGGCCGGTTGGTGGCACCGGCTCTGGCGCGAGGGGCTGGTCCTGGTCATGCGGGGCCGTCCCGAACCGGCGGCGACCGTCGGCGCAGTGGCGGCCCTCGCGGCGGACGCGTGGCGTGTGCGGGCTGCCCTCGAGGTGGCCGCTCGCCAGGGGCGGGGCGCGGAGGTGCTCGATGGCGTGGCCTGACGCGCTTGCCCCCGCACGCATGGAGCGGGTCGCAGTGGTTTCCCCGGTCAGCCGCGTCCGATCGGTCCTCGTCGCCGTGGCCGCAGAGGGCACGGTGGAACCCGAGCGCCTCGACAACGCCCCTCCGGGGCCGGCGACCGTCGCCCTGCAGCGCCTCCAGCGCGGGACACGAGGCCGTCCGCCAAGGCCAGTGTTGATCGTCGAACCCGCGGACGTGGCATCGCTCGCAGGCCGCGGTGATATCGACGGGCTGGCTGGCGAGGCAGAGTTGGAGCAGGTCGGGAGCAGCATGGTGCAAGAAGGCGCGGTCACAGCGCTGGCCGGCTGGAGTCCCGCGGGTGCCGTCGATGAACTCGCCGCCCGCCTCGCCCCCCTGGGGGCGAGCGTCGTTCGCCTCCGCCGGCCACCGGGGGTGCAGCCGCCCACCTCCCTGCGGGGTGGCGGTCCGACCGGGGCGTTCCAGCCTCTTGTGAACACCTACGGCACGGTGCCCTACGCAGATGTGAACCCCTCGGTACTGGCCGGGCTCGCGTACGTCGTGATGTTCGGGATGATGTTCGGTGACGTAGGGCAGGGCCTGCTGCTGCTCGGTCTTGGCATCGCCGTCTGGCGCGCGAGGACCGGCAAGGCGGCATCACTCAGCCGGTTCCACTGGGCCGCACCGTTCGTGATCGGAGCCGCGCTGGCGAGCATCGCCTTCGGGTTCGCCTACGGCGAGGCCTTCGGCCCCACCGGTTTGGCGCCGACGCTTTGGCTCCGTCCGCTCGACAACGCCACGACGCTGCTCGCCGTCTCGATCGCTGTCGGGGCTGCCCTCCTGGCATGCTCATATGTGCTCGGCTCGGTCAACCGCTTCCGGGAGGGCGGCCCAGTTCGCTTGCTGGTGGCACTGTCGGGGTTGGCCGGAGGGAGCCTCTATTTCGGTCTGGCCCTCGTCTTTGCCGGCTGGTACGAGCACAGTTCGACGCTCGCCCTCGCCGGCACCGCCGTGGCGCTCACCGGCCTGGCCCTTGGATTCGTCGGGCTGTTCGCCGAAGCGGGCGGCCGCGCCGGCGGGGCATTGCAGGCGGGGATCGAGCTCTTCGACTCGGTCATTCGGCTGGGCACAAACACCGTCTCCTTCGCTCGGCTCGCGGCCTTCGGCCTGACCCACGCGGCCTTGGGTGCTCTGGTGTGGGAGGGCACCGTGGACCTGTGGCGGGTCGGCGGCCTGCTCGGCGTGGTGACTGCGATCCTGCTGTTCTTGGTCGGGAACGCCGTGACCTTCGCGCTGGAGGCGCTGGTGGCAGGTGTGCAGGCCCTCAGGCTCGAGTACTACGAGATGTTCTCCCGCGTGTTCACCGGCGAGGGCCGCGAGTTCCACCCCTGGCAGGTAGCAGTCCGTCAATGAAGAAGGAGGCCCCATGATCACCTGGCTCATCGCACTCCCCGTCCTGGCTGCGGTATCTGCCGGGATCGTCGTCGAGCTGCGCAGACATCCCCGAGGCTGCATCAGAGCCGTCAAGGTCCTCAACCTCCTGCTCCTACTGGGCGCGGGGGTGCTTGTCATTCTCGCCGCTTCAGCGTCTCCGAGCGCTGCGGCGACCGGGACCGCCGCCGCGGCGAAGCCTTATGCCGGCCAAGCGCTGATCGGCGCGGCCATTGCTGTGGCAGGGTCGTCGATCGGCGCCGCCATCGCGGTCGCGTACACCGGATCTGCCGCACTGGCAGCCATCAGCGAGCGCCCCGAGATGTTCGGACGTGCCATGGTCTTCGTGGGCCTGGCCGAGGGCATCGCCATCTACGGGTTGGTCGTCGCCATCATCCTCATCGGGAAGGCGTAACGGGCTCATGGGCCAGGTGGTGGTGCTCGGCGAGTCCGCAAGGGTCATGGGGTATGCGCTGGCGGGTGCAGTGACGATGGAGGCCGAGGGTGAGGAGGTGGCACGTACCTGGGCGTTGCTCCCTTCGGACACGTCCCTCGTGGTGCTGACGCCCGCTGCCGCCCGAGCGCTGGGCCAGGCCGTCGTGGCCGAGCGCGGCGACACCCTGATCGTGACCATGCCGGCATGACCGTCACCGACTCACCCCCGAGCGCGAGCAGGCCCCCGGAAGTGCCTGGGTCAGCACGACCAGGACTCGGGACAAGCCTCCGTGCCGTGACAGAAGCCCTGGAGGAGGACGCCCGCCGTCAGTCGGCGCTCGTCTTGGCCCAGGCTGACGCCGACAGTGCGGCAATGCTCGAGGCAGCTCGCGCCGAGGGCGAGCGGCTCCTCCAAGCCGCCCGGGCCGAGGGCACGGCCACCGCACAGCGGTTGGCCGCAGCTCAGCTTGCCGACGCGCGGCAAGAGGCCCGCCACACCGTGCTCGAGGCACAGCGTGCCCTCTACGAGGCGGTGCGCCAGGGCGCGCTGGAGCAGCTCGCGAGCCAGGAAGGCTCCCCCGAGACAACCGCTCTCATGGCGCGCCTCGGGGACGTTGCTCGGGCGCGTCTAGGTGATCAGGCCGAGGTACGCCAGCCCGACCGGGGCCGTCCCGGCATCGTGGCCGTGCGCGACGGTGTCGTGCTCGATTTGAGCGCACCGGTCCTGGTCGAACTCGAACTGCAGACGATCGGTGACGTGCTCGAGGGGCTTTGGGCGTGAGCGCCGCCGTCAGCGAGGGGGCCAGCGTAGGCGGCCGCGTGGTCCGCGTGAACGGTCCCCTTGTGGAAGTCGAGGGCCTGGCCGACGTGGCTGCCCTCGACATCGTGGAGGTCGGTGACCGGCGACTCCCCGCCGAGGTGGTCGCGATCCACGAGGGCTCGCTCACCGCTGAGGCCTTCGAGTACACCGGCGGACTGCGGGTCGGCGATCCGGTGGCGGGGCGGGGGCAACCTCTCTCCGCGCGCCTCGGTCCGAGCCTGCTCGGATCCATCTTCGACGGACTGCTCCGCCCGCTCGCCGACCGGCCCGTTTGGCTGGCCCCCGGTTCGCTGCAGCGCCCGCAGGCCTCCGCCCACTGGACGTTCGAGCCGGCGCCGGTGCGCATCGGCACCGAGGTGGCAGCGGGTACGCGCCTCGGTTGCGTGGCCGTCGGCGACTTTGAACACCGCGTCCTGGTGCCGCCCGGTGCCGCCGGCCCGCTTCGTTGGCTCGCCGGCCGCGGCGAGGTCGACGAGGAGGAGCCAATCGCCACGGTGGGTGATCAATCCGTCACCATGGTCGAGGAGTGGCCGGTACGCCGACCACGGCCCCTCGGTGAGCGGCTGCGGCCGTTCGTGCCGCTCGTGAGCGGCCAGCGGGTCATCGACCTGCTGTTCCCGATTGCCCGCGGCGGGACAGCCGCAGTGCCAGGGGGTTTCGGTACCGGCAAGACGGTCCTACTGCAGCAGATCGTCAAGTGGTGCGACGCTGACGTCATCGTCTTCGTTGGATGTGGGGAGCGCGGCAACGAGCTCGCCGACGCCCTGGCTGATCTCGCTGCGCTCACCGATCCGAGATCAGGCCGCAGCCTGCTCGAGCGCACCGTCGTGATCGCCAATACCTCGAACATGCCCGTCATGGCCCGCGAAGCGAGCATCTACACCGGCATGACGGTTGCTGAGTACTACCGCGACATGGGTTATCACGCCGTGCTGCTCGCCGACTCGACGTCGAGGTGGGCGGAGGCCCTGCGGGAGTTCTCATCCCGGAGCGGCGAACTCCCGGCCGAGGAGGGCTATCCCGCTGGCTTGGCGTCCGCCCTGGCCGCCTTCTACGAGCGGGCGGCTCGGGCCACCACGCTCGGTGGCGCCGAGGGTTCCGTGACGATCATCGGCGCGGTGTCGCCACCCGGCGGAGACATGACCGAGCCGGTGACGGCTCACACGGAGCGGTTCGTGCGGTGTCTGTGGTCTCTCGACCGGGAGCTCGCCTATGCCCGGCACTACCCAGCAGTGACGTGGCGTCGGTCTTTTTCCCGGGACGCCCAGGCCGTTGCAGCCTGGCACGCGACCGAGGGGCGCGTCGGGTGGGCCGCCACCCGCGCCCGGGCGGTCGCCCTCCTGGCCGAGGCGGACCGACTGGCTTCGGTGGTCGAGCTCATCGGCCTGAGCGCTCTCCCCGGTCGGGAGCGCATCGTGTTGCTCACAGGGCGACTGCTGCGGGAGGGGGTTCTCCAGCAGAGTGCCCTCAGCGAGAACGACGCCTACTGCGGACCCGACAAGCAGAGCGCCTTGCTCGAACTGGTGCTGGGTGTCTGCGACCGGTGCCTCGGACTGATCGAGGCGGGGCTCCCGGTGTCCGCCGTAGAGGAGTTTGATTTCGCCCCGGTGACCAGGGCCCGAGACGCCACCGGACCTGACGACGCCCAGGCGGTGCTCCAGCTCCGTGGCGAGGTGATGGCCGGGCTGGAGGGCCTGGCGTGACGCAGGCCCCCGGTTCGCAAGGCCCCGGAAGGGTCCGTGCCGGTGCCGGCGAGCCGCTGAGCCCTTCGGCCGCCGGCACCGTGCCCATCCCGGTCGCGTTCAGCGGTGCGGCATGGGTGGAGGGACCCCTCCTGGCTGTCAGAGGCGTCGAGGGCGTGGGCTGGGACGAGATCGCCCGCGTCCGTCTGCCCTCAGGGGAGGTCCGCGCCGGCCTCGTCCTGGAGGTGCACCACGACGTCGCCGTCGTCGAAGTCCTCCAAGGTACCGGTGGCATCGACCCCGAGCGGGCATCGGTGGCCTTCGAGGGGCGCCCCTTCGACATTCCCGTCGGGGAAGGTTGGCTCGGGCGCGTGTGGAACGGCATGGGGGAGCCGCTCGACGGTGGCCCACCGATGCTTTCAGGCGAGCGGAGGGCGGTGGCGGGTGCCCCGCTCAATCCCACCGAGCGCGACGTCCCCTCCGACCCCGTTTTTACGGGCATCTCGGTCATCGACGCCCTGATGACCCTCGTCCGGGGTCAAAAGCTGCCGGTGTTCTCATCGGCCGGCCTGCCGCACCTGGAACTGGCCGCCCAGATCGCCGCCCAAGCCAACGCCGGCGGTGAGAGCTTCAAAGTGGTGGTGGCCGCGATGGGTCTGACGCACGCCGATGCCGCGGCCATCGTGCAGGCTCTCGAGACCCGCAGCGCGGCCGGTGACCTCGTCCTCGTGCTCGACACCGCAGACGACCCGGTGGTTCAGCGGATCCTCACGCCCAGGGTCGCCCTCACCATTGCCGAACATCTGGCGTTCGAGCGTCAGCATCACGTCCTGGTCGTGCTGGCGGATATGACCAGCTATTGCGAGGCTGTCCGCGAGGTCTCGGCAGCCCGGGGGGAGATACCGGGCCGGCGTGCCTACCCCGGGTATCTCTATAGCGACCTCGCGTCCATTTACGAGCGGTGCGGGCGGGTGCGGGGTCGACCGGGCTCCATCACCCAGGTGCCGGTCTTGACCATGCCGGGCGGGGACATCACCCACCCCGTGCCGGACCTGACCGGCTACATCACCGAGGGCCAGATCGTGCTGTCTCCCGAGCGCCATGCCGAGGGGGTCTACCCGCCGGTCGACGTGCTCTCGTCGCTCTCGAGGCTCATGCGCAAGGGGGCCGGCCCCGGGCGCACCCGGGGAGATCATCTTGCTTTGGCCGGGCAGCTCGTCGCCGCCCTGGCCCTGGCCAGGGCGGCCCAAGAGCTGGCCGACTTGATCGGCATGGAGGCACTGACCGAGACAGACCGCCAATACCTGGCCTTCAACGACGCGTTCTCGCATGACCTTGTCAACCAAGACATGGACGAATCCCGCACCCTGAAGGACACGCTCGACCGGGCGTGGCAGGTCCTCTCGATCCTGCCCGAGCGTGAGCTGACCATGGTGCCCGCGGCGGACATCGCGACCTACTACCTCGGCGACCATCTCGGTCGCGAGCAGCACGAGCCCGTCAGCGGCGCCCCACGGAGTCCCGCGTCCGACCAGCCGGCCACCGAGCCTGAGGGGGAGGTCCCCTATGGCTGAGCATGTCCCGCCGGGCCGCGCCGGGCGGTTGTGGCTTGTGGGGCGGATCGAGACCGCAACGCGCGGGGTGGAGCTGCTGCGCCAGAAGCGGCAGGTGCTGCGCCGTGAGCAGAGGCGGCTCTCTCTGATGGCTGAGCAGTCCGGTGCAGCCTGGGCCCGTGCCGCGGAAGACGCCGAGCGTTGGGGCAGCCGGGCCTGTGCTCTGGGCGGCAGCACGGCGGTCCGCCTTGCGGCGGGCGATGTCGTCGGCCGGGGAACCGTCTCGATTTCCTGGCGCAACACAATGGGGACGCGCCATCCCGACGAAGCTCGATGCGAGCTCCCGGCTCTGCGTCCCGCCGCCGCCGCGTCGTCGAATGCGGCCATCGCGCCGGCCGCCACCGCCCACGGGCAGGCCTTGCGGGCCGCTGCTCAGCACGCCGTGGCCAGCGCGGCCCTGCGAGAGGTGGAATTTGAGCTGGCCTCTACGCAACGACGGCTGCGCGCCATTGAGCACCATCGACTGCCCGCCCTCCAAGTGCAGCTGCACGACCTCGTTCTGCGACTCGACGAACTCGAGCGCGAGGAACGCCTGATCGCCCGATGGGCCAAGCGTCGGCGCGGAGCAGTCCCGGGATGACGTTGCAACGCATCCTGGTCACCGTCGACGACTCTCCTGAGAGCCTCAAAGCTGCCCGCGTGGCCGCCGAGCTCGCCGGGCACCTCGGGGCTCGCATACGGGTCCTCACGGTTGTGGAGGACAGCGTGGTGGCGAGCGAGATCGAGCGGGTCGCGGGCCCTGAGTCGCGCCAGCGACGCGAGCAGGGAGCCCAGCACCTGGCGGAACACGTCCGACGGGAGGTCTGCGAGTTCGGTGTCCCCGAGGGAGACGTCGAGATCCGCACGCAGGTCGGCAACCCCTTCCGTCGGATACTCGAGGAGGCGAGAGACTGGCCAGCCGATATGGTGGTGATGGCCGTGTCCGACGAGCGGGGGGTCCGGTCGCCCTACGTCGGTAGTGTCACCCAGCAGGTTCTCGAGTTCACCTCGTGCCCCATACTGGTCGTCCCCGGACGCGAGCCCCGCTGAAAGGCCGCGCACGGTTGCTGCGCGAATCCACGGCTAGGAGAAGCATGTGAGTTCAGCGGGATGATGCACGGGAACCCGTAACCCAACTCGGTGCACCTGAGTAGGTTCGCCGGGTAAGGATACGGAGTTCCGCCTGTCCCATCCGGGGCTTTCTCAACGGAAAAACGTTCAGCACCACCGTCCTTTCCTTGCTGCCGCCTACACCGGCAATCGGGCGATGTTCAGTTAGTACACCCAGACAGAAGTGCCAATTGGTGCGAGGTTGCTCGACCATATCCATTCGATCGCCTCGTTGCTCACCCTGACACATCCGTGGGAGACCGGGTACGGCGGCACGTCGGTGTCGCCGTGGATCGCGAACCCCTCATCGAAGAACTTCGGCAACCACAGCTGCCCGAGCGAGTCCACCACCATGCCGAAGACCTGGCGGTAGACGTGGAACAGTCCCACCGGGGTGTCGGCGACGGCCGTCACGCCGTCGTCGGTGTAGGTGTAACCACCGCCCGTAGAGGTGTTGAGCGTATACAAGAGTTGCCCGTCTCTTACGAACATCAGAAGGTCATCCTCCAGATCCACTTCGATCACGTTTCCTGACGTACTGCGAGGATGCGGGACGACCCCCTCGGCCAGGGCGTGCTCTGTCACCGGCCCGACGATGCCGTCCCGGGTGATGCCCGCGGCCTTCTGGAGCGCGTAGACGGCCTGTTCGGTGGTGTTGCCGAACGTGCCATCGGGTGTGCCGAGCCAATAGCCGAGCGAGCTCAAGTGCTGCTGCAGGGCCAGGACAGCCGGCCCGCTTGCCCCCGGCCCGAGGTTGGCAGGTGTGGTCGTGGTGGTGGTGGTCGTCGTCGAACTGGTCGCCGGCGTACTCGTGGCTGGCGCAGTGGAGACCGAAGTGCTCGAGGTCGTCGTCGGAGGAGGGAGGTTGGTCTGCGGAGCGGTGCGCGAGGTGCTCGACGTGCTGGCGCACGCGGACAACAGCAACGTTCCCAGCACCACCGTCGCCAGAGTCAGAGCGGTGCGCCTTGTCCTGTCGATGGAACGACTCCCTTTGAGGCTCGACGGCGCGGGAGTTCTACTCATGGTCCGACCCTGATGTCGAGGCGACGACCTGCCCAGGGTCCGAGGTCACATTGGCCCGCTATGCCGAGCCTTGGAGCTATCCCTGGTGGCAAACGCTCTCTCGGGACCTCCGCGCATCGAGCACCGAGCCGACATCCGCCAGCCGTGCGATTCAACCCCGCGGCTGATGCCGCTCTCACAAGAGATCGAGCTCCAGTGGCCGCGGGATGCGCTCCCGCAGGACGATCAGGGTTCGTGACGGTGCGTCCCGGGCTGACCGGCGGCCAGGGCAACAACGTCACAGAGCCGACCCTGCGTCGCTCCGTCACGGTGAGCCGCCCCGCCTCGGGGCTATTGAGCGGTGATCACGCCGGAGGCGCCAGGGACCTTTGGCCCTACGGTCAGGTCGTAGATTCCTCGCGAGAGTGACAGAAGTCCCTGGTACGACGAGCAGGCGTGCTTAAGGATCGAGGGGTGGGATTCAAGTCTGCGCTGCATTTGCTGGTGCGTCCCGGGGACGGGACGCCCGGTGACGGTCCCCATGCCCGGGCCGGCCTCGAGCCCGGCGGCGGCGCGCCCCGAGCACCCGGTGGTCAGCGGGAAGACATGAGCACGCTGCCGCCCGGACAGCAGGCACGGTGGAACGCTCCGGGCCAGGGCCAGGGCCAGGGGCAGGGGCAGGGCCAGCAGCCGGGCCGCTCGAATCAGTCGCGGGCGATCCTGATCGCGCTCTGGGCCGGGGCACTCCTGGTGTTCATCGTCCTCTTGCTGAGCTCCCACTCGACGACGACCTCCTCCCCGGAGTCCGTCTCCTACTCGGCCATGCTGTCGAAGGTCTCGGCCAACTCCGTCAAGAGCGTCCAGATCAACCAGAGCAGCGGCGTGATCGACGGCACGTTCGAGGACGGCAAGTCCTTCACGGCCCAGGGCCCAACCGGGGGGTTGCCCGGCGCCGACATCACGCTCCTCAACGAGCACCACGTCGCACGCAACTACGTCGCCACCGGAACGAGCATCTGGCCCACGATCATCACCTGGGGGATCCTGATCGGGCTCTTCGTCGTGTTCTGGATCTGGATCGGACGACGCAGCCGCGCCCAGATGGCGGGCGTCACCAGCTGGGGAAAGAGCGGCGCCAAGGTGCACGTGACGGATCGGCCCTCGACCAGCTTCGCGGACATCGCCGGCTATGACGGCGTCAAACAGGAGATCTCCGAGCTGGTGGACTTCCTGCGGGAGCCGGAGCGCTTCCAGGGGATCGGCGCCCGTATCCCGAAGGGCGTGCTGCTGGTCGGGCCGCCTGGCACCGGGAAGACGTTGATCGCCCGAGCCATCGCCGGCGAGGCGCAGGTGCCGTTCCTCTCCATCACTGGCTCGGAGTTCATGGAGATGTTCGTCGGCGTCGGCGCGGCCCGGGTGCGTGACCTCTTCAAAACGGCGCGCCAGGACAAGCCCTCCATCATCTTCATCGACGAGATCGACGCCATCGGCAGGAAGCGGGGCACGGGCCTGGGAGGCGGTCACGACGAGCGCGAGCAGACGCTGAACCAGATCCTCTCCGAGATGGACGGCTTCGAGCCAGCGGAGGGGATCATCGTCATGGCTGCCACCAATCGACCCGACGTGCTCGATCCGGCCCTGCTCCGGGCCGGTCGCTTCGACCGCCAGATCGTGGTGCCGCTGCCGACCCTGGAGGAACGTGTGGCGATCCTCCAGGTGCACTGCAAGGGCAAGCGGGTATCGCCCGATGCCAACATCGAGACGATCGCCAAGAGCACGCCCGGCATGAGCGGAGCCGACCTGGAGAACCTGGTCAACGAGGCGGCCCTGATCGCGGTGCGGCGGGGCAGCGTCCGGGTGGAGATGCCCGACCTGGAGGCGGCGCTCGACCGCGTGCTGCTGGGCTTGAAGCGCACCTCGATGGTGCTCAGCCCGGACGAGAAGCGGATCGTGGCCTTCCACGAATCGGGCCACACGCTGGTGGCGCATTTGCTGCCCAACGCCGACCCCGTCCACAAGGTGACGATCCTCCCGAGCGGTATGGCACTCGGCGCCACCCAGCAGCTGCCCGAGGAGCGTCAGCTCCAGCAGCGCCCGTCCCTCGACGACGCGCTCGCTGTACTCCTGGGCGGCCGGGCCTCCGAGGAACTTGTGTTCGGCGTTCCGTCGACCGGCGCCCAGAACGATCTCGCCGCGGCGACGGAGCTGGCCGGGCGCATGGTGCGCGAGTGGGGGATGTCCGACGCGATCGGCGAGATGTCGTGGGGTCCCCAGGGGCCCGTCTTCCTAGGCGAGGACCTGATCCACACACGAGAGTTCTCCGACGAGACGGCCCGGCTCATCGACGAGGAGGTCTCGCGGATCCTCGGTGAGCAGGCAGATCGGGCCCGGCGCGTGCTCAGCGAGCACCGGGCGGCACTCGACGCGCTCGCCACGGCCCTGATGGCCCGCGAGACCCTCGACGGCGACGAGATCACCCGGATCGTCGAGGGTGTGGAGGGCGCTGTCGTCGGGCCGTTCCCCGCCGTCGGCGCGTGAGGCTGGACGTGGATAACGAGCGACCAGGGGACGCGCGCACCACGGTGCTGCGGATCGTCGACGAGCTCGCCGCCGAGCTCCACCCGCGTCGCGCTCCTCCTCCATCGTCGTTGCGCACCCGTCTTGACCGCGATTTGGGTCTTGACAGCCTCGCCATGGCCGAACTCCTGGCCCGCCTCGAGAGCGCATTCGGTGCCAGCATGCCTTCGAGCCTCCTCGGCACGGCCGAGACACCCGAGGACCTGCTCCGGGCGGTGGGTGTCGGCGTAACAAGAGCGACGCCCACACCACTACGCACGTACGACCAGTCCCACACCGGCACCGAAGCGCTACCCGTAGGGGCCGGAACGCTGCTCGACGTGCTCGATTGGCATTGTGAGAGTCATCCAGACCAAGTCCACATTTACCTCCTCGATGAGGACGGTTCCCACGATGCACTCACCTACGCTGATCTCAAGCACGGCGGGAACGCGGTGGCACAGGGTCTCATGGCGGCCGATCTCGTCCCCGGGGAATCCGTCGCGCTCATGTTGCCGACCGGCCGAGAGTATTTCGAGGCATTTCTCGGCATACTGCTCGCGGGAGGGGTGCCGGTTCCCATCTACCCGCCTGGGCGACCCTCGCAAATTGAGGAACACCTGCGCCGGCACGCGCTGATTCTGTCCAACGCGCGGGCGACGATGCTCGTGACGGTGCCCGAAGCACGGGGAGTGGCACGGCTCCTGCGGTCCTCCGTCGAGACCATGCGGCACGTGACCACCGCGACCGAATTGGCCTGCTCCGATGCGCACGAATCGATGCCCCGGGCCAGCCCCGACGACACCGCTCTCATTCAGTACACGTCGGGGTCGACCGGCGACCCTAAGGGCGTTGTTCTCTCTCACGCCAACGTGCTGGCAAACATCCGCGCCATGGGTCAGGCGGCCGAGGTGACGCCCAGGGATGTTTTTGTGAGCTGGCTTCCGCTGTACCACGACATGGGGCTCATCGGCGCTTGGCTCGGAAGCATGTGCCTCGGCATGCCGGTTGTCATCATGTCCCCGCTGGCATTCCTGGCTCGCCCGGCGCGCTGGCTCGCCGCAATCGATGCCTACCGCGGCACGATCACAGCGGCGCCCAACTTCGCCTATGAGCTCTGCCTGCGAAAGGTCTCAGACTCCGAGCTGCAGACACTGGACCTTTCCACACTGCGGATGGCGTTGAACGGTGCCGAGCCCGTGGCTGCCAGCACCATGGAGCGGTTCGCCCAGCGCTTTGCCCGGTGCGGACTCCGCCCCGATGCACTCGCTCCCGTCTACGGACTGGCGGAGGCCGCCGTGGGTCTTGCCTTCCCTCCTCCCGGCCGGGGGGTGCTCATCGACGCGGTCGATGCCGAGTGCTTGCGCCGTGACGGGAAGGCCGTTCCGGCACTCCCGGAAGGTGCCGACACACTCCGCATCGTGGCGTCCGGCCAACCCCTGCCCGGCTATGAGATCCGAGTCGTCGACGATTCGGCTCGGGAATTGCCAGACCGCACCGAGGGTCAGATCGAGTTTCGTGGCCCATCGGCGACAGCTGGTTACCAGCGAAATTCAAAGGCTACAGCCGCCCTGTTCCACGACGGGTGGCTCAGGACCGGAGACCTCGGCTACGTGGCCGGTGGGGATGTGTTCATCACCGGCCGTTCGAAGGACCTCATCATCCGGGCGGGACGAAACCTCCACCCTGAGGATCTCGAGGCCGCCGTCGGGCAGCTGCCCGACGTCCGCAAGGGCTGTGTGGCCGCGTTCGCCACTCAGGATGCTGAAAGCGCGACGGAGAGGTTGGTCGTGGTCGCCGAGACCACCGAAACGGCTGAGTCGGTGCGAGAGGAGCTCCGCGCCACGATCGCGGCAACTACCGTCGATCTCCTCGGGACTCCGCCCGACGAAGTGGTGCTTGCCCCCAAGGGAACCGTCCCCAAGACTTCGAGCGGCAAGATCCGGCGGGCGGCATGTGCCGACCTGTATCGGAAGGGCGCCATCGGTGTCCATCCGCGGTCAACATGGTGGCAGTTGGTCCGTTTCAGTTGGCGCGGTGTGCCGCCCGCTTTCCGGCGGCGTCGTCGAACACTGTCCGCTCTCACCTATGCCGTGTATGTCTGGCTCCTGTTCATCGTCATAGGGCTGCCAACGCTCGTGCTTGTGGCAATCGTGCCGGGACGTGCCTCGCGTCGCCGTGTGGTCCGGTCCGCCATCCGCAGCCTTGTCAGGCTCTCGGGAACCCACTTGCACATTCAAGGTGCAATCACCGCTCCGGCCGACACGACCCTTGTGGTCGCAGCGAACCATGCCAGTTGGCTCGACTCCCTCGTTCTGACCGCGTGGCTGCCTTCAGACTTTGTCTTCGTCGCCGGGGAGGTGATGGGCCGCCAGCATGTCGCCGGATTTCTGCTGCGGCGGATCGGTACCGAGTTCGTCGAGCGTTACGACGCAGGCCAAGGCGTCGCGGACACTGAGCGTCTTGGCCATTTGGCCCAGACCGCCTCGCTGGTGTTCTTCCCCGAGGGGGGTCTGACCCGAGCGCCCGGTCTGCGCCCATTCCACCTCGGGGCGTTCGTCGCAGCTGCAGAGGCCAACCGCCCGATCCTGCCGGTGGCCATCCGTGGCACCCGGTCGATGCTGCGTCCAGGGCACAAGTTCCTTCGCCGCGGCTCGGTCACCGTCGTCATCGGGGACCCGATTCATCCGGTCGAGTCCGGTTGGTTGGGTGCGATGCAGCTCGAGCGCGAGGCTCGCGCCTTTATCCTCCGTGAGTGCGGAGAGCCAGACCTCGCGTAGAGCCAGACCTCGCCGTAGAGATGAGTCTGGAGCAGCGGGTCCTCTCGAACCGAGAGACTGCCGGCAGCGGCAGTCGAGGTTCTGGAGGAGGACGTTCTCGAGCGGTCAGCATCTCGCACGTCGGCTACCGCTGGGGCTACATCATCACGAGCGGATCAAGGGAAACTCGGCGAATCCGAGCGAGGACCCGCGCCCAAGGCGACAGCCCGTTGTATATCGGATGAGCTGATGGTGCCGCACACGCGGCCGTTGGCGTCAAGAACCAGTGCGGGCTGTGCCTGCTTGGATGCAATACGCTCGAGCAACGCGCTCATCGGCTCCTCAGGCCGCGCCAAGGTAACAGCACTGAGAGGAATAGCGATCTCGTCGGCGGTGGTCGCAGGTCGTCGTTCGAGAGGGACGGCGTTGACCGCCTGCGCGGTCACTATCCCGGTCAGTCGGCCGCAGTCGTCCACGACGGCAACGACATCGCCGCGGTAGAGCCGTAGCAACGTGGCGACGTCCGCGACGGTCGTGCGGTTCGGCGCGGATGGCAGAGCGGTCGTCATCACCTGCCCTGCGGTCAGAGTTGCCATGGCAGATTGCACCAAGGCGTACTGCTCTTCTCCTCGGGCAGCGAAGTAGATGAAGAGCCCGATCAAGAGCGGCCAAATGGCGATGATGCTGCCGGTGGATCCAAAAGCCAACACTCCGAGCACGATGAGCACGACGGCAAAGACGCGGCCGGCGCGTGACGCGGTCATAGAGGCACGGAAGCGGTCGTGGGAACGTTGCCAGAGCGCCGCTCTTAGGACCCGACCACCGTCGAGCGGAGCAGCCGGGATCAAGTTGAAGACCCCAAGCAGGAGATTGATCTCCCACAGCCAGGACAGCACGCCGACGAGGAGCCCGTGGCCGCCCGCCGCGACCACCACCGCCTGTGTGGCCCCGAACAGCACCGCCAACGCGAGGCTGACAGATGGGCCGACCGCCGCAATGCGAAAGTCGGCCCCCGCGGTGTGCGCCCCGCCCTCGAGCTGGGAGATGCCGCCGAACGCGAACAAAGTGATTGAGCGCACCTGTACGTCATTGTGCCGGGCCACGAGACAATGCGACATCTCGTGGGCCAGGAGACAGCCCAACAGCAGCACGGCGGCGATCACGCCGGCGACCCAGTCGGCCACATCGGGGTGCCCGGAATGGGTGGGGAGCACATAGGCGCCGACACCCCACGCGAAATAGGCGAGAATCACCGCCACGCTCCAGTGCGCGCCGACCTCGATCCCGTCAAAGCTTCCAATTCGGATCGTCTGTTTCATCGGTGTAGACCCGTGGTCAACCGTTGGTCTTTGGTCAATCGATAGCGGGCGGGTGCAAAGCGGTCTAGCCGGCAGGCCGAGAGAGTTGGGAACGCCACAGGAATGCACACGGAGACGGCCGCTGATTGTTCTCGCGGAATCACGCAGGCGCCCAGGCACGCCCGACCCGCTGGATCTGGTCTCAGAGCAAACTCCTCGCTGTCGTTCTGCTCCTCCATCTGGCACCTTCTGTTGTTGTTTGGGCTCTGCGATGACCCCTCAGCCTTCACATAGCCATCCACCTCAACCGTGATTCTCACGTACGTGCAGGACCAGGGTCCAAGGTCACAGAGATGCTTCCTCGTCAGGCACTTCCGTCAGATTCGACGGTCGTCGGCATGGCCGCGCGACCTGCAAGTCTCAAAGAAGTGACTGCCCGAAGGTCTGTGAGTCCCGCAAATTCCGATGGAACCGGATCAGAGTGCCAGAAGCCTCCTGCCTTGCAGGAGTGAGTGGGGCTCCGCTATCCGAGGCAGAGCGCTGAAAACCCCGTACGGGGGCAAACTCGCCAAGACAGCAAGAACGATCGAAGTAGGTCTCATGACCGGCCTCCAGCGCTTTGCGTCCGGAGGGCGCCTTGGGAATCCCTTGGGAATCAAACGTCCCAAATTGTACGGATGAGGGGATACCTCATGGACTCCGCCACCCGCTCTGACGGCCAAAATGCGACAGCACCGATCTGCCTGGACAGGCTCAGTCAGATTCCTAAACCGTGCGCGAAGGTTCGAATCCTTCCGGGGGCGCCCAAGAAAGACGAGATCAGAGGCTGCGTCTGCGTCACTTCATACCGGGTGGATCGTGCCGGCCCTGGTGTCCCAACGCCGGGGCCGGTAGCCGTTTCTCGAGTTCGCCCGGTCTGCGATGACCTCGCCCGTACTCGGCGTCGCATAAGTCACTGGCTCTGGCCGACATCAGGGCGCTCCACGTGCCGCCAACTCGCCGGAGGGCGTTCAAACATCCGGTCGAATAGGGGACCGCGCTGGCTCTTGCCAGCGGTTGGGGTTGAGAATCGACAGCAGGGCGGAGTTCACCGCGTCGTGACCGACATGGACGACCGGATCCTTCACGGCTCGGTCGGTGTCCTTGGCCAGCGCCTCCACTGGGGAGTGATCCTCACCCGACCCACATTGAGCGACTGCTCTCAGTGTTCTCTGGCTCGGCAGCAACGGCTGTCAGCGGTCCTCGGCGGCGTCACTTCCGGGAGGTGGCAGCCACCCCTCCGTAGTCCACTCGGGAATTGATGCCTCGACCCTCTCGAATCGTCTATCAAGCTCCTCTACGTGGTCGGCCAGCTCGTGGAGCGCTCTCGTCACCTCAGCGAGCGCTTCTCCGGTTGGCTCCTCCGCTCCGCTGAGGTACTTGCCGATTGACGCTTTCAGCTCGCTGATCCGGTCTTCGGGATTCGGATGATCATCAGTTCCTGACATGCCTGATCCTTCTGTCTTCGACTGCCATCGGTCATTGGCAGTATGGGTTCTAACAGCCCAGCTGGAATTCGACCGCGTCCATGGGTCACGCCCGTCGGAGGCGCGCCCCGCCGATGGTCGCGGCGACAGCGGTTCCAGCTATCGCCGCCGGTCCGAGCGTGACGGTGAAGGTGTAGGTCGCCAGGGCCGGTTCCGAGCGAGTCGCCTTCGCGTCGGAGCGCACGGACGACGGTTGTCTGGTGACGTTGCCGCACAGTGTGCGCTACGCGAGCTGCTTCCAGATCGCGTCGACGCGCTCTGGAAGCGACGTGTCGACATCGTCGGTCGCCGAGAGCGCGAGGTTCCGTTGCACGAGGTGTGTTGCGAGGTCGGTCTCCCCGGACGAGGCTAGGAGCGCCGCCTCGTAGGCGAGGCCGAGGCGATCGACGATGCCGCGGAAGTGCCACGCCCCGAACTCGAGATCGTCCACGGCACGCCGAGCGTCGTCAAGCGAACGGGCCGTGATCCCTGCGATCTCGGTGCCGAGCTCGCCCGCTCCCGACGCAAGCGCGTCAAGGCGGTCGCCTACGACGTTCAAGATGGGCAGGCGACGGCAGTCGTTGAGAACCTGAGCGACGAGCACGTTGTGCGCGCCTTCCCAGGACTCGTAGACGATCGCGTCGCGGTACAGGCGAGGGAGGACCGAGAACTCCTCGATCGCGCCGTTGCCGCCGAGCACTTCGATCGCCGAGTGCACGACTTCGGTCGCCTGCAGGCTAACGACGTACTTTGCGACGTTCACACAGAAGCGGTGGAGCAGGACGTCGGTCTCGCTCGCCTGGCCGCCGTCGATCAAGTCCTCGAGCCGGGTGAGCTCGAAGCAGAGGTGTAGCGCTGCGATCTGACTCGTCGACATGTCGACGATGCGCTGCCGTACGGCCGGAAAGGCCTCGATCGGCTGACCGAAGGCCTCGCGGTGGCGAGCATAGGCGCGGGCCTCGAGGACGGCGCGGCGCATCATGCCGGTGTCGCCGAGGGCGGTCATCCATCGGCTCGTGTTCAGCACTATCCCGACGGCGGTCTTGAAGCCGTCGGCGACCGGGCCGACGGGCCACGCAAGCGCGTCATCGAAATCGATCTCGCCGGACGCCAACCCACGCGTGCCGAGCTTGTCCTTGAGGCGCCGCAGCGAGAAGCCGTTCGGCTCGCCGTCGACGAGCCGCGGCACGACGAAGCTGCCGAGCCCGCGTGTCCCCGCCGGGCCGCCCGACACCCGGGCCGTCAGGAAGAATTGGCCGGCGTCGGCGACCGAGCAGAACCACTTCTCGCCAGTCACGCGCCACGTGCGCCCGTCGCCCATCGGCACGGCCTCGCACACGTTTGCCCCGACATCGCTCCCGCCCTGGACCTCGGTGAGGAACTGCGAGCCGCGCTCGGCGGCGTCGTAGTCGGGGTCGATGAGCGCCGGGAGGAACCGCTCACGCACGTCGTCGTCCGCGACGCGCCGGAGCGCTCGGGCGAGCCCGATCGTGCAGGTCGCAGGGCAAGCATGGCCGGCCTCACCCTCGAGCGAAAGGAGGTAGAGGAGGACCGCCTGCTCGTACGCCCGGCCCGGCTCGCCCGACAGCGCCACGAGGCCAGACCGCCAGACCGCACGGCCGGCCTCGTGGTAGCTCGGGTCGAACGACACCTCCTCGGTGCGGTGACCGAGCCCGTCCCAGCGGGCGAGCTCGGGCAGGTGCGCTCGCTGCTCGTAGCGGCTCGCGGCCGGGCCGACGACGGCGACCACATCGTGGGCGAACGCACGGGCCGACGCGCGCAACGCCTCGAGCCGGCCGCCGGTGAGATGGCTGTCCAGGATCGCCTGCAGGCCGGTGTCGTCGGCGAAGGGGTCGGTGGGGAAGGCGCGGCGCCAGCCGTCAAGCGCGGCGCGCGCAGAAGCGGTCGTCATGGAGCAAGTCTCGCGCCGACCCGGCCGTGAAGGAAGTCGGGGTTGGCAGCGTCTCAACGATCGGCAATCTCAGCGAGGACATTCCTGGATACATCGACGCACCGGCCACGGCGCTCACGTATCCGTGGAAGACGTACATCGGTGGACACCTGGGAAGGCTTGGGAAACGAGAGGACATCGAACTTCACCAGGCGTACATCGCTGACATCGCCGAAAGCGCGCAAGGAGCGCTCTCGACAGTGGACCCGATCCCGTACTCGGCGAAGTACGGGCAGAACGTCTGGGCAGCCGTGAAGGGCTATCTCGACGCAGTGACTGACCCGGCGACCGCTCCTGTGACCAAGAAGTACTCCGGAGTGCTTGCGGCGGCCGATATCGGAGAGTTCACCTGGAGCACAACGTTCATGATCCTTCCGGTCACACAAACGCCGTCACGACGCTCGACGTCGACGGCCACTTCCCCGAGTCGTCCCACCAGTCTCCGGGCCGCGTGCAAACCTGAGGAGATGGACCTGGCCGAACTGCTGACGATGCCCGGGATCAGAGAGGAGTGCATCCTGCGCTCCAACGTCGGTTTCATGGCCCTGCACGGCGGATCGCAGGACCGGGGCACCGAGCAGATCGCCAGGCGGGCCGCCCAGCAGGCCGGTGCGTCCTACTACGCCATCGTCCACCCTTCGGGGCTGCGGGTCCATCTCACCTCACGGCTGCACGATCCCGGCCATTCGGCGCGGTTACGGGCTTTCTTGGAGCACGTGGACGTGGCCATCTCAGTGCACGGGTTCGGACGCGACGGCTTCGCCCTCTGGTTCGATCACGATCGCGGCCTCGTCGTCGAGCCGTACGGGCCCGCAGTCTTGGGCAAGCAGACCGGGCCGTTGCGAGGGATCATCGTGGGAGGGCTGCACGCGCCGCTCCTCGATGCGGCGCGCGAACTGCTCCACGAGCGCTTCGCCGGCTACCACGTCGCACCCGAGCGGGTGCGGCTCGGCTTTCATCCCGATAACCCTGTCAATCTTCCGTCGGCGCACGGTGTCCAGATCGAGCTGCCGCCGGGCCTGCGCGGAATCGGCGATTTCGGCGAGACCCTGGTGCCGCGACCGGAAGGGATCGTCGGCGAGGTGGTGGCAGCGCTCACCGAACTGGCGATGCGGGCCGCCGACTTGTTGCGCACGCCGTCGGTGTCAGGATCCGCCGCCGCCGTAACCTCGGAAGGCGGATAGCCCCTCTGCAATGGGTGGACTTCGCGCCCGGCAGGACTTGCCGCCTGCTCCGGAAGGTGGGAGCCGGTCGTGACAGGGGGCCGTTCACGACCGCGTTCCGCAGGGGTCGTGGAGAAGGGCAGGCCGGCAAATGCGTGCCGCCAGACAGGTGGCACCCGGCGCGTACGGGATGGGCCGACCGCCCTGCTGATGACGGGAGGGTGCGTCGGTGAACGTGCAGCGCGATGCTGGTCATCGTCCGTGTACGGAGCGATATCGAGAGGGGAGAACTATGACCCCAGCGAAGGAGCCGGTTGCGTTTCTGGGCATCGGCACGATGGGACACGCCATGGCGAGCAGCGCGTTGCGTGCAGGCATCCCGACTGTCGTCTGGAACCGCGACCCAGGGAGAACCGAAGACCTTGCCGACCTTGGCGCGGAGGTGGCCGAAACACCCGGCGATGCAGCGCGACGCGCCACCATTGTCGTCACGATGGTGACGGACGCGGACGTTGTCGTGTCGATCGCCAAGGACCAGGGCATGCTCGCCGCACTCGCCCCCGGCGCCATCTGGGTGCAGATGAGCACGATCGGCGTCGCTGGGATCGAGCGCGTCCAAGCGCTGGCGGATGCCGAGCGTCCTGACGTCACCCTCATAGACGCCCCGGTGTCTGGCAGCAAGGTCCCCGCAGAACAGGGTCAGCTCACGATCTTCGCGTCAGGTCCAGACGAGGTCCGCCCGCGTCTCGACCCCCTTTTTGAAGCGCTGGGCCAGCGGACGATCTGGGTGGGACCGGTTGGGTCGGGATCCCGACTGAAGCTCGTCGCCAATGCGTGGCTCGCCTTGGCCGCCGAGGCGGTGAACACTTCGGTGGCGTTGGCCCGCCGGCTGGGTCTCCAGACGGAGACGGTCGTCAACGCTTTGGCCGGCAGCCCCCTGGTGTCCCCATGGCAGGCAGCCAAGCTGCAACGAATCGGCCAGGGTGATTATTCGGTCCAGTTCGCACTGTCGCTTGCGCTCAAGGACGTGCACCTCGCCCTTCAGGCAGCTGCCGACGACCGTTACCGGGCGTTGGCCTGCCTGGCCGATGAATGGCAAGAGGTCGTCGAGCGTGGGCTCGGGGAGCATGACCTTACGGTCGTGACGTGGGCACTCGAGGAAGAAGGAGGCGAGCCCCAAGCATGATCGGCCCGGCTGGGTAGCGTCGCGGAAGAGGCTTCAGATGAGCTCGACCCCACACTCGCACCGAGGCGGGCTGGTCCGCCGGTGCTCGGCTCTCGTCCCCGGCGTGGCCGGCGCCCTCGGCGTGGCGATGCTGTCCGTCGTGCTCGCCGCCTGCAGCAGTTCGCCGCCGCCAAAGCCCGAAGTTGTACCCGGTGGCCCCACGGGTCACTACACCGTGGCGAGCGGGATCCACAAGATCAAGCACGTCATCGTCATCGAGCAGGAGAACCGGTCCTTCGACAGCTATTTCGGCACGTATCCGGGCGCTGACGGCATACCCGTGAGCGACGGTCAGCCGACGGTCTGCGTGCCCGTACCGAGCGGAGGGTGCCAGAAGCCCTACCACGACACGGCCGATGTCAACGGGGGCGGGCCTCACGGCGCAGCGAACGCCAAGCGCGATGTCGACGGCGGGAAGATGGACGGCTTCATCGCCTCGGCATCGGGGGCCAAGAAAGGCTGCGGTGCGAACCTCGACAACCCCGCCTGCTCCAATGCGGCGACGCCCGACGTGATGGGCTACCACACGTCGGCGGAGATCCCGAACTACTGGACCTACGCCGAGGACTTCACGCTCGACGACCACATGTTCGAGCCGGTCGCCTCGTGGTCGCTGCCCGATCACCTCTACCTCGTGTCGGGCTGGTCGGCCAAGTGCTCGGACCCGAACCCGAACAGCTGTGTCAACGAGATCCAGGGCCCCTACACGCCGGCGCAGATGCAGCGGTACGTGGACCAGGCCCTCGACACCGGCACAGCGGACATCACCGACGCTTGGACGGACATCACATGGCTCCTCTTCAACAAGCACGTCTCGTGGGCCTATTACGTGCAAACCGGGGATCAACCCGACTGCGACAACGACTCGGCCGTGGCGTGCCCTCCTGTGGCGCAGAGCTACCTCACTCCCGGCATCTGGAACCCTCTGCCCGTCTTCGAGGACGTCCAGAGGGACCACCAGATCCGCAACATCCAGCCGCTGAACAACTACTTCGCCGAGGCCAAGAAGGGGACGCTGCCCTCGGTCATGTGGGTCACGCCGTCCCAGGCCGACAGCGAGCACCCGCCGGCGAGCGTCCATCAGGGCCAGGCCTACGTCACCGCGGTGATCAACGCGGCCATGAAGAGCCCCGACTGGGACTCGACCGCCATCTTCTTGCAGTGGGACGACTGGGGTGGCTTCTACGACCACGTCGTGCCGCCCCCCGTCGACCAGAACGGGTACGGCCTGCGCGTGCCGGCCATGGTGATCTCGCCCTACGCCAAGGCGGGCTACATCGACCACCAGACGTTGAGCAGCGACGCCTATCTGAAGTTCATCGAGGACGACTTCCTCGGCGGAGCCAGGCTGAACCCCGAGACCGATGGGCGCCCGGATCCCCGACCCGACGTGCGAGAGGACGAGAAGATCCTGGGCAACATGGCCAACGACTTCGACTTCGACCAGGCTCCGCGCGCACCGGTCCTGTTGCCGACCAATCCGCCGACCGACTCACCCTCCATCCCCACCTGGTTCCAGGGCCAGGGGCCGTGCGTCGGTTGTACCGCCACACCGCCGAGCGTCGAGCCGAACCAGTAGCAAACTCGGCCTGCGGGGTCGCCGGGAGCGTCAGAGTGGAGACGGGGAGCAGCAGGCGGAGTAGCCGAAGAGCCCCACCGCTACGCTCGTCGGGAAAGGGAACCCGGACTGCGACGGCGCCGTCGGCTCCGAGCACACCGGCGAGGAGATGGAGAAGAACGTCGATGGCAAACGTCTCACAGAGCCCCGTGGCCGTCGCCGGGCCCCCGGTCGCGCAGCCGGTGCTGACCCCGCTCACCGCCAGCGCCGTCATCCTCGTCCTGACGATTGAGGGCGGCGGCGAGTCGGCGGTCCAAGACCTGCTCGCCGACCTTTCCGGACTGGCCCGGACGGTCGGCTTCCGTTCACCTGACGGTGGGCTGGCCGTGGTGGCGGGGGTGGGATCGTCGGCGTGGGATCGTCTCTTCACCGGACCTCGGCCGGCCGAGCTCCACCCGATGCGGGCGCTCGACGGCGGTCGGCATCAGGCAGTGGCCACCCCGGGGGATCTCCTGTTCCACATCCGGGCGGCAACGATGGACCTGTGCTGGGAGCTGGCCTCCCTGGTCGTCGGCCGGCTGGCCGGGGCCGCGGCGGTGGTCGACGAGGTCCACGGGTTCAAGTACTTCGACGAGCGGGACCTGCTCGGCTTCGTCGACGGGACCGAGAATCCGACCGGCCAGGCAGCCGAGGTGGCGGTGACCATCGGGGCCGAGGATCCGCCGTTCGCCGGCGGCAGCTACCTCATCGTCCAGAAGTACCTGCACGACATGGCCGCCTGGGACTCCCTCACGGTCGAGGAGCAGGAGCGCGTGATCGGGCGGGCGAAGCTCTCCAACGTCGAGATGGACGACGACGTCAAGCCGTCCAACTCGCACGTGGCGCTGAACACCATCGTCGAGCCCGATGGCACCCAGCGCCAGATCCTGCGGGAGAACATGCCCTTCGGGTCGCTGGGCGCCGGGGAGTTCGGGACGTACTTCATCGGCTACGCCGCGACCCCCGCAGTCACCGAGCTCATGCTCCAGCACATGTTCCTCGGTGACCCGCCCGGCAACTACGACCGGATCCTCGACTTCTCCACCGCGGTGACCGGCTCCCTCTTCTTCGTGCCCACCGCCGACTTCCTCGACGACCCTCCTCCGTTGCCGGGCGACGCCGATGGCGCGACCACCTCCGGGGGAGGGGAGCCGGCGGGCGCGCAAGAAGTCGTCTGGGATACCGCAGGCGACGGTTCGCTCGGGATCGGCGCCTTGAGGGGCGAGCCCGCCTGAACGAGACCCACCGGGTCGTCGATCGAAGCCCACCGCCGACGGTGCCATGCCCGCCAGCGGGGCTCGGTCCTCAGGAGCCCTTCAGGCCTTCGGCGATCCGGTCGCCGGTCTCCTTGTCGATGTTGCGCCAGTACCCGATCGCGCGCTCGAGGACCGGATCGGACACGCCCTTGCTGAGGTGCCCCACCACGTTGGAGATCAGGCGGTCTCGCTGTGCGTCGTCCATGACGTCGCGCACCAGGGTGCCGGCCTGGCCCCAGTCGTCATCGTCGCGGCGAAGGGTGTAGGCGGCATGGGTGAACTCGCCGTCGGCCGCCCATCGCTCCACGTAGGGGTACCGCTGGGGGTCGGCCGCCGGGCCACCCTTCGAGTTGGGTGCGTAGACGGGGTCAGCGACCGGATGGACCCGCATCGCGCCGTCCTTGCTGTAGCTGTGCACGGGTGCCTTGGGCGCGTTGACCGGGATCTGCTTGTAGTTCACTCCCATGCGGGCCCGGTGGGCGTCGGCGTAGGAGAAGACCCGGGCGAGCAGCATCTTGTCGGGGCTCACCCCGATGCCCGGCACGAGGTTGTTCGGCTCGAAGGCGGCCTGCTCAATCTCGGTGTGGAAGTCGCTGGGATTGCGGTCCAGCGTGAGCCGGCCCACCTCGTGCAGCGGGTAGTCCCCGTGCGGCCAGACCTTGGTGAGGTCGAAGGGGTTGAACCGGTAGGACCTGGCCTCCTCGAAGGGCATGAGCTGCACGCGCAACGTCCAGGTCGGGTAGTCGCCGCGCCCGATCGCGTCGAACAGGTCGCGGCGGTGGTAGTCGCCGTCCTCGCCGGCGAGCCGGTCGCCGTCGGCCTGGGTCAGGAACTCAATGCCCTGGTCCGTCTTGAAGTGGTACTTGACCCAGTAGCGCTCGGCCTTGGCGTTGACCCACAGGTAGGTGTGGCTGGAGTAGCCGTTCATATGACGCCACGACTTGGGGATGCCGCGGTCGCCCATGAGGATGGTCACCTGGTGTGCCGACTCGGGCGAGAGGGTCCAGAAGTCCCACTGCATGTCGTTGTCGCGCAGATCCGAGTCGGCGCGCCGCTTCTGCGAGCGGATGAAGTGCTGGAACTTCATCGGATCGCGCAGGAAGAACACCGGGGTGTTGTTCCCGACCATGTCGTAGTTGCCCTCGGACGTGTAGAACTTCAATGCGAAGCCCCGCGGGTCGCGCCAGGTGTCGGGGCTCCCACGTTCACCGGCCACCGTCGAGAAGCGGATGAGCGTATCGGTCGTCGTGCCGGGTTGGAACACCGCGGCCTTGGTGTACTGGCCGACGTCGGCCAGGACCTCGAAGTGCCCGAAGGCGCCACCTCCCTTGGCGTGGGGCTGGCGCTCCGGGATCCGCTCCCGGTTGAAGTTCGCCATCTGCTCAATCAGGTAGTGGTCCTGGAGCAGGACCGGCCCGTCGGGTCCCACGGTCAGCGAGTGCTCGTCGCTCGCCACCGGGATCCCGGCGTCGGTTGTCGTCGGCTTGGCGGTCGTCTCGGCCATCACATCACCTCTTGCTCACATCACCCCTTGCTCGGGTATCGGTTCGTGCCTCCCCGTTCTACCCGGAGACGGCTACCAGCGGTACCAGCCCGGGCTGCCTGGGTGTGCCCGCGTCCGAGGGCGAAGCCGACCAGCCAGAAGACGAAGACGATCGCGGCGATCATCCAGAGGATGTGCGCCCAAACCCGAGTCCCCCGAGCAGCAGCGCCAGAGAGTACGAGGAGTATCACTCCCAAGATGTTCTCCCTCCCTCGTTCCGAATTGCTCGCAGTCGGGTGCGCGGGTGTTCCGGCGATACCCAACCGCAACGGCCGTAAACTCCGTGCGACAGTGTCCGCGGGAATGCGGCGCGGTGCACGCGCCCCTACGAGTCGCGCGTGCCGTGCAGTTCGACCCGGACGCTGATCTCGGGATAGACGCGGATCATGAGCATGCTGGGAGGCTTCATGCCGAACTCGCGGATGTCGAACACGTAGTCACCGATCAACGAGACGGCCTCTTCCTCGACCTCGATGTGCATCTCGTGCTCGAAGGTGCGTGTCTTCCCGTGAAAGGCGATGTCTCCGGTCACGACGTAGTGGGGGTGCGTACCACCCGCCGTGATCTTGGTGACGCGGCCGGCAATGGTCGGGTAGCGCCGGGCGTCCATGCGCCGGCGTAGCTCATGGTCGTAGAGCTGGTTGCCCGAGGTGAGCCTCTCCACGGCGAGCTCGAGCTCGCCGGTCACCGGGAGATCGAGATCGAGGCTGCCGTCGCTGCGCACCGAGGTTTCGAACCAGCCGGTGATGCCGCGCGTCTCGGTGTTGATCGGATGCAAGCTGGAGCGACCGCTCACCCAGACGCACGAGCGCACCGAATCGAAGGTGAAGCGGGCCGGCGCCATTCCCCGATTATGCGTGCCCCGGGGTGTCGAACGCCGAATCTCGCTCTCGGACGGCCTGGCGCAGCCCCAGCTCGGCGATGCGCTCGGAGAACGCCCGCGCCGCGGGGGAGCGGTGGCCGATGGCGTCGTTGAGGGCGGCGAAGCGCTGCAGCTGCGAGCGTCCCATCAGCTCCACGCCCATGTTGACGACCCGCTTGTTGGCGACGAGCAGATCCCGTCCGACGAGGGCCATGCGCTCGGCCAGCCCGAGCACGACCTCGTCGAGCGCATCGGGCGGAGCCGTCGCGACGACGAGGCCGAGGTCGTGCGCTTCGGTCCCCGAGAGCGTGTCGCCCGTCAGGAGCAGGCGCTTGGTCCACTGCGGGCCGAGGTTGTACAACCACATGTTGGTCGGCGGGACACCCATGGAGCGGACCGCAGGGAACCCGATGCGGGCGTCGGTGGCGGCCACGACGAGGTCGCAGTGCAGCGCGAGGTCCGTTCCACCCGCCAGGCAATTCCCCTGCACCTGGGCGATGATCGGGATGGCGCAGTCCCAGACGCGTCCCCAGCCGTCCGCCAGTGCCAGCATGGCGGACACGTCGCCCTCCATCGCCTCGTGGCGGGGGAAGTCGTCCGGGTCGGTGTCCTCGGCGATGAAGCCGTACCCGGAAGAGAACGAGCGTCCCGTGCTGCGGATGATGATGACACTGGCCCCCGCGTCGGCCTCTGCCACGTCGACCGCCTGCAGGATCTCACGGATGCAGCGCGGCGTGAGCGGGTTGTGGTGATCGGGCCGGTTGAGCGTGAGACGGCGCACGCGTCCGATCTCCTCGACCGTCAAGGTGGTGAAGCTCGCCGTCACGTTGGGCTCCTCGGTTCGTCGCCGGGTACGAGATGGGACTTGAGGACCTTGCCGCTCTCGTTGCGCGGGAGGGCGTCGACCACGGTAATGCGGCGGGGAACCTTGTAGTCGGCCAGCCGGGCCAGGAGGAACGAGCGCAGCTCGTCGGTGGAGACGGGCGCCCGCAGGACCACCCAGGCCGCGACGTCCTCGCCGAGGACCGGGTGCGCCACGCCGGCCACGGCCGCCTCCGCCACCGCCGGGTGCTCGAAGAGGGCGGCCTCCACCTCACCGGGCACCACGTTGTGGCCGCCCCGGATGATGAGCTCCTTCTCCCGTCCCGAGATCCAGAGGTGGCCGTCGGCATCGAGGTGGCCCAGGTCCCCGCTCAGCAGCCAGCCGGACACCCACGTCCGCTCGGTGCCGTCGGGGTCTCCGAGATACGCCCGGGGGCGCCGAGTCCCTCCGATCGCCACCTGCCCGACCTCGCCGGGCGGGAGGGTCGTGCCCTGGGGGTCGAGGATCCGCACCTCCACTCCGGGCAGCGGCAGTCCGACGGATCCGAGGTGCCGCCCCTGGTCGCCCAGCGGCACGGCCGTCACGGCGCCGAATTCGGTCATCCCGTACCCGCACAGGATCTCCGTGCCGGGCAGGCCGGCGCCGAAGCGGCGCAGCGTGGCCGATGCGATGGGCGCGCTGCCGATGTTGACGACGGCGAGGCTCGAGAGGTCGGCCGCCCCGAATCGGGGGACTCCGACGAGGAGCTCGACCATGGCGGGCACCAGGAACGCCGCCACGGGGTGGTCGCGTTCGACTGCGTCGATCCAACCCTCCGGGTCGAAGCGGGGGAGGAACGACCCGCTGAGCCCGCCGCGCATGGGCCCGCACACCAGCAGAGAACCGCTGGTCGTCGCGAAGGGGGAGGAGGAGAGGAACCCCAGCCCGAGCCAGGCCGCCGGCACCCTGTCGATCGTCGAGAGCCCGCCGTGGTGCACGATGACGCCTTTGGGTTCGCCGGTGGTCCCCGAGGTGTACATGATGTCGGCGACGTCGTCGGGTATGGGCGCCTGCTCCAGGTCGCTGTCGTCGGGGGAGACGAGGTCCGACCACCCGCCGCCCGCGGTGCCGACGACCGTCGGCACCGCTGCGACGAGCTCGTCGCACACCTGGCTGCACAGCACCACCGACGCTCCCGCATGGCGCAGAATGCGCGCCTGCTCGCCGGGGCCCAGCCGGGCCAGGAGTGGCACGGCGACCGCCCCAGCCCTGTGGATGGCCATGTACGACACCAGCCATTCGAGCGGCTCGTCGTTGCCGATGACGAGGCCCACCCGGTCGCCGCGGTCGACCCCGTGCTCCCTCAGCCCCCGCGCCAGGCCGTTGGAGCGCCGGTGCCACGCACCGAGGGTCAGCGCGGAACCGTCGGCGAGGTTCTTCCACGCCACGCCGTCGGGGAACGCACGGGACAGCCCGGCCAGCAGCTCCGACTGCAGCAGCGTCATGCCCGACGGATCAACGGGGCCATCAGTAGGGGGCGCCGCCCTCGAGGATCGTGCGCGGGTTGTCGACGAGCATCGTCGCGATGTCGGTGTCGCTGATGCCGCGCTCGCGCATGGCGGGGAGCACCACGTCGGAGATGTAGGTCCACCGCCAGTTCTGCGACGCGTCCATCACGGAGCGCGGGAACCAGTCCACGAAGCACATCGCGTCGTGGGAGAGGACGATCCTCGCGGCGAAACCCCGCTCGCAGAGCCGCCCGACGGCGTCGACCCGCTCCTCGAGCGTGATGCCGGGCAGGCCGAAATGGTCGAAGCCGAGGTACGACCCGTTGTCGATCAGGCTCAGGTGGTAGTCGGTGTTCACGGTCCCACCGCTGTGGCCGATGACCACGCGGGAGAGGTCGACCCCTTCCTCCCTGAAGATCCGTTGCTGTTCGAGTCCCCACGGTTCCGGGGGAGTCGGCGTGTGGGTCGTGATCGGCACTCCGGTCGCCCGGTGGGCCTGCGCCACGGCACGCAGGACGCGTTCCACCCCCGGCGTGATGCCGGGGCGGTCCGAGGCGCACTTCAGGATGCCGGCCCGCACCCCCGTGCCCCCGATCCCCTCCATGATCTCCCGGACGAAGAGGTCCACCATGGGCTCGGGTCCGCCGAGAACGGTTCCCGGTCCCCTGAAGTGGAAGTACATCGGGACCTCGTTGTACGTGTAGACGCCGGTCGCCACCACGACATGTATCTCCGGGACCTCCGCGGCGATGGCGGCGATGCGAGGGAGGTAGCGGCCCAGGCCCACGACCGTGAGGTCGACGAGGGTGTCGATGCCGTGCTGCTTGAGCTCCCGCAGCTTGGACACGGCCCGAGCGCGCTGGGCCGATTCGTCCCATTCGTCGGCCGTCTTCTCGATTTCGGGGCTCAGGACGAAGATGTGCTCGTGCATGAGCGTGCGGCCCAGGAGGCCTCCGTCGACCGGCCCTCGCACCGTGTTGACCTGGGACATCGTCTCCCCTTGCCGCGTCCGCCCTGGGTCCGGCGCGGCCGATCGTAGCGGGGCCCGCGGAGTACTCGCGGTGTCGCCGGGGCAGAATGTCACAGCAGACCCACAGCGGGTACTGCGACGGTGTCGATTCACCGATGGTGGGATGAGGGCGTCCCCCCAGGCAGAGGTACATCCGACCGCATGTCATCCATCGACCAGCCCAACACACCCGAGAACAGGGAGAAAGCGCGGTCCCGGCTGCGCAACCTCACGCGTGGCGTGGTCGTCGCGGCCGCCGGGGCCACCGTGGTCATCGGCGTCGTCGTGTCTCGCGACCACCCGGGGTCCGCCACCTCGGGCAGCAGCGCCACGAGGGGCACGTCGTCGGGCTCCGGCGCTGCCACGACCAACGGAGGATCGTCCGCGACCTCCGGCAGCTCGTCGACCGGCAGCACCGGCAGCACCGGCACCACCGGCACCACGGGCAACACCGGCACCTCGTCGTCGGCCCCCTCGGTCAGCCAGTCGTCGCCGACCGTCACGTCGGGAGGGTCGTCGAGATGACCTGCTCGGCCGACACGCGGGAGCCGGTGCTCGCCGCCCGCTCCTTCCACGCCATCGGCACGACGGCAACCGTCGTCGTGCAGGACCCGGCCGCGGCCGACGCGGCCGAGCACACGCTCGTCCTCGAGCTCGAGGCGATCGACCTGGCCTGCAGCCGCTTCCGCGAGGACTCGGAGCTCCAGATGGTGCACGCCAACGCCGGGCGGACCGTCGCCGTGGGCGATCTGCTCTTCGAGGCGCTCGACGTTGCCCTCACCGCGGCCGAGCGGACCGGTGGGGCGGTCGACCCGACGATCGGCAACGCGATCGCCGCGCTCGGCTACGACGCCGACCTCGACGAGGTGCGGGCGCGGCCCGCCACACCACCCCAGGCGCTCGGCGCCGTGGCAGGCTACGAGCACGTGCAGCTCGATCCCCACACCCGCACGGTCCGTATCCCGCGCGGTGTCCGACTCGACCTCGGCTCGACCGCGAAGGCGCTGGCGGCCGATCGCGCCGCCGCCCGCATTGCCGGCGAGATCGGCGGCGGCACCCTGGTGAGCCTCGGCGGTGACGTCGCGGTCGCCGGCCCGGCCCCCACCGGCGGCTGGGCGGTGGGGATCGCCCGAGAGTCGTCGACGCCGGCCGGTCTCGTCGACCAGGTCGTCGCGATCACACACGGCGGGCTGGCGAGCTCGGCGACCTCCGTGAGGGCGTGGAAGCTGGGGGACCGTCAGGTCCACCACATCGTCGACCCCCGCACCGGGGACAGCGTGGCGCCGTACTGGGTCCTGGTCTCCGCGACCGGCGCCAGCTGCCTCGAGGCCAACGTCGTGACCACCGCCTCCATCGTGTGGGGCGAGCGGGCCCTGGGCCGGCTCGCCGGGTTCGACCAGTCCGTGCGGCTCGTCCGCTTCGACGGCAAGGTGTTCTCGGTGAACGGGTGGCCCCTGGAGCCGGCGACGTGAGCTCGACCGACCTCTGGTACGCCACCCGGGCCAGTGGCCTCATGGCCCTCATCCTGCTCACCTTGACCATGGTGCTGGGCATCACGACCACCACCCGCGCCCGCGCCCGCAACTGGCCCGGGTTCGCGCAGCAGGAGATGCACCGCCGCATCTCCATGATCGCCGTCGTGTTCCTCGGGATCCACGTGGTGACCAGCGTGCTCGACACCTTCGTCAACATCAGCTGGGCTGCAGTGGTCATCCCGTTCACCTCGAGCTACGGGACGTTCTGGGTCGGCGTGGGTGCGATCGCCCTCGACCTGATGATCGCGGTGTTCGTCACCAGCCTGCTGCGGGCCCGCATGCGGCCCGGGACCTGGCGCGCCCTCCACTGGCTCGCCTATCTCTCTTGGCCCGTGGCGCTGGCCCACACCTTCGGCATGGGCACCGACTCGCGCGAGGGTTGGGTCATCGTGCTCGGCATCGTGTGCGTCGCCTCGGTCGCGGCCGCCCTGGCGTGGCGGCTCCGCGAGGTCTCCCGTCAGGCCTCCGCAAGGACGGCGCACGCGTCGGTCGCCGGCGTGCCGCCCAAGCACCTCGCCCTCACCACACGGAGTCGAGCGGGGTCGCGTCGTGCATAGCGTCAGCGAGGCCGTCCCCACCACCGGCCGCTACCGGCTGCTCGGTCACCCGACCGACCTGGCTGGTCACGTGGCCACGCTGGGCCCCGCGCCGCTCCGCTCGGGGAGCGCCCGGGGCTGGCACGAGGCGTTCGTCTCGGTGCTCGAGGCCTCCGGGCTCGCGGGTCGCGGCGGGGCCGGGTTCCCCTCCGCCATCAAGCTCGCCGTGGCGCACGCCGCCGGCAGGGGCGGCACCATCGTCGTCAACGCGATGGAGGGAGAGCCGGCCAGCGACAAGGACAAGCTGCTCCTCATCCGGTCTCCCCACCTCGTCCTGGACGGCGCGCAGCTGTTGGCGGCGGCGACCAGTGCCCAGCGGGTCACGGTGTGCGTGCCCGCCGGACGCGAGCAGGTCGCGTCCGCAGTCTCGTTGGCGATGGCCGAGCGCGCCGCAGCCGGCTGCGCGCCGGTGCAGGAGGTGATGGTCCGACCACCCGACCGGTTCGTCGCTGGCGAGGAGTCGGCGCTCGTCCGGTGGGTCGAGTCGGGTCAGTCACTCCCGTCGTTCCGACCCGACAAGGGCACGCCGTTGCGCATCGGGCGCAAGGGGGCGCTGGTGCACAACGCCGAGACGTTGGCTCACATCGCCATGATCGCCCGGACGGGGCCGGACGCGTTCCGTGCGCACGGCCTCGTCGAGGATCCCGGCACCTCGCTCGTGACGATCTCCGGAGCGGTCGAGCACCCGGGCGTCGTGGAGGTCGATCGGGGCACGCCACTGATCGACATCGCCAACCGAGCCACCCCGATCGGAACGCCCCAGGCGCTCCTCGTCGGCGGCTACGGGGGTTCGTGGGTCGATCCGGTGCATTTCACGACGCCGTACGCGTCGCTGTCGCTGCGTGCCATCGGGGCGACCGCGGGCGTGGGCATCGTGATCGTGCTCGGACAGGACGCCTGCGGGCTGATGGAGTCGGCGCGTGTCGCCCATTACATGGCGGGCCAGAGCGCCGGGCAGTGCGGCCCGTGCGTCTACGGGCTGCCCGCCATCGCCGACGACATGACGCGTCTCGCCCGTGGCCATGTCGACTCCGGCCTCATGGCGCGGTTGGGGCGCCGGCTCCGCGAGGTCGACGGCCGGGGCGCCTGTCGGCATCCCGACGGTGCGGTCAACCTCGTCCGCAGCGCGCTCGGCGTGTTCGCCGCCGACGTGGCCGACCACGTCGGCGGTGCGCCCTGCGGGCGCGGCAGCCGCCCTTCGCAGCTGCGGTTTCCTCAAACGACGAGGGCGGCCTGACGATGATCCGGATCCTCGTCGACCCGGTCGCCTGTGACGCGTACGGGTACTGCGCGGAGCTGCTGCCCGAGGCGATCACGCTCGACGAATGGGGCTATCCCGTCGTCGACGGCAAGCCGCTCCCACCCGAGCTCGTGGACACGGCGCGGCGGGCCGCACGCGACTGCCCCCGCCGCGCCATCACGCTGCGGGAGCGCAAGGGCGGTCGCTGAGCGCCACCGACGGCGCCACAATGGCGGCGTGAGACCGACGGCACGACCATCGACTCCCGACGGGCTGGTGATCCGGGAGGCCACCGAGGACGATCTCGGTCGCGCCGTCGAGCTGCTGGTGCTCGGCGCGGTGCCCGGTGGGCCCCGGCGGACCGAGGATCCCGGGGATCTCGAGCCCTATGCGGCCGCGCTGCACGACGTCGACGCCACGGCCGGGACGGTCCTCGTGGCCGTGCTGCACGACGAGGTGGTCGGCGTCTGCCAGCTCATCGTGTTCCGCCACCTGCAGGCGAGGGGTGGGCGCTGCGCCGAGCTCGAGTCGGTGCACGTGCACCCTGAGCATCGGGGGACCGGCATCGGCCGGGCGCTCGTCGGCGACGCCGTCGACAGGGCGCGCGCCCTCGGCTGCTACCGCGTGCAGCTCACGTCCAACGCGGTGCGCGAGGACGCGCACCGGTTCTACGTGGCCCTGGGGTTCGCGCCCTCCCACGTCGGGTTCAAAATGCCCCTGGGCTGACCTCGCCGGCCGGAGCCGTGTCGCACAGCATGCGCCATCCCTCGGGGCTGAGTGCGTAGCCGGCAACGGCGCCCTCGGTGAACCATCGGTAGGACGCGGGGTGGACCAGCGTGGCCGCGGTGGCCAGCAGCGGGAGCGACACGGTGCGCCAGTCGCCGCGCAGAGGCAGCAGCTCCTCCCGCGACCCGGCGTAGACGCCCCGGTGGGTCATTCCTGCGGCGACCTCGGCCGCCACGGCGCGCCGGCCGCCGCCCTGCGCCGCGCCGAGGACCGCCATCAGGAGCTGATGCGTCGTCACCCCGACGCGGGAACCCCGGTCCGCGGCAGGCGTGGTGCCCGTCGCCACGGCCAGCAGCGCCGCGACGAGGTCGGTGCCCGCGGCCACGGCGTTGGCGGGTTCGACCAGGCGCGGGTTCACGTCGATCACCAGCGGCCCGTCGGCGGTCGCGATGGCGTCGACCGAGAGGGCGCCGTGCCATACCAACCCACTGCCGAGGCGTTCGAGAGCCCCCCGCAGCTCGGGGAGGTCCGTGCTGCGCTTCACCGACGCGCTGCCGTTCACCCCCTCGCGGACCCGTTCGTTGGCGTGGAAGGCCACCATGGCGCCGCGGTCGAAGACGCTCTGCGCCATCACCAGCCTCCCGTCCGCGCCCTCCTGCACCAGCACGGCGCGGTCGGGTGCTGCGAGCAGCGACTGCGCCGCCACTGCCAGCTGGTGCGGGTCGCCGACGCGGCGGACCCCTGACGACGCGGTGCCCACCGGCACCTTGACGTACGCCGGGAAGGCCGTCCACGATCCGAGGGAGGACGGGTCTCGCACCACGAGCGAGCGCGGCTGGGCGACGCCCGCTTCCGCCAGCGTCGCGTGGGCCGACACCTTGTCCTGGACGCACCGCAGCGCTGCGAAGGGCGGCACCGCCGTGACCAGGCCGGCGGCGGCCAGGCGCGGCAGCTGGTGGGAGAGGACCGTCACCTGCTCCTGGGTGGGGAAGACGACCTCCACGCCGAGGGCGACGGCTCGCTCGAGCACCGCATCGAGCCAGGCGAACGGATCCGGCCCGAACGGGGGGACCCGTACGAGGTGGCGCACGTGCCGGGTGAAGCGGGCCAGGCAGAGCGGGTCGCTCACGGCCGCCGAGACCTCGTGGCCCAGCTGGTCGAGCCGGGTGGCGATCTGCCGGGACGCCAGCCCCGAGCCCTCGGTGAGCAGGACTCTCATGGGACTAAGTATATAAGGTAAACGTATGACACAGACAAATGAAGGCCCACCTCTGAGCCCTTGAAACCAGGTATGTAATTATGTAATTTTGTAATATGAACGATGAAGCCAATGAGATGAGAAGGGGCGCCCCCCGCGGACGGCGGCGCTCGGCCGCTCCGCCCCCGTCGGGCCCGGAGCAGGAGCGGCTGATCGGTGCCTGGTTCGCCGGCCGGGTGCCCGACAGGTGGTTCGAGGGCAGTCCGACGATCGAGATCGACGGCGACGAAGTCCAGGTGGTCGGCACCCTGGCGCCGCCGCAGCTCCCCGAGGGCGCCGGCGAGGACGAGGTCAGGGTGGCCGAGCAGGCCCGCATCAGCGGGTTCCGCGAGGAGAGCCGGAGTGCCCGCATGCGCATCGCGGAGGAGGCCCAGCCGGCCTTCCGGCGCACCGTCTCGTGGGGTGCGGAGTGCGGCGGGTCCAAGGCCCTCTTCACCACGGCCGGCGTGCCGGTGATGACCCGCCTGCGCATGGGCGACCGCCGCGTGCTCGACACGCTGATCGACGCGGGCGTGGCCCGCAGCCGCAGCGAGGCCCTGGCCTGGTGCGTGCGCCTGGTGGCCCAGCACGAGGCGGACTGGATCCGTGAGCTGCGCGACGCCATGTCCGCCGTGGAGGAGGTCCGCAACCGCGGCCCGAGGAGCACCGGCACCGGCGGCTGAGCGCGTCCACGGCGGTCGGCGGCGGCTGGGCGATACTGGCCGGCATGGGACGGCCCGCCCAGATCGATCGCAGCGCCGTGCTGGCCGCCAGCCTGGAGCTGGCCGACGAGCAGGGCCTGCCGGCCGTGACGATGCAGGCCGTGGCCGACCGCCTGGGTGTCACGCCCATGGCGCTGTACCGCCACGTCGCCAACAAGGCGGACCTGCTCGACGGGCTCGTCGAGCGGATCCTGTGGGAGGTCCCGCTGCCCGACCCGTCCGAGCCCTGGCCGGACCGCCTCGCCGCGCTGGCGCGGGGGACCCGCGCCGCGGCACTCCGCCACCCCCAGGTCTTTCCGCTGCTCCTGCAGCGGCCGGCGGCGACTCCGGGGGCCCGACGGACCCGTGACGCCGTCTACGAGGCCCTGCACGACGCCGGCGTCGATGATCACGACGCCGTCCAGCTCGAGCGGATCCTCGCCACCGCCGTCCTCGGCTTCGCGGCGAGCGAGGCAGGCGGGAGGTTCGCCGCCCACTCGCCCCGGCAGCTCGATGCCGACTTCCAGCTGCTGCAGGACACGCTCGCCGTGGCCGTGACGCGTGCCATCGAGCACGCACCGGCGCCCTGACCTTCCCGAGCGCGCGAGCATGCGCCCATGGAACCCGAGCACTTTCACCATGTCCAGGAGGACCTCCGCGAGCCCTACGACGCGCTCCGCCTCGCCATCCCGGGGGTGATGTCCGCCTACGGCGCCCTCAGCACGGCCGCCATGGCGGACGGCGCCCTGCCGGCCAAGACCAAGGAGCTGATCGCCCTGGCCATCGCCATCACGCGCGAGTGCGACGGCTGCGTGGCCGCGCACGCCCGCGGCGCCGCCCGGCGCGGCGCCAGCAGTGGGGAGGTCGCCGAGATGATCGGCGTCGCCATCTCCATGAACGGCGGTCCCGGCACGGTCTGGGGGCCGCGGGCGCTGGCGGCGTTCCAGGAATTCTTCGGCGGGTAGGGGCTGCCATGGGCGACCTCGTCCTCGAGACCCCCTCAGGTGCCGTCGGCTTCGTCGACCACGGGGACGGCAGCCCGGTCCTCTTCGTGCACGGGTCACCGGGCGGCTCGGACCAGGGTGCGCTGATGGGCCGCTTCCTCGTCGATGCCGGGTTCCGGGTCGTCGCCCCTTCGAGGCCCGGCTATCCGGGCACGCCGCTCACCGAGGCCAATGGCGGCGCGGAGGGCACCGCCGAGTTGCTGCGGGGGCTGATGGACGGCCTGGGGGTCGACTCGTTCGCGGTGATGTGCTGGTCGGGTGGGGGTCCCTCGGCCTACCAGCTGGCCGCGGCGCACCCCGAACGCGTGCGGGCGCTCGTCGCCTGTGCCGCCGTCAGCGGTCCGTACACGTTCGCCACCGGGGTCGCCCGCATCGAGCGGAGCCTGATGTCGAGCGGGCTGGGCCACCACGTCCTCCGTGCCCTGGCCGAGCACGCGCCGAAGTCCCTCGTGGCCTCGACCGTCAAGGAGGAGGGGCACCTGACCGACGCGGAGGTCGAGGAGCTGACCGAGCACATCTGGGACCACGAGGAGACGCGGGACTTCGTCCTCGACCTCAGCGCCACGCTCTCGGGCCGCCGCGCCGGGCTGAAGAACGACGAGCACCGCTTCCCCGGCCTCGACGTCCCGCTCGGCTCCGTGGTGTCGCCCACGCTGCTCGTCCACGGCACCGCCGACAGCGACGTCGGGCCCGAGCACTCCGAACGGGCCCTCGCCGGGATCGCCGGGTCCGAGATCCTGCGCGTGGAGCGGGGGACCCATCTCAGCGTCTGGACCGACCCGACCGCCGAGGTCATCCAGGCGCGCATCGTCGAACACCTCGGGGGGTACCGCCGGGGGTGACGCGCCGCGGGCCGGCGCCGGGGGAGTGCGGCCGGTCCCGCGCCCGGCTCAGCCGGCCGGGGTGAAGGTGCAGTCGAGGTGCTTGATCCCGTTGATGAACGGCGAGAGCAGCCGGTCCGGCTCGCCCACGCTCTCGATGTCGGGCAGGCGCTCGAAGAGGCGGCGGAACATCACGTCGATCTCCTGGCGGGCCAGGTGCGCGCCCAGGCAGAAGTGCGGCCCCGCCGCCCCGAACCCGATGTGGGGGTTCGGGTTGCGCCGCACGTCGAAGGTGTACGGGTCCTCGAAGACGTCCTCGTCGCGGTTGGCCGAGTTGTAGAACATGATGACCTTGTCGCCTCGGTGGAGCTCGACCGAGCCGAGCACGGTGTCCGCGCCCACCGTGCGGCGCATCCAGATCACCGGCGAGCCCCAGCGCACGATCTCGTCGACGCCGGTGGCGGCGATCCCGGCCGGGTCGGCCTGCCACAGTGCCCGCTGGTCGGGGTACTGGCTCATCGCCAGCAGGCCGTGGCTGATGGCGTTGCGGGTCGTCTCGTTGCCGGCGACCACGAGCAGGATGAAGAACGAGGCCAGCTCGGTGTCGGTGAGGGCCTCCCCGTCGACGTTCGTGTTGACGAGCGCGGAAGTGACGTCCTCGGTCGGGTGCTCTCGGCGGAAGCCGGCGAGATCGGTCATGAGGATGTTGAGCTGCTGGGCCGCGGTCATGAAGGCGACCATCGGGTCCGCGCCCTCCTCCACGTATTCGGGGTCGCCGTTGGAGAGGATGACGTTCGAGGCGTGGAAGACGGTGTCGTAGTCCGCTGCGGCGACACCCATCATGTCGCAGATGATCTCGAGCGGGAGCCGCGCCGCGACTTCGGTCACGAAGTCGCACCCACCCAACGGGGCCACACGGTCGATGACGTCGCTGGCGACGAAATCGATACGGTCCTCGATGGACTTGATCATGCGGGGGTTGAACGCGGCCGACACGATGCGGCGGAGGCGGGCGTGGCGCGGGTTGTCCATGTTGATCATCGATCCGAAGAAGTCGAGCATCTCCGCCGGCATGTCCATCATGGACGTGGCGCCCTGCCCGGACTGGAAGATCTCGGGGTGGCGGCTCGCCTCGGAAATGTGGGCGTGGCGCGTCAGCGCGTAGTAGCCGGGGCCCTTGGGGATCACATAGGTGAGTGCCTCGGGGATCTCGGGCTCCTTGAAGAAGGGCATGGGGCGCTCGCGCCGCAGCGTCTGGAACGCTCCCTCGCGTTCGTCCCAGGGGCGGGCCCAGAACTCCATGTCGGAGAGGTCGATCTCGTCGGGGGCGAGGACGGCGCGCGGTTCCACGTCGTCCAACGATAGCCACCCTCCCTACACTGCGACCATGTGCGACACGCTGTGCGCCCCGGGGCCGGCCGGCATGGTGTTCGCCAAGAACTCGGACCGCCCACCGGGCGAGGTGCAGGTCGCCTGGCCCTTCGGCCGGCGCAGCTCGGCCGGCTGCACGCTGCGCACGCAGTACCTCTCGATCGGCGACACCGGAGCGCACGCCACCTTCTTGTCGTGCCCCACCTGGCTCTGGGGCGCCGAGCACGGTGTCAACGAGCACGGCGTCGCCGTCGGAAACGAGCGTGTCAGCACGACACACGATGCCGGCGCGGCGAAGCCGGCCCTGATCGGCATGGATCTCGTCCGCCTGGGCCTCGAGCGCGCCCGGAGTGCAGCGGAGGCGGTCGACGTCATGACCGGGCTCCTCGAGTCGTGCGGCCAGGGCGGCATGGCCGACGCCGCGCACCAGGAGGCGTACGACTCCTCGTTCCTCGTCGCCGACCCGACCCACGCCTTCGTCCTCGACACCGCGGGCTCCGACTACGCGGTCGCCCCGTTCCCCGCCGGCACCGCCATCTCCAACCGCATCAGCCTGGGCACGGAGTGGAGCCGTGCCTCGGGTGCCCTCGCACCCGGGGAGGACTTCGGGCGCTTCCGCGACGTCCGGGAGAACACCGCCTACGCCGACGTCCGCCTGGCGGCCAGCCGCCGCTTCCTCGAGGCGGCTCCTCCCGGCGGGCTCACGGCGGCCGCCACCGCAGCCCACCTGCGCGACCACGGGACCGGCCCCTGGGGTTCCCCTGGAGGGGGCGGCCCGGTCCACCTGCCGCCGGCGCGGATCGGCGAGGACTTCAGCGGTGTCAGCATCTGCATGCACGTGCGCGGCCTCAGCGTGACCGCGGCCTCCATGATCGCCGAGCTCCCGCTCGGCATCGGGGACGGCGCGCCGCTGCGCGCCTACGTGGCGCCGGGGAGCCCATGTGCCAGCATCTACGTCCCGGCCTTCCCCCGCACGGCCGCCGGCCCGCCGCCGTGGATCCCGCTGGAGCTCTCGGGCGAGGACCTGTGGCACGCAGCCGACGCTGTCCGCCGGCTGGTCGAGGGCGAACCGGCTGCGTTGCCGGCGGTGCGCGAGGCGCTCCAACCCGTCGAGGACGAACTGTGGGCCGAGGCGGACGACGTGCTCGAGGAGCCCGGCCGCTGGGCGGGCACGGGTGAGACGTGGGGCAGCCGGGCCCTCGACGCGTTGCGCTCCTGCATCCCCTGATCGCGGGGGCGGCGGCGGTACGCTGCGCAAACACGCAGTACAACTCCTACTCGCCAAGGGGGACGTCATGACCTATGTACTCACCGACGACGACATCGCCGTGGGCGATGTCGTCAGCGTTGCACTCGAGAAGATGTGGGGCTGGTACCTCGCCTTCGGCATCCTCTCGATCATCTTCGGTTTCTTCGTCATCAGCTACCGGCACGCCAGCGTGTACGCGATCGTCTACCTGGCCAGTGGTTTCTTCATCGCCGTCGGCGTCTTCGAGATCTTCGGGTCGGTGAGGATGGCGCGGCAGCGATGGCTGCACCTGGTCTTCGGGTTGATCTGGGTCGGTGCCGGCATCGTCGGCTTCGTGTGGCCCCACATCACGATCTTCATCTCCGCCGTGATCATCGGGTGGGCGTTCCTGGTGCTCGGCATCTTCGACATCGTCGAGTCCGCCCGGCATCACCACCTGCCCTACTGGTGGCTGTACCTCATCCGGGGCTTCATCGCCGTGGCCATCGGATTCCTGTGCATCCGTCACCCCGGCGCTCCGCTGACGGCGCTGGTCGTCCTCATCGGGATCCTCGCGATCGTCTTCGGTGCGGTGGAGATCGTCGGTGCGTTCTCGGCTCGCCACGCCACCAAGAACTGGGACGCCTACAAGGCACAGCTGCGCTGAGACGGTTGGCGTAGCGGGTGCGGCTCGTCAGTTTCTCCCTTGGCGGCGGGCCGGCGCGGCCCGGCCTCGTGGTGGCCGACGAGGTCGTCGACCTGAGCGACCCGGCGATCGGGTTGCCGTCGACCATGCGGGAGCTGCTGGCGCTCGGGCCGGAGGCGCTGGACCAGGCGCGTGGGGCCGCGGCCACCGGCGCGGCGCGTCACGCGCTGGCGGAGCTACGGCGTCACGCACCGGTGCCCGACCCGCCCGCCATCCTGGCCATCGGGATGAACTACCGGGCCCACGTGGCCGAGTTGGGACGGGAGCCACCCGAGTGGCAGTACTGGTTCAACAAGCAGCGCACGGCCATCGCCGGGCCCGGCGACGACATCGTGCTGCCTGCCGTGTCGGACATGGTCGACTACGAGGGCGAGCTGGCCATGGTGATCGGCCGCCGGTGCCAGCACGTCCCGGCCGCCCGGGCGCTCGAGGTGGTGGCGGGGTTCACGGTCATCAACGACGTCAGCGCCCGCGACTGGCAATGGCGCACCCCCACGTTCACCGTGGGCAAGTCGTTCGACACTCATGCACCCTGCGGCCCCGAGCTGGTGACGGGCGACGAGCTCGGAGACCCCGGAGCCTTGACCATCCGCACTTGGGTCAACGACGAGCTGCGCCAGGACTCGACGACGGCCGACTTGATCTTCGGCTGTGCCGCCATGATCGAGTACCTCACCACGGCGTTCCCGCTCGAACCGGGCACGGTCATCGCGACCGGGACGCCCGCCGGGGTCGGGGCCGGGCTGGACCCGCCCCGGTTCCTGTCCGGCGGGGACACGGTGCGGATCGCGGTCGAGGGGATCGGCGAGTTGTCGAACCCGGTGGTCCAGGGGAGCCGGCCGGAGCCGGTCGGGCTCGACTGATTCGGCGGCGGGCCGCCGGCTGTGCGCCCCCTCAGCCCTGCAGGGCGCGCAGGCGCTCGGCCAAGCTCGACATGACCTGGAGGGCGAACGTCGGTGTCTCGTGCACCAGGAAGAGGAAGCGACGCTTGTCGATCACGGCCAGCTTGGAGTCCTCCACGGCGACGGCGGTCGCGCTCCGGCCGGACGCGTCGACCAGTGCCATCTCGCCGAACGTGTCGTCGGGGCCGATCGTGATCGCACGCCCGTCAGGGAGACGGAGCTCGACCTTCCCCTCCACGACGCCGAACATCTCCTCCCCGGTGGAGCCCTCCTCGAAGATGACCGTCCCCGCGGGCACGTCTCTCGTGTCGGTCGCCGCCCTGAACACCCCGAGAACCTTGCCGCTCATGGATCGCCCTCCTCCGTTCTGCCGGCCGCGACCGGATCACCTGCCACTGGCGTCCGGATACTAACCCCCGTGCCATCCGAGCGGCCGTGGTTCACCCGGTGGTCACGCGCTGCGTCGCGCACGGCAGAATAGGGGGGTGACCGACATCCAGTCCGATCTCGGCGACGCCGAGAGGGCCGACCGCCTGCAGAAGCTGCAGGCGATCATCGACCTGATGCGGCCTGCCGTGCAGGCCGACGGTGGCGACCTCGTGCTCGTGCGGGCCGACGTCGAGACGGGCGTGGTCGAGGTCCAGCTCCAGGGAGCGTGCAGCTCCTGCGCCGTGAGCTCCGCCACGCTCTCGGGCGGGGTCGAGCGGATCCTCCGCGATCGCCTGCCCTGGGTGACCGAGGTCATCGGTGGCCTCGACGACTCGTTGAGCTTGGACGAGAGCGCCTCGCTGGGCTCCGGCGGCTACGTCCCCAGTCTCTGAGGGCGCCTTCGGCGCCGCTCGCACGGCAGCAGCGCCCGGGTCGCCCGCACCCGTCGGCGATTGATTAGTTAGGCCAACTAACTATAATGGGCGGCATGCACCCCCCGCCCGTCCAGTTGACCGACGAAGAGGTGGCGGGCCGCCTGCGCATCGCGGTCAACCGCCTGCAGCGCCGCCTGCGCCAGGAGTCCCTCGGGGGACTCTCGCCCGCCCAGGCATCGGCGCTGGGCTCGGTGCACCGGCACGGGAGCCCGACGCTGGGCGAGCTGGCGGCCATGGAGCAGGTGCAGCCGCCCACGATGACCAGGATCGTGGCCAGCCTCGCCGAGGCGGGCATGGTGACCCGCGTGGCCGACGCCAACGACCGTCGCAGCGCGCGGGTGCGCCCGACGCCCTCGGGGGAGAGGGCACTCGAGCTGATGCGTACCCGCAAGAACGCCTTCCTGCTGCGTCGCCTGGGCGAGCTCGGGCGCGACGAGCACCGGCATGCCGCCGAGCTGGTGGAGCTCCTCGAGCACCTCCTGGAGGAGCCGTGAGGCGCCGGATGAGAGAGGCCGGGCGCCGCACGTTCCGCGCCATCTCGGTGCGCAACTACCGGCTCTACTTCACCGGCCAGGTCATCTCGGTGTCCGGCACGTGGATGCAGACCGTCTCGCAGGCCTATCTCATCCTCTTCCCGCTGCACGGCACCGGGCTGGACGTGGCCATCGCCACCAGCCTCCAGTTCCTCCCCATGCTGCTGCTCGGCCCCTTCGGCGGCCTCATCGCCGACCGGCTCGACAAGCGGAAGGTGCTCTACGCGACCCAGGGGACGGCGGGGATCCTTGCGCTCATCCTGGGTCTGCTGGTCGTGACCCACTCGGAGACCCTGTGGCAGGTCTACGCGCTCGCGGCGGGCCTGGGGTTCGTCAACCTGTTCGACAACCCCGCACGGCAGACCTTCGTCTCCGAGATGGTCGGGATGGAGCTCCTGCCCAACGCCGTCAGCCTGAACAGCGTGCTGATGAACTCGGCCCGGGTGATCGGGCCCGCCATCGGCGGCGTGCTGATCATCACCGTGGGTGTGGCCACGTGCTTCTTCCTCAACGCAGCCTCGTTCGCCGCGGTGATCGTGGCGCTCTCCATGATGCGCGCGTCGGAGCTCTACCGCCGGCCCGGCGTGGTGCGGGCCAAGGGGCAGGTGCGCGAGGGACTGCGTTACGTCTGGTCCACGCCGGACCTGCGAGTGCCGCTCATCTCCATGGCGATCGTCGGCGTCTTCGCGTTCAACTTCACGGTGACGCTGCCCCTGCTGGCCAAGTTCACGTTCCACGGAGGGGCCGGGCTCTACAGCGGGTTCCTGGTGGCGATGGGTGCGGGGGCGGTCGTCGGTGGCCTGGTCACCGCGTTCCGGAGCCGGCCGTCCACCCGGCTGCTGGCCTTCATCGGAGTGGTCTTCGCCGTCGCCATCCTGGCGGTCGCGCTGTCGCCGAGCCAGGCGTGGGCGATCGCCCTTCTCATCCCGATGGGCGCGGCCAGCATCTCCTTCGTGGCCACGAACAACGCCACTCTGCAGCTGCGGGCCGACCCGTCCATGCGGGGCCGGGTCATGTCGCTGAACGCCATTGCCTTCCTCGGCAGCACGCCGATCGGCGCGCTCCTCCTGGGCTTCGTGAGCGACGCCACCAGCCCGCGCCTGGCGCTCGCCATCGGTGGTGTGGCGACTCTGCTGGCCAGCATCCCGCTGTTCGTGTTGGGGGCACGCCAGCGGAGGAGCGGCACCGAGGGGCTGGTCGCGGGATCCGCCGAGGTCGAGCCGCCGACGGGGGTGCCCGGCGCGGCGGCTCTGACGAACGTGGTGCTCCTCCCGGTCATGGAGGCCGGCTACGAACGACGGGAGCGCCGCAGCAGTTAGGCGTCAGGCCGGGTGGACCAGCTCCTGGGCGACCGGGGACATCACGGCACCGAACTCGACCACGAGCGAGACGAGCAGGTCGTCGACCGAGATGATGCCGGCCAGGTCCTCGTCCTCGAGCACGGGAAGGCGGCGGGCGCTGGCGGTCTTGAAGATCTTGAAGGCCTCGAAGACGTCGGCGGAGCCCTGGATCGTCACCGGGTCCGCCGTCATGACCGACCCCACGTCGGCGGTTGGCGGCTTGCCCTGGCCGATCCCGTGCACCGTGACGTCCCGATCCGTGACGATGCCCACGAGGCGGTCGCCGTCGACGACGAGGAGCGACCCGACGCCATGGCTCCCCATCAGCCCGCCGGCCTCCGCGAGCGTGCAGGTCGGAGGGACGGTCACCGGCGCACTCCTCAGGCACTCTCTCACCAGCATGTCTGCTCACCCCGTTCGCGCTGCTCGGCCGGCCGGCTCGTCACCCGCATCATCGCCCGCATGCCGGGACCAGAGTAGGGGAATTGGTCCATCTCCGCCTGAGGACCCGTCAGCGGCGGCCGCGGGCGCGCTACGCCCGGAGTGGAGGGTGCGACGGCGGCAGGGGCAGGATGCACTCCACCTGGGTGCCGCCGCCGGGTCGGGGACGGATCAACAGCGACCCGCCCAGTGCCTCGGCACGCCGGGTCACGTTGCGGACACCCCGTCCGCAACGCATGCGGGCAGGATCGAAACCGATGCCGTCGTCGCCGACGCGCACGACGATGACCTCGCCGACGTCGACCTCGATGTCGACGGACGAGGCGCGTGCGTGCTGGGCGATGTTGGACAGCAGTTCGCGGAAGATGGCGAGGATGTGATGCCGCCACTCGCCCGTGATGCCATCGAGATCGCCGGTGAGGCGGATCGTCGGGCAGAGCCCGAGCGCGGCACGCTCCTCCTCGAGCACGGTGATCATCTCCGTCCGGAAGCGGCCGGCCGCGGGCTCGTCGGGGACGATGCGGTAGATCAAGCTGCGGATCTCCACCATGGAACGGTCGAGGTCGTCGACGACGTGGGCCAGGCCGGCGTCCAGGTCCGCGTCGGCGACCCGGGATCGCAACGCGTGGAGAGCCATCGCCGACGCAAAGATCCTCTGGATCACGCTGTCGTGGAGGTCGCAGGCAATGCGATCGCGGTCGTCTCGGAGGGCGGCGTCGATCTCGGCGCGCCGCCCTCCGTCCGCCTCGGCCGGCTCGCGCAGGGCGCGGGCGACGCTCACGTAGGCGCCGGGCTCGAAGGGGTCGGGGTCACCGGGGAGCGCGTGCGTCCGGACTTCCACCGGGACGTTGGCGTACTCGACGTCGCGCAGGCAGGTGCGGTGCAGCACGGAGTGCGCCGGGTCGGCGCCGAGGCCGCCGGCGGCCGGGTGGAAGAGGAGGCCGGCCAGCTCGGGGGCGAACGTGCCGACGGGACTGCCGACCAGCTGGTCGGTGAAGTACCCCAGCAGGCTCGAGAGGCTGCGGTTGGCGTAGGTCACGCACAGCGTCGAGGGATCGAGCACCCAGACGGCGTCGGGGAGGGAATCGAGTACGTCACCCCACCGGTCAAGCGCGCCCCGCGCCGATGGCCACGTGGACTCGAGGCGCGCTTCCCGGCGAACGCGGGGTGGTTCGTCCGTCGGGACGATCATGCGTGCCCAAACCTCCCTGGCTGTGGGGTTCCCCACCCGGGTGCGACGCTACGCCCCGTCGATGAAGCCGAGATAGCTCAACCCAGGGTCCCCATCTGGGGGGTCCCACCCGATAATGGGTGCCTCGAACGGGGGGTACGGCGGAGGTCAGTGCACGGGTGCGGTCGCCGCGGTCAGCGCGCGTTCTCGAGGAGGCCGCGCTCTCGGACGACCGCCAGGAGCTCGAGCTGGTTGTGGACCCCGAGCTTCCGGTACAGGTTCTTGACGTAGCCCCGCGCCGTGTTGACGGTGATCCCGAGGCGCCCCGCCGCGCTCTGCAGGTCGACGCCGCTCACGAGCAGGGAGAGGATGTCGTGCTCGCGCTTGGTCAAGAGATCGGACCCGCGGCTCCGCCGGGGCATCTCGACCCCCCCGTCGGTCTCGCACAGCGAGACCAGGCTGCGGCGCTCGACGGCGAAGCTGTGGTCCCGCAGGACGGGGATGGTCTCCACGACCTCGCCGAGGCTGGCCGACTTCGGGAGCAGGCCCGAGGCACCCGAATCGGCGACGTCACGCACCAGCGAGCGGTCCAGAGGCCGGCCCGTGAGCACGAGCACCTGCATCTGCGGGTGCTGATCCCGGAGGAGCCTCGTCCCCGACACCCCGTCCGTGCCGTCGAGCTGGACGTCGACGACCGCGACGTCGGGCTCGAACTCGTCGGCGAGGGCGGCGGCCTGGGCGATGTCGAGCGCCGTCCCGACGCACGTCAGTTCCTCCGTTGAGTCGATGGCCATCGCCAGGGCCTCGGCAAACACCGGGTGGTCGTCCACGACCATCACGCTCACCGACCCGCCTGCCCTCACCGCATCACACCCCCGGGGCCTCTTCGTGCACATCCTTACCCATCTTCATGCACGATATGCGACCATAACGGTGTTGCCAATGAGAGATTCGTTCCGTAGGGCCCCAAACCCCCGTGGTGGTTGAGAGGATCGCCGTGCCCCGACGGGATCTGTCACAGGAGGGCGACGTGGCGCCCACCACCGACGTCGACGTCGTCCTCGTGGCCGCTTCCGCCGGTGGGCTGGCGGCCATCAGCGCCGTCCTGGGCGCCCTACCGGCCGATTTCCCGGTTCCCGTGCTGATCGTCCAGCACCTGGACCCCCGCCACGGGAGCCTCATGGCGGAGATCCTGCGCCGCAGGACGCCGCTCCAGGTGGAGGAAGCCCGCACGGGGACCCGGATCGAGCCGGCCACCGTCTACATCGCGCCGCCCGACGAGCATCTCCTGGTCGGCCCGGACGGCCGCCTGGACCTGTCGCACGCGGACCCTGTGCATTTCGTGCGGCCCTCGGCGGACCTCCTGTTCGAGTCCGCGGCGGAGTCCTATCGAGGCCGCGTCGTCGGGGTCGTGCTCACCGGGACGGGCAGCGACGCCAACATGGGTGTGCGTGCGCTCCAGAGGAGCGGCGGCACCGTGATCGCCCAGGATCCCGAGACGGCCGAGTTCGCCGGGATGCCGCAGGCCGCCATCGCGACGGGCGGCGTCGACCTCGTGCTGCCCCTGGACGAGATCGGACCCACCCTGCTCGAGCTCGTCGCGCCGGGGGAGCGCCGATGAAGGGGGCGATGACCCGGTGAGCGCCACCGAGGGCCCGGCTCGGGACTGGGGGCCGGGCCCCGCCCCGTCCCCCGGGGACGACCTCGACGAGGAGCTGGAGGCCCTCCTGCGGTTCATCAGGGACGCCCGGGGATTCGACTTCACCGGCTACAAGCGCGCCTCCATTGGGCGGCGCGTTCGCCGCCGGGCCGACGAGCTCGGCATCGGCTCCCTCGCCGAGTACCACGACGTGCTCGAGGCCGACGTCGACGAGTTCACGGCGCTCTTCAACACCATCCTGATCAACCTCACCGGGTTCTTCCGTGATCCCGCCGCGTGGAGGTACCTCGAACGCGAGATCGTCCCGGAGATCATCTCGCGGCACGAAGGCGACGAGCCCATCCGACTGTGGAGCGCGGGCTGCGCGACCGGTGAGGAGCCCTACACGCTCGCCATGATCATGGCGAACCACCTGGGGATCGACGAGACGGCGCGGCGCGTCAAGATCTACGCGACCGACGTCGACCTCGACGCCCTCGTGCAGGCCCGGGCGGCGGTGTACGACGAGAAGTCGGTGCACGACGTCCCTGCGGAGCTGCGGGCCACCTACTTCGAGCCCGACATCCATGGTCACGGCTGGGTGGTGACGCCGCCGCTGCGCCGGACCGTCGTCTTCGGCCGCCTGGACCTGACCCGGGATCCCCCGATCTCCCGTGTGGACCTGGTGGCCTGCCGGAACACACTGATGTACCTCAACGCGGAGACGCAGGGGTTCGTCATCCCGCGCCTGCACTACGCGCTCGGCGAGAGCGGCTTCCTCTTTCTCGGGCGAGCCGAGATGGTGTTGCGGGGTGGCGCCGGCCGGTTTCTGCCGGTGAGCATGCGGAACCGCATCTTCGTGGCGCAGCCGGTCGACCCGCAGGTCTCCGAACCTGGCCCCACCGCGCCGGTTCGCCGCCGAGCGGTCGACGTCGGCCTCCTGGACGTGTCACCGCTCGAAATGGGCGTCGCGACGCCACCGGAGGCGACGGAGCCGGCCGAGTCGGTGGTCGCGGAGCTGCTGGTCGACGCCGAGGGACTGCTGACCGGGTCCAACGACTCCGCCCGCGAGCTGTTCGGCATCGAGCCGCGCGACATGGCACGGCCGCTGGGCGAGCTCCGGTTCGCCTTCGAGCCGCTCGAACTGGAGTCACACGTCCGTCGTGCCCTCGTGGAGCGGGTCTCGCATCTGGTGGGCGGGACGCGGTACCAGACGCCGGATGGCGGGACGATCGAGTTGGAGATCTGGGTGCTCCCGCTGTTCACCGAGCACGACACGATCCTCGGCGCCGCGGTCACGTTCGCGGACGTCGGCAGCACGATGCAGCTGCGCGAGAGCTTCCGCCACGTGCACGAGGAGCTCGAGACGGCGTACGAAGAGCTGCAGTCGACCAACGAGGAGCTGGTGACGAGCAACGAGGAGCTCCAGTCGAGCTACGAGGAGCTCGAGACGGGGAACGAGGAGCTCCAGTCGTCGAACGAGGAGCTCGAGACGACGAACGAGGAGCTCCGGGCATCCAACGAGGAGCTGGAGACGACGTACCTCGAGCTCAAGTCGACCAGCGAAGCCGTCGAGCGACTGAACGAGACGTTGGTCGAGGCGAACCTGGAGCTCCGGCGTTTCAGCGGCCTGCATCGACAGGTGATGGACCACTTCCCCGCGGCGGTGGTCGTGCTCAACGCGCAGCTGCTCGTCGAGGAGTGGAATCTCGCGGCCGCCGAGATGTGGGGCCTGCGGGAGGAGGGCGTCGTCGGGGAGCCGTTCTTCGGACTGGACTTCGGCCTGGCCCTCGGACCGCTCCAGGAACCGGTCCGGGCGTGCCGGAGCTCCGGAGCCGTGCCCTCGAGCCTCGAGCTCGATGCGAAGGACGCGTCAGGGCGCAGCTTCAGGTGCCGCGTACGGGTGTTGCCCGTCTCGGGTCACGAGCCCGAGACCTCGGCCATGCTCGTGATGGACGCGGTGGGGGACACCGCCCCGTGACCCAGGCGTCCGGCTACGCGGGGGACCCGGGATTCGAACGCCAGGCCGACGCGCTCATCCGCCGCTTGGAGTCGCTGTCGGACCGGGTGCTCGGTGCCAGCGAGACTCCGGCACTGCCCCTGGTGGCGGAGATGCTCGAGGAGCTGTCGGCGGCGGTCGAGGAGCTCGAGGTCAGCACCGAGGAGATCCACGCGCAGAACGAGGCGCTGGCCGAGGCCAAGAAGCAGCTGGACCTCGAGTCCGCCCGCTACCGCGAGCTGTTCGACCTGGCGCCCGACGGCTACCTCGTCACCAACACCCTGGGGATCATCCTCGAAGCGAACCGGGCGGCGAGCGAGCTGCTCGGGACCCCGGGGCACTTCCTGGACCAGAAGCCGGTCGTGGTCTTCGTGGACGCAGCCGACCGGCGCCTGGTCCTGAACCATCTGCACGATGCGGTGGCCCGTCGTCACGGCCCGGTCGTCGAGTTCGAGGCCCGGTTCGCCCCGCCCAACCACGAGTCGTTCCCCGCATCGGTGCACCTCACCGTCGGCGGCGCAGCCGACCCCGCCGACCCGCGCGTGCGCTGGCTCGTCCGCGACGTCAGCCGCCGCCTCGAGGCCGAGCGAGCGCTCGTCGCGAGCGAGACACGCTACCGGCTCATCGCGGAGAGCGCAGCCGACGTCGTCATCGCGACCGACGCGGTGGGCCGCGTCACCTTCGCCTCCCCCTCTATCCAGCGGACGTTCTCCCTCGATCCGGTGGAAGTCGAGGGCCGGGCGATCGCCGACCTCGTCCACCCCGACGACAGGGCCGCGCTGTCGTCGTTGCAGGAGGACGTGCTCCTCGGCCGGCGCGACGTGGAGGCGGTGTGCCGTTTTTCGTGCGGCAACGGGAGCTACGTCCCGGTGGAGGCCCGGGTGGCTCCGTTCCGCAACCCCGCGGACCGCGCCTTCGGACTGCAGTACGCGCTGCGTGACGTCCGGGAGCGCGAAGAGGCCCGGGTCGCGCTGCAAGAGGCGCTGACGCGTGAGCAGATGGCGGCGGCAGCCCTGCGGGACGCCGACGCGGCCAAGAACGCACTCCTGCTGGCAGCGTCGCACGAGTTCAACACGCCGATCGCCGCCGTCGCCGGCCTCGCCGATCTGCTCGTCCGCCATCCCGAGCTCCCCGAGGGCGACATCAAGAGGATGGCGGAGGGCCTGGCGGCGACCGGAGCCGAGCTGAGGGCCATCCTCACGAACCTGCTCGACTCCGAGCGTGTCATCGGTGGCTATGTGGCGGCGCACAGGCGGCGCGTCGACCTGGCCCGGCTGGTCGCCGAACGCGCCCGCACCGTCAGCACGGCGGACCAGAAGATCACGCTCCCCACCACGGAGACCATTGTCGAGCTGGACCCGGAGCTGACGGCCCGGATCGTCGACAACCTCGTCAGCAATGCCGTGCGCCACACCCCGGAGGGCACCAGTGTGCACGTCACGCTGTCCCGCAGCAGCGACGGCGTCCTCCTGGGCATCGACGACTCCGGTCCGGGGATACCCGACGCCGAGAAAGAGGCCGTGTTCGAGGCCTTTCAGCGCCGGGCGAAGAGCACCGTCGGAGGCCTCGGGCTCGGGCTGTTCGTCGTGCGCCGGTTCGCCGAGATCCAGGGCGGGCGGGCGTGGGTCGAGGACGCCTCGGGCGGGGGTGCCGCGTTCCGCGTGCTCCTTCCCGACCGTCGCTGAGCCCGGAGGCGGCTACTGCGGCTTGGGCTCCTTGGGCAGTCCGAGCACCCGCTCACCCACGATGTTGCGCTGGATCTCCGCCGTGCCGCCCCAGATCGTCTCCGATCGCGAGAAGAAGAAGAGCGACTGCAGGTTGTCGACTGCATAGCCCGCCTTGGCCCGGCGCGCTCCCGGCAGGAGCGTGTCCGCGCCGTCGTCGCCCCGCAGGAGCTGCCCCTCCACGCCCAGGATGTCCATCCCGAGCAGCATCGTCTCCTGGTGGGCCTCGGACCAGAACATCTTGTTGCACGCCCCCAGTGCCGCAGTCGTGTGCGTACCGTTCAGGACGTCGGTCAGCGTCCGGTAGCCGTTGATCTGCATGATCTTGATGTTCGACCACGACCGGGCGAGTCGCTGGCGTATGAGGGGATCGCTGTCACGACCCTTGCGCCGAGCCACCGCCAGGATCTCGTCGAATTCCTTCTGGAAGCGACGGTGCCCCGTCGTCGACGAGGTGCCGCGCTCGAACCCGAGCGTCGTCATGGCAACCTTCCAGCCGTCGTTCACGCCACCGATGACGTTCTCCTTCGGGCAGCGGACGTTGGTGAAGAACACCTCGTTGAACTCAGCGGAGCCGTCGATCTGCTCGATCGGGCGGACCTCCACCCCGGGCTGCTTCATGGGGACGAGGAGGTAGGAGATACCGGCATGCTTCGGCGCGTCGGGGTCGGTCCGCGCCAGGAGGAAGATGTAGTCGGCGTAGTGGGCCTGGGTCGTCCACACCTTCTGGCCGTTGATCACCCACTCGTCGCCGTCGAGCTCCGCCTTGGTCTTGAGCCCGGCCAGGTCCGATCCGGCGTCCGGCTCGCTGAATCCCTGGCACCACGAGATCTCCCCCCGCAGGATGCCGGGAATGAACTGCTGCTTCTGCTCCTCGGTGCCCCATTGCAGGATGGTGGGGCCCACGAGGGTGTCGCCGAAGAAATCGGCCCGCAGTGGCGCACCCGCCCGCGCGAACTCCTCGTTGAGCACCACCTGTTGCAGCAGGCTCAACCCCTTGCCCCCGTACTCCGTCGGCCAGCTCGCGCAGATCCAGCCTCCGGCGTAGAGCTTGGCCGTCCACTCCTCGTTGAAGGCCTTGCGCTCCTGCGGCGTCAGGGAGAAGCCTGGGTCGCCCCAGCCGTCCGGGAGGTTCTCCTTGAGCCACCCGGCGATCTCGAGCCGGAAGTCCTCGGCTTCTGGTGGGTACTCGAGGTCCATGGAAGCACGGTACCCGGCCTCGCCGGCGCGCTGCGATCCGGCGGCACGGCCCGTCGCACGCGGGGCGACCGGGGCCGCCGTCCTGCCGGTCCCGGGGAACCTGGTCACCCTGTTCCTGAACACCCAGGTCCTCGAGCCGGTCGTCACCCCGTGACACCGTTCCCGATCCTGATCCTGCTGACGACCGGGTGGGCTCCGGGACCACCCAGGGAGGCGCCGTTTGCGCCGGGACAGGGGGTTCGGGGAGGCTATGCGGCCATGGAGGAGCGCGTCGGGACATCCATTGCCTAAAACGCCCCGCCAGAAGTGGATCGAAACCAAGGAGTCCTGGGAGCGCTCGCGCCACGTTGAGGTGCCCGCCCCGGTTCCTGCCGCCGCCCCTCTGCCCGGGGGCCTGCGCGTCGCCTTCCTCCTCTACCGGGGGAACCCGCGCTGTGGCGGCCAGGGGGTCTACACCCGCCATCTGACCAGGGAACTGGTCGCCCTGGGCCACTCGGTCGAGGTCTTCTCGGGCCCGCCCTGGCCCGAGCTCGACCCCGGCGTCGGCTTCACGCCCGTGGCCGGCCTCGACCTCTACCGCCACCCCGACCCGTTCCGGATCCCGCACCGTCGGGAGTTCTCGTCCCGTGAGGACTGGATCGAGTTCGGCATCATGTGCACCGCCGGCTTCGGGGAGCCGCTGGCCTACTCGCTGCGGGCCCGCCAGATGTTGGCGGAGCGCCGCAAGGAGTTCGACGTCGTGCACGACAACCAGTGCCTCGGCACCGGCATGCTCGGCATGGTCGAAGACGGGTGGCCCCTGCTCACGACGCTGCACCATCCGATCACGGTCGACCGCCAACTGGCGCTCTCCCACACGACGAACCCCTGGCAGCGGTTCACCACCCGCCGCTGGTTCGGGTTCCTCGGCATGCAAGTGCGCGTCGCGCGGGCCCTCCCGGCCGTGTTGACGGTGTCGCAGAACTCCCGCCTGGACATCGCGGCACAGATGGAGGTCGCCCCCGAACGGATGACCGTTGTGCCCGTGGGAGTGGACCACACGGTCTTCAGGCCCTTCGACGACGTGACGCCGGTCCCGGGCCGCATCATGGTCACCTCGAGCAGTGACGTCCCCATGAAGGGCCTGGTGCCGCTCCTCGAGGCGATCGCCAAGCTCCGCACCGAGCGCGACGTGGAGCTGACAGTCATCGGCCGCCCCACCGATGGCGGGCGGGTCGACCGGGCGATCACCCGTCTCGGGCTGTCCGACGCCGTGCGCTGCGTGAGCGGCATCAGCGACGACGCGCTCGCCCGCCTCTACGGCGAGGCGCAGGTGGCGGTGGTGCCATCTCTCTACGAAGGTTTCTCGCTCCCGGCGATCGAGGCGATGTCCTGCGGTGTCGCCGTGGTGGCGACGACGGGGGGCGCCCTCCCCGAGGTCGTGGGCACCGACGGGGAGACCGGAGTGCTCGTCCCGCCCGACGACCCCGGCGCGCTCGCCGCCGCCATCGCCCGTCTGCTCGACGACCCGGCGCTCCGTGCCCGGCTCGGGGCTGCCGGCCGCGAACGCGTCGTGAGCCGCTTCACCTGGCAGGTGACGGCCGCCGGCACGGCCGCCTGCTACCAGGCCCTGCTCGAAGGGCGGCCCCTTCCCGGTGCGCCGTCGGCCGTCCCGGGACACGTGCACGAGATCCTCGAACGGGGAGCGGCCTGATGCTGACCGTCGACTACGACCGGCTCGGGGTCGGCCCGGGGGACCTGGTGCTCGACCTCGGCTGCGGGTTCGGTCGCCATGCCTTCGAGGCGGCCCGCCGTGGCGCCTCGGTGGTGGCCCTCGACGCGGGCCCGGACGAGGTGGCCCAGGTGCGCGCCACGTTGGGCGCCATGATCGAGGCGGGCGAGCTCGCCGCCGACCACCCCGCCACGGCGGTCCAGGGCGACGCGCTCGCCCTCCCCTTCGCCGACGGGACGTTCGACCGCGTGATCGCCTCTGAGGTGCTCGAGCACATCCCGGACGACACCGCGGCCATGCGCGAGCTGGCGCGGGTCCTGCGCCCCGGCGGCGCCATGGCGGTGACGGTGCCGCGCTGCGGCCCTGAGGCCGTCAATTGGGCGCTCTCGGACGAGTACCACGACACGCCCGGCGGCCACGTCCGCATCTACAGGCGTTCGACGCTGGAGCGGCGGCTGGGCTCCGCCGGGCTCGTGCCGACCGGGCACCACCACGCGCACGGGCTGCACTCTCCTTATTGGTGGTTGCGCTGCCTCGTCGGGCCCTCCAACGACACGCATCCGGCCGTGGAGGCGTACCACAAGGTGCTCGTGTGGGACATCGTCAAGGCGCCGCTCCTCACGCGCACGGCCGACCGGGTGCTCAGCCCGATCATCGGCAAGAGCCTGGTCCTCTACCTGACCAAGCCCGATGCCGCGCTCTCGGGTCTGCCCGACGCCCGGCCCATCCTGCCCCGCGGCGTCCCAGGGCGGCGTGGGCCCACCACTCCGACCCAAGGGGCTGCGGCATGACGACCGAAGAGATCCGTTTCACGAAGACCACCATCCCCGAGGTCCCCGGGATCCTCACGAGCTCGGACGTGCTGGCCACCGGCCATGCCATCGCAGAGGTGCAGCGCCATGACGGGATGATCCCGTGGTTCGTCGGTGGCCACAGCGATCCGTGGAACCACGTCGAGGCCGCCATGGCACTCACCGTGTGCGGCCTCGTGGACGAAGCGGTGGACGCGTACCGCTGGCTGGCGGGCCGCCAGCACTCGGACGGCAGCTGGTTCAACTACTACCAGGGCGACACCGTCAAGGACCCTCGTCTCGACACCAACGTCTGCGCGTATTTGGCTGCCGGTGCCTGGCACCACCACCTGATCACCGGTGACGTGGAGTTCCTCGGCGAGCTGTGGCAGACGATTGAGAAGGGCATCGACTTCATTCTGCGCTGGCAGCAGCCGGACGGCTCGGTGCTGTGGTCACTGGACTCAGCAGGGCGGCCCGAGGGGTACGCGCTGCTCACCGGGTCGTCGTCCATCTACCACTCCATGCGCTGCGCGGTGGCCATCGCGGAGTGCCTGGCCAAGGACCGTCCGGACTGGGAGCTGGCGGCGGGGAGGCTCGGTCACGCCGTGGCGCACCATCCCGGGGCATTCGCCCCCAAGGTGGAGTTCGCCATGGACTGGTACTACCCGATGTTGTCGGGCGCGCTGGAGGGCGAGGCGGGACGCCTCCGCCTGGCCGAGGGATGGTCGACCTTCGTCATGGAGGGCCTCGGGGTGCGGTGTGTCTCCACGGGTGACTGGGTCACCGCGGCGGAGACGGCGGAGTGCGTGCTGACGCTCGACGCGCTCGGCATGCGCGGCTCGGCTCTGGACCTCTTCACGGCGGGCCAGAACCTGCGGTTGCCCGACGGGTCGTACTGGACCGGGATGGTCTACCCGGACGAGGAGACCTTCCCCAAGCACGAGCGGACCACCTACACGTTCGCGGCCATGGTGCTCGCGGCCGATGCACTGTCGAGCACCACGCCGGCGGCGGGGCTGTTCCGTGGCGAGACGCTCCCGGCCGCGCTCGATCTGGCTGAGCCGCACTGCGGCAACGCCATGGAAGGGTGCACCGTCGCCGAACTGCAGCAGCGCCTCTCTCGCGGCTGACGGCGGGCCGACCACGTCGGCACCGCGTCGGAGGCCGAAGTGCGACTACCGACGCTTGGTGTGCTTCTTCACGAACTTGAGGATCGCGATGTGCTTCTGGGTGTCACGTTCCATCAGGTCGACCAAAAGGCCCCAGATGCTCGTGTCCTTCACGTCGCGCAGCTCACGTTGGAAGCGCTTCAACTCCAGAGCATCCTGCTGCTCCTTCGCGAGGAGCTTCTCCGTGAGATCCAAGACCGCCTGTGTGTCGCCCCGATTGAAATCGAGGTAGGGGACCTGCGGCTCCTCTCGAGGCCTCAGCGACATCGTCTCCAGTGAGTCCGCGAGCTCCAAAAAGATCTGGTGGTGACGGATCTCGTCTTCGATCAACAGGTTGACGAGATATCCGAAAGCCTTCGACGAGCCGTCCTCCGCCGCCGAGCGATACTCCTCGAGCATTCCACGTTCAATCTCCACATGGCTCGTCAAGTGGGCATGAAGGTCGCGCGCCCAGGCGGATGGCCCGGCAGCCGACGAGTTCGTCATGTCAATCATCGTTCCTCGCTTTCGGAGCGCTCACCGGAGAACTGTCAAAGTCTGACCATGGCTCTCGGCACCAAGGTAGGGGCTTTCGGCCCTGATCACCCCGTGATGGCGTCCGCCTGCCGCCCACACGACGCCTCCGCCGGGCACCACCGGCTCGGCGAGGGCCTACTTGAGCAGCCGAAGATGCGGGTCGCTCGTCACCGGCGACCGGAGGAAGAGGCGCCGAATCCACCCGCGCCAGATCCGGCGGCTGGGGTCCGGGACGCTGTCGGCAGCGGGGCCTTGAGCGGGAATGGCGTCACTCATCCCAAACGCCAGGGCCGAGACGAGACGCGCCGCCTCTCTGGTCGGCAGCCGGAACGTGCCGGTGCAGACATCGCCCTGCCAGAGCGAGATGACCATGGTGGAATCGACGGGGTGAACTGACACTCCCATCCTGCGAACAGGGCTCCGGGTGTCATGGAACCAGATTCGTTCCCCGTATAGGTGGCCCTCCATCGGCACGTGTCGATTATCGCATCGGCGCTTCATTTCGGCTACCGGGGCGGCACAGGATGGCTCGGAGATCCAGAGCCTGTCCGCCTGGTACTCGTGTATGGGCCGCCGGCCCTCCTGGCGCCGGGCCGATCGAGGCAGCCTCTCAGTCACCAGATCGAGGGACGAGCTGGACCAGACCGTTCTTGATCACGACGGTCCCTCCACAGCCGGCCTCGAGCGCGAAGTTCCCATCAGCTCGCTGGTAGATCTGCACCCGCAGGTCGTGGCCCAGGAAGGCGGGAGCAGCGAATCGCACGGCTATCCGGCGGATCCGCCTTGGGTCGCCGTCCGCCACCGTTCCGGTCGCGGCACGAGCACAGAGCGCCATGGTGCACAGTCCATGGAGGAATGGAGCTTCGTAGCCGCTGCGCCGGGCCGCTTCGGCACTGAAGTGGTGGTCGTTGTAGTCCCCCGAGACCTGAGCGTAGCGGCGTGCCATGACCTCGTCGATCCGCACGACGTCCTCTGCCACGAGCGTGGCTTCCTCGCTGCTCGAGAACGAGTAGTCGGGAGGTGCGGGACCGGTGGGCTCGGCGGTCGCACCGAGGAGCACCGTCGTCCACCACTGTTCGGCCACGAGGTCTTCACGATCATCGAAGGTGGAGTGGTGCAGGGTGACGTGAAGATTGGCTCCCGAGGGCCGCGCACTGTGGGTCTCGCTGAAGGTGTGGAGCTTGTCATCCGCGGAGATCGGTCGGTGCAGGAGAAGTTCGTGCTGGCCGTGGACACCGCTTCGTGCGGCGGAGAAGATGTCGAGTGGCACCAGTTCCGTGATGGCAGCGAGCTGTGCGCGGTAGACCTGTGTGGCGACGAGCGCGGGCGGTACTGTCCGCCCATGACGGAACTCGTGGCTGTCGTCCAGGGTCGCCTCGGTGAACCGGCGGATCAAATCCGGGTCAACAGGCAGCTCGAAGGGTCCAACCCGGTCTCCCGCGTGCAGGGATGTGCTCGGCACGGTGAGCCATTGAACCAGACGAAGGTGGTCCACCCCGAAACGTTCCTGTGCCGTGCCCGAATCGATTGCGGCTGAATGAGCTCACGGTGCGGAGTCGGGTTCTGACCGCTGGGCATCAGGGCGCGGTCGCCACTACGCTGATCGTCGACCGGCGCCCGATCTTCGTTCGTTCGACGCGGACATCGGTAAAGCCGTGATCGCCGCACCGACCCGCGAATGCAGTGGCTTGTGCATCGGTCCAGCCATGGCTCTCGTGACCTCGGGCCCCTCGTTGTGCCCTCCTCTCCATGGCGACCAGACGACCGCCGGGGAGCAGCACTCGGCGTAACTCTCGAAGCCCGGCGTCGATGTCCGACCAGTGGTGCACGGTCGCTATCGACCACGCGATGGAAGCAGAAGCCTCAGGCAGCGGGATCGACTCGGCCGCACCTTCGAGGTACTGCACCTCCGCCGAAGGACGGGTGAGCAGTTTCGCGACCCGCAGCATGACAGGCGCTGGGTCAACTCCCATTGCCACCGCGCCCCGTCTGGCCGCCTCGCGGACAGCGGCTCCCGGACCACACCCGACGTCCACGACGACGTCGCCGCGTTCCAGACCGCTCAGGCGTGCTGCAAGCTGCGCGTCGGACTTCCGGCCGACGACCATGCTCAGCGCGGCAAGGAGCCCGCACACACCGGCGAAACCGGGGTAGTCGGCGTGGTGATTGGGCGGAGCATCCTGTTCTTCCACGCCGTCACCTTGACAGTTGAACCTGACTTCAAGTCAAGTGGGCACATGTCTGAGCCGCTGCTGACCATCGGCGAGGTGGCCGAACGAGCGCAGGTCGCCACCTCGAGGATCCGCTACTACGAACGCCTCAACCTGCTCGTGGCCGATGCCCGAAGGTCCGGACAGCGCCGCTATCGCGTCTCGACCCTCCGGAGACTCGTGTTCATAGGCATGCTCCAGGACGCGGGGCTCGCCCTGGTCGACATCGCCGGAATCCTCGACGCTGCGGACGTGAGCGAATGGAAGGCCATTGCGAGGCGACGACTCGAGGTGCTCGACGAGCAGATCGCCACGTTGCTTCAGGCCCGCTCGTACCTGTCCGGTGCGCTGCTGTGTCGCCACGACCACCCGGCGACGGACTGCCAGATCATGGGGGCCGAGATCGATCGCCGACTCTCGATGGGTGAGTGACGGAATGATGCGGTCTGAGTCCCCGTCGCTCGGCACCACGATTCACGAAGAGCTGGTGGAGCGCTTCGCAACCTTCTTTTCCCGGATGCCATCCTCCATTTACGAGCTCGGTTCGCGCGACGGCGAAGATGCGGCGCGGCTTTCGGCCGCGGCACCTCATGCGCAGGTCGTGGCGTTCGAGTGCAATCCGGACACCGTGGCGGCGGTGCAACGCCGCCTCGCCGACGTGCCGAATGCACGGGCGATGGACCTGGCCGTGACCGACTTCGACGGGTCCGCGACCTTCTACAAGATCGACCCGCAGAGGACGGTCACGACGTGGGAGGACGGAAACCCCGGTGCAAGTTCGCTCTACGTCGCAACGGGCAACTATCCCGTTGAGGAGTACGTGCAGACACCGGTGAACGTCCGTGCGGCCCGTCTCGACACCTTGATCGACGCGGACACGATTCCGCCTCCGGAGATGCTTTGGATCGACCTCCAGGGCGCCGAGCTCGCCGCCCTGCGTGGCCTCGGAGCGCATCTCGGCCAGGTGGGCCTGGTGTACGTGGAGCTGTCGTTCCTCGACATCTATGAAGGACAACCACTGGCCAAGGAGGTCATCGGGTTCCTGCGCAGCGCCGGCTTCACGATCGCGGCCGTTCCTTGGAAGGGCGAGTTCCAGTGCGAAGTCGTCTTCGTGAACCTGAGGCTCCTCGGGCCGTCGGCTCGATCTCGAGCGTCGGCGCAAGGCCTCAGCCTCGAGCGCACACTGGGCTCCCCCGGGAAATCCGGGTCGCCGCGAAGCGATTGACCTGGGAGAACACCACTCGGCGCGGGGTCCGGCGCCCTCTCGGGGGTCCCTGCGGGAGCGCATCATCGACCTGCCATGCCCCGCCCTTCGGTGTTGGGTCCCTCGCTCATCTCAAACCGCTGACAACGCGGTGAAAGCTCAGGCAGGCGGCTCCGTTACCCAGTCATGTACTGGCTTGCTTCCCCAATGAGTTGCAGCACTGCGCTGTCTGGCGCAGGACGGGTGGTTCGCTCGGCTCCAGCCGAGCGCCGGTGCGTCCCCGAGGAGGTCGGCGAGGCCACCGTCACGCTGCTCGACCGGGTGAGGGGACACCTGGAGCGTGATCGATCCTGCGTGAGCCCGGAGTGCCTGGCGACCGGGTGGGTCAACGGTCTCTGAGCCGTCGGTCATCTCGGGGACCCTGAGGGCTCTCATGCCACTCCCAAGTGTGGATGGATGGAACGAGGGGTCGTCTTGGTGCACGGGGCGTGGCACGGCGCAGGGGCATGGGAACGAGTGCTCCCCTGGCTCATGTCGGCGGGTGGCGAGGGTGTCGCTCTCGATCTGCCCGGGCATGGGCAGGACGATGGCCCACTGGGCGACGGACGCCACCGCCGCCAGGTCGCCCCGCGACGCGCCCGTGGCGGATCGGTCTGGCTGCCTCAGGTCTGCGGCGGTGCCACCCGGCGCACGACGCGCAAGCTGCCGCAGGCGCCGTCGTCGACGAACTCTCCCGAAGCGAGCGCGGCGCAGTAGAGGTCGTAGGGGGGGCGCCCGCCATCGGCGGGGTCAGGGAAGACGTCGTGAATGGCGAGCCATCCTCCGACCGCCACATGTGGTGACCACCCGCGGAAGTCGGCCCATGCCGGATCGTCGCCGTGCCCGCCGTCAATGAAGCAGAAGGCCAGCGGCCGGTCCCAGCGTGCCGCGATCGTCGGCGAATCGCCCACGATGCCGACGACCGACGCCTCGAGCCCGGCGATGGAGATGGTGTGCCGCCAGTGCAGCAGCGTGTCGATGCGACCAACCTCGGGATCGACCAGGTCGGCCTCGTGGTACTCCCACCCCGGCTGATTCTCCTCGGAGCCCCGGTGATGGTCGATCGACAGCAGCACGGCGCCCGTGGCCTCGGCGGCCGCCCCGAGATACACGGTGGACTTGCCGCACCATGCGCCGATCTCCACGAAGGTCGGCGGCGTGGCGCCGGGGATCTCCGTCCGGCCGGCCCGGAGGGCGGCATCGAACAGCGCCTCCCCTTCGTCGTCAGGCATGAAGCCCCGGGTGCCGCGCGCCGTCCCGAGCAGTCCCTGCACCCGGTCGGACTCCCGGGCGTCGCGCGCGGTCGCCGCCTGGGTCATCAGGCGCCGCGCGTGCCGGCCGCCCGCAGGGAATCGGCCAACCCGGGCCGCTCGCGGGCAGCGAAGGCCACGTTGACTATCAGGCGCTCGGCCGATTGGGCAACACGCCGCGGGCCCGACGCCAGCGGGTGCTTCTCGAGGAATGCGATGGCGCCGCGCGCGAAGTCGGCGTCCGGACAGAGCGCCGGCAGGGAGTCGAGGATGCGCGGCGGCGCGTTCTTCGGGAACCGCTCCAGGATGGTGTCCCAGGTCTCGGTGATGCGCGTCCAGACGGCCTGGTTGCCGACACGATTGGCCAGCAGCGCGGCGATGACGCTGAACCCGTTCTGGGTGCGCACCTCGGTGAGGGCCAACTCGAACGTGCGCAGGCAGAGGTCCACGTCGGGGAAACTGGCCAGCGCGCCGAGCGAGCGCATCTCCTCCTGTGGCGTCGATGCCGACCGGTAGCGCTCCAGCAGTGCGTCGTAGTCGCCGGGACGCACGAGCTGGGCGACGACGGCCAGGATCGCCGACTCGATGTCGGCAGGGATCGCGGGGCCCGAGCCCCCGCCGATCGGCGATGCGTCGAAGCGCCGGGCCGCCTCCTCCCGGACCCCGGCGTTCGCGCCGACGGTGCCCATGAGGTTGATGGCCAGGGAGCGCAGCGAGGGCGTGCGTTCGCCCTCGTCGGGGGACGCATCGAAGCCGAGGTGGCCGAAGGTGGGGCCGAGCAGCGCGGCCACCGCTCCGTGGACCGCATCCTCGTCCTCGGGCAGCGCAATCCGGTTGGCCAGCATGAGCGCACTGCCGACGGACGACCAGGGTGCAGGATCGGGCTCCAGGCCCAATTGTGACGCCAGGACCATGAACTCCCGGAGCGCCGTCAGCCCGGCCAGGGTCGTCGCCCACGTGTCGGAGAGCAGGTTCGCCCGCTCGAGCGGGGTGAGCTCGGGCAGGTGCTCGGCCAGGGCCATCCGGTGCCCGCTCTCATAGCCGACCCTGAACACGCCCCAGCCGCCCGCGTTCAACACGGCCAACCCCTGGCGCGCCTCGTCGATGTGAGTCGGCTCCGGGCCGAGGACCAGGTGGCGGACCGGCGCACCAGGCTCGCCGGCAGCCGGCAGCGCGCGCACGGCGAGGGGCACGTTCCACTCCGTGCCGATGGACGATTCGACGCCAGGTGGCGGTGGCCCGAAGGAGAACGGCTGTTGCGTCACGGTGTCCCCGTGCAGGGACACGAGCGGGTGCCCCCCCTGGAGGATGAAGGTGTTCATGACGTCGCGCACCGGTGCGCCGCTCGCGTCCTCGAGCGCGTCCCACAGGTCGGTCGTGACCGTGTTGCCGTACGCGTGGGCCTTGAGATACGTGCGCACCCCGTCCCGGAACACCTCGGCCCCGATGTGCTGCTCGAGCATGCGCAGCACCCCGCATCCCTTCTCGTACGTCAGAAGGTCGAACATGCCCTCCGCCTCCTTGGGCGGCCCGACGGGATACTCAATCGGCCGGGTCGAGTGCACACCGTCGACGGCGAGCGCGGCTTCGCGTGAGGGGGCGAAGCCGACCCAGCGGTCCCACGACGGCCTGAAGGCGTCGACGCAGAGCATCTCCATGAACGTGGCGAAGGCCTCGTTGAGCCAGATGCCCTCCCACCACCGCATCGTCACGAGGTCGCCGAACCACATGTGGGCGAGCTCGTGTGCGATCACGTCGGCCACGCGCTCGAGCTCGGCGCGGGCGGCGGTCGACGTGTCGACCAGGAGGGCGGTGTCCCGGAAGGTGATGCAGCCCAGGTTCTCCATCGCTCCGGCCGCGAAGTCGGGGATGGCGACCAGGTCCACCTTCTCGCCGGGGTAGGGAACGTTGAAGTAGTCGGTGAAGAAGCGCAGCGCGAAGGCGCCGACCTCGAGGGCGAATTCCCCCAGATGCCGCTTGCCCGGGGTGCACACCACCCGCAGGGGCACGCCGTCGACGTCCACGGTCCCGGTGGTCTCGAGCTTCCCGACGACGAAGGCCACCAGGTAGGTGGACATCTTCATGGTGGGGGAGAAATGGATGCGGCGCTTGGCACCGATCTGCTCGGTCTCGGCGATCGGTGAGTTCGAGATCGCGTCGACGCCGGGGTCCACGATGAGCGTGATGTCGAAGACCGCCTTGCGGTCGGGCTCGTCGAAGCAGGGGAAGCAGCGCCGGGCGTCGACGGATTCGAATTGCGTGGTCGCGATGGTCTGGGCGTCGCCGTCGGGGCCGGTGTACGTCGAGCGGTAGAACCCGCGCAGCTTGTCGTTGAGGGTGCCCGTGAAGCGACAGCTGATGGTGCAGGGCCCGGGGGGGAGCTCCGAGGGGGGCCGGAAGACGACCTGCTCGAGGTCGTCGTCGAAGGCCACGCTGCACCCGACGGTGCTCCCGTCGGCACCGAGGACCTCGACGTCGCTGATGGCCAGCTCCGCCGCGTTGAGCACGATCTCGCCGACCGGCTCGCGGACGACGACGTCGATCGCGACCGTGCCCGAGAAGGTGGCGGACGCGACGTTCGGCTCGATCTCCATCCGGTACGTCTCGGGATCGACCGTGCGCGGCAGGCGGAACGCCTCGGAGCCGGGCGCGACGGACGGCGTGGGACCTGGTGACATCCGGTGAAGGCTACCCGCGGCGCTGCGAGTAGGTTCTGCCAGCGTGCCAACCGAGGACCCCACGAGCGTCGACCGCACCCAGCCGAGCCTGGAGAGCCACGACGAGGCGGCCCGCGACCTCGACGTCGTCGCCATCGGCTCGCCCCTCCTCGACGTGATCGAGCTGGCGAGCGACGAGCAGCTGGCCCAGGTCGGGCTGGAGAAGGGGTCCATGACGCTGATCGACCTGGTCACCGCCAACGCGGTCCAGGAGTTCATGGGCGCCCCCCGTTTCGTGTCGGGGGGCTCGGTCGCCAACACGACGGCCGGGATCGCCGAGCTCGGGGGCACGGCCGGCTTCGTGGGGGCGGTGGCCGACGACGAGGTGGGGCGCACCTACACCGAGAACCTGCGTGCCGCCGGCGTCGAGTTCGAGCCGCACTACAGCGAGTCCGCCGCCGGCGACGGGCTCGGCACGGGTCGCTGCGTGGTCCTGATCACCGAGGATGCGGACCGCACCATGGGCACCTACCTCGGGGCGGCGTCCACGCTCTCGCCCGAGGGCGTCCCCACCTCCTTCGTGGCCCGGGCCTCGGTGGTCCTCCTCGAGGGCTATCTCTGGGACGTCCCCGCCGCCAAGGAGGCCATGCGCCACGCCGCCGCGACCGCCCACGCCTCCGAGGGATCGGTGGCGCTGTCGCTCTCGGATCCCTTTTGCGTGAGCCGCCACCAGCGCGAGTTCCTCGACCTGCTCGTCGACGACGTCGACATCCTGTTGGGCAACGAGGAGGAGGTCACGATGCTCTTCGGCGCCTCTTCGCACCGGGCGGCCGTCGAGGCCGCCGAGGAGACCGGCTTGCTGGTCGTCATGACCCGCGGCGCCGAGGGCGCGGTCGTGCTCACGGCGCGAGGCCCCGAGGAGGTGCCGGCTGCCGCGGTGGAGCGCGTCGTCGACACCACCGGTGCGGGCGATCTCTTCGCCGCCGGCTTCCTCTTCGGGCTCACCCACGGCATGGGCCCGGTGGAGTGCACCGCGCTCGGCGGGCTCTGCGCGGCGGAGGTCATTTCGCACACGGGTGCCCGACCTGAGGCCGACCTCATGGCGCTCGCAGCGGGCGCCGGCCTGCTCCCGGCGTAGCGGACCGCTCCGTGAGCCTGTCGATCGGCATCGTCGGACTGCCCAACGTGGGCAAGTCGACCCTGTTCAACGCCCTCACCAACAACGAGGTGCTGGCGGCCAACTACCCGTTCGCCACCATCGACCCCAATGTGGGTGTCGTCGCCGTGCCCGACGCGCGGCTGGCCGCCCTCGCCGGGCTCTACGACGGCGCACCCGTCGTGCCGGCGTCGATCACGTTCGTGGACATCGCCGGCCTGGTGCGCGGCGCGTCGCAGGGCGAGGGCCTGGGTAACCAGTTCCTGGCCGCCATCCGCGAGACCGACGCCATCTGCCAGGTGGTGCGCGCGTTCCACGACGACGACGTGGTGCACGTCGACGCACGGGTCGACCCCGCGGGCGACATCGAGACGATCAACACCGAGCTGATCCTGGCCGACCTCCAGACGGTCGAGCAGCGCCTGCCGCGGCTGGTGCGCGAGGCCAAGGGGAACGCGGCGCTCAAGCCAACGGTCGACGCCGTCGCCACCGCCGAGCGGATCCTGGGCGAGGGGCGCACCGTGTCGAGCGCGGCCGCGGCGCGGGAAGTCGATCCCGAGCTCCTGCGCGACCTGCACCTGCTGACGGCCAAGCCCTTCATTTACGTCTTCAACGTCGACGAGGGCGCCCTGGGCGATGCGGACCTGGCGGCGGGGTTGATCGAGAGCGTCCGGCCGGCGCACGCCGTCGTGCTGTGCGCCCAGATCGAGGCGGAGGTGGCCGGCCTCGGGTCCGACGATGCCCACGAGCTGCTGCGCAGCTACGGGCAGGAGGAGTCGGGCCTGGAGCAGCTGGTCCACGTGGGCTTCGCAACCCTCGGGCTCCAGACGTTCCTCACGGCGGGGCCCAAGGAGGCCCGGGCGTGGACCATCCACATCGGCGACACCGCGCCCAAGGCCGCCGGCGTGATCCACACCGACTTCGAGCGCGGCTTCATCAAGGCCGAGGTGATCAGCTTCGAGGACCTGATGGCGGCGGGCTCGGTCGCCGCGGCCCGCAACGCCGGCAAGGCGCGGATGGAGGGCAAGGACTACGTCATGCGCGACGGCGACGTGGTCGAGTTCCGCTTCAACACCTGAGGCCGCCGCGGCCCGGCTCAATTGTTCGGGTTCGGGCCCCCGTTGGGGTTCGGCGTCCCGTTGAGGTTCGGGCTCATGACCGAGAACGCCGTGGTGATCTGCTGCCCCTTGGCGTTCAGCACGTACCAGAGCCCCCCGTCCTGGTCGATGGCCTGGCCCATCACGATCCCGGGGGACACGTCGAGGTTGTACGTGTAGAGCGGGTGGCCGGCGTAGGACAGCTGGGTCGACCCGTCAGGGCGCGTCAGCTTCCCGACCAGCGTCGCGTCGACACCCGGGCCGACCCGGACGAGCCCCGACGCGATGAGCGGCGGCCATTGGAAGACGCAGCCGTCGTTGAGGCAGGCGCTGCGGGTCGGGGTGTCGGGGACGAAGTCATAGAGGGTGTCGCCGCCCCCGGTGGCGAGGATCGGCCCGACGGGCGAGTGCTGGAGCGTCAGCGTGAGCGAGGTGTCGGTGGTCGGCGGAGCGTTCAACGTCGTGACGTCGGTGCTCGAGCACGCGCCGAGCGCCAGGGCGAGGCCGACGAAGGCTGCCGGCAGGACGAGGGCGGAGCGGCGCAGCCCGGCCCGCCTCACGAGCCCGACGCGGGGACGTTGGTCCCGAGGATCCAGCTGATGGAGGCGAGGGCGTCGGCGATCGTCCAGTTGGGCTGCTGCGGGTGGTGCAGGTCGTGCACCCCGCCGTCGTCGAGGAGCGAGGTCAGCTTGGGGTCGAGCTGGCCGCCCAGGTTCGGTGCGGTGGCGTCCACGAAGCGCTCGCGTCCGTCGGTGCCGACGAGGATGTAGCCGTCGGTGTGGTCCACGTCGTAGGTGAGGGGCTTCCCCGTGTACCAGTCGGTCTTGGGCGGCTGCTCCTCGGGGACGATCTGGTACTCGACGCCGAAGGGCTTCCAGAAGGCGGCGATGTTCGCCGGCGTGCCGGTCCAGAGGTCCCAGTCGGCCCCGAACTCCTTCTGGTAGGCGGCCAGGCGGGCGACGGTGTCGCGGCCGGGGTCCACGGTCGCCTCGACGAAGACGACCCGGTTGGCCAGCCCGGCCGCCCGCAGGTCGCGCTGGAGGGAGATGAAGGCGCCGGTGACGAGCGGGCACTCGTCCTGGCAGAGGGACAGGAACGGGGCGAGGACGACCACCTTGCCCCGCAGCGCGGCCAGCGACACCGGCCGGCCCTGCTGGTCGACGAGGGGGACGCTCTGCGGCGTCGGCCGGTCGAGCACCAGGCCCTGGTTGGGCGGCGGCGCGGCGGGCGCCGACGACCCGCAGGCGGCCAGGAGGCCGCCGAGGGCGAGGACGAGGACGGTGACGAGGGCCCGACGCGGGGAGGTGCGGGTCAGCCCTCGTCCTCCCCGGGGGGCAGGAAGGTGAAGGGGAGGTCGGCCAGGGAGATCAGGGTGGAGGCCACCCAGCGGGTGAGGGCGTCGAAGACGGGCGCGATGGTCGAGGGATCCTCGAGCTGCTGCTCGCTGAAGCGGACCGAGCCCTCGTAGGTGGCCTCGGCAGCCCAGCGCAGGCCTCCGTCCCCGTCCCCGTCGGTGCGCACCTGCTCAATGGTGGTCGCGGTGCGGACGAGGTCCATCGGGTCGCCGAGCGGTCCCGTGATCGGCAGCGCCGCCATCACCTTCTCCGTGTCCGGGGCCTCGGCCATGCGCTGGACGCGCAGCGCCACCTCGATCACGACCTCGGGGAGCTCGTCCGGCGGCTCGCCGATCGACCAGCTGCGGTAGGACGTCTGGCTCCACGTGGGCCAGTCCACCGAGATGTCGGCCCGCACCCGGGGCGGCTGCTCCTCGCCGGGGAGGCTGTAGGAGGTCTCCCAGGACACGTCGCCGAGGAAGACGTCCACCTGGAAGCGCTCCTCCACGGCCTGGCGCTGGAGGAGCGCCCGGTTGAAGGAGGCACGCATGGTGCCGATGACGTCGACGAGGAGGTGATCGAACACGCGGCACGAGGATAGGCCCGCCGCCGCCGGAGGCGGTTTCGCCCAGGTCGGGGCGCTGCCGGCCCAGGCCACGGCTGTTACGGTCGGGCTGGTGCGCACGCCGTCCCCGTGGCCGGAGCGGAGGGTCATCGCCTACGCCCACCAGGGCGGGGCATGGGAATCGCCCTCCTCGACGCTCCACGCCATTGCGCATGCACTGGACGCGGGCGCCACCGGGATAGAGCTCGACGTGCACGCCACGGCCGACGGCGAGCTGGTCGTGTGCCACGACGCCACGGTCGAGCGCACGACGCCTGCGACGGGCACGATCGCCTCGTTCACGCTGGCCGAGCTGCGCCAGCTGGACTTCTCCTACTGGTGGATCCCGGGGGCCGACGTGACCCCGGACCGGCCTGCGGAGGAGTACCCGTTCCGGGGCCGGGCGCCGGCGGACCCCTCGTTCGGCATCGCCACCCTGCGCGAGGTCCTCGAGCGGTTCCCGGGCGTCGTGCTGAACCTCGACATCAAGCAGACGGCGCCGGTGGTCGCCCCCTACGAGGAGACGCTGGCGCGGCTGCTGGCGGAGTTCGGGCGCAGCGACGACGTGATCGTCGCCTCGTTCCTCGACCCGGCGACCGACGCCTTCCGACGCTTCGCCCCCTCCGTGCCCACCTCGGCCGGCACCATGGCCACGGCCGAGGCCTGGCGGGCGGTGCAGGCCGGGGAGGGCGTGCCCGACATGCCCGCCGTGGCGTTCCAGGTCCCGGAACGCCAGGGTGACCTGGTCGTGGTGGACGAGCGGTTCGTGGCCGCCGCCCACGGGGCGGGCAAGGCCGTCCACGTGTGGACGGTCAACGACATCGAGTCCATGGAACGCCTGCTCGACCTCGGCGTGGACGGGATCATCTCCGACGTGCCCACCACGCTGTGCGGGGTGCTGTCGTCCCGGGGCGTCGCCTGGGACGGGGGCTGAGCGGTCAGCCGCTCAGGCAGCCGGACGGGCGTTCAGCCGCGGCCGCAGTTCGGCTTCTTGCCGTGGTTGGCCTTCTTCTTCGTCCTGAGCTTGCGCTTGACAGTTCGCTTCGACATGAGGCGAAGATCCTAGACGATGCGGCACAGGCCGTCCGGTAGCCTCGGTCGCATGCGGTCCGGATGGCTGCTGCGGGACGGAGACGTGGTGTGCGCGCTGGAGATGACGGACTCGCCCGCGGAGCGGGGCGCCCTGCGCGGGCGGCCCGGATGCGAGGGTGCGCTGCACGTGGAGGGCGCCCGATCCGTGCACACGGCGGGCATGCGGTTCCCCATCGACGTGGCCTTCCTCTCGGACGACCTCACCGTGGTGCGCGTGGCCCGGCTCAAGCCGTGGCGCGTGGCCAGAGGCGGGCGGGCGGCGCGCAGCGCGGTGGAGACCGAGGCGGGCGCCCTGGAGCGCTGGGGCGTGCAGGTGGGTGACCAACTCGAGGTGCACGAGGCGAACGGTGCCGTAGGCGACGGGTCTTGAGCGGGCAGGGGCGGGGCCGGCTGGTGCTCGTGGCCACGCCGATCGGGAACCTGGGGGACCTCTCCTCCCGGGCGCGGGAGGTGCTGGCGACGGCGGACCTGATCTGCTGCGAGGACACACGGCGCACCCGGGCCCTGCTCTCCGCGGTCGGGGTCGCCGCCGGCGGGCCCGGCGGTGACCGCCTGCTCTCGCTCCACGGCCACAACGAGCAGGCCCGGCTGGACCGTGTCGCGGCCGCCGTCGCCGGCGGTGCCACGGTGGCCGTGGTGAGCGATGCCGGGACGCCCGGCATCTCGGACCCCGGCGCGTGGCTGGCGGCGCAGCTGGCCGCCGCCGGCGAGACGGTGAGCACCGTGCCGGGACCGTCGTCGGTGGTGGGGGCGCTCGTCGTGAGCGGCCTGCCGGCGGACCGCTTCTGCGTCGAGGGCTTCCTGCCGCGCAAGGGCGCCGAGCGCCGCCGCCGGGTGGCCGCCCTCCTGGCGGACGAGCGGACCTCCGTCGTGCTCGAGGCACCCGGCCGCGTGGCGGCCACTCTGGGCGAGCTGTCGGCGGCCGACGCCGACCGACCGGTCGCGGTCGTGCGGGAGCTGACCAAGCTGCACGAGGAGGTCTGGCGGGGCACGCTGGGCGAGGCGGCGGCGGCGTTCGCGGCGCGCCAGCTGCGGGGTGAGGTGGTGCTGGTGGTCGGGGGCGCCCCGGCGCCCGCGCCGGCGGGCGAGGCCGAGGTCGAGGCGGCGGTGCGGGCGGTCGCCTCGGACGACCCGACCGCCGGGCCGCGCCAGGTGGCCGAGCGGGTGGCGGCGTCGCTCGGCGTGCCACGGCGACGCGCGTACGAGGCCGCACTGCGCGTGCGCGCGTCGGCCGCGGACGGGGCCGACCCGTCGGGCCGCGCCTGAGGGCACCGGTACGCTACCGGCGGTGCCGTCCTACTTCCTCACCACACCCATCTACTACGTCAACGACGCGCCGCACGTGGGTACGGCGTACACGACGGTCAACGCCGACGCGCTCGCCCGCTGGCACCGCCTGCTCGGCGACGACGTCTGGTTCATGACCGGCACCGACGAGCACGGTGCGAAAATCGTGGAGGCGGCCGAGGCGAACGGGGTCACGCCGAAGGAGTGGACGGACCGCACGTCGGCTCGCTTCGAGGAGGCCTGGCGGCGCCTCGACATCTCCAACGACGACTTCATCCGCACCACCGAGCCGCGGCACTACGCCGTCGTCCAGCAGTTCCTGCAGCGGATCTACGACAACGGGTTCATCGAGCTGGCCCCCTATTCGGGGCTCTACTGCATCTCGTGCGAGGACTACTACACGGAGGACCAGCTGGTGGACGGCAACTGCCCCGTCCACGGACGACCCGTGGTCGAGATGCAGGAGGACAACTACTTCTTCAAGCTGAGCCTGTTCGAGCAGCGCCTGCTGGACTACTACGACGGCCATCCCGATTTCGTGCGGCCGGCGTCCAAGCGCAACGAGGCGCTGGGGTTCATCCGGGGCGGGCTGCGCGACGTCTCCATCACGCGCACGTCGTTCACCTGGGGCGTGCCGGTGCCCTGGAACAGCGGGCATGTCTTCTACGTCTGGTACGACGCGCTGATCAACTACCTCACGGTCGCCGGGTACGGGGGTGACCCGGGGACGTTCGCCGTGCGTTGGGGCGCGGCGCACCACCTGATCGGCAAGGACATCCTCAAGTTCCACTGCGTCTGGTGGCCCGCCATGTGCATGGCGGCGGACATCAGCCCCCCGGAGGAGATCTTCGTGCACGGCTACCTCCTCATGGGCGGGCAGAAGCTGGGCAAGACGATGATCGCGGCCGGCCGGGCGGGTGACGACGGCGCGGCACCACTCAGGATCACCGATGTGTCGCCCCTCGCTCTGGCCGACGACTTCGGGGTCGACCCCCTGCGCTACCACCTCCTGCGCGAGGTGCCGCTCGGCGGGGACGGCGACTTCTCCTACGAGGGCATCGTGGCGCGTTACAACGCCGACCTCGCCAACAACCTGGGCAACCTGGTGTCACGGGTGACCACCGTGGTCCACTCGAAGTGCGGCGGGGTGGGCCCGGCCTGCAACCCGAACAGCACCCTCGGCCGCGTGGCGGCCGGGGTGCTCGACGAGGCGACCGCGGCCTGGGCCCGCTGGGCGCCGCACGAGGCCCTCGAGGAGACGTGGCGGCTCATCGGGTCGGCCAACGCGGAGCTCGAGGCGGCGGAGCCCTGGAAGATGGACCCGGGCCCGGCGGTCGACGCCGTCCTGGGCGACGCGCTCGAGGTCCTGCGGATCGTGGCCGTGCTCATCGCCCCCGCCATGCCGTCGACCGCGGCGGAGGTGTGGCGCCGGATCGGGGTCGCCGGCGACCCGGTGTCCGCCCGCCTGCCCGACGACGCCGTCTGGGGCGGCTATGCCGGCGGGTCCGACGTCGTGAAGGGCGACCCCCTGTTCCCCCGGCGCAAGGCCTGACGTGGCGGGCTGGTTCGACTCCCACTGCCACGTGCAGGAGGAGTATCTCGGCGGTGACGACGGCGGGGGGGCGGAGCTGGAGCCCGTCCTGGCCAGGGCGCACCAGGCGGGCATCGACCGCCTGGTCTGCATCGGGACGGGGGCGGCCACCTCGGACCAGGCGGTGCAGGTGGCGCGGGCCACCGCGGCCGGCGGGTCGACGCCGCGGGCCTGGGCGTCCGTCGGGCTGCATCCCCACGAGGCGAGCGAGGGCGTGGACGAGGTGGCGGCATTGCTGGCCCGCGAGCTGGCCGTGGGTGACGGCGCCGTGGTGGCCGTGGGGGAGTGCGGACTGGACTACTACTACGAGCACTCCCCGCGGGACGCGCAGCGCGCCGCCTTCGCAGCGCAGATCGCCTTGGCGCACGCGCACGGCCTCGCACTCGTGATCCACGCGCGCGACGCGTGGGCCGACCTCTTCGACGTGCTCGGCGCCGAGGGCGTGCCCGAACGCACCGTGCTGCACTGCTTCACCGGCGGACCCGACGAGGTCGACCTGTGCCTGCGCGCGGGCATGTACGTGTCGTTCAGTGGCATCGTCACGTTCAAGAACGCAGGCGACGTGCGCGCCGCCGCGGCGCGCTGCCCGCTGGACCGGTTGCTCGTCGAGACGGACAGCCCGTTCCTCGCGCCGGTGCCCCATCGCGGCCGCCCGAACGAGCCGTCGTACCTCCCGCTCGTCGGCGAGGCGATCGCCGCCGTGAAGGGCTGCAACGTCGGCGAGGTCATGGAGCGCTCGGCTACGGCCGCGGCCATGGTGTTTTCCACAGGCAGGTAATTCACGCGCTGTTGTGCGTAATACGAGAACCTTGTGACCAGGGTGTTTCACCTTGATTCAGCCTGGAAAGGTGCTCTTAACAGGGAGTTCATCTAAATGTCGCGGAGCACATGGCATGTGACCTGCGGAAATGGCGCGCAAAAAGGTTCCATCACTTTTCGGGTTTGCGTGGGCCGGGATTAGTTATCTAAGTTCTCCAGAAACCCCCCGCCACCCGTGTCTCGGCGCGGGTGCGCTGTGTCCCGGAGAAGGGTGGAGCCCTGCGGAACCAGAGCACGAGGGGGAGGCGCCTCGGCGTCGCTGCAATGATTTGCGGCGCGCTCTTCGTCGCGCCTCTCCTGTTGTTGAAGAGCACGGCCGCGCCACGATCGGTGGCGGCGGCAGGCACTGTGCACGGCGCGCACTCGTCGGTCGTGCATCCTGCATCGCATCTCGACGGTGTGAACCTGCGCTCGCACCTCGTGGCGTACCACGCGCCCGCGACGACCACGACGACGGCACCGACCGCGACGACCACGACGACGGCACCCGCGCCGCCACCGACCACGACGACGACCACCGCACCGCCACCGACCACGACGACGACCACCGCACCGCCACCACCACCACCGACCACCACCACGACGACGGCGCCACCGGCGCCGCAGAACTCCGAAGTGGGTGAGGCGACGTGGTACGCCGAGGCGCCGTCGGGCATGTGCGCCAGCCCGACGCTTCCCTTCGGGACGGTCGTCACGGTGGTCGACAACGCGACCGGCGCGTCGACCGTGTGCACGGTGGACGACCGCGAAGGCGCGGGCTACCCGCGGGTGGTCGACATGTCGCCGGAGGGCTTCTCTCAGATCGCCGACCTCGGCCAGGGAGTGGTGGACGTCACAATCTCCTGGTGACCCATTCCGGCGCCGACATCGCCCAGCTGCTGGCGGCGCACGGCCTGCGGCCCAGCCGGGCGCTCGGTCAGAACTTCGTCGCTGACCCCAACACCGTCCGGCGCATCGCCCGCCTCTCCGGTGTCGCCGCCGGGTCCCGGGTGCTCGAGATCGGGGCGGGCCTCGGGTCGTTGACGCTCGCACTGGCGGAGACCGGGGCCACCGTGGTGGCGCTGGAGACCGACCGCCACCTGATCCCCGTGCTCCGTTCCGTCGTCGAGCCGGCCGGCGTCGAGGTGGTCCAGGGGGACGCCATGACCATCGACCTGGCCGCCCTGCTCGCCCAGCGCGGCGGGGGCCCGTGGAGCCTCGTGGCCAACCTGCCCTACAACGTGGCCACCCCCCTCGTCCTCCGGGCCCTGGTCGAGGTGCCGGCGGTGGCCCACCTCCTGGTCATGGTGCAGCGGGAGGTGGGGGAGCGCATGGCCGCATCGGCCGGGGACGACGCCTACGGGGCGGTCTCGGTCCGCATCGCCTACTTCGCCCGGGCCGAGGTGGTGGGCCGCGTGCCCGCCTCGGTGTTCGTCCCCCGGCCGAGGGTCGAGTCGGTCCTGGTGCGGCTCGACCGGTTGCCCGCCCCGGCCGTGGACCCGGCGCTGGTCTCCTACGAGCGGCTCGATGCCGTCGTGCGGGCCGGCTTCGGCCAGCGCCGCAAGATGCTGCGCCGCTCCCTGGCCGGCGTGGTCGAGCCCTCCGCGTTCGAGCGCGCCGGGGTTCGGCCCGACGCCCGGGCCGAGGAGCTCGGGGTGGACGAGTGGGGGAGGCTGGCGGCACTGTGACACCCGCTGCCCGCGTGTCGGGAGACCCCGTGACCGTGCTGGCCCCGGCGAAGTTGACGGTGTCGTTGCGCGTGACCGGCGTCCGGCTCGACGGGTACCACGAGCTCGACGCGGAGATGGTCTCCCTCAGCCTGGCCGACGAGCTCGTGCTGACCGAGGGCGGATCGGGTCTGACCGTGGTGGCCGAGCCCGGCACACGGGCCCGAGCGCTCGGTGGCACCGAGGACGACCTGATCAGCCGAGCGCTGGCGGCCTGCGGGCGGGTCGCCTCGGTCCGCCTGACGAAGCGCATCCCCGTCGGCGGCGGCCTGGGCGGGGGCTCGGCCGACGCGGCGGCCGTGCTGCGCTGGGCGGGCGGCGCCGAGCCGGAGGTGGCGGCGCGCCTCGGTTCCGACGTGCCCTTCTGCGTGGTCGGGGGCCGGGCCCGGGTCGAGGGGGTGGGGGAGCGCGTCACCCCGCTGCCCTTCGTGCCCCGCGACTACCTGCTGGTGCTGCCGCCGTTCGGCGTGGACACCGCCCGGGTGTACCGGGCCTGGGACGAGGGCCACCGGGAGCGGGACGAGGCGGCGAACGCGTTGACGGCCGCCGCGCTGGCCGTCGAGCCCCGCCTGGCAACGTGGCGCGACGCCCTGGGGGACCTGGCGGGCCGTGAGCCCACGCTGGCGGGCAGCGGGTCGACGTGGTTCGTCGAGGGCGGGCCCGATGCGGCCGGGGCGGCGGCGGACCGCGAGCTGCGGGTGGGGTCGGAGAGGGCCCGGCTGGTGCGGGCGCGCACCGTGCCGGCGGGCTGGGAGGGCGACTGAGTGAGCGGAGGGGAGCGGGAGGGGGGCGAGCCCGGCCGGGGCTACTTGCCGGCCCGGCGCTGCCAGCGGGTGGCCTTCAGCATCTTCTTGTGCTTCTTCTTGCGCATCCGCTTGCGGCGCTTCTTGATCAGTGATCCCATGTCGTGCGGCAGGCTAGCGGT
>Ga0181538_10000053_pt1 | contig 110155 bp, 101 predicted proteins | sample PEATcosm2014_Bin_40_FD_119773 | JGI IMG/M metagenome (GOLD analysis project Ga0181538, IMG submission 119773) | Peatland microbial communities from MTU Mesocosm Facility, Houghton, MI, USA - PEATcosm2014_Bin23_30_metaG | ecosystem: Environmental > Terrestrial > Soil > Wetlands > Peat | place... | reverse complement strand
GCTCCCCGCCGCCGGTTCTATTTCTAGGGTTGGCTGCGGATCAACGTTCCTGGTTCGCTACGTTTCCGGAGGCTCGCTGTTCCTCAAACCTCTTGGAACCTCTCCCACTATGCTCCTAAGTCCTTTTCCCGTCAATCAATTTCAGACTCGATCAACACCATTTCCACAACATTTATCTGCCTTGTTTCGAGTTGGTTACAGCGAACGCCCATCGAATCTCATGTGGATAAAACAAGACCATTTAATTGTGTTGTTATGCCGGTTCGCTTCCGGCGCGATAGAATGCCTGAGTGCAACTTCCCGCCCGAATCGGTAAATACGAACTCGAGGAATTCCTCGGTGGAGGCATGTCCCACGTGTATCGCGCGCGCGATACCGTGATCGGCCGCACCGTCGCCCTCAAAATCCTCACCGAGGCAGGGTGCGAGGATGCCGAGGCTAAAGAGCGCTTCCTCGCCGAAGCCCGCATGGCCGGCAACATCTCGCACGACAATGTCCTGAGCATTTACGATTTCGGCGAGGATGACCAGCATCACCCTTACATGGTGATGGAATTCCTCAAGGGCGAAGACCTGCGCCACGCCATCAAGGGCGGCCGCACCGGCGGCTTGCGCGAAAAGCTGAAAATCGCCGTGCAGATTGCGCGCGCGCTCGAATACATCCACACCCAAAAGATCATTCACCGCGACATTAAGCCCGAAAACGTCAACGTCAGCCCGACGGGCGTGGTCAAGCTGATGGATTTCGGCATCGCCAAGACCGAGGGCTTGCAGATGACCCGCGCCGGCTACGTTCTCGGGACACCGTATTACATGGCGCCCGAGCAGGTGACCGGAGCCAACGTCACCGAACAGGTGGATGTCTACGCGTTCGGCGTGCTCCTGTTCGAGCTGATGACCGGCGCCAAGCCGATCGCCGGCGACACCGTGGAGCGCATCTTCTACAGCATCCTGAACGAGCCTCTGAAACTCGATCCCATGATTCAGGCCGGCGCTCCGCAAGCCGTGTGCGACCTGGTCACGCGCTGCACCATGAAGAATCCCGCCGAGCGGCCGCAAGGGTTCGGCCCGGTGATCGCGGAACTGGATCGCATCATCACCGAGCTCGACGCGCCCACGCAGCTTTACAAGGCTCCCTACCAGGAGCCCGTGGTGGTGATCCAGGAGGCGCCGGGCCATCCCAAGTGGTTGATTCCCGTACTGGCGGTGGTGGTGGTCGTTTTGGCGGCGGGCCTTTATTTCGTGATGAAGCCGAAGAAACTGCCCGAGACTATTACGGCGAAATCGGGCGAGATGGTCCTGGTGCCGGCGGGCAAGTTCCTTTTCGGGCAGGAGAAAAGAGAGGAACAGACGCCGGCCTTCTACATCGACAAGACGGAAGTGACCAATAAGGCCTACCAGGAGTTTTGCAGTAAGACCGGGCACGTCCATCCCGCCGGTTTTCCTGCGGACAAGCCGGGCTATCCGGTGGTGAACGTGACTTTCGACGACGCTGAGGCCTTTGCGAAATGGGCTCAAGAACGCCTGCCGACGGCCCGCGAGTGGGAAAAGGCCGCGCGCGGAACCGACGGCCGTTTGTACCCCTGGGGCAACCAGGCAGACCCATCGCACGGCAACTTCGGGCCGCACGGAGCGCTGCGGCCCGCCGACGACTTTGCCCAGTTCGCAGGACCCTATAAGACTGTCCAGATGGTCGGGAACGTCTGGCAACTGCTCGACGAGCGGGTCACTCCCGGAGCTGATACGCTGGCATATTTTCAGAAGATTATGCCGACTCCGCCGACAATGAACGATGCCTGGCACCAGACGCGCGGCGGCTCCTTTATCGACCCGCTGGATCACGTCAACATCTGGGACTGGGCATCGGTACCGGCGGCCTACAAGGATACGAACATCGGCTTCCGCTGCGTGAAAGATGCGCAGTAGTTTAGCTTTTCACCGTGCCCAGCTTCCCTGCTATAATGTGAAAGTTCTGTCCGACAATCTAGGTATGCCCTTATGTTCCTTAGTGTCAGAGAGATGGAGCTGCGGAAGGTTCGCTTCGACGAAACTTTCGAGCCCGGGCAGATAGAGTTCGCCAGCGAGAATCTGGAGCAGGTTTCTCCCTTACACGCGGAAGGTTCGGCGGAATTGCTGAAGAACACCGGAGGGGAGCTTCGTGTCCAGGGCCGTTATACCGTGGAGTTTACGGCGCCCTGTGACCGTTGCCTGGTGAACGCGCGCCATCCGCTGGACGCCGGCTTCGACTTGTTTTACCGGCCGATGGCGACGATCGCGCGCGATGAAGAGATTGAAATTGACGAAGGCGAGGCGGAAATCGGATTTTACGAAGGTGGCGGACTGGAGCTGGAGGATATCCTCCGCGAACAGATCCTGCTCGCCTTGCCCATGCAGAGAGTTTGCAGCGAAAACTGCAAGGGGATTTGCCCCGTTTGTGGCACGAACCGGAACCAGAGCGCATGCGATTGCAATACCCCTACGGTTGACGATCGCTGGGGTGCTCTGCGCAAATTAGAGATCTGAGAATTTGCAGTAAAGGAAGAGATATGCCGAATCCCAAACGCAGACACTCCAAACGACGCACCAGCACGCGGCGCGCGCACGACGCCATAAAGGGCGCGGGCCTCTCGGAGTGTCCCAACTGCCATGAGCCCAAGTTGCCTCACCGCGTGTGTCCCCATTGCGGGCAGTACAAGGGCCGGGAAGTAATCGAAGTCGTCGAGGAGTAGTTCCGGTGTAACATGCTGACGATTGCCGTGGATGCAATGGGCGGCGATCACGCCCCCAAAGCTGAAGTGGAAGGGGCGATCCGCGCCGCCAGAGATTTCGGCGTAAGAGTGGTTCTGGTGGGCCAGAAGGATGTGGTCCAGCGGGAGTTGGAGGTCCAGAACGGCCACTACGACCTCCCCATCGAAGTCGAACATGCCTCGGAACGCGTCACCATGGAGGACAGCGCCGCCAAGTCCTTTCGGACCAAGCGGGACAGCTCCATTCGTGTAGCCTCGCGCATGGTGCGCGACGGCCGGGCGCAAGGGCTCGTCTCAGCCGGTAATACCGGCGCGGCAATGGCCACCGCCAAAATGGTGCAGGGAGTGGTCCCGGGTGTCGAGCGGCCGGCGCTGGTCGCAGTTCTGCCCACCGCGGTCGAAGGCAAGCCTGTGGTGCTGGTGGACGTGGGCGCCAACGTCGATTGCACGCCGCGCATGCTTGGTCAGTTCGCGGTGATGGCGGAGATTTATTCGCGCATTATTCTGCGCCAGACCAATCCTCGCGTCGGATTGCTTTCCATCGGCGAAGAGGAACACAAAGGTAACGAGCTCACCCACGCCGCTACCCCGATTCTGAAAGGTCTGAATCTGAACTTTGTGGGCAACGTGGAGGGCCGCGACCTTTACGAAGGCACGGTCGACGTGATCGTCTGCGACGGTTTCATCGGCAACGTGGCGCTGAAGGTGAGCGAAGGCTTGGGCGATATGGTCAAGAACCTGTTGACCGAGAGCTTGGCAGCCACCATCAGCGGCAAGATCGGCTACGTCATTTCCAAGAACGCATTTACCACCTTCAAGAAGCGGCTGGATTATTCGGAGTACGGCGGCGCGCCGCTGCTCGGCGTGCGCGGCGGCTGCATCATTTGCCACGGCCGCTCCAATGCCAACGCCATCAAGAACGCCATTCGCGTGGCATCCGAGTTTTCCGGCGCGAAAATCAATCAGCGGATCGAGGAAGAACTGCGCGGCGCCCAATTCGCCGTCAACGGGTAGACGATTGCGATCCGCATTTCTTCTTTTGTGCGCCCTTTCCGCCTTCGGGCAGGGGCAGCAGCACGCGGCGTGGACGCTTACGGCCGAACCTGCGTCGGCGCCGCCGGGCTCGACCATCCACATTCGCGCCGCGGTCCATATCGATCCCGGCTGGCATCTCTATTCCGCCTCTTCGGCGGCCGGAATACCGGCGCATTTTGAAGTCTCGCCGGAGACTCTCGTGCGTGTATTGCAAACGCCGCCGAAGCGCGCGTTCGATCCCGTGCAAGGCGCCGAGACCGAGACCTACGAAGGCGACACCGCGTTTCTTCTCGAAGTGAAGATTCGCGCCGATGCCCCGGCGGGGCCCGACGAGCTGTCGCTGAACGTTCGCTATCAGACCTGCAACGACAGATCGTGCGTTGTGGGCCGATTGGCAGGCGTCAAAGTTCCTTTCCCGGTCGATCCCGCGGCGCCCGCGCCATCCGCCGCGATTCCCGCCGGGTTCGCGGAAGCCAAACCGCCGGCCGCGGGCGCGTCGCCTGCCGCGCCGGCATCCGGATCGCAGGGCTTGCCGGCATTTCTGCTGGTAGCGTTCGGCGCCGGACTGGCCTGCATCTTCACACCCTGCGTCTTTCCCATGATCCCCATCACCATGTCGTATTTCCTCAATCAGCAATCGGGGGGAAATCGCGGCGGAGTGTCGCAGGCGGTGGTTTTCTGCCTGGGAATCATCGTTCTCTTTTCGGGATTGGGGCTCGCGGTGACGGCGCTGCTCGGGCCGGTGGGAGTCAAGCAATTGGGTTCGAACCCGTGGGTGAACGGCTTCATTTCGCTGCTGTTCATCGCCTTCGGATTGAGCCTGTTGGGGGCGTTCGAGATTACCGTCCCGTCATCCGTGCTGACGAAGCTGAATCAATCGTCGAGCGCCGGCGGGTTCGTGGGAACGCTGCTGATGGGGCTGACGTTCGCGCTCTCATCGTTCGCCTGCGTCGGTCCGTTCGTGGGCACGCTGCTCGCCGCGTCGGCCACCGCGGGCCGGGCGCGTCCCGTGGTCGGCATGGTGGTCTTCGCGGCCGGGCTGGCGCTGCCGTTCTTCCTATTGGCTTTGTTCCCCTCGTATCTGAAGCGCCTGCCGAAGAGCGGCGGATGGCTGGCGCGCGTGAAAGTGGTGATGGGATTCATCATCCTGGCGGCCAGCCTGAAATACCTGGCGAGCGTCGACCAGGTGCTCGGCTCGGGATTTCTCACCCGTGAGCGCTTTCTGGCGGCATGGATCGTGCTATTCGCCATGGCCGGGCTCTACCTGCTTGGGTTCGTTCGGCTGGAAGGGGTCAAACCCGACGAAAACATGGGCCTCGGCCGCCTGCTCACCGGCATGCTGCTGCTGATTTTCGCGGTCAGCCTCTGGCCGGGCATGTCGGGTGGAAAACTCGGGCTTTTCGACGCTTACGTTCCCGCGGCGGCCGAGGGCGCGAGCGCCGACTCGCCGAGCGGCGGCCTGGTTTGGATTACCGACCGTTATCAAGATGCGCTCGACCAGGCGCGGCGCGAGCACAAGCTGGTTTTCATCGATTTCACCGGATACGCCTGCGCCAATTGCCACTGGATGCGCGCCAACGTCCTTTCGCGGCCAGAATTCGTGGCGGTATTGAAGAATTTCGTGCTGCTGGAACTTAATACCGACAACGGCAGCGACTTGGACAACGCCAATGCCAAGATGGAACTGGACAAATTCGGTACGGTCCAAACGCCTTTTTACGCTATCATCGACGCCGACGAGCACCTCATCGCCAAATGGGACGAAAATCGCACGGCCTCGGACGCCGAGCGCGCCAAATATCTCGCCTGGATGCAGACAGCCTTGAAGAAAGCCGCGGCGACGGACGCCCCGGCTGGCGTCGATCTTCCCGGGTTAACCACGCTCGATGGCGCTCCGTTCAATACCGCGGCGCTGAAGGGAAAAGTGGTAGTGGTGAACTTCTGGGCAACCTGGTGCATCCCCTGCATTGGTGAGTTGCCCACTTTCAACAAAGTGCATCGCGACTTCGCGTCCAAAGGCGTGGCCCTCATCGGGGTCGACGCCCTCGACGAGGACAATCCCGACACTGCGGATAAAGTGCGCCACTTCCTCACCAAGCACCCCATCGACTACACCGTGGCGCTGGGAGATAAGGCGCTGGAAATAAAATTCAAGCTGGAAACCCGCCCAGTCACGATCGTCTTCGACCGCTCCGGCAGGGAAGTGAAACGGTTCGATGAAAGCCTTACTGAACAAGATCTGCTAAGTGCCATCCAAAAAACGCAATAGATCGGCTCCGACCGTTATTTTTCGGAGGATTTCCCACGGTTTTTGGTGGATTTTGTGGTTCGCTCAGGAAAATTCCCGATCGAATTCTCAACGCTGCCGCCGGTGTCCGCGGAGGTTTCGCAATTTCGGGAATACAAACACCCAATGTATCGTAACGAGCACCACCCCAAATTGGCCGATTCCCTTCACCGGTCTGTTGCCGACGTCCGGCACAGTGGCCGCCACCAGGAAAAGTACGCCTATCAGTACCGCGGTCGCCACCAGGTTGAACCAGATGGTGGCATAGAAGGGGCGGTGTTCGTTGTGAGGCGGGTTATCCAATCAGTTGCATTATACAGCCAAGCCACTCCACGACCGGGTCTGTGGTGTTTTCAGAACGGGCATTCCCCCTATGTCGGGTGGCTAGCCCCCGAGTTCCGTCACCGGTTTGTTATCTCTCGATAGCTCATACAGCTAGCGGAGGGAATGTTTAGCACATAAGGGGCGAATCTCGTAGTACCGTTCGGCCTCTTTTTCTCAAAAATCCGTTGACTTAAGGTTCGTTTCTGCTAGTATTAATTCTGCGATTGGAGATTCTCGCCGGAGTCGCGGTGTAGTATGCCACGGGTTCAGGGGGGTCTCCTAGTTTATACGGAGGAAATTCAAACACATGGCCAAGAAACTTCTGGGGCTTTTGAGCTTTGCCCTACTTTCCACAAGCGTGGCTAGCGCTTTGACAATGAACGCGACATGCACCGGAGGTGTTGGCGGCACGAGTTCCTCGGGGGGCGAAGTGTTGTCAACGGGCTCAGGCAGCAAACCGAACTTGAACCAGACGCTGGCTTGCACGGGCTTCACCCTTCCGGCAGGCGACACGCTCCAGCAGGTCGACATCTTTATCGCCGGCGATTTTCAGGGCGGCGCACCGTTTTCGACCAGCGGCAATACGCTCAATTGGACCTATACAGTGAGCAACGTGGCGCCAGCCCTGGAGGGCGGTTCCACCGAAACCGACACGGGCGGCAATGCCGACAATAACTGGACGTTCCTTGGTTGCGCCAACGTATTGGTCATCGGTGACGAGGAGGATTGCACCACCACGTTTAACAATGCTTCCAGTATTCTCGGCAGCAACCCCTCGACTCCTGCGCCCGGCATGTTCAACATTTCGATCAGCGCTACCTGGGGTGCGGGTTCGGCGGGTCTGTCGGGAGCCGGCGACGAAGGTTATACGGTTAGCGTGGTGTACACTTATTCGGCGCCGGTGGTCGTTCCGGAACCGGCTTCCTTGATCCTGATCGGTGGCGGACTTCTCGGACTGGGGTTCTTCGCTCAACGCAAGCGCAAGGCGTAGGCCTCGCAGCCCCATCGAGTTTCGAAGCGCGGGGCCGGTGCTTGTAGAAGCACCGGTCCCGCTTCCTATTTTGTCCCGACTGTTTTCCCGGCCCTCCTTTCGCACCGGTTCCCTCAAATAATCCCTCACACCGAATCCTCCGCTGTGGCACCCTAGTCTAAGTGCGCCAACGAGAACTGGCAGGCATCGTTTTCGGGTTGCTCGCTCTCCTATACCTTTATTGGATTGCCCACGATCTCCTGAGCACCGCCGGCGACGAAGGCATTTATCTCGAGGGAGGCAGGCGCGTTGCGTTAGGACAACAGCCTTACCGCGATTTCTTCGTCCTGACCGGGCCGCTCACCTTCTGGCTGGAAGGCATTCTGGCCAAGGCGGGGGGCATGAGACTGGATATCATGCGTCTGCCGGTAATTGTGGAAGCAGCATTCCTGGCATGGGCGGTGTACCGGTTCCTCTCCCGTTACGCCGGGGTGCTCTATTCCGCAGGTGCGGCTTTTGCGTTCCTGGCTTGCGAATCGCGCCTGCGGCTGCTGAATGTGAACCACCGATGGGACAGCGCGGCGCTGGCTACCGGCGCGGCAGTCGCGGCGCTGGAAGCCTACCGGCGGGACCGTGCCGGACCTTGGGCCGTGTGCGGGGCTCTCACCGCCGCCGCGGCGCTGGCAACCCCGTCGATGCTGGTGCTGGCGCTCCCTTTCGTGATCTGGTGCGCGCTGGCCGGATTTCGCCGGGTCTTAGCGTTCGCGGCCGGAGGTGGTCTTGTGGCGGTTTCGGCCGCCATCTATCTGCAATCCCATCACGCTCTGCTGCCAATGCTGGGATGTCTGCGATGGACGGCCTCTAATTACGCCTCTCCGAATCGTATCGCCTATGGCAGTTTTTCGTTCGCCAGCGCACCCGCAAACATCTGGAGCTATACACTGGCCTTTCTTTGGGAAGTGATTCCCGCCGCTGCGCCAGTGGCGGCATTGGTCGGCTGGATGTGCTGGTGGCGAATCCGCAACCAACGCCCGGAGCCGGAAATTCTGGCGCTGTCGGCAGTCGCCGCGGCGCTGGTCTTCTCGGCATGGCCGCGGTGGAGCCCGGACGCGCTGCTCCACACCATGAGCGTCTCCTGGTTTTTGTCTGCTCTGTTGCTCTATCGAGCTACCACGGCCCGCCAGCGCTTCTGGGTGTGCGGCGTGGCTATCGTGCTTTCCGCCGCTTCGGTGATCGTCAAGTCGTTCGCGCCGCTCGACAGCCTGCCGTGTGAGACGCGCGTGGGTACATTGCGTGATCCTGGCGGGGAGTGCGAGTATCTGGCCGGGCTGGAGCGGTGGGCGCAGCCGGGCGATTCCCTCTTTTCGTTCCCTTATATGCCGTCACTCTACTACTTTCTGAACGCGCGCAACCCTTCGCGCTATTCGTTTCTTCAGCCGGGCATGATGACATCAGCCGACGAAAACCAGGCGTTGGAAGAGGTGCGGACAAATCCTCCCCGATGGGTGATCTATGAGGACTTCCCCACCGAAGCGGTGATGGCGATCTGGCCCGGCAGCGACCCCGCACGCATCCCCATGCCATATCTAAATGCGTACATCGCCAGCCACTATACGACTGTCGACCGCGTGGCCGGCCCGTGGGGGCGGGTGGCCGTCATGGAGCGCACGCCCGATCGTTAGAGGGACTTGCAAAATTAATCGTTCCGCACGAAAGGCACCGCTCCCTCGCGGTCGCGGCTCATTAATCGCCGCCGTTTCAACGCATGACTGAAGAGCCGGGCCCAGAGGGCACCCCGCGAGGGAGCGGTGCCTTGGCAACTTGCCTGAATTTTGCAAGTGCCTCGTTAGTCCAGCAGTCATCTATACTGGCGATTTGGGTTTTGCTCGCATGTCAGAGCCGGAAACAACCGCACGCCGCCGCTGGTTCGACTGGTACGCGTCCGCATCATTATTTCTACTGGTGGCAGGCGTCTATTGGGGAGCCGCGCACTACGGATTCGTGGCCTACGACGATTACGATTACGTATCCCATAACCAGCACGTGCTGTCCGGCCTGAATGCCGGCAGCGTCCGCTGGGCGCTCACATCCACCGATGCCGGCAATTGGTTTCCTCTGACCTGGATTTCGTTGATGGCCGACCGCCAGCTTTTTCCAGCCGCGGACGAAATCCCTCCTGATGTCATCAGCGCCGCCGCCCACCATCGCACCAATATCGTGCTGCATGCCGCCGCCACGGTGCTCCTGTTTCTGTTGCTGAAGCGCACCACGGGCCGCTGGGGCCCCAGCGTCCTGGTGGCGCTCTGGTTCGGGCTGCATCCCCTGCGCGTGGAGTCGGTGGCCTGGGTGGCGGAGCGCAAAGATGTTCTCAGCGGCGTGCTCTGGATGCTGGCACTCCACGCGTACACGCGCTACGCCTCGCGTCCGGGCGCCACCGCCTATCTGGCCACCGTGTTTCTCTACTGCGCCGGCTTCATGGCCAAACCGATGGCGATTACCCTGCCGCTGGTGCTGCTGCTATTCGATGTCTGGCCGCTTCGCCGCATCCCGCCGAACCGAAAAGCGTCCCGCGTGGTGCTCTGGGAAAAACTCCCGTTTTATGCCCTCGCGCTGGTGATGGCAGTCATCGCCTACACGGTGCAAAAGCGCGGCGGAGCGGTTCGGACCCTGCAGGAAGTGCCGGTGGGAACCCGCCTCCAGAACGCTATTGTCTCGGCGGTCATTTATATCGGAAAAACCCTTTGGCCCACACGGCTGGCGGTCCTGTATCCTTTTCGCCAGTTTCCCGCCTGGCAGGTAATCGCGGCGGGGGTGCTGCTGGCGGGGGCAACGTGGCTGGCGGTACGCTCTCTGCGCCTCCGGCCCTATATTTTTACTGGATGGTGCTGGTATGCCATTACGGTGCTCCCGGTTATCGGAATCGTGCAGGTGGGAGTGCAGGCGCGAGCTGACCGGTACACGTATCTTCCCACCATCGGCCTTTACCTGATGCTGGCCTGGGGCGGCGCGGAGATCTGGGAACATCGCCCGCGATGGCGCCCCGTCCTGGCGGTAGCCTGCGCCGGGACGTGCCTGGCGTGCGTGACGCTCACGGTGCGGCAGATTCCATATTGGCGCGACAGCGCGGCCTTATTCCAGCATGCCATCGATGTGACTGGCCCCAACGCTCTCGCGCACGGCTACCTTGGCGATGTCTGGCGGGCACAACTCATGTACGACCAAGCGGCGGCGGAGTATCGCCGGGGCCTTGCAATCGCGCCGCGCAACGCTAATCTACTGGTGGACTTCGGCGACGCGCTGATTCAAGCCGGGCGCGCGGGGGAGGCGATATCCCCACTGAACGAAGCCGCCGCGCTCCAACCCGGCGATCCGGTTATCCGCCAGGTCCTGGCGCGCGCTCTCTTCGAGCAGGGCCGTTGGAACGAAGCCATCGATCAGCTTCAGGAAGCCATTCGGATCGACCCGGGATCCGCCGAAGCGCACGCTCTCCTCGGTGCGGCCTTCGAGCGCGCCAGCCGCCCTCGAGATGCCATCGCGGAATATTCCGAGGCGTTGCGCCTCCACCCGGGATGGGCGGCCGCGCAGCAGGGTTTGGAACGCGCCCTGAACGGCGCGGCTAAAGCGAACAGTTCAGACCGAGAGCATCATTAATGACAATCTGAACGTCGATGACGTTGACCGCCCCGTCATGATTCAAGTCATGCGCCGCCTGGCGGGTTCCCAGGGTCTCATTCACCATCTCCTGCACGTCCGTGACGCTGACCGTGGCGTCGCCGGTCACGTCGCAGGCGTTGCTCACAATAGTAGTGGTATCGGTGGCAGTGGCGGTGAGAGAGACGTTCCACGTTACGGTCGCCTGATTGACTACGCTCGATGGCGCATTCTTACTCACTGACACGGTGACCGCAATGGGGTCGTACCCGGCGCCGCCCATCAACGAGTCCGATCGCGTGCACGAAACGCTGTTGTTGCTGCAATTCCAGTTGTTGCCGCCCGAGATCGACACGATACTCAGTCCGGCCGGCAGCGTATCGGTGACTGTGACCGCGCCGCTAGTGGCGGCGGCGGAAGGTTGATTCGCCACAGTAATGGTATAAACGCCTTTGGCCCCGGTGAAGAAATTGCCCCCGTGCGTCAAGGAAATTCCCAGCGCCGCGGCGGAGCCCGTGACAACGGTGACGTCTTCCGAAGCGGCGCCGAGCGATCCCCCGCCCGTAACCGCCGCGGAGTTGGTCACTTGGGGAACTGCCCCCGAGCCCACACTGACGTCCACGGTGATCTGCGGATAGCTGCCGTTGGGCCCGATCGAACCGCTGCTTTGACAAGTGTAAGGCGGCGAGGAATCGGAACAGGTCCAGCCCGAGCCGGACATTCCTGACATCGTCAATCCCGCTGGGAGCACTTCCGTCACCGTCGCCGTGCCACCGGTGTTTCCGGCTGATGCGGCGTTGCTCACCGTCAACGTGTAGCTTCCCGAGTCTCCGGAGGTGAAGGCGCCCGCGTGTTCCGAGGTGATGGAAAGCAGGGGTTCCGATCCGGCAGGTTGGAGAACGCGGATCGCGCTGTTGAACTGGTCGGACACATAAACGTTACCGTTGGAATCCGTCGCCAGTCCGAAAGGGTTGGCTAACTGCGCGGCGGTGGCGGCGCCGCCATCGCCGGAATACCCGGCCACTCCCGTGCCGGCGACGGTACTGATGACGCCGGATGGCGACACCATGCGGATGGTGTTACCTCCGGTCGCAATAAAGAGCGTGGTACCGGCTGCGTCGAACGCCAGTCCGCTGGGATTCAGGACGGCCGCGCTGGTAGCGAGGCCGCCATCGCCGTTATTGGCAACCGCGCCGGTTCCGGCGTAGGTGGAGATGTTGCCGTCCGCTGTCACCACGCGTATGCGATTATTCTGGGAATCGGCGATATACAGATTGCCGTTCTTATCCACCGCAACGCTGGAGGGGTCGTTCAATTTGGCGCCGATAGCGGGGATTCCATCGCCGTTATATCCGCGAGTGCCATCGCCGGCTACCGTGGTGATGATACTGTTGGGGCCGGGAGTGATCTTGCGGATGCGCTGGTTGTCATAGTCGGCGACATACAGGTTCTGCTTGGAATCCATGGCAATTCCGGTCAGGTGAGCCGACAAGGTCGCGTCGATGGCCGGCCCGTTATCTCCGGAGTAATTCGCCGTGCCATTGCCTGCCACGGTAGTGATCGTGCCGCCCGATACTTTCCGAACGATGGCTTGATCGGCAGTGTAAACGTTGCCGGATGGATCGGCGACTACCGCGTAGGGGGTCACGCCGGCGCTGGTAGCCGACCCATTGTCGCCGGTGTCGGAGGCCGTACCGTTGCCGGCGAATGTCGAAATGGTCCCGCCGGGTGTAATCTCGCGGACGCGATAATTCTTCCAGTCCACCACGTATACGTTGCCGAACCCGTCACGGGCGATGCCCCAAGGGCTGGCAAGCTGCGCCAGGCCGGCCGGTCCGCCGTCGCCGCCGAACGGCAGAGCGCTATTGCCGGCCACGGTAGTAATGGCGCCGCCCGCGCTGACCATGCGAACCCTCGAAGTCGGATAGCCGGGCGCCTGGTCCCCGATATAGAGATCGCCGGCGCTGTCGAACGCGAGAGCGCCCGGTCCCAGCAACTGGGCCTGCAAGGCGGGGCCGTTGTCGCCGGTTGAGCCGAATCCGTTGCCTCCGGCGTAGGTGGAGATCATGCCGCTCAGCTTGACTTCGCGAACCGCGAAGTTTCCCTGATCCGCGATGTACACATTGCCCGCGGAATCGCATGCCACCGCTGCAGGCCCGTTCAACGTGGCGACGATTGCCGGCCCCGAATCGCCGGTGTAACCGTAAGCACCGGTGCCCGCAACGAGAGTGATGATTCCGCCCGGAACGATCTTGCGCACGCTGTTGGAACCGCTATCGCCGACGTATAGATTGCCTGAAGTATCGAGCGCCAGGCCAAGAGGAAATTCCAGATTGGCCGCCGTGGCGGGACCGCCATCTCCCGCATTTCCGGACGTATTCGACCCGGCTATGGTGGTGATGATACCGTTGGCTGAGACTTGCCGGATGCGATGGTTCAGCTGGTCGGCAATATAGAGATTTCCAGATGTGTCGACGGCGATTCCTTTGGGATTGTTCAACTGCGCGCCGGTTGCCTGCCCGCTATCCCCTCCGAAACCTGCGCTCCCGTTGCCGGCGAATGTGGAAATGATTCCCTCCGGAGTCACTCTCCGGATGCGCTGGTTGCCGTCGTCGGAAATGTAGAGGTTGCCGAATACGTCGATGGCGAGGCCTTCGGGGTTGTTTAACTGGGCGTTGACGGCGCTGCCGCCGTCACCGGAGAATCCGGTTTGGCAGGTGCCTGCGACGCGGGAAAGTTTGCCACTGGCATCCAGGCGGAAAACGCAGCTCGCGTTAGTGCCGATATAGGTATTGCCATAGCGGTCGGTTGCAAGCGCGGTGGGAATCTGGATGGGATAGGCGGTGGCAACGGTGGCAGTCGGCGCAGGCAAGCCCCCGGCATAAGTGGAAATCAGATATTGAGCGCGAGCTGCAGGGACGCTTGCGGAGAAGGTGAGAGCGGCTGCTACACACCATCGGCTGATATCGGTCATTTTGTAGTTGCTCAGTAAAACCTCGATTGATTACGGACTTTGCAGGCAAGGTCCAAGGCGCTTCCTCGCGCTAGTGTAGCATCGACTGCGGCGGCTGTAGACTGTGGCGCCATCCCGTCCCGTAACGTATAGCACCCTTTGGCGGTATCGTGTCCAAAGGGAAAACTCCACTAACTTCAATAGGTGCGGCGTTACACTATGCCATTGAACCAACGCTCGTCTGCTCCTTGGCCGCGCTCGCTTGACGTGGCGATTGCGGGGTGCCTGCTTGCCCTCACACTGGGCATCTACCTGCCGGTCCGGCACTTCGATTTTGTCGACATCGACGATCCCACGTACGTTCCCTACAACCAGCATGTTATGTCGGGATTGACTGGTTCCAGCCTGAAATGGAGCTTCACCTCCACGGACGACGCAAACTGGATACCGCTGACCCGCCTCTCCTTGATGGCCGACCAGCAACTGTACGGCCCCAATGAGGACGTGCCGCCGGGACAAGTGATCGCCGGTCCGTATCATTGGACAAACGTCTTGATCCATGCCGCCTCCGCGGTGCTGCTGTTCGGAATCCTCAAATGGCTCACCACGCTGTCCTGGCCGAGCGCTTTCGCAGCGTTTCTCTTCGCCCTTCATCCCCAACACGTCGAATCGGTAGCCTGGGTAACGGAGCGGAAGGACGTTCTCAGCGCATGGTTCTGGATGTTGACAATCTGGTCATATGCGGCTTACGCCAAGCGCCGCAATCGACTGGGGTATTGGCGGACGATGCTCCTTTACCTGCTCGGGTTCATGGCTAAGTCCATGGTAGTGACGTTGCCCGCCGTTTTTCTGCTGCTGGATCTCTGGCCGCTCGGCCGTCTTTCATTCCCACGCCGCCAGGGCGGAGAAAGCCTGTGGGGACTCATTCGGGAGAAGTGGCCGTTTTTCATGGTAGCCGCCGGCATGTCCGCGATCACCGTCGCAGTTCAACATGCCGGGGGAGCGGTACGCACTTTCGAAGAGGTCCCCTTGCCACTCCGGCTGGAAAACGCGGTGGTTTCCGCCGCGGTCTATATCTGGAAAACCATCTGGCCGTCGGGCCTGGCGGTCTTTTATCCGATACCGGCGGCACACCTCGCATGGCAGATCGTTGCGGCCGCGGCGGCGCTCCTGGGCCTCACGGTCCTGGCCATCGGCACGATTCGCACGCGGCCGTACCTCGCGGCGGGATGGTTCTGGTACCTGATTACGGTGCTGCCGGTCATCGGATTTGTGCAGGTGGGCGCCCAGTTGCGCGCCGACCGCTACAACTACCTTCCGTCGATCGGGCTATCACTCATGCTGGCGTGGAGCGGGGCGGAAATGCTCCGTCGCCGGCCGAAACTCCGCCCTGCAGCCGCCGGCGTATGTGTAGCGGTGTGTCTGGCTTTTGCCGCCACCACCTGGAGACAGATCTCATACTGGCAAAATAGCCGGACTCTCTATGAGCACGCCATTGCGGCGACCGGCCGGAATGCCCTGGCGCACGCCCGCCTGGGGAAGTACTGGGAAAAACAGGGCAGGGTAAAAGACGCCATTTCGGAATACCGCCTGTCGCTCGAGATTTCGCCGCGAGCGGCGGGGTTGCAGGCCAACCTGGGCGATCTTCTGTTCCTGCAGAAAATGCCGGCAGCGGCAGTGGAGCCTTTTACCGAGGCCGTGATGCTGCAGCCCGGCGACGCCGTTTACCACAACCGACTGGGAACGGTTCTGGCCGCAGCCGGGCGGACTCCCGAAGCGATTGTGCAATTCGAAGCGGCGATCCGCATTCGACCGGATTACGCAGAAGCTTACATACGACTGGGAAATGCCCTAACGGCTCTCGGCCGGACAGACGAAGCGCGCGAACAGTACGCCAAAGCCGCACTTCTTCAGCAGACTGCGGGTGAACCCAAGGAGAAATGATCGCCACGGATTATTCGACCGGGCGTCGCAGAAGCAGGGCCCGCGCTTCGGCCACCAGAAAGAGAGATCCTGTCACGAACGTGACCTCAGCATCGGAGGATTCCGCCAATGCAGCGTCTATATCTCGTGCGATTACGAGGTTCGGGTGGTCGGAGATATCGCGCAGCGTCTCGGGCGCCAGCGCTCGAGCCTGCTTCGGCGCCGTGACGACCACTTCTTCGGCCAGCGGGAACAGAATACCGCTGATTTCGGCGACGGCCTTGTCACGCATGGCGCCGAAGATCAGGCGAATGCGCGCCTTGGCGTAGAAGCGCTGGATGTAGGCGGCAAGCGCGCGCGCGCCGGCGGGATTGTGAGCTCCGTCCAAGATTATTTCGGGATTCTCGGAGATGCGCTCGAGCCGGCCCGGCCAGCGTGCGCCGGCGATTCCGGATTCGATGGCGGAATCGGGTATGCCGAGACGCATGAGCGCCAGGGCGGCGGTGACCGCATTCTCCGCCTGATGTTCGCCGGCGAGAGGGCAGCGAATCTGCAGACTGGAAAGACGAAAGCTGCTGCCGCGGGAGTCGATTTCGAGTTGGCTGACGGGCCAGTGCTCGCTCCATCGCGCATCGATCAGCCGCGCTTCGAGCACGCGGGCGGCTTCCGGTCTCTGGCGGGCGAACACGGCCGGCACGCCGGGCTTGAGGATGCCGGCTTTTTCGCGCGCGATGGAGTCGAGGCTCTTGCCGAGATACGCTTCGTGATCGAAATCGATGGGAGTGATGACGGCAAGATCGGGGATGACAACGTTGGTGGCATCGAGGCGTCCGCCGAGTCCCACCTCCAGCACCACGATATCCACGCGCTCCTCGGCGAACGCCGTGAGCGCCATGGCGGTGACGGTTTCGAAATAGGTGGTGTGCAGGTCGACGGTACCTGAGGTGATGAGAGATTCGACGCAGGCGTGAACGCGATCGAAGGCGGCGGCGAAGCGGCCGGCGGAAATAGGCACGCCATCAATGCGGATGCGTTCGGTGGGTTCGGCGAGGTGGGGCGAAGTGAACAGACCGGTGCGCCGGCCAGCCGCGCGGACGGCCGATTCCAGCATGGCGCAGACGGACCCCTTGCCGTTGGTGCCGGCAACGTGGACGAAGTGGAGACGATCCTGCGGCCGGCCGAGGGCGTCGAGAACGGCTCGGATGCGCTCCAGGCCGAACTTCGCGGTCTTGATTTCGTTGCCGAGCGCGTAAAGAAAGTGGACCGAATCGGGGTAATTCATGCCGCCAGGAACTTCAGCGCGCGGGCGAGATAAGGCTTGAGTTCGGTGCGCGGCACCACGTCGTCCAGCATGCCGTGCTTGAGCAGGAATTCGCTGCGCTGGAATCCTTCGGGCAGTTTCTGGCGGACGGCCTGCTCGATGACACGCGGGCCGGCAAAGCCGATGAGCGCCCCCGGTTCAGCGATATTGAGATCGCCCAGCATGGCGTAGCTGGCGGTGACGCCGCCGGTGGTGGGGTCGGTCAGGACGCTGATGTAGGGGAGGTGCGCCTGGTCGAGTCTCATCAGCCCGGCGGAAATCTTGGCCATCTGCATCAGGCTGACGGCGCCCTCCTGCATGCGCGCGCCGCCGGAAGCGGAGACGATGATCAAAGGATCGCGCTGATGGAGCGAGCGATCGATGGCGCGCGCGATTTTTTCGCCCACCACGGAGCCCATGCTGCCGCCGATGAATTTGGCTTCCATGACGCAGAGTTGCACGGTGCGCCCGGCGAGCTTGCCTTCGGCGGCGATGAGCGCGTCGGAAAGGTGCGTGGCTTCCTCGGAGGCGCGCAGGCGCTCGCTGTAGGGCTTGGAATCGACGAAGCCGAGCGGGTCGGACGAGCGCAACCCGCTATCGAACTCGCGGTACTGACCGTCGTCGAGCAGGAGCTTGAGGCGGGTCACGGCATCGATGCGGCTATGCCACCCGCACTTCGGGCAAACGTTCCAGTTGCTTTCGAGATCCTTCTTCCAGATAATCTGACGGCAGCCCTCGCACTTCTGCCAGAGCCCTTCGGTGCGCACTTTGCGCTCGCCATTGGCGGCCGCGGGCACTTTTTCATCGGGAGTCTTGTCGCGTCGGAACCAAGCCATGCCAATCTCAAGTTAGCGCGGGTAGGGATGTCCCCGCAACGTCGCGAAGGCGCGATAGATCTGCTCGGCGAGCATGGCGCGCGCCAGTTCGTGCGGGAATGTCATTGGGGAGAGCGAGAGCAGAAGGTCGGCGCGCGCGGCCCAGCCGGGCGGCAGACCGTCGTGACCGCCGATGAGGAAGAGCAGATCGCGTCCGTCCATTTCGGCGCGGGCGATGAGTTGCGCGAAGGCGGGCGAGTCCATGGGCTTGCCCGCAGGATCGAGGAAGATTTTGCGGGCGGCGGGGTGCTTGGCCCAGAGATCGGTTCGGCCGGGGCGGATTTCCTGCATGACGGCGGGTGCGTAGCGCGCGGCGCGGGAGAGAAAATCTTCCGCGACAGCGTTGGCGTGAGGATCTTTCGGTTTGCCGATGAAGTAGACGAAAATCTTCACTCGCGCGGAATCTCGACGTGGCGGGCGCCGCGCCACAGGCGTTCCAGCGCGTAGTAGGCGCGCGCTTGCGGGGAGAAGATGTGCACGATCAGATCGCCGTAATCGGCCAGTACCCATTCGGCCTGGCTATAGCCCTCGATATTGGTTGGGAGCTCGCCGGCTTCGTGCTTCAGCCGCAGTCCGACTTCATCGCTGATGGCTTGCACCTGCTTTTGGTTGGCGCCGGTGCAGATGACGAAGTAGTCGGCGAACGCGGTGACGCCGGTAAGGTCGAGCACCATGAGATCGGCAGCTTTTTTCGCTTCGGCGGCGCGGACGGCAATCAGCCAGGTGGGCGTGGTGGTTTGAGTGGCGACGGTTTCCTTGAGATTGGCCTTGGTCAGAACAGGCTCCTACCGCTATCGTACTACGGGGCGGATGATTCAACGGGAATGTAAAGGAGTGCCTTCCCGGACCTCATCGGTCGCGCGCCGGACCACCTTGTCGCCGGCTTTCAGATTGCCCAAGACAGCGATCAGGTCGCCTTCCGCCGCGCCTTTCTTTACGTCGACCCACTCGGCGCGGCCGTCGCGATCGCGAATCACGAAGGTTCGTTCGGTAGTGGTCACCACGCTGGTTTCGGGCACCCACAAATCGGCAGTCCGGCCGCGGACCGGCCAATGGACGCCAGGATACATTCCGGGCGCGAGCGAGCCATCGCGGTTCGTCGCGTCAAGTTCCACCGCCATGGTGCGCGTTTTCTCGTCGAGCGCATTGGCCACGCGCACGATCTTGGCCGCATAAGTTCGCCCCGGATGTGCGGGAACGGTGAACTCGACGTTGGCGCCGCGGACGATGTCGCCCACGTACTCTTCGGGCACCGGGACTACCACGCGCAGGCGCGAAACCTGCTGAATCACGAGCAGCGCCGGGTCGGCGCCCGGACCCACCAGCGCTCCGGGATGAACCAGGCGGTCCGTGACCACTCCATCGAAGGGGGCGGCGATCTTCAGATAGGCCAGGAGCGCTTTCTGGGCGTCCACCGCCGCTTGCGCCGCGGCGCTGGCGCGTTGGCGGGAACCGACGAGCGCCTTTGCAGCCTCGACTTGTTTCTGCGCCTGAATGACGTCGTTGCCCGCCACCGCGCCGGGAGTCTTCGCGGCCTCCAGGGTGCGGTCGTAGGTGCTTTGCGCGGCCGCCAGTTGCGCCTCGGCCTGTGCGCGGTCGGCTTCCGTAGCTTGAAGCCTGGCTTCCGATTCGGCGATCTGCGCGTCCATCTCGGGCGCGGACAGGCGGACGAGCAGATCTCCCTGTTTGACGGCGCTGCCGCGGTCGACGAGAACCTCCTCGACATATCCGCGCACTTTGGCGTGCAGCGAAACGTTCAGGTAGGGCGCGATTTCGGCGGGAAGATTGACGATGTGCGATTCGGGGCGGGAAATCACGGGCGCGAGGTCAATATTTTGCGCGAGGGCGAGCGAAGCGGTGGCGAGGAAAAGCACCGCTCCCTTGCGGTCGCGGCTCAGCAGGCGCTTAATATTCTGCCGCAACGAGGCTGCATGCAGAGCCGGGCCCAGAGGGCACCCCGTAAGGGAGCGGTGCCTTGTAATTCGCCTGAGATTGATATTAGCTTGCATCATAGTATCGGCTCGTGGGATCCATGGGATCGAGAGACGGGGAAGCGACCGGCGCTCTTCCCTGTAGAATCGCGTAGATGGACGGCAGGATCGTCAGCGTCGCGAAAGTCGAGACCAGCAGGCCGCCGATGACCGCGCGGCCCAGCGGAGCGGTCTGCTGCCCCCCTTCGCCGAACCCGACGGCCATCGGCAGCATGCCGAAAATCATGGCCGCCGCGGTCATCAGGATAGCGCGAAGCCGGCTGCCCGCGCCGATGAGCGTCGCGTCCAGCACCGGATGGTTCTCGCGGCGCGCCCGTTCGGCGAAGGTCACCAGCAGGATCGAGTTGGCCACCGCGATTCCGATGGCCATGATGGCGCCCATGAACGATTGAATGTTGAGCGTGGTTCCGGTAACGCGCAGCATCAGCAGGACGCCGCAGAGCACCGCCGGCACGGTCAGCACGATGGCCAGCGCCAGCCGCGCGGATTGGAAATTCGCGGAAAGCAGCAGGAAGATCACTGCGACGGCCAGCAGCAGGCCGGTGCGCAATCCGGAGATGGTCTGCTCGAGCGCCGGAATCTCGCCGCGCGTCACCACCGAAACGCCGCGCGGAGGAGCACCCGCCGCCGAGACCGCCCGGGCGATCCGGGCCGCCGCTTCGCCGAGCGTGATTTCATGAATATTCGCGGTGATGCCGATGACCCTCTGGCCGTTGTAGCGATCGATCTCGCCGGGCATGGTATTGGTCTTCAAACTGGCGATCTCGTCGAGCAGCGGCTGCGATTGTCCGGCGGGCATTACGGGCACCTCGCCCACCTGCTCGATACTTTGAACCTGGTTCTGCGGCAGTTCGACCTGGATCTGAAAAGCGTTGCCGGAATTGGGATCGCGCCAGTAATTCGGGTCGGTGAAGCGCGACGAAGAAGTCGTCGGCACCACCGACCGCACCACGTCCGCCATGGTCAATCCGAACTGGCCGGTGCGATTGCGATCGATATTGATATCGAGGGTGGGATAATTCATCTCCTCGGAGAATTTGAGATCGCGGAGGAAGGCGAGTTTGGCGAGCGAGGCGCGGACCTTTTGCGCGAACGCGTAGTCGTCCTGCAGATTCGTTCCCTGCACATCGACCTCGACTGGCGTGGGCGAACCGAAGCTCATTACCTGGGTGACCATATCGCCCGCCTCGAAGGAGACCTCCGTTCCGGGCAGTTCCCGCTGGAGGCTGCCGCGCAATCGCTCGCGCAACTCTTCGCCGCGGGGAGCGCCGGGCTTGAAGGCTATTTGAACGATGGCATCCTGCGGCCCGCTGGTGAACAAGTGGATCAGGTCGACGGGATAGCTGGAAGGAATCAGGCCGAGGAAGTCGCTGGTGATCTGGATATTGTTCCTGCCGGCCTCGCGGCCGATGATATCGAGCGCACGGAGCACGATGCGTTCGTTCTCTTCGATGCGGGTGCCCGCCGGCGCGCGCAGGCGCAGCCGATAGAGCGGCGCGTTGGCGTCGGGAAAGAGCTCGGTTCCCATGCGGGGTACGAGAAGATATAACAGGACGGCCGCGGACGCGAGATATATGATGGCGAGCGGCCAGCGCAGTCGCAGTACACCGTTCAGGTAGCGGTCGTAGAGACGGCGCAGAAGTCCACGCTCTTCGCCGCGGTGCGCTTCCCGCATCAGCCAGGTGGAGAACACCGGCACCAGACTGCTCGAGAGCAGGTAGGAAGCGATCATGGAGAACGCCACCGCCAGCGATAACGGCACGAATAATTGCCGGGCCACACCCACCATGAAGAAAGAAGGCACGAACACGGCCAGAATGCAAAACATGGAGAGCAAACGCGCCATCGCCGTGCGGCTGCACGCTTCCACTACGGCTCGGGCGCGGCTCACCCCCGGAAGCATCTGGGTATGAATGTTCTCGATCTCGACCGTCGCCTCGTCGACGAGCACGCCGACCGCCAGCGCGAGCCCGCCCAGCGTCATGATGTTGATGCTCTGACCGGTGAGCCAAAGGATGATGACGGCGCTCAGCAGCGCGAAGGGGATGTTCAGAATCACAATTACGGCGCTGCGCCAATCGCGCAGGAAAATCAGCACCATCAGGCCGGTGAGCGCCGCGCCGAGGAGACCTTCCGCGACGAGGCCGCGAAGCGAGTTGCTGACGTATGGCGATTGGTCGAACTCGAGGCTGACGTCCACGTCTTCCGGCAGCACTTTCTTGAACGACGGGATGGCTGCTTTCACCGCGTTGATCACTGCCAGCGTGGATGCGTCGGCGCGCTTGGTTACGGGGATATAGACCGTGCGCTTGCCATTCACGTGGGCGTAGGCGGTGACGATGTCGGTGCCGTTTTCGACCGTGCCGATATCGCGCAGGTAGACGCTCGTGCCGGCGGTGGGCCGGATCGGCGTATCGAGCAGGTCGGCCAGGTTCGCGCCCAGCGCCGAGTTGGTGCGCGCGATGCGCTCGATCTTGCCGGTCCACATGTTTCCCGAGGGCATCACCACGCTCGATTTGCTGACGGCCTGGATGGCCTCTTCGGGAGAGATGCGGTACTGGTGCAGCTTCGCGGGGTCAAGCGTTACTACGATGGTGCGCTGGTTTCCGCCGAACGGCGGCGGAGCGGAAACTCCCGGGAGGGTCGCGAATAAAGGGCGAACGCGGTTGAGCGCGTAGTCCTGCAATTCCCCTTGCGTGTGCGCGGCGCCGTTGAACACCAGAAGGCCGACGGCCACGCTGCCGGCGTCGAAGCGCGTGATGAACGGCGGCACCGTTCCGGGCGGCATGAACGAGCGCGCGCGGTTGACATATCCCACGGTTTCCGACATCGCCTGACTCATGTTGGTGCCCTCATGAAACACCAGCTTCATGAGCGCCGCACCCTGAATGCTCTTGCTCTCCACGTGATCGATGCCGGTGATGTAGAGGAAATGATACTCGTAGTAGTAGGTGAGATAGCCTTCCATCTGGGCGGGGTCCATACCGCTGTACGGCTGGGCCACGTAGATGGCGGGATCGCCCACCTGGGGAAAGATATCGACGGGCATGCGCTGGACGGCGAGGACGGCGCAGAGGGCAATGGCGATGAGGGCGACCACCACGGTCACCGGTCTGCGAAGCGCGGCTAAGACAAGACGCATGCGGCTCTCCTAGTGTCCTGTCCTGACAATGTGGGGCGGGCAATCGTGCCCGGGGTCCCCTTTGGGAGGGCTTTCAGCCGGCTAACGAGGTCCTTGCGAATTTCCTCGTTCCGCACGAAATGCACCGCTCCCTCGCGGTCACGGCTCATCAGACGCTGCCGTTTCGACGCATAGCTGAATAGCAACGACCGCAAGGGAGCGGCGCCTTGGCAATTTGCCTGAATCTTGCGAGTCCCTTTATGAAAGGCGGCACCGCATCGCCACGGCGGGAGACTGTGATGGATTAGCGCGGGCGCCATGCTGGCAGGTTGCTGAAAAAGGCAGATAGGCCGCGGATAAACGCAGATGAACGCGGATACGTTCTTTGTCTTCCATCGGCGTTTATCAGCGTTCATCGGCGGCTGGGTCATTTCCCGTGTTCTCAGCATCGTGCTAGCGGGCCGCCTCGTTGAGGAACGGCTGGATGTCGCCGCGAGCGGCCGCCACCTCCAGGCGCGCGCGCCAGACGTTCATACGCGCGAGTGCGTCGTCGATCTGGGCTTCGACCAACAGACGCCGCGCTAGCGCGACGTCGTCGATGGGCGCCAATCCCGATTGGTACCGCGCGGTGGCTTGGTCGACGGCTGTCCGGCCGGATGCGATCGCGACCGGCGTGTTCGCGGCGACCTTGCGCGCACCGGAAAGATTGGCCAGGGCCGTGTTGTAGCGCGCGCGCAGTTTTACGGCGATTGCGTCGTACTGCGCCTGACCGGCGCGAATGTTGGCCGCTTGGATGGCTTCCTGCTCGTGGATCGCAAAGCGGTCCATGGCGGAGAATGTGACGGTGAGACCGAGGCCGAAATTCGCCGTCGTCGGGACGAGGCCGTTCAGTCCGCCCAGACGGGCGCCATCCGTTTCCAGGCCCGACCCGCGCCCGGAGGCAGTCCCCTGGATGAGGAACTGCGGATAATAAGTGCGCCCCAAGGCGTCCAGCCTCTTCTGCTGCTGAGCAAGGGCCGCGGTCTGTTCCCGCGCGAGAGGGCTGGCGGCGATATCGAGCGCGGCTTCGGGGGTTTCCGGCGCCAGATCCGTCAACTTACCGGCATCGAGATTGAACTGCGACGGATCGAGGCCGACGAATTCACTCAAGGTGGCGCGCGCCACTTCGATGGCCTGTTCCGCGCGCGCGACTTGGGTTTCGGCCAGCGCCAGTTCCGCCGCGATTCGCGATTCGTCCGCTCCGGGACGCAACTGCGCGTTCACCAAGGCATGGATACTGCGCGCGAGAACCTGCCAGCTATCCACCGCGGCGCGCGCGGCATCGGCGGTTTGCCGCGCCGCGATCACGGTAAGAAATGCGTCGGCGGCGGCCACCGAGACGTCATAGCGGGTGCGACTCATGGCTGCCTGCGCCTGATCGCGCGCGGCCCCGGCGGCGGCGATGTTGGCGCGGCGCAATCCGAAGTCGAAGGGCTGCCAGGAAACCAGAACGCCGGCGCCGCTATCGAACACCGTGCCGAGGTTATCGGCCTTCACGCCGTCCACACCGGGTATGATGCCTTGCGGCGCCAGCAGACCATAGTAGGTATTGCGGGTGGCGCGATTCACCTGGGCGAGGGCGTCCACGCGCGGCAGGTACGCGGTCTGCGCCAGCCGGATTCCGGCTGCCGCGGCGTTCATTTGTTCCTGCGTCACGCGAATCGAGGGGTAATTGCGCAGGGCGGCATCCACCGCCTGGGCGATGGTCATTTCGGCCGGCTGGGTCGCCGGCTGCGCCCGGAGGATCATGGCCGTCAGCAACGAAGCGGCGAGGAGTTTCATCTTCGCTCCTTCTCTTCGAAGAGCTCCCCAATGAATTCGCGGACTTTTAGTTTTGCTGCTTTCAAGGCTTTTCGGCCCAGCGGAGTGGCACGATACACCTTGCGCAGCGATTTGCCTTTGCGCAGTTCCTTGGCCTTCAGGTAGCCCTTCTTTTCCAATCCGTGCAGGAGCGGATACAGGGTTCCGGGACTGATGCGGTAGCCGTGGCGGGCCAGTTGCTCGAGCATACCCAGACCGAAGATCGGGCCTTCTACAGCGTGGTGCAGGATATGGAGACGCATCAGGCCGGAGTACAGATCGCGATCTACCGCAGGATCTTCGTAGTCCAGCATCGTACTCTGAGTTCGATAACGAAATTCATTATGGACGCGCGGGAGAGAGTTGTCAAGGGAACTTGCGATGGGAACGATCAGGCGCTCACGCGCCGGCCGGCCAGCACCCGTCCGATCGAACTCAGCAACGCCGGAACGCTCACCGGTTTCGTGACTACGTCATCCATTCCCGCGGCCAGGCACTGATCGCGCTGCGCCTGGCTGGCGTGGGCCGTCAAGGCCACCATGGCTACGGCGTCCGGACTCTTGCGCTCCCGTTCAATTTGCCGAATCCACCGGGCCGCTTCCAGTCCGTCCATTTCGGGCATCTGGACGTCCATGAGGATCAGGTCCCAGGTCTCGCGCTCGAACGCCTCGCAAGCCAGTCTTCCGTTGGCTGCGAGGCTGACGGACCACCCCTGGCGCCGGAGCATGGCGCCGATCACCTTCTGGTTGATGACGTTGTCCTCGGCGACCAGCACGCGGAGCGGGGGAAGCGGGACGGCCGGCGGCAGGTTGGTTTTCGGGGGAGGCGATGCCGGTTCCGGCACGGCCGGCATCGCCAGTTCAAAGAAGAAACAACTTCCTTTCCCAACCTCGCTCTCGACTTGGAGCTTTCCGCCCATCAGGTCGACCAACCGGCGGGTGATGGTCAGGCCCAGGCCCGATCCGCCGAATTGACGCGTGTGGGAGCCATCGGCCTGCGTGAACGCGTCGAAGATCGCCTCCCGCTTTCCCGGAGCGATGCCAATGCCTGTGTCCGCCACAAAGAACCGGACGCGCCCTTCGCCAGAGGGATGAATTCCCAGCGTCACCCGGCCCTGGGGCGTGAATTTCACGGCATTTCCCACGAGATTGATCAACACCTGCCGCAGGCGGACGGGATCTCCACTCACCCATTTCGGGCAACCCGCTGCAAAATCGAAATCGAGGGTGAGATTCTTTTCGCGAACCGGAATCTGGAACACGCGCAACGCGTCTTCCACCATGGCGGGAAGATCGAAGTCGATGGTCTCGAGCGTCATCTTTCCAGCTTCGATCTTGGAAAGATCCAGAATCTCGTCGAGCAATTTGACCAGGGATTGCCCGGCGGTCTGGGCCACGGTCAATTGTTCGCGATCCTCGGGGTCGGCGCACCGTTCCAGCACCAGGCCGATCATTCCCATCACGCCGTTCATGGGGGTGCGGATCTCGTGGCTCATGTTGGCCAGAAACTGCGTCTTCAACAGCGCGGCGTCTTCGGCTTTATCCTTGGCGGCACGAAGTTCGCAATTCACGCGATTGCGCTCCTCGACCTCCTCTTCGAGTTGACGCCGCTGCTCCTCCAGCGCCCCGTCGCGCCGTCCGATTTCCTCCAGCATGGTATTGAACGATTCGGCCAGAACGCCGAGTTCGTCGTTGGAGGCGACAGCCACGCGATCGCTGAAGCGGTGCGTGCCGGCGATGCGTTGCGCCACGCGAGCGATCGCCAGAACAGGCGCGGACACACGGGCCTGCAACCGCATCGCGACGAGTGCAGCCACCAGCAGGCTGAACAGGAAAATCAAACCGGCGCTCGCCAGGTACTGGCGCAAAATGGCCGGCATGCCCGGCAATCGCGCGGCTACGACGAGCGTGCCCAGGCGATCGCCGTCCATCGCCACAGGACGGGCGAGGAGCAGCGTTTGGGCGTGGCGTACACTTCCATCCTGGGGTTTCGGGACGCAGTCGCCAGGGCGCGAACGGTAGTACCAGGCAAAGCATCGATCCTGGGCATCGTACAGAATCGCGTTCTCCACCAGGCTGTCTTCCGACAGGGAGCGGAGAATCTCCGCCGCCGCGCGCCGGTCTCCGAGCGTGATGGCGGGCGCCACCTGATCGGCCACGACGGCGGCGAGGGCGGCCACTTCGGAATCGGCGTGACGCCAGAAATGGCCCAGGTTCACCCAGGAGAAACCGGTGGCGGCAATCGCTACTGTCACCATGCTGCCGCCGGCGATCAGCCAGGTGAGCTTCCACCGAAGTGAGGTGTAGCGCCTCATTGCGATGGCCTGCCTCTCCCCAAATCGCGAATCTGGCCGAACCGCAATAATTTCGAGCTGATTTCGACGCCAGCCCGGTCGAGCGCGCTCAGGCTCACTTCAAAGGCCATATGGCCATCGAGCAAGAAAAGGTTGACCGCGCCTCCCAGCGCCAGAAAACCGTCCGTCTCGCCGATGGTTAGCACGTGCGCCGACACCAGCGATTGCATCACGGGCTTGATATCTTCCCGCTTATCCGTCGCGAAATACATCACCTGGCAGCAACGCGGATCTATTGGCCCATTTATTGCCAGGATGCGAAGCGGGCGTCCGTTGACACTCTTGCCCTCGGAACTGGTTTCGAGCCAACGCGTAAAGGCCGCCCGGCCGACCACCCCCACGGTGAGAGGGTTATTCGCGGGGAGTTCCCCGGCCCAATGGGCGTTTTGCACGAATGCCAACAGAGTGGCGGATTTCAGCTCGTCTTCCGGCCGCGCGTCGCCCGAGAGCCCAAGGGAGAAAGCTGCGGGGAGACTCAGGATGGCGGCCAGGCGTGCGAGATGGAAACGTGATTTCAACGCTTTCTCCGCGCGATCAAAAACGCTGCGTCCACTTCAGAACATAAGTGCGCCGTATCGGTATTGCCACAGTAGACAATTCCGGATAGCCCTCCATTACTTCGCGGCCTGTCAGATTTTTTACTGCCAGGCTGAATTCTCCGGTGCGCCAAGGCCGCCACGCCAGCCGGGCATCGAGTAGCAACACTCCCGGGATGTCGTACAAGACGTCGTCCCGCGATCTGGCGCGCGCGGTGAGATCGAATTGCAGAGTTCGCGTGAGATCGTGCTGCGAGCGCAGGAATCCCTGATGCTTCAGGTCTACCGGTGTGCCGTCCCAGAAGTAGCGGACGGACGGATCCGAGGGCAGCCACCGGGTGTCGTTGAGGTACGAGTACGAGGGGCTCAGCCGCCAGCCGGGACGGACTTGCCAGGTGCCCCAGAGTTCGGCTCCGTAGGAACGGCCTCCGCCGCAGTTGCACGTATACACGGTGGAAAGCAGCGTCGGAATCCCATTCTGAAAAGTAAGCGCCGGCAGAACCGTACCGTCGATGGCACGCAGTCTCTCGTAATAGCTGAAGAATAGCGACCCATCCACCGACCAGCGCTGGCCCGATTGCATCCGGTAGCCGGCCTCCGCGCTCCGTTCGACTTCCGACTGCATGTTCTTCGTTCCCAGCATCCAGAGTTGGTCCGTCAAGCCAGCCACATTGAGCGAACCGGCATATTGGTCGAAATCGCGATCCACGCGATTGGGCGTGCGCACCGCGCGGGACACGGCAACCCAGGCCGATTGCCGGTTGTCGGGCGTGTAAAGCAGGCGCAGGCTAGGCTGATATTCCAATTGATGGTAGGAGTTGTAATCCAGCCGGATTCCCGCCGAGCCCATGAGCCGGCCGGGAAGAAACTGCCACTCGTCGCGTCCTACCACGTCGCCTGCGCGATATGTGGAATTGGGAGGATTGTAGTTCAACCATCCCGAGTGCTCCGTCTCATCCCAATATTGCTGGAATCCAGCGCCCCAATAAATCTCGTTGCGCTCACTGGTCTGCTGATGCGACTGGTAATTGACATTCAGATTGTTCAGGCTTCCACCCGCAATGTAGTAGTGCAGATCGGTGCGGTCATAGGAGATCTGTAGCGTATTTTCGGCGCCGGATGAGGTGGTGTGCGTCCAGCTTCCCTGCAAATACCCGCCGAAATAATTGCTATGGGATTGGATCTGCTGGATTACCGGATAGACAATTGGGATGGCTATGGGATCCTGCCGGTCTGTCTTGAACAGATCCCCCTCCACCAGCCATTGATCCTTCTCGCCAGGCTGCCCATCGACGCGAAAGCCCATTCGGCCGGTGCCGGAATCGAGATTCCGGATGTCGGGCGCGCGATATTCCAGGAGCGTGTTGAAGTTGTAATATCCCGGGGAGCCGAATGCTGGTGTCAGGTAATCGAACTTGCCCCAGACGCGCCATGCAATTTGGTCGTTGGGAGCCGCTCCCCAGCGGAGTTCCGCGTCGTGATCTTCATTGCCCGCGGCGGCCGAAGCCTGCCCGCCCTTGGTGTTGCGCGCATTCCTGGTGATGATATTGATGACGCCATTGACGGCGTTCGGCCCCCACATCACGGCGCCCGGACCGCGCACGACTTCGATCTGCTCGATATCGTCCAAGGGTACGTCGATGGCATCCCAGATCACACCCGAAAAGAAGGGTGTATAGAGCGAACGGCCATCGATTAACACCAGGATTTTGTCGGAATATTGGCGAGCTCCCTCGCGGGCGGAAACACTCCAGGAGCGGCCGTCGAGCCGGAGCACCGTGAGGCCCGGCACCAGTTCCAGCGCTTCCGGGATGCAAGTGGCTCCGGAACGGCGGATGTCCGCGGCGGTGAGTACGAATACGGCCGCCGGCGCTTTAGCCAATTCCTGCGCCTTGCGGTCGACCGAGGTCACCTGCACGCTGAAGAGTTCGTCGACGCTTACGTTGTCGAGATCGGTGGTGGGAACGCCCACACGTTGTGCGAAAGTGGCGCTGACGAGGCACAGAGCGAACGCCAGAAGACGGACGGTCGTCATGCGCACCTTATCGGCACGAACAGGGGAAAGCTTTAAGCGATGCCGATATTGAGCCGTGACCGAGCGGCGCCCATACTGAGCCGCGACCGCGAGGGAGCGGTGCTATTTTGATGGTAGGTGGAGTAACGGCACCGCTCCCTCGCGGTCGCGGCTCTTAGTTGCGCAAGAATTTGACCAGCCGCTCCATGGCCGGCTCCAGGATCGATCGTTCCGCCGCGTAGCAAATGCGAATCGAACTCTCGCCGCCCGTCCCGAACGCCACGCCGGGCGCCAGGCCCACGCGTGTCTCCTCGAGCAGGCGCTTGCAGAAGCCGAAGGAATCGTCGAGCCCGTCAATCCGCGGGAACACATAAAATGCGCCGTCCGGCACGGGAAGCGTCACCCCGCTCACACCGGAAAGCGCCTGCAGGCAGATCTCGCGATTCTCGCGCAGCCGTTCGAGCATCCGCCGCAGCTCCGGCTCGCCTTCGGCCAGCGCCGTTTCGCCCGCCTTCTGCGCGAAACTGGGCGCGTGCGAGACGATGAACTCGTTTAATTGCGTGGCTTTCGCCCCCATGTCGCGGCGCGCCACCAGCCAGCCGACCCTCCAGCCCGTCATGCAGTAACTTTTTGAAAACGAATGGACCACGGCCACGGCATCGTCGCGCGTCGTGAGGCGCAGGATGGACGGCGCCGGATCGCCCAGCGCCTCGCCGGCATAGTAGAGCCGGTCGTAGACCTCATCGGCCAATAGCCAGAGGCCATGCCGGCGGGCAAAATCGAGCAGCTTCCGCTGCTCCTCCTCCGTGGCTACCCAACCCAGCGGATTGGAGGGCGAAGTGTACAAAAGCAGGCGCGTACGCGGTGTGACCGCGGCTTCCAAGGCATCGAAATCGCACACGTAGCGGTGGCCGCACAGCGGATGGGCAATCTGCTTCACCGTGGCATTGGCCATCATGACGCTCGAACTGCCATTGGGCCATGCCGGCGTCAGCGCCAGCGCTTCATCGCCGGGATCGAGCGCGCAGCGGATCGCCAGATTCAGCGCCTGCACGCCGGAAGCCGTGACCACAATCTCGCTTGCGGGGTCGAGTTCGACATTATGCAGCCGGCGATAATTCTCGGCGATGGCGCGGCGCAGAGACGGCAGCCCGGCGTTCTCGGTATAGAAGGTGAAGCCGTTCTCCATGGCGGCCACCGCCGCGCGCTTGATGTAATCCGGCGTGGGCAGGTTCGATTCGCCGAAATACAGGCGCAGCACACCGTCCATCCCCATGGCGACTTCCGCCAGTTCGCGAATCCGCGAGTGCGGCACCCGCTCTACTGAGCCTGCTAGGTGTGGCATTCTCTCCATTCTCCGCTATTTCTTTTTCTCCAGATTCCACAGCTCGCGCGAGAGCGCCCGGCCGCAGAACGGGCAATAATTCACGCCCACGAACTGATGCCGGTCATCGCCGAATACCAGGAAATACTCGGTGTCGATCTCGGTAATGATGGTTCCGTTGCTGAGCTGGTAAGGCTGCGCGTGGCGTGCCAGATCGCGGTCGATCAAATTTTCGAATTGCGGACAACAGGTCATATTCCCACCACCTTGCTGCGGCGTTCGAGCAGAACGGTGTCGCGCCATCGCCCGTCGCGTTGGCCGATCCGTTCGCGCACTCCGATGCGGCGGAATCCCAGCCGCTCATGCAGCACGATGCTGGCGGCATTCTCCGGAAAAATGCCGGCCTGCAAGGTCCAGATGCCGTGGGCTTCGGACTCCGCGATGAGCGCGGCCAGCAATCGCCGTCCCAAGCCCTGGCCGCGATGCGCCTCGGCGATGTAAATCGAGACCTCAGCAACCCCGGCGTAGCATTCGCGCCGCGACACCGCGCTCAGCGCCGCCCATCCGCTGATCGAGCCCTCGTTTTGCGCCACCAGGCGGGAATGCCGCATATGATTGGCGTCCCATTCGGCCCATTCCGGCGGGTCATATTGAAACGTGGCGTTGCCGGTATCGATGCCTTCGCGGTAGATCTCGCGCACCGCCGGCCAGTCGGAGTCCTGCATCGCTCGGATCGCCCACTCCATGGCTACTGGATCGTGCTGGCTCCCTGGATGCCCATGTCGGTGGAGACGACGTTGCGGTTGATGTGCTGGTCGAGGTTGATGACGTAGGTTTCAGGAGCGTCGATCAGCACCGGCGAATGGGTGGCGCAAACGATGCGGAATTGCTTCCGGTCGACCAGTTCCATCAGCATTTTCAGGATGCGCCGCTGGTTGGATACCGAGAGCGCCATCTCCGGCTCGTCGAGCAACAGAATCGATCCCTCGGGCAGGCGGGGAAAACTCTCGCTGAACAGCGCCAGCATCACCTGGCCATGGCTCGCCGTCTTCAGGAATTCCAGCATCTCCGGCTGCTCGGAGAAGAATTCGAGCTGGTGGCGCGGATTGTGCTGCTCGGCGTCGAAGAGAAACGTCGACTCGATCTTCACGTCGCCGGGATCGAGGCGGTAAATATATCCCTCCACCTGCTCGCCGCGCAGCGCGTAGTAAATGGAATGCAGCAGAGTGGATTTGCCGCAGCCATTCTCGCCGCGCAGCATGATCAGCGGATGCGAGAGATCCACCATCATCGGCATGTGAAAATTCAGGTTGGGAAAGATCGGATGGCCCAGAATCTTGAGGTACATCGCTCCACAGGATAGCAGGTTGGCGGCAGCTATTGAGGTGCGCATACTTTGGACGAAAACCGCTCCCCGCCGTCAGGGCTGTGTGAAAAATCCCGGAACTGATCGCGGGGATTTGTGGGGCAGGCAATCCTGCCTGCATCCGGCTTTTAGCCGGATTCCGCGATGGACGCGGGCGTGGCCGCCTGAAAGGCGGCTGGCCAGGATTGGCTGCCCCACTTGCAGTATTGTGCGAGTCTCACTAATCGGCCCGCAAAACGCGGATGGGATCGACTCGCATGGCGCGGCGGGCCGGAATGGCGCTGGCGGCGGCCGTGGCGGCGAGCAGTACGACCGCGGCAGCAGCGAGCATCCACGGATCCAATCCCGAGATCCCATGAAGGAGTTGCGCCAGCAATCCACGCACCAGGATGGCGCCCGCGACCCCGACAATCACTCCCGCCAGACCGATCGCCAGCCCGTAGCGCAGCACCAGCCGGAGAATGTCCGCCGAGGTGGCGCCCAGGGCGATGCGCACACCGAACTCCTGCGTCCGCTGAGCCGCCAGATACGCCACCGCGCCATAAACACCCACCACCGCCAACACGATCCCCAGCCCCGCAAACAGCGCCAGCAATAAGGTGGTGAAGCGGGTATCGGCCGTCTGTTGATTCATGTGGAATCGCATGGTGCGAACTTCGCCCAGGGGAATATCCGGATCGAGTGCGTGCAGTTCCCTGGCGATGGCCGGCGCGACACTCTCCGGATCCATGGCCGCGCGCACGACGATGTCTTTGAATCCGAAATTCAAGCCGGGGAACTGCCGGAAGAGCGCGAAAATCTGGGGCTGTGGCGGCAGCGCCGGTCCGTCGTTCATGAAATTACGGACCACGCCGACGATGGTGATGGCGCGGGAACTGCTTCCGAAATCTTCCAGCGGCACGGCTGGAATTCCGGGCGGCGGGCCCGGCTGGATCTGGCGCCCGATGGGATCCTCATGCGCAAAATACCGCCGCACGAATTCTTCGTTGACGATGGCGACCGGCGGACCTGCCGGCGTATCCGTGTCCCGAAAGTCGCGCCCGCTCACCAGCGAAAGCCCGAGCGTCCGCAGATAGTGCTCGTCGACGCCGGCGAATCGCGCCACCGGCACGTCCGCCGCTCGCGCGGGAGCCGAGCCTGTGAGCGTGAACATCTGCTGCCAATCGATGGACGGCGGATATCCGGTGGTAACGCTCGCATCCACGATTCCGGGAAGAGTTCGCATGCGCTCGCCGAAGGCGTCGCAGAAGCGGGCGATCGATGCGGGATCGGGATAGCGCGCCTCCGGGACGTAGATGTGCGCCAGCAGCAGGCGGTCGGCCTTGAAACCGGGATCGCGCCGGTCCAGCTTCATGACCGATTCGATGAGAACGGCCGCCGCAAACACCAGCACCAGCGAGAGCCCAACCTCCACCATCACCAACAGGCGCTGGAACTGCCGCCTGGCGATGCCGCTCGTGCCGCTGCGGCCACCTTCGCGCAGTGTGTCGGCCAGGGGGACGCGACTGCCGATCAGCGCCGGCGTGATGCCGCACAGGACCGCCGTCGCAATCGACGCGCCCAGCGTGAATAGCAGCACGCGAATGTCGGGCGCGCCCCAGAACTGCGCCAGAGCCGCGGATTTCGTCGCGTAGGGCAAGTTACCACCTGCGCCGCGCGTGAGGGCCGCGCCCACCGCAAAGGCGATGCCCAGGCCGGCGGCGCCGCCGATAAAGGACACGAGGAGCGTCTCGATCAGCAGTTGGCGCGCGATTCGCGCTCGCCCGGCCCCCAGCGCCGCGCGCACCGCCAACTCGCGATGGCGCGCCGAATTCCGCGCCATGAGAAGACTGGCGAGATTTGCGCAGACGATGAGGAGCACTGCGCCCACCGCGCTCGCCAGCATCAGCAGGATCGGGCGGATGGAACCTGCCCGCGTGTCCGCCAGCGGCTCTACCGTGGCGCCGATCCCCCGATCGACAGGATGGTCGTTGGCCAGGCGCGCGGCCAGCGTTGCCAATTCGGCGCGCGCCTGTTGGTACGACGCGCCTGGCTTCAAACGGCCCAGGCTCAGATAACCGCGGCCGCCTCGCGACGCTTCCGACCAGATGTCCTGGAACGCGAAGGGCGTCCAGACGGAAACCGGCGTGTTCACCTGGTCCATCCAGGCGGGCACCACGTCCGGCATCACCGCCACGATGGCATATGGCTCGCCGTTGATCCGCAGAGTGCGGCCGAGGACACGCGGATCCGACGCAAAGCGCGAGTGCCAGAAGTTCCTGCCGATGGCGGCGACGTAATGCTTGCCGTATTGGTTTTCCGAGGCGGTGAACAGGCGCCCGAGAATCGGCCGCACGCCGAGGATCTCGAAGTAGCTTCCCGGAACGAGCCCGACGACCATTTCCTCCGCTTGTCGAGAGGCCGAAATGCCGCTCACGTTCTTGCGCCAATGGTCGTAGACCACCAGGCCTTCGAAGCTATGGGCGGACGCCGCGAAGTCGCGCATATCGAGCGGGGACGGTCCGCCGGCGGACGTTCCGTTCCGTGTGGACCAGACGCGCACCAGGCGATCGGAGTGCGGAAACGGGAGCGGGCGGAGAAGCGCCGCGTCGAGCAGGCTGAAGATGATGGTGTTGGCTCCGATGCCGAGCGCCAGCGTGAGAACGGCGGTGGCGGCGAACACGGGCGTTCCGCGGAGCGCGCGGATGGCATACTTCAGATCCGTGAGCATGCTATGAGCCTATCGGAAGTCGCCGCACGCGCTTCCCCGTAGCGGCAAAAATCGCATTGGCGATGGCCGGGGCAAGCGGCGGCACACCAGGTTCGCCCATGCCTCCTGGGGGCAGCGTACTGGGCACGATGTGCACCTCGATATCCGGCGCGTCATTGATGCGGAGCACGCGATAGTCGTGAAAATTGCTCTGCTTCACGGCCCCTTCCGCGTAGGTGATTTCACCCGAGAGCACGGGCGTGAGCGCGTAATTCACGGCGCCTTCGAGCATGGCGCGGACACCGTCCGGGTTGACCGCGGTTCCGCAGTCCACCGCGCTCACGACGCGCTTCACCCGCACGGCGCCGCTATCGGTCACCGATACCTCCGCCACGTGCGCAATGTAGCTGCCGAAACCCGCGTAGCAGGCGATGCCGCGTCCTTCACTTTTCGGCAGCGGATTTCCCCACCCCGCCTTTTCAGCCGCCAGACGAAGCACCGCGGCCAGCTTTTCCTTCCCTGGCCGAAGCTGCTGGAGGCGAAATTCATAGGGGTCGATGCCCGCCTGATACGCCAGTTCGTCGATGAAACACTCCACCGCAAACGCGTTGAACGACGATTCCACCGAGCGCCACCACGCGCGCGGAACCACCGAGTGAGCGGGCGCGTAGTCGACCACGCAGTTGGCAGTCCGGTATGGAAAGTCGTCGGCGCTGTACAGTTCCTGCGACGCGACGCGCTTGGGGTCCTTCAGGCGCTCCGGTGAATCGAAGACGGTGCGAATGGGAGTGGAGACAATGCGGTGCTGCCAAGCCGCAATCCCGCCGCGATCGTCCAGCGCCGCCGATAGTCGGTGGTACGAATGCTGGCGGAAAAAATCGTGCTGGATGTCGTCCTCGCGCGTCCAAACCAGTTGTACGGGGGTGCTGACTTCTTTGGCCACCTGCCAGGCTTCGGCCAGATAATCCCACTGGTAGCGGCGGCCAAACGATCCGCCGCAAAGCGTCATATGCAGTGTGACCCTCTCGGGTGCGATGTGCGCGAGGCTCGCGATGAGCGATCGGCCATCGGAGCCGATCTGTGTCGCCGACCACACCTCGATTCCGTCCGGGCGCACATGGACGGTAGTATTCATCGGCTCCATGGTGGCGTGCGCCTGAAACGGCAGTTCGTATGTGGCGTCGGTCCGCTTCGATGCCGCGCTCAGCGCGCCCTTCGCGTCCCCCTGCCCGATGGCGACAACCATCGGCTCGGCATCGGACTGGCGGATCATCAGATCGTGCAAGGTCGCGGAGCTTTCGGCCACGCCCGGACCTTTGTCCCAGACCAGCTTGAGCGCTTTGCGCCCCTGGATCGCCGCCCACGTGGACCTGGCGACCACGGCGACACCGCCGGCCACGTTAATGTTCCGGTCGATCTCGGTGTTGAATCCGATTGGCGCCACCTCGATTACCGCCGTCACTCCCGCAACGGCCTTCGCCGCGCTCGCGTCGAAGCTCGCCAGCTTGCCGCCAAAGTGCGGACAGCGCGCGATCACCGCGTATTGCAAGCCCGGAACGCGGACGTCGAGGCCGAACTGCGCGCTGCCATCGACCTTCGAGGGGATGTCCGTGCGCGGCACGGATGTCCCGATAATGCGGAAGTTCGCCGGATCTTTCAGAGACACTTTGTCGGGGTCGACAGGCGTGAGTTGCGATGCCGCCGCCACTAGTTCGCCATAGGTGCGCCGCTGGCCCGTGGGCTTGTGGATGACCGAGCCGCGTTCGGTGCGACACTGCGTCGGGTCAACCGACCACTCCTGTGCCGCGGCGCGCACCAACGTGTCGCGAGCCTGCGCGCCAGCACTGCGCATATAATTCCACTCCTCGCGAGTCGCGCCGCTGCCTCCGGTATGGAGATGATGGTACTTTTCCGGAATGACGGGCGCCTGTTCCACATGGATCGCTGCCCAATCGGCGTCGAGCTCGTCGGCCAGCAGCATAACGGCGGTAGTGCGCGGACCCTGGCCCATTTCGGGGACCTCGCAGAGCACTGCGACGCGGTTATCCGGCGTGATGCGGATCCAGGCGTTGGGACGGTGGGAATCCGGCTCCGCGCCTTTGAGCGGCACGCGAAACGCCAGCACGAATGCCGCTCCAGCCTTGAGGATTTCGCGCCGATCGAGTGTCATCACGCTTTCTCCTGAGCCGCGCGCTCGATTGCCCGCCGGATTCGCTGGTACGTGGCGCATCGGCAAATATTGCCGGCCATGCCGCTATCGATCTGCTCGCGCGTGGGATGGGCATTCGCCGCCAGCAATGCCGCCGCCTGCATGATCTGCCCCGACTGGCAATATCCACACTGCGGGACCTGTTCCGCAATCCACGCGCGCTGCACCGGGTGGCCGCGATCGGGCGAAAGCCCCTCGATGGTTGTGATCCTCTTCGTCCCGACGGTGCGCAGCGGCGTCTGGCACGATCGCACAGCTCTGCCGTCGAGATGTACCGTACAAGCGCCGCACAGTCCCATGCCGCAGCCGTATTTCGTGCCGGTAAGGCCCAGTTCGTCCCGCAGAACCCAGAGGAGTGGCGTGTCGCCGTCCGCCTCCAGCGTCGCAGGTTTCCCATTTACAGACAGGCGGAATCGATCCATGATTTACGGTACGGGCCTGCCGCGCGCCGGTGAGGCATTTTGCAGCCAACCCCGCGGAATTTGCAGGGAACATTCGCGGGCACGTTGATCGGCATGGCCGCCAGGCTGTAGGATCAGGCTAATGGTGGCCAGAAAAGAAGCGCTCCTCGCGGTGGCGGGCGCGACGCTGCTGTTCGCACTGGCGGCGGCGCTCGAGTGTCACGCGGTGGTGACGGGTTCTGTTCCGGAAGCGCCCTGGCTGCCGTCGTTGTTATATGGGCTGGTGTTGTGGGGCTGGTGGGGGCTGGCGGCGGGCGTGCTGTGGGTGGTGGCGGAGAGCGGTTCGGCCGACTTTTTCTCGCTGCGTGCCGCGGTGCCGCAACTGCTGATCGGCCCCGCGCTCGCGTTCGGACATGCCTGGGTGCTCCAGCGCACGGTGGAGTTCATGGTGGCATGGTGGCCGGAGATCGGCCCGGCTGGGTACAGTTCGCTCCGGTACCTGACGTGGAATCGCTTCTTCTTCGAACTGCTGATTTACGGGTTCGCATTCGCACTGATCGGGATGGTGCGCTTGAAACTGGTATCGCAGAGCGAGCAGGTGCGCGCACTGGAGCTCGAAAAGCAGCTTTCCGAGGCCCGCCTGTGCGCGCTCGAGATGCAGATCGAGCCGCATTTCCTGTTCAACACGTTGAACGCCATCGCATCGCTGGTGGAACTCGGGCGCAACCAACAGGCGATCGAGATGTTGGAGCGGCTGAACGCCATCCTGCACCGCACACTGCGGCGAGACACGCCCGGACGCATCCGGGTGGCGCAGGAGCTCGAATTGCTCGACGACTACCTGGCCATCGAGCAGACCCGTTTCGCGGACCGGCTGCGCGTGGACATGGCGATCGACCCCGAGGCATTAGGCGGTCTGATTCCCTGTTTCCTGATGCAGCCGCTGGTGGAGAATGCGATCCGGCACGGCATTTCGCGGTCCGAGGACGGCGGAAGCATTCACGTTTCGGTGGCGCGAAAGGGAGGGCGTCTGCGCCTCGAGGTGCGCGACACCGGGGCCGGGGCAAGCGGGCAAGCTTGCGAAGGTCACGGAATAGGCCTGCGCAACACACGCGAGCGGTTGGCTCACTTCTACGGCGGCGAGTTCGAAATGCGCGCGGCGCCGCTTGCGGCGGGTGGATTCGCGGTCGCCGTGGACCTGCCGTACGAGCGGGAAACGGCATGAACATTCGCACCGTGATCGCGGACGATGAACCGCTGGCACGCGAGCGCCTCGACGCGCTTATTCGTGCCGACCCCGATTTCGAGGTCGTCGAGCACTGCCGCAATGGCCGTGAAGTGGTGGACACACTGGCGGTCCGGAACGTGGACTTGCTGCTGCTCGATGTGCGCATGCCCGGCCTGGACGGTTTCGACGCCATCCGCGAATCGCGCGGGCGGAAGCTGCCGATGATCGTGTTCGTCACCGCGTACGACCGTTTCGCCCTCGACGCCTTCGGGGTTCACGCTGTCGATTATCTGCTGAAGCCCGTCGAACTGGCGCGATTTCGCGAGGCCATGGCCGCGGTCAAAAAGCGGATCCGCATGGAGGAGGCGCTGGAAAGCCGCGAACATCGCCTGGAGCGCGTGATGGTGCGTGCCGGCGCACGAGATCTTTGCCTCGATGTGAACCAGATCGCGTGGATCGAAGCCGCCGATTACTACGCCTGCCTGCACGTCGGGGATAAGCAATACCTGCTGCGCGAAACGATTAAGAGCCTGGAGGCGAAGCTCGATCCGGAGAAGTTCGTGCGGGTTCACCGATCGGCCATTGTGAACATCGCTTTTGTCCGCGAAATTCATCGCCAGGGCGGCGCGGATGGGTGGGTGCTGCTCTCGAATGGCGACCGGCCGCGGATGAGCGCGGCCGGCTGGCGCAAGCTGACGGCTAGCTTTACTGCTTCTCGCTGACGGCGAATTCGGTTTCCGGCATGGAGTAGTGTGGCACTTCCCACAGGTAAATGTCATTGCCGTCCGGATCTTCGAGGTGAATGAAATTCCCCGCCTCGTCGCGCACCACGGAGCCTTTGAACTGCACGCCCTTCTCGCTCAGACTCGCCACTACTTTGTCGATTGCGTCATCGATTTCCATGCCGAGCATCATGCCGCCTTTGGTCCCCGGCGCCGGATATTTGGGCGACGCCGGATGGAGTCCGATGGTGAGCCCTTTGCCAGCGTCCACTGTGGCCCAGTGGTCGCCAAAACGGTTGGTGAGCTTGAGGCCCAACACCTGGGTGTAGAAATGGACCGCGCGGTCCATGTTGGAAACCAGAACGGTTGCGTTACCGCCGGTGATCATGGTAATTTCCCCTCCTGGCAACCATATTGGCCCAAAACGGGGACAATGAAAAGAGCCACTCGAGGGAACCACTTTGAAATCGTTCGTGCCATCCATCTCGCTCGACCAAGAATCGGACGTGCCGTTGCATCGGCAGATCTATCTCCAGATCGCGGCGGCCATCCGCGAGGGCGGCATTCCCGGCGGCGCCCGTCTGCCCTCCTCGCGATCGCTGGCGCGGCTGCTCGGCGTCTCACGGAATACCGTGCTGGCGGCGTTCGACGCGCTCGCGGCGGACGACTTGCTGCGCGGCGAGCGCGGTTCGGGGGTCCGGGTGAGAAACGCGGCATTTGTCCCTGACGTGACGTGGTCCGGGCTCAAGCAGGTGATCCGCGCGGCCGGATATCCGGCGAGAGTAGTCACGCTGTCCGATCCGGACGGCAATCCGATTTATCTGCGGTATTAGGACGGGGAGAACTCGACGCGTTCGTAGACGTCGGCCAGGCGCAAATGGCAGTCGATCGATTTTAGATCGAGAGTGTCGGCTAGCTCGGTCTTCTCACCGAAGTTCCAGGTGCCGTCGGGCAGTCGAGTGAAACGTTCCACCCCGACGCGCCGGGAGGAAATCGTGACGTATTCCACGAGGGATTTTAAGGAACGATACAGCTCGAATTTCTTGCTGCGGTCGTAATCTTCGGTGGATTCAGACAGGACTTCGATTATTACAGTGGGATTGAGCAGGGTGTCAAACTCGTTGTCCAGCATTTTGAGCTCCCCGCAGACCACAACGATGTCGGGGTATGTGTAAAAGCCTACTGGGCTCACGCAGACTCGCATGTCGTTGGAGAATGGTTCGCAGGACTTGTCGCGAAGCTGGTTACTCAACTCTCGCATGGCATTCCGAACAATCCGAATGTGCGGCACCCGCGCTCCCGACATGGCGAACATCTCGCCCTGGTAGTATTCACTCTTGAACTCCGCCTTACGCTCGATTTCGAGGTATTGCTCGGGTGTCAGGTAAGGTTTGGATTGCGTAGACATGTTTTACGCCCTCGTGAAATCCACCCTCTCGTAAAGATCGGCCAGACTCAGCCGGCAGTCGATCGATTTTAAATCGATGGTATCTTCCATTTTGGTCTTGCCGTCGTAGTTCCACGTGCCGTCGGGTTCGCGCGTGTAGCGCTCCGCGTGGACCCTGAGCGACGAGATCATGACGTATTCCTTAAGGGATGCCAGAGCGCCGTACAGTTCAAATTTCTTGCTGCGGTCATAAGCTTCGGTGGACTCCGAAAGGACTTCGATGATGACGGTGGGATTGAGCAGAGTGTCGAACTTATTGTCCAGAAATTGAGGTTTTCCGCAGACGACCACGATATCGGGGTACGTGTAAAGTCCGTCCGATGCTACACAAACCCGCACCTCGGTTGTGACGGGTTGGCACGGCTGTCCGCGCAGTTGGTTTCGCAACTCGCCCGAAGCGTTCATGACAACCTGACCGTGCGCAAAGCTCGCGCCCGCCATGGCGAACATCTCGCCCTGATAGTATTCACTTTTTAATTCGGCCTTACGCTCGATTTCGAGGTATTGCTCGGGCGTCAGGTAAGGTTTGGATTGCGTAGACATGTTTACGCCCTCGTGAAATCGACGCTCTCGTAAAGGTCGGCCAGACTCAACCGGCAGTCGACAGATTTGATGTCGATCAAATCGTCGAGCTTGTTTTTCACGGTCAGCAGCCACTGGCCATCGGACTGGCGTGTGAAGCGCTCTGCGCTGACTTCGAGCGAGGATATCAACAGGTATTCCGACAGGGATTGCAGGGGGCGATACAGCTTGAACTTCTGCCCTCGGTCATATGACTCGGTAGTCCTGGAAAGCACCTCGATGATTACCGTGGGATTGACCAACGTGTCGAAATTGCTATCGAGAAACTTGGGTTCTCCGCAGACTACAACTACATCCGGGTAGGTATACAAACCGTCGGCGGATACGCACACGCGCATGTCGTTGGAATAGGTTTTACAACCGCGCCCACGAAGCTGCTGTTTTAATTCCGCAAACACGTTGCCGGTGATCAGCACGTGAGGTTCCTGCGCCCCCGACATGGCGAACATCTCGCCCTGATAGTATTCGCTTTTGAATTCGGCCTTGCGCTCGATTTCCAGATACTGCTCAGGCGTCAGGAATGTCTTCGACTGCGTGGACATGGCCGTGTCTTCACGTTACCATGCCACGCAGCCAAATGAACCGCTTACGCGGTGCGCTGCGTCTCGGACTTATCGCCCGAAATCGCCGCCTGCGCGGCCGCGAGACGCGCGATCGGCACGCGGTACGGAGAGCAGGAAACGTAGTTCAAGCCCACGCGATAGCAGAACTGCACCGAACTCGGCTCGCCACCGTGCTCGCCGCAGATGCCGATATCGAGCTTGGGATTGGCCTTGCGCCCGGCTTCCACGGTCATTCTCACCAACTGGCCGACGCCTTCCTGGTCGAGAACGGCGAAGGGGTCGTTGGCGAAGATCTTATAGTCCTGGTATTGCTTCTGGAACTTGGGATAATCGTCGCGCGAAAGCCCCATGGTGGTCTGCGTCAGGTCGTTCGTCCCGAAGCTGACAAAGTCCGCTTCGGCGGCAATGGACCCGGCGGTGAGAGCGGCCCGCGGAAGCTCGATCATGCAGCCGACCTTGTAATGCAGGTCCTTCATGCCGGCCTTTTCCAACACCTCTGTGGCCACACGCACCACGATGTCCTTCTGGTTCTTGAGTTCCTTGACGCCGCCAATGAGCGGAATCTCGACTTCGGGATAGACCTTCACGCCCTTCTTCGCCACCTGGACGGCGGCTTCGAAAATAGCGCGCACCTGCATCTCGGTGATTTCCGGATAGAGGATGCCCAGACGACAACCGCGCAGGCCCAGCATGGGGTTGAATTCGTGCAGATCTTCCACCCGCTTGAGGAGCTCCGCCAGCACCGTCTTCAGGTTCTTCACTTCCGCGCCGAACTTGGCATAGGTCGCGGCCAGTTCCCGCTTCTTCTTGATGTCGGCGTACGGCAGCACGGCGCTGTCGACCATGAGGTCTTCGCGCTTCGGCAGGAACTCGTGCAGCGGAGGATCGAGCGTGCGGATCATCACCGGCAGTCCGTCCATCGCCTTGAACAAGCCGGCGAAATCGGCGCGCTGCATCGGCAGAAGCTTCGCCAAAGCCTTGCGCCGGGACTTTTCATCTTTCGCCAGAATCATGGCCTGCATATGCTCGATGCGGTCTTCGGCGAAGAACATATGCTCGGTACGGCACAGCCCGATGCCCTGGGCGCCGAACCGGCGGGCCGCTATCGCGTCGCGCGGGATGTCGGCATTGGCGCGCACGCCAAATCCGCCGCGGAACTCATCGGCCCAAGCCATAAACTTCGCCAGAACGCCGGAGGATGGGTCGGCATCCAGCGTGTTGGCCTTGCCGGAGAAAACCTCGCCGGTCGAGCCATCCAGCGACAGCCAGTCGCCTTCTTTCAAAGTGACGGTCTTCCCGCCCACCGTGACGCTGACTTGCTTCTGAGCTTCGCTGACGCTGACGGCTTCCGCGCCGGCCACGCACGGTGTGCCCATGCCGCGGCAAACCACCGCCGCGTGGCTGGTCATGCCGCCGCGCGAGGTCAGAATGCCCTTGGAGACTTCCATGCCCTGAATGTCGTCCGGCACCGTCTCTTTGCGCACCAAAATGACGGGAGCTTTCTCCGACTTTTCGACCGCCTCTTCTGCCGTAAACACGATGGTGCCGACCGCCGCGCCCGGCGATGCCGGCAGACCGGTGGCAAGGAGCGTGAGTTCCTTCTTCGATTTGGGATCGAGCACGGGGTGCAGCAACTGATCGAGTTGCTGCGGATCGACGCGCAATATCGCTTCTTTCTTGTCGATCAGGCCTTCTTCCACCATCTCGACCGCAATGCGCACCGCCGCGGGGCCCGTTCGCTTGCCGTTGCGGGTCTGCAGCATGAACAGCTTGCCATCCTGAATGGTGAATTCGAAGTCCTGCACGTCGCGATAATGCTTTTCGAGCATCGTGGTGATGTCGCGAAGCTGCGCGTAGACCGCGGGGTTCCAGGTGTCGAGCTCGGAAATCGGATGCGGCGTACGGATGCCGGCCACCACGTCCTCGCCTTGCGCGTTCTCGAGGAACTCGCCGTAGAATTTCTTTTCGCCGGTGGCGGGATTGCGCGTGAAGCCGACGCCCGTGGCCGAAGTCTCGCCCATGTTGCCGAATACCATCGCCTGCACGTTCACCGCGGTGCCCAGATCGTCGGGGATCTGATTCATCTTGCGGTAATACTTGGCGCGGTCGTTAAACCAGGAGCGAAACACCGCATCGCGCGCGCCGGCCAGTTGCTCCGTGGCGTCCTGCGGGAAAGGCTTGCCGGTCTTCTTCTGGACCAACTTCTTGTATCCCTCGATCACCTGCTGCAAATCCTCGGCCGTCAACCCTGTGTCGAGCTTCGCCTTGGCTTTCTTTTTCTGGCCGTCGAATACAGTGTCGAACTCGTGCTTGCTGATTTCGAGCACCACGTTGCCGTACATCTGGATGAAGCGGCGATAGCAATCGTAGGCAAACCGCGGATTGTTGCTCTTCGCGATCAGCGCCTTGACCGTCTCGTCGTTCAGCCCCAAATTGAGGATGGTGTCCATCATACCAGGCATGGAGAATTTGGCGCCCGAGCGAACGCTCACCAGCAGCGGATTCGCTGGGTCCCCCAGCTTCTGGCCCATGCGCTCTTCGAGCGTCTTCAGGGCTGCGAGCGCCTGTTGGTCGATCTCCGGGGTAATGGCATTCTGGTTCTGGAAATAAATATTGCAGACTTCCGTCGAGATGGTGAAGCCGGGCGGCACCGGCAGCTTGGCGCGGGACATTTCCGCGAGTCCGGCGCCTTTGCCGCCGAGTATGTCTTTCATCTTTCCATCGCCGTCGGCGGTTTGGTTGCCGAACGAATATACGTACTTCTTCATTCTTTGCTCCTATGAGTGAGTAACGATTTCGGAAAAATCCGCTATGGTGGAAAACTCCGCCAATAGCGTCTGAAGCAGCGTCAAACGGTTCTGCCGGACGCGGGCGTCCGGCGCATTCACCAGCACCTTGTCGAAGAACAGATCGACTTTGGGACGCAACCGTGAGATCACGCTTTCGATCGGCTGTCCCGCGATGCCGTGGTATTCCTGGTACAGATCCTGCTCCGGGCCGGCTTCGAGCAGGCTCTCGTCGATCTCGCCCCCGCCCGCGAACTTTGCCTGCTCCAATCCGGCCTGCTCCAGAATGTTGCGGATGCGTTTGAAACTGGCCGCGAGGGGCTCGAAATCGGGCGTCGGGCGCAGGTTTTGAACGCGCACCAACCGCGCTTCCAGGTCCACCAGATTGCTCCAGCCGGCAGCCATGCAGGCGTTCACTTCGTCGTAGGCGAAGCCCCGATGATCTTTGAAGTAGAATTTCACGCGATCGGCGAAGAAGTCGAGGAGAGCCTGATTATTCTCAAGAAATTCGTGCAGAGGAAGCTCGATTTTACCTTCCACGAGGATTTTCACCACGCCCTGCGCGGCACGCCGCAGAGCGAATGGATCGCGCGAACCCGAGGGGATCATGCCCACGCGGAAACAGCCCCGTAGCGTGTCGAGCCGGTCGGCCAGGGACACGATTTGCCCGCTGCGATGGCGCGGAATGCGATCCTCCATGCTCTCGGGCTTGTACTGGTCGTAGATCGCCTGCCAGACTTGCTCCGGTTCGCCCTGCACGCGGGCATAAAGTCCGCCTACCACGCCCTGCAGTTCGGTAAATTCCTTCACCAGTTCCGTGGTAAGGTCGCACTTGGAAAGCTCGACAGCGCGGACGGCGTGATCGTCTCCGCCCAGTTCCTGCGCCAGCGCCTTCATGCGCCCGGTCTTTTCGAGATACGAACCCAATTTCGCCTGGAACGTGACGTGGGCCAGGTCGGGAATGCGGCCGGCGAGGGTTTTTTTCTGATCGGTCTCCCAGAAGAAGCGGGCGTCGTTGAAACGCGCGCGCAGCACGCGCTCGTTGCCGCGCCGCACGAACCCTTCGGGGTCGGATGGAATGTTCATCACCGCCACAAACTTCGGCGCCAGATTCCCATGCCTGTCTTCCACCGAAAAGTACTTCTGGTGGTGCCGCATCACGGTGATCAGCACCTCTTCCGGCAGCGCCAGAAACTGCGAATCGAAATTGCCGGTAATGGCGGTGGGGTATTCGGTAATATAGACCAGCGTTTCGAGCAGCGCCGGATCGGCCTTCACGGGCGTGCCTGCCAGTTCGCTGCGAATCTTTTCGCGCCGCTGTTCGGCCGAGAGGATCACGAAATGATCGCGCAGGCGCTGTTCATAATCGGCCGTGGTGATGGCGATCTCCCGCGCGCCCAGGCGGCGATGGCCGCTGGTGAGCGCGTCGGAACGGACGCCCGCGAGCTCAAAGGGCACGATCTCTTCGCCGAGCAGCGCCACGATCCAGCGGATCGGCCGGATGAATCGCGGACCGCCCTTCACGGTCCAGTACATCGTCTTCGGGAAATAGATTTGTAAGATGATGCCGGGAAGCGCCTCGGCCAGGATGTCTTTGATCTTCCGTCCGGGCACTTTTCGCGTGTACGAATAATATTCGCCCTTGGGCGTAGTCTCGACGGTCAGGTCTTCGGGTGTCACGCCCTGCTTGCGGGCGAACCCGGCTACCGCCTGCGCCGGCGCCGATTTCGCCGGCCCCATGACGCGTTCCTCGCTGTCGGGCTGCTTCGCCGGGAGTCCGTCGGCGCGGAGCACCAGCCGGCGCGGGGTAGCATCCATGGTGATGGAGTCGTGGCCGATGGCGAGTTTCTCGAACAGCAGCCGGAGATTCTCCAGGGCGTCGGGAATCATCCAATCGGGGATCTCCTCGGTGCCGATTTCGAGCAGGAAAGGCAGGCTCATTGGCGGATCTCCCTGTGGGGCGGGCAATCTTGCCCGCAGCCGCCTTTCAGGCGAGTGGAAGGCAAGTCCGCAGCCACGATTGGGGCACCTGCAAAATTCGCGGCTCCGCGCAAAAAAGCACCGCTCCCTCGCGGTCGCGGCTCAGTAATGGCTGCCGTTTCAACGCATAACTGATGAGCCGCGACCGCCAGGGAGCGATGCCTTTGTAACTTGCCTGAATTTTGCGAGTCCCTCATGATTGGCTGCCGCACGAACGAAGCGTTCATTGCGCCACCTCCTCCGCCGCGGCATTCTGTTGATCCGCCCACGCCTGCGCCACTCCCACCGCGATCTTCCGCACCCGCTGAATCATTCCTACGCGCTCCGTCACGCTGATGGCGCCGCGCGAGTCGAGGGTATTAAACAGGTTGGAGCATTTCAGCACGTGATCGTAGGCCGGCAGCAGCGGAAATCGCTGCTTGTCGGCCGATTTCGGATCGTAGAGCGCCAGCAGGCGCGCCGCTTCTCCTTCATGCAGTTCAAACAGCTTCCAGAGCGTCGGGATGTCCGCCATTTCGAAGTTATAGACCGAATATTGCAGTTCGTCACGGTAGCGCACGTCGCCGTAAGTGAAGCCCTTGGTCCACTCGATGTCGAACACGCTGTCCTTCACCTGCAGGAACGCCGTGAGACGCTCCAACCCATAGGTAATCTCCGCCGGCACCACGTCGAGATCGATGCCGCCGCACTGCTGAAAATAGGTGAACTGCGTGATCTCCAGGCCGTCGAGCATCACCTGCCAGCCGATGCCCCACGCTCCCAGCGTCGGCGCCTCCCAGTTGTCTTCCTCGAACTTGATGTCGTGCTGCCGCAGGTCGATGCCGATCGCCTCCAGACTGCCGAGGTATTGCTCGATGACGTCTTCGGGCGCGGGCTTGAGGATCACCTGCAGCTGCGAGTGCTTGAACAGCCGGTTGGGGTTGTCCCCGTAGCGGCCGTCGGCCGGCCGGCGGCTGGGCTGCACATAAGCGACGCTATAAGGCGAGGGACCGAGCACGCGCAGGAAGGTCTCCGGGCACATGGTGCCCGCGCCCACCTCCACGTCGTAGGGCTCCTGAATAATGCAGCCCCGGTCCGACCAATACTGTCTCAGCTTGAAAATGATCTCTTGAAAAGATGGCATTCGTGAATCCGCCGGTCACGGAGCGGCGACCGCCGCGAATATCTGCGACGTGTGCATCCTTCTCTCCGTGTGGGCCTCAATCTGCTGCACCAGGAATCCTCTCAAATCGGCTGCCGTGGCCTGGCTCCACTCCATCGGCGGCAGTCCGGCGACGGGCTTCCGCAACATTTCCGCCGCCAGTGAGCGCGACGCGGCGCTCAGCTCCCAACTGCTCGCGGCGGCAGTTCGCCGGCAATGGCTGCACATCAATCCTGCCTGCCCGCGGCTGAAAAACGCGCGCTGGGGATTTTCCGGATCGTCCAGCAGACTGCCGCAGCCCAGGCAGACATGCAACTCCGGCAGCCAACCCGATAGCCGCAGCGACCAGAGTGAAAAATACGTTACAGCCCGCCACGCCTTCGCCGCCTCCGGCGCCTGAAGCGATTCCAGCACCGCCAGCAGCAGGCGGAAAAACTTCTCGCTGGGCTCCGCGGACGGCAGTAACTGCTCTGCAACTTCCGCGAAGTAATCCAGCGCCACGCTCGTCCAGTAGTCGGAAATCAGGGCGAATTGAGAGCGAATCAACTCGCAGGATTCCAGGTTCACCAGTTCGCGCGTTTCCCGCTGGTAATACGTCATGCGCACGTGCGATAACCGCTCCAGCCCCGCGCCGAAACTGCTTTTCGGACGCCGCGCCCGTTTGGCCACGCCCCGCAACTTACCCTGATCCCTGGCGAGGAAGCTGACGATGAGGTCCGCCTCCTGCAGTGGGTAGGTACGCAAGACGAGAGCTTCACTGACACACGCTGGCACACGTGGAAGTTTCAGAGTATCACAGGTGAAAGGAAGCTATCAGCTATCAGCTATCAGCTTTCAGCTTTCAGCTTTGTGACGGTGCTTCTGCGGGCATTCGGGCAAATTGGTAAGGCACCGCTCCCTTGCTCGCCAAAGCGCGAGTGCGGTCACGGCTCTTCAGTTATACGTTGGAACGTCGGTGCTGAATGGTGCGTTTCGTGCGGAACGAGCGGCGGGGGACTGCTGCGGACGCTGGTGCCAAGCTTTAGCTGATAGCTCTCCAGTGACAGCTCGTAAGCCCCTTTATTTCCGCCGCAGCCACCAACGCTGTCACAGGCTCCTTTGGACTGCGCACCGGCGAGGTCCCCCGGCTGAGAGCTGATAGCTGAGAGCTTTCAATTTGACCCTTTGCTTTCAGCCGATTACAATGTGAGCAGGGGAGAGTCATCCGGAACATGCCTAGCGTTCCGCCGATCAAAGCGCGCCACCTGGAGATCCTGACCGCCATCGTGCGCGAGTACATCGAAACCGGCGAGCCGGTGGGATCGCGCACCATTTCCCGCCAGCGCAGCCAGACCCTCAGCCCGGCCACCATTCGGAACGCCATGGCCGACCTCGCCGACGAGGGCTACCTTTCGCAGCCGCACACCTCAGCGGGACGCATCCCCACCGAAAAAGCCTTCCGCTACTACGTGAGTTCCCTAACCGCGGCGCGCATGGCGGCGGCCGATTCCGACCGCCTCCGCAGCGAGTTCAGCGGTTTGGATACCGTGGGCGCGCACGTGGAGCGGTCGAGCCATATCCTCATGGAGTTGACCCGCAATGTGGGGATTGCGGCGGCCATTCCGGCCCTGGCCCAGGAACTCGACCAGATCGAGCTGGTGCCCCTCCCCGACCGGCGTGTGCTGATCATCCTGGTGACCCGCGACCATATGGTACGCAACCGGGTGGTGGCGCTCGATCAGTCCGCGGGGTCCGGCGAGCTGATGTCGATCCGCAATTACGTGAACCGCAATTTCAGTGGCTGGCAATTGGGCGCGGCGCGGCGCGAACTGCTGCGGCGCATCCTGGAGGAACGGGCGTTGTACGATGCGGCCCATTCCCAGTTGCAGGCGTTGTGCCAGAAGGGGCTGCTAGAAGTCGATACCTCGCCCGCGGTGTACATGGAAGGCGCTTCCAACCTGCTGGCTCTGGATTTGCGCTTGACGCGTGAAAAAATGCGGCAATTGCTGCGCGCGCTGGAAGAAAAGAGCCGGATCATCGAACTGCTGGACCGCTTTCTCGATCTTCCCCCCGGCGAGCTGGACGTGCGTGTGGGGCTGGAAGAGATCCACCCGGCCATGAAGGATTTGGCGCTGATCGGCGTCAACGTGCGGATCGGCAGCGGTATGCCTGCCAAGGTAGCGGTGCTCGGACCCATGCGCATGCATTACGAGCGCGTCATGGCCGCAGTCCTGCAAACCAGCCGGGCTCTCGAGCGCGCGCGCTTCTGGAGTTGAGTTAAGCTAAGAATAGTGGACACCCCAAACCCCGACACCAATATTTCCGACGTGTCTCCCGACGCCAATGCGCCTTCCGAAACCCCGGAGGGGCGGATCGCGGCTTTGGCCGCCGAACGCGACCGGTTGGCTGCCGAGAAGGCGGACCTGCAGGATCGCGTATTGCGCGGCCGAGCGGAATTCGAAAATGCGCGCCGGCGCTCCGAGCGCGAGCGCTACGAATACCTGCAATTCGCGGCTATGGACCTGGTAAAGGACGTGCTTCCGGTGCTGGACGATTTCGAGCGGGCCTTGAAGGTGGAAACCGCGGACCGGGACTACGCCAAGGGAGTGGAGCTGATCTATCAGCGGTTATTCGACACGTTGAAGAAACTGGGGCTCGAGCCGATTGAGACGGCGGGACGTCCGTTCGACCCCAACCTCCACCAGGCCGTGGAACGCGTGGAAACCGATGAGGCGGAGGACCATACTGTGGTGGGTGAGTTCCAAAGAGGCTATAATTTCAAGGGCAAATTGCTCCGGCCCGCGATGGTAAGGGTCGCGGTCAGGCCGTAACACTGGGAAACTCGTGTCGAAAAGAGATTATTACCAAGTTCTGGGTGTGGGCAAAGATGCCGGCGACGCCGATATCAAAGCGGCGTATCGCAAGCTGGCCCTCAAACACCATCCCGACCGGAACCCCGACGATCCGCAGGCGGAGGAGAAATTTAAAGAGGCTTCCGAGGCCTACAGCGTTCTCAGCGATGCGCAGAAGCGCGCCGTTTACGACCGCTTCGGTTTCGCCGGACTGCAGAGCGCGGCACAGCCAAACCCCGACGCCTTCGCCGATTTCGGCGATATTTTGGGCGACTTCTTCGGTTTCGGCGATCTTTTCGGCGCCGGGGGTGGCCGGCGCCGTACCCGGGCACAGCGCGGCGAAGACGTCCGCTACGACCTGGAGTTGTCCTTCGAAGAAGCCATATTCGGCATGACGGCCGAGATCCAGTTGCCGCGCATGGAACGCTGCGATCGTTGCCATGGCGCCGGCGCCGAGCCGGGCACGTCCCCGGTTACCTGTCCCACCTGCCACGGCCGCGGCGAAGTTTTGTATCAGCAGAGTTTTCTCTCCATACGCCGGACGTGCAGCACCTGTAACGGCTCGGGGCAGATCATTCGCACGCCTTGCGGCCAATGCCGGGGCCAGGGGTATCGGCAGGTTCAACGCAAGCTGAAAGTCACCATTCCCGCGGGTGTCGACGAGAGTACGCGCATCCGCCTCGCCAACGAGGGGCAACCGGGCGCCAACGGCGGACCTTCGGGCGATCTCTACGTGTTTCTCAAAGTGCGCGAGCACCCGTTTTTTGAGCGCCACGAGCAGGATCTGCACTGCACTATCCCGGTGAATGTCGCGCAGGCGGCACTGGGGGCGGAAATCGAGGTTCCGACGCTCGACCAGCCTTACAAAGTCAAGATTCCCGAGGGAACCCAGAGCGGCGCCCAGATCCGTATCCGCCACCGCGGCGTTCCCATGGTAAACGGGAGCGGCCGCGGGGATTTGTACGTCCATATTGAGGTCCGGACGCCGGCGCGGCTGACGCGCGAACAGCGCAAGCTGTTCGAACAATTGCGCGACACCCTGCCGGTGGACAATGCCCCGACGGAAAAAGGCCTCTTCGAGAAGGTCAAGAACTATTTTATGTAGCGGGCAGGGCCGGGCGCCGGGCCGTCAGAATTCCATTCGCGATATTGGATAGCGCCAGCACGTGTTCCGCGGCGCCTAGCGCGATGGCTTCCCTCGGCATGCCGAATACCACGCAACTGGTTTCGTCCTGGGCTATGGTACGGGCGCCGGCCTGGCGCATTTTGAGCAGGCCGTGGGAGCCGTCGGCCCCCATGCCCGTCAATAAAACCCCGACAGCACGATTCCCGGCAACTTCCGCCACGGAACTGAACAGGACGTCCACGCTGGGCCGCTGGTAGCAGACGCGAGGGCCGGTTTTGACGGCGACCCAATAACGTCCGGCAGAAGCTCGCAGCAGCATGTGATAATCGCCCGGCGCCACCAGGGCACGCCCCGGACACACGACGTCCCCTTCCTCGGCCTCTTTCACCTCGAACTCGCAAATTTCGTTCAGGCGGTTGGCGAACGCGCGCGAAAACTGCGGCGGAATATGTTGCGCGATCACGATTCCCGGCACCGACGCCGGTAGCCTGGTGAGGACGGCGGCGATAGCCTCCGTGCCCCCGGTGGAAGCTCCGATCGCGATCACGGTATCGCTCGCGAGCGCCGGGCGGCCGGGCGCGGTGAACTTCGGAGTCTCGCGGGGTAGAGGCTCGGTCACGGGCAGTTTCCGCCGCACGTGGGACGCTGCCGCGGCGCGGATTTTCGACGCCAGAGAGTGGCGCAATTCTCCCACCGAATACGGACCGCCCGGTTTGGCCAGCACTTCCACGGCTCCCAATTCCAGGGCTTCCACCGCCGCACGGCAAGAGGGTTGGGTCAGAGAACTGATCACCACCGCCGGCATGGGATGAAAATGCATCAGCTTTTTCAGAAATGTCAGCCCATCCATGCGCGGCATCTCGATGTCGAGGGTGAGAACATCGGGACGAAGCGCGAGAATCTTATCGCGCGCCACATACGGGTCCGGCGCCGACCCCACCACCTCGAGATCCGGTTCATCGGCCAGCGCTTCGCTGAGGATCCTGCGGACGATGGCGGAATCGTCGACGATCAGTACGCGGATGGGACGAGTCAGGGACATGGATTGGTTCCGGTGACGATGTCGACGGTAATCCGTCCGTTGGATAGCTGCACGCAATACGGAGTGTGCCACGAAGCTTCCGGAAGTTCTCCGGGCGAGGCCGCGATCCGGGGCACTCCCAGGCGGAATACAACGGCGCTTTCCACCCGGCTCAAAACCGAACCGCAGATCATGTTGGCCAGTTCGCGGACCACCTCCGAAACCCGAGTCCCGGAGATTTCCGCTGCCTCGATACCCAGGAAGTCGGCGGCGATCTCGCGCGCCGCCGTGGCTGTCAGGCGCAGGTACATTACGCCCGGAGCCTCGCCTTCAAACGCAAGTTCCACGGCGATGTCATCCGCGGCCTCCGGACTCGCATCGGGAGCTTCGCCCAACGTCTCCGCGAAAAACATTTTCTCCAGAACCTCATCCACCGAGTGTCGCAAGGCCTGGTGCAACACGGTTTCAATCACAGGGCACCCCCAGGGTACGTTCCAGCTCGGAACGTAAGGTTTCGGGCAGGAACGGCTTCGCGATATAGCCCCGCGCGCCCAGCGAGGTCATGGAAGCGATGCGATGGCTGGTGGAATCGGTGGAAATCACGATCGCCGGAATGGAGCGCAACAGCTCATCCTCGGATAAGCGGCGGAGAAACTCCGGGCCGTCCATTTCCGGCATGTTGATATCGGTGAGAATGGCGTCGACCCACTCGCTGCGCAGCAACTCCAGGGCCTCGCCGCCATTGGAGGCTTCGAAGCAGCTGGACATTTCAAATCCCGACATGGAAATCACGCGGCGGACGAACGCCCGCATGGCCGGCGAATCATCGACAATCAACACGCGATAAGCCATCACACATCTCCCATCTTCGGAAAGCCGGCCGCCAGTTCCCGCACCTCGCCGCCCTCCTGTACCAGAAACTTCCCGCTTCCGATTTCCAGGCGCACGGTTCGGGAACGGCCTCCGCCCACGGCTTCGCCATGCACCATGACCCCCGCCTTCCAGAGAATCTTGCGCATGGCCAGATAATTGCGCCGCCCGATGTCGAAGATGTTTTCCTGATCCATCATGCTGGCCCCGCCGGCGGCGCGTACCGTCAACCGCCGCTTGGAAGCTCCGCGCGCGCACAGCCGTTCCAGCATCATGGGGATGCCGGTATCGGCGAACATCCACGGGTTCTGCCGGCTGCGATCGCGATCGATGGCCGAATCGGGCAGCATGAAATGCAGCAGGCCGCCCACACGGGCCGTGGGGTCGTGAAGCGCCAGCCCGATGCAGGAACCCAGAGCGAACGTCGCCAGCACCTGCTCGGGGCTGTCGCCGAAGCGGCAATCCGCCATTCCGACTATGATCTGCTCCACGGGCCGTCCTTTTTCTGCGGCTTGCGGTAGACCGCCGGCCGCACGTAATCGAGCGAGTGCGCAATGCGTGTAAAGCTCTCCGCGTGGCCCACAAAAAGATAGCCGCCAGGTTCCAGCGCGGCCGACAGCCGCTGGACGACCTGCTCCTGCGTCTGCCGGTCGAAATAGATCATCACGTTGCGGCAGAAAATCAGCGGGAAGTGGCGGCCCCAGGAGAAGTTCTCCACCAGATTCAAGCGCCGGAAACTCACCTGTTCGCGAATGCGGGGAGCGGCGCGGTAGGTTTTCTCGGGCCCTTTGCCGGAGACAAAAAACCTGGCGAGCAAAGCCGGCGGGATGCCCGTGCACCGGTCCGGGGGGTATTCGGCGGCCTGCGCGGCAGAGAGCGCCCTATTCGAGATATCGCTGGCCTGAATCGCAATCCGCCGCTGGGGACAAGCTTCATTGAGAAGCATGGCGAGCGTCCACACCTCTTCGCCGGTGGAGCATGCCGCGCACCAGACGTCGATCGTGTCCCGGGTGCCCAGCGAGGGCAGCACCTGTTCGCGCAGAAATGTAAAGTGATCAGGTTCGCGAAAAAAGGCGGTGTGGTTGGTAGCCAGCGCGTCCACCATGGCCGCCAGCGCCGTGCCGGTCTGGTCGGCCAGCACGTGCCGGTAGTAATCCTGAAACGTCCGGAAGCCGCCTTTCCGCAGCAGGCGCCGCAGCCGCGCGGACACCAATTCCTCCTTGCCGGGCTTGAGGTCCAACCCGAACGTGCCATGGGCCAATTGGCGGATCTGCTCGAACTCCCGCGCGCCCAAGGCCGGCGCGAAGTCCTGGTCCAGCCAATCAGCAGACGGCTTCACGTTCTCCATCCTTGAGAAGGCGATCGAGATCGAGAATCAGGCCAACCCGTCCGTCTCCGAGAATCGCTCCGCCGGCAATCCCCGTAACTCCGCGGAAGGTTTCCCCGAGCGACTTGATTACCACTTCCTGTTTGCCAATGAGTTCGTCAACCAGGAGACAGTAGGAGGCCCCTTCCACCTCGGCCACCACCAAAACGCCTTCGGTCGGCTGGACCGAACGCGGCTTCACGCCGAAACGCTGGTACAGGCGCAACACCGGGAGCAGATAGCCGCGCACCAGCGCCATTTCGGCCCGCTGTTGAACCGTCCAGATGGTTTCGGCCGTCGGCCGGATCATCTCGCGCACGGCGAACAGAGGAACGATGTAACGCTCGCTGCCCACTCCCACCACGAGCCCGTCGATGATCGCCAGGGTGAGCGGCAACTTCAGAAGAAAAGAGGCGCCGCGCCCCAGGACGGACCGGATTTCGATTCGCCCGCGCAGCTTTTCGATGTGCCGCCGCACTACGTCCATGCCGACGCCGCGGCCGGAAACATTGGTAACTTGCGCCGCGGTGGTGAAACCCGGCTCGAAAATCAGATTGAAGATCTCGCTTTCGGAGAGCTCTTTTTCCGGCGCCATTAATCCTCTTTGGATGGCTTTGTTCCGGATCTTGGCAGCGTCCAGCCCCCGGCCGTCGTCGCCGATTTCGATGACTACCTGGCCGGATTGGTGCTGCGCCTTGAGGAGAAGACGGGCGGTGGCACTTTTGCCGCAGGCGATGCGCTCCTGCGGCATTTCAATGCCGTGATCCAGGGCATTGCGCACCATGTGCATCAACGGATCGGCCAGTTCCTCCACGATGGTGCGGTCCAACTCAATATCGTCGCCTTCGGTCTCCATTTGTACGTGTTTGCCGAACTGCCGCGAGAGGTCGCGCACCAGCCGCGACATGCGCCGGAACAGCGGCCCGATGGGGACCAGCCGCATGGCCATGGCGGTTTTCTGCAATTCCGCCGTGATCCGTGTCATCTGCGCCAGCTTGCGCTGCAACGCCTGGCTCTTCACGCCGCCGAGATCGGGGTCGTGGCGCACCAGCGATTCCGCGATGACCATTTCGCCCGCCATGTCCACTAGATAATCGAGCTTGGCGGTATCGACCTTCACCGCCATGGCTTGGTTCCGGGCAGGCACCGGTTCGGCGGAGGCGACCGGGCCATCGACAGCCTGGGGAGCTTCCACGGCCGAGGCCAAGTCGGCCAGTTCGACCGTCGGTTCAGCGGCGGCGGTGGAATCGGCGGTCAGGGCGCGGATCCGCCCAATCAGCGCCTCATTCGGCGGGGGCGCATCCGACTGCTGGCCCTGCATGGTGCTTTCGAGATGGGTCAGCCAGCGTTGCAGATAATCCGCGCTTTCGAGAATGACGTCGATGGCATCGGCAGTCAGGGACCATTGCGAACTGCGCGCGCGATCGAGCACCGTTTCGGTCTCATGCGCGAGCTTCTGCACGTCCCACAGCTCCAGAAAGCCGGCCAGCCCCTTGATCGTATGAAAACCCCGGAAAACCGCGTTCAGCGCCTCCGATGCGTGGGGATCGCTCTCAAGGGTCAGTAGATGCGCTTCGATGGAGACCAGGTGTTCCCGGCTTTCCAGCACAAAATCTCGCAGCAGTTCGGGATCCTGCGCCAGAGAGGATGGGGCTTGCGCAGCGGGGGGGGTGATTTCACCTTCTAGAATCTGCTGCAGACGGACAATGCCGCTCTGCATGACCTCCGCAGGCTCACCCATGCCCGCTTCACGGGAAGCGGACAGCGAGGCCAACAGGGCCACGGTGGCGCCGGCCAGTTGGCTCGCTTGTTCGTTCACCGCGCGATCGTGGATGTTTTGCAAAGCGATCAGCCATCCGGACACGTCCGCGGTCCGCGGCTCCGCTACTACCAACTGCAGCGCCAGGTCTTCGATTTGTTGGCGTAACTCGGTCGAATGAGCCACGAAATGCCCCTTTTTAGAGAATTCGTTCTGGGTGATCCGTCTCGGTTCCGCGCCGAGCCATATCGCGAACCTCGGCGGCGAGCCGTTGGGTTTGCGATTGGTCTTCCGGGCTTCCGACTGTCTCAATGGCCGACGCGAGAGCGAGAAGGCTGGCCAGGAAGCCGATATCCGCGGCGGCTTGGAGGCGATGCGAAGTCTTCCGAGGAAAACCGGGGGGTTCTTTCATTTTGGTTGCCTTAGTGCAGGATCGAGCTCAGCCCGTGCAAATCCTGGCTGGACAAAACCCGGTCGATATCCAGCAGGATTTTGACTTTTCCCTTCACCTTGGCCATGCCCAACAAATAATGACCGGTAATGGCCTCGCCGAAGTCCGGCGTGTCTTCGATTTCCTGAGCGGTCAGGTTCAGAACTTCCGAAACGCCGTCCACCACGATGCCCATGAGAATCAAACCGGACTCGCCCTGCACCTGCGTGACGATGATGCAGGTGCGTTGGGTATATTCCGCCGCCTCCAGAGCGAACTTCAGGCGGAGATCGATTACCGGCACCACTTTGCCGCGCAGATTGATCACACCCTTGATATGCACGGGCGTTTGGGGGACAGCGGTAATCTCCTGCAGGCCCATGATCTCCCGCACCTTGAGGACTCGTATGCCGAATTCCTCAGTGGCCAGTTGAAACGTCAGGTATTTGCCCGCGCGGGCGTCGGTCGGACCCGCCGAGACTGGTTCGTTCGCGATTAATGTGCTGGATAGCATAGATCTTCTTTCCCGCTATTTGGCTCAAACATCTAGCGTGCAAGAATCCGTGGAGGAGGTGTGGAACATTACGTGCGCCGCCTGCTCTTTCGGCTCCAGGCAGAGCTTGACAAGCAATGTCTCGTCGTCCCACTGAAAATGCATTACGATCCAGTCGGCGCTGCCGGCGCTCTTGGTCTTGAAGTTTCGCCCATAGACGACGGTAGGAATGCTCAATCCCAGCGGGCCGAGATGTTGTTCCAGTTCGGTCTTGACGCTGCCGATAATCATGTTGGTAAGCTCGGCCACGGTGTCGAGAACCTCCTCGTTCACGGCCGGGGCCTCGCACATCAGCATCTGGGAGCAGATCCGGCACGCCAACGCGGGCGAGCAGCTCACGCTGCCTGTTCCGGCCCAGGAGCCCGCCAAGCCGATGAAGGAGACGACGCCCTCGTTCGCTTCCGGCATGCCCGCTTTGACGGCGGCCTCGCCACACTGAATGTCCACGCCCAACATGGTGGAAAACACCTGGCGGGTGGACTGAGTTAAGAACGTAACAATGATTTCGTTCAGGTTCATAAGGGCATCGCTGGTTCCAAGATGCCTGCCAGCTTCTCCTTGATTTGATCGGCGGTAAAGGGTTTCCGGACATATCCCGCGGCCCCCAGTTTGACCGCTTCGCTCACTTTGGACTCCCCGCCCTCGGTAGTGATCATCACTACGGGAATATTCCGCCACTGCGGCGAAGACTTGATGGAAGCCAGCAGTTGAAGGCCGTCCATTTTGGGCATGTTGATGTCGCTCAATACCAGATCGACCTTTTGTGCCCCGAGCACGCCTATGGCCTCCTGCCCATCACCTGCTTCGTGGATGGTGTGGATCGCCATGCCGGTTTGGCGCAAAACGCGCTGCAGGATCTTCCGGATCGCAGCGGAATCATCCACTACCAGTACGTTCGATTCCATTCGACTCCTTACATCCTATTCATCGGAACCAAACCGCATTTTCATTAGCCCGGAAGTGAAATAGTGTGACGGGAAGCGGACCGTGGCGGGGGCTATCGGATTTCCGGGACGATGCCGATATGTAACCAGGAGTCTTGAGTGTGAGCCGGGAACTATCGCAGCAGGAAATCGACGCGGTTTTTGAGAACAGGAGCGACAAAAAACGCGAAACGCCGGCCGTCAAATTCGACTTCCGCCGCCCGGACCGCATTCCCAAATCCCAGGTCCGCGCGATCCACCTGTTGCACGATACCTTCGTGCGCAACCTGGTATCCAGCCTTTCGGCCTATCTGCGCTCTTACCTCACGGTCAACCTGGTGAGCGTGGAGCAGTTGTCTTACGCCGAATTCCTCGACGGTTTACCTTCCCCCACCTGCATGGTTTCCCTCGGCCTGAGCCCGTACGACGGAAACGGCGTCCTGGAGTTGAATCCCTCGTTAGTGTTCCCGATTTTGGAAATGCTTTTGGGAGGCACCGGAAAAGGCTCGGGAAATATCCAGCGCGATATCACGGAAATCGAACAAAAGCTCCTTGACGGGTTGTTCCGCATCATTCTGCACGACTTGCGGGAAGCCTGGAAGGGCGTTACGGCCGTGGATTTCACCATCGAATCGATGGAAACGGAGCCTCAATTGTTGCATCTGCTGGCTCCCAACGAGGCCGTGGTCTCCATCGGCGTGGAAGTGCGCATCGGCGAATCCGTGGGGATGATGAACATGGCCATGCCGTCCATCGTAATCAAGATGATGCGGCAGAAGTTCGACCAGCAATGGTCGGTCCGCAAAACTCACGCCAACCCCGCCGAGCAGGTACGCGTGCTGCGCATGCTGCGCGAAGCCACACTCGAGCTGGAAGCTCGCCTGGAAGGACCCACTCTGACCATCGAGGACCTGCTGATGTTGAGCGAAGGCCACCTGCTGGTATTCGATTTCCCGGTGGAACGAACAGTGGAGTTGCTGGTCAACGGCATGCACAAATACGGCGTCCAGATGGTGAGCACCGGCAGAAAAAGAGCCTGCCAGGTGGAAAAGTTGCGGCGCAGGCCGCCTCAGGGCAATATCAGCGAAGAGCCGCCGGCTTCGGGTTCGACTTCGAGCGAGTAATAATCCAGCAGGGCACCGAGGAAAGCGCGCCCGCGGGGCCGCAGGTTGTTGTACGACAGCTCGAAATGCTGTAGAAACACCAGCAGCCCCAGTATGGTGCTTTCGCGGGTTTTATGAACGCCCACTTGCTCGGCCTCCTGGGCCCGATACCTTCCGATGGCGTCCTCGATGGCCCGGTACACGGCCGACGCCAGGGGATTCGCCGGAAGGCTCTCGTAGACGAGACCGCTTTGGAGAGTCCGATGGGTACGGACGCAGGCGTCCAGCGCCTCGCGGATGTCGGTGTCCACGATGGCAGGGGTGCCGATGGCCGCCCGCGCCAGCGCCTCGGCCAGGAAAGCCAACAGTTCCTCATTCTCCTCGATCTTTTCCCGGGGCAACTCCACGTCGCGATTGGGCAGAGTGTCGAGATCGAGCGGCTGGGGTTTCTCATGCCGGTGCGCCTCGCGCAGGTATTCGCAACTCAGCGGACAATCGACGCTCACTTCCCGCTCGGTGCCGCAGCAGATTGTGCAGATGTCGCCCCGCACCCCGGGACAGAAGCGCCGCGGACGGCGCGTGTGGCAGATGGCGCAAGCCATTTTCTTAGTATAAAGGTGTAGGGAAGCCAGCCAACTATGAGCCGCACGGATTTCTTTTTCAAGGTCGAAGTGGAACATGACGCGGACGAGAATCTCGAGCGGCTGGGCGAGGAAATCCGGCGAAACCTGAAAAAACTCTATGGCGTGCGCGACGTGGAACTCGCCAACCTCATCACCGAGGAAGAGTGACTGTCAGGCCGGCGCTCCGCCGACCGTCGCCTCGAACGTGCGCATGAAAAAAGCATCGGTCATGCCCGCGATATAATCGCAAACCACGCGATGGGCGGGTTGGCGGCGCGCCAGTTCGCCATAGGATTCGGGGAGGCGCTCGGGGTGCTTGCAGAAGAACTGAAACAGCTCCGCGACCATGGACATCGACCGCCCGCGATCCTCGGTGAGCGCAGGCGAAAAATAGACCGTGCCGTACAGAAACTGTTTCAACGCCCGGCTCGTCCCGGCGGCGTGAGGCGTGAAGGCGGCCAGCCGGCGGGGCGCGGCGCGCACCTCCCCGGCGTCGCGGACTCCGGCTTCCCGCGCTCCGGCGGCCGTTCCCTCGATCAATCCAGAGACCAGCAGATCGACCAGTTGGCGCAATCCTTCGTGGAACCGCTCGCGCGCCGTGGCGCCCGGGAATTGCGTCTCCATGGCCTCATGGATGGCGGCATATTCCGGAACGGAAGCGGCCACGTCTTGGCTCGAAAACATTCCGGCGGAGAACGCATCGTCGAGATCGGCGGTGTTGTACGCCACTTCGTCGGCGAGGTCGATCAACTGCGCTTCCAGGGTCGGCCGGAGTGAGGGCTGATAGGCATCGAGTTCCGGCTGCTGGCCGGGGACAAGGTCGTGGGAATGTTTCACGATTCCCTCACGCACTTCGAAGGTGAGGTTCAGCCCGGGAAAACGGGCGTAGCGCTGCTCGAAGCTGTCCACGATTCGCAGGGCATGCAGATTGTGGTCGAAGCGTTCGCCGAAGCGCTCCATCTGGCGATTCAGCTCCTCTTCGCCGGCGTGGGCAAACGGCGGATGGCCGATGTCGTGCGCCAGCGCCAGGGCTTCGGTAAGGTCCTCGTCTAGCGCGAGCACGTTGGCAGCGGTGCGCGCGATCTGCGCCACTTCGATGGTGTGGGTCAGGCGGTTACGGAAATGGTCGCTAAGGCCGGGGGCAAAGACCTGCGTCTTCGCCTCCAGGCGGCGAAACGCGCGCGAGTGGATGACCCGGTCGCGGTCGCGCTGGAAGGCATTGCGGTAGGGGTGCGCAGGTTCGGGGTAAGCCCGTCCCCGGCTTTGCTCCACCGGAAACCGCAGTCGCGCCAGCATGGCTCCGGCTGCTACTGCGGCGGGAGCTGGGCGGACAGCGTCTGCGCGATGGAGGCGACTGGAGACTTGCTCTCGCGAATGGGGGCGAGCAACTTGCGCGCCTCGGCGTTGTCGCGGCCGATCAGGTGTTTGGCCAGCGCGATGGCCGCCTGGTCCTTGGAAACAAACACCGTGGGATCCGCCATCAGATCATCGAGGATCTTTTTGCCCCGATCGAAGCGCCCGTCGGAAAAATAGATTTCGGCTAACGCGATCTTCCCGAGCGAGCCATAATTCTTATCGCCGTGATTGGCCACATTCAGGAAATTCTTCTCGGCTTCGGACAATTTGCCCTCGTCCGAGTGGATGCACCCCAGATAATACTCGGCGACCTGCGCTTCATCGCTGCCGCCGTATTTGGCCTCGATGTCCGAAAACGCCTTGATGGCCGCCTGGTCCTTCGATTCCTGGGTGGGGAAGGTTGTCTGTCCGCCCACCGCCACATTGGCCACCGGAGTCTCCTGAACGCGGATGGCCATCGCCAAAGCCTGCTCGCGGGCAGCGTGTTCATGGCGCCGGTAGACGAAGAAACCGCCGATCAGCAGGATGACGGCAAGGCCAATGCCGCCATAACGGACGACATCTTTCTGGTGCTCTTCAAAGAATGTAACGGTCAGCCCGACTTCCTGGGCGAACTTGTCGGACTTCAGCTCTTTACGGGTAATTCTAGCCACGGAAACCTCAGATAGGATTGGAATTCTTATCTTATCATGGGCGTGGGCGGAGCGCTCGCCCGCTCTCGCGCGCCGCGGCGAGTTGGTAATTCACCGGCGCGACTGCCCGGTCGAGCATGCCGCTCGCGCCGCGGCCAACTTTTTCCGTCCGTTTCGTGGCAGAATGGTGATTTCCGGACGTAGCGTGCTTTTCGAGGACCCGCAGGCGCCATCGGGGTCCGGTTGTCGGTTTAAGTTGCGAAAACTGAGCGAAGCTAGCTAAAATCAACGCGTCCGTAAAAGATCCCAGGAGGATTCATGGCTGTTGAGCAGAAGGTGAAGCAGATCATTGTCGAGCAACTCGGCGTCGACGAGAGCCAGGTGGACAGCAACGCGTCGTTCGTGGACGATTTGGGCGCCGATTCGTTGGACATCGTCGAACTGGTAATGGCCTTTGAAGAGGCGTTCGAATTGGAGATCCCCGACGAAGACGCCGAAAAGATCACCACCGTCAAGGACGCCGTCGAATACATCGAGAACAAGACCGCCAAGAAATAAGCCGCTTTTCACATCAAGGGGAACATTTTGACGCGAAGAGTGGTAGTTACGGGCGTCGGCCTGGTGACGCCGCTGGGCATTGGAACCGAAGCCACCTGGGAGGCGATCCGCGCGGGTAAATCCGGCATTGGCTCCATCACGCAGTTCGATGCGGCTGCCTTCTCGTGCCGAATTGCCGGCGAAGTCAAAGGCTTCGACCCGTCCAATTACATCGAGAAAAAAGAAATCAAGAAGATGGGGCGGTTTATCCAGTTCGCCATCGCGGCGGCGGATTTCGCGCTGAAAGGTTCGGGCCTGGCGATCACGCCGGCGAACGCCGAGCAGGTAGGCATTTATATCGGCAGCGGCATCGGCGGGTTCGAGGTGATTGAACGCGAGCACCAGACTCTGCTCGAACATGGTCCGCGGCGCATTTCACCATTTTTCATTCCCGCCACCATCATCAACCTGGCATCGGGTTACGTTTCCATCAGAAGCGGCGCCAAGGGTCCGAATTCCGCCACCGCCACCGCGTGCACCACCAGCGCCCACTCCATCGGCGATTCCTACCGTATGATTCAGCGCGGCGATGCCGACGCCATGATTTGCGGCGGCACCGAAGCTGCCGTCACCCCTATGGGCATCGGCGGGTTCGCGGCGATGCGCGCGCTTTCCACGCGCAATGACGAACCGGAGCGGGCGTCGCGGCCGTGGGACAAGGACCGCGACGGTTTCGTGGTAGGCGAGGGCGCCGGCATTCTGGTGATCGAAGAACTGGAGATGGCGCGCGCGCGGGGCGCGAAGATCCTGGCGGAAATGGTGGGCTACGGGATGAGCGCCGACGCGTTCCACGTCACCGCACCGCCGGACGATGGCGACGGCGCCTATCGCGTTATGCGCAACGCCATGCGCGACTCCGGCATCGATCCGCACCAGGTGGATTACATCAACGCCCACGGCACTTCCACGGACGTGGGCGATCGCGCCGAGACCATGGCCATCAAGCGGGCGTTCGGCGATCATGCCTACCGGGTCGCGGTCAGTTCCACCAAATCGATGACCGGGCATCTGCTGGGCGGCGCCGGCGGCCTGGAAGCGGGGATCACGGTGATGGCCATCCAGGATCAGATCGCGCCTCCGACCACCAATCACGAAGCTCCCGGCGAATGCTGCGATCTGGATTACGTCCCGCTCCATGCGCGTCCCATGAAAATCGAATATGCGCTGTCCAACAGCTTCGGCTTCGGAGGCACGAACGGCTGTTTGATTTTCAAGCGATACTCGGAGTAAGAGCCCAAACACGGAATTGGCCGCGGATAAACGCCGATGAACGCAGATGAAAACGGAATTTGGTATCTGCGTTCATCTGTGTTCATCTGCGGCCCATGCTGTTTTTCTTTGAGCGCCCCATGAAGATTATTGTTGCCATCAAGCAGGTACCCGCGCGCGATTCGCAATTGCGTATCGCGTCTTCGGGGAAGTGGATCGAAGAAGCCGATCTCTCCTACGAAATCAACGAGCCCGACGCCTACGCGCTGGAGGCCGGCTTGCAACTGAAGGAAAAACACGGCGGTGAAGTAGTCGCTCTCTGCGCCGGTCCGCCGCGCGCTTCCAGCACCATCCGGGAAGCGCTTGCCAAGGGCGCCGACCGCGCCATCCACATCGAGGAGGAGATGGGCGGGTTCGATCCGCTCTCCACCGCGCAAGTGCTCGCCGCCGCCGTGAAAAGCGAAAACGCCGACCTGATTCTCACCGGTCTGCAATCCGACGATCTGGGGTACGGGCAAACCGGCGTGATCCTGGCGGAGTTGGTCGGCGTGCCGCACGCCACCATCGTCATGCAGGTGGAAAAGACCGACGGCGGAATCCGTGTGAAGCGCGAACTGGAAGACGGCTGGTTCCAGCACGTGGAGATGCCCATGCCGGCGCTGCTCACCATTCAATCCGGCATCAGCAAGCTGCGTTACGCCACCTTAATGGGAATCAAGAAGGCCAAGACCAAGGAGGTGAGGCGTGTCACCGCGGAGAGTCTCGGCGTGGCCGCGGGGGCGCCCGGCCTGACGTTGGAGCGCATCTATTTGCCGGAGCGCAGCAAGCACGCCCAGCTTTTTGAGGGCAGCCCCCAGGAAGCGGCCGCCAAGCTGGTGGAGAAACTGAAATTCGAGGCGCGCGTCATATGAGCATTCTGGCAGTTTTGGAACAGCGGGCCGGCCAGTGGAACCGCATGTCGTTCGAGACCCTGACGGCGGCGCAGCAACTGGCGAAAGAACTCGGCACGCGGGCGAGCGCAGCCGTCCTTGGCTTGGGCGTCGAGGCACTGGCGAAGGAATTGGCGTCGAAGCAACTCGATAAGGTTTACGCCATCGAGCACGCGCTGCTGAAAGATTACACACCCGACGCTTACTGCGCGGCGCTCAGCCAGTTGATCGGCCAGGTTCATCCGGAGATTCTGCTTTTCCCCCACACCTACCAGGTCCGCGATTTCCTGCCCAAACTGGCGACGGCCCACCGCCGCGTGGCGGTGAGCGACGTGGTGGCGCATCGCGTGGCGAACGGCGGCGTGATCCTGGTGCGGCAGCTTTTCCAGGGTAAGGTGAATGCCGACATTCGCCTGGCGGGCGACGCTCCGCAATTCGCTTCGCTGCAGGCGGGGGCGTACCGCGCGGATCAGGTAGCGGAAGGCGCCGCGGCGGTCGAAATCTTTCAACCCGCCCTCGAAGCCGCGCAGATTCGCACCACGCCGCGAGAGTTGTTCCGCGAATCGCAGCGCGCGGTGGATCTCGGCTCGGCGGAAATCATCGTCTCCGTCGGGCGGGGCATCAAAGAGGCCGACAATATCGCGCTCGTGCAACAACTGGCCGACGCGTTGGGGGGCGAACTCGCCGCCTCGCGCCCGATTTGCGACGCCGGATGGCTTCCCATGGAGCGCCAGGTCGGAAGTTCCGGGCAGACGGTCGCGCCGAAACTCTACCTCGCGGTCGGGATTTCGGGCGCCATCCAGCACCTGGTGGGCATGAAGGGCTCGCGCACGGTCGTCGCCATTAATAAGGACCCGGAAGCGCCCATCTTCGAGGTTGCCGACTACGGGATCGTGGGCGATCTCTTTCAGGTGGTGCCGGAACTGATCGCGGCGGTGAAAAAGGCGAAGTGATTTCACGCAGAGCCGCAGAGTACGCAGAGAGAAACACCTTAAACCCTTTGCGGCTTCGCAAGCTTCGCGGAAGATCCGGGCGCCAGCCTGAAGCCATCCCGATGTTTCCCGCAAAGACGCCAAAGCGTTAAGACATCTACTATGCATTTCTCTCTGCGTACTCTGCGCCTCTGCGTGAAATCCGCATTCCGTAAACTTCTGTAAATCTCTGTCACGATTTGACTTTCCAACCGTCATACGGCTATACTGCCATGGCTGCAAACGAGCGGATCCTGCAACTTTTCCGGCGGTATCCGCGTCCTATACTTCTGACAAAGATATTGATACGGCATTCATAAAAAGAGAAATGAGTACGATTATGAAAAACGGACAGAAACCAAAACCCGCGCACTATCGCAAGCTCCTGGAGAGCAAGGCGGAAGAGGTCCGTCAAAGCATGTCCGCGCAAAAAGCGGCGCAAGTGGTGTCGCGGCTCGACGTGCCTTCCGACGAAGGCGATCTCAGCCAGCAGCACCACGAAGAATGGATTTTCCTGAACCGCAACACCATCGACATGAAGCTCCTGCGCGAGATCTCCGACGCGCTCGTTCGCATCGACCACGACACGTACGGCGTGTGCATGGAGTGCGATGAGCCTATCTCCACCAAGCGGCTGGACGCCGTGCCGTGGGCGCGCTATTGCGTGACCTGCCAGGAGATGATCGCCAATCGCATTGCCGACGGCGAAATCATGGAGTACGAGGAAGCCGAGCGATGAAGCTCGGCGACCTGCGCAAGTTCGCCATCCGCCAGCAAACCCGAATTCGTTTTTCGCTGACCAACGGGTTGGAGTGCGTGGTGACGGAGCAGGGCGTCGCGCAGGTGCCGGAACTCAATCGCGTTCCGGATTTCAACCTCGAACAGGAACTGGCCGCCGCGCAGAATTTCCAGCTGGATGCGCTGGCGGCCGACCCCAAAACTCCCATCCGAACCCGCATGGTGGGTCGCGAAGAGTTGTCGGCGCTCACCGATGGCGGACACGCCGCGGAAGTCCACGATCACGACGACGAGTGAGGCTGTCCACATTCGGGCTGGCGAATCGGGTACAATACTAAGGCCGTTCTTTACAACTGTTTTACTTTCCCGAAAGGGTTGGGGCAACGACCATGGATAAGCCAGCGCAGAATATCCAAGACAGCTTTTTAAACAACGCCCGCAAGGACAAAGTGGTTCTCACGATTTACCTGATGAGCGGTGTAAAGCTATCCGGCCGCATCAAGAGTTTCGACAAGTATTCCCTGGTGCTCGAGACCAACAATCAGGAGCAGCTCATTTTCAAGCACGCTGTATCTACGGTGGTCACGCAAAAGACGCATGCTTTCAGCGCATCCGCGCAACCAACCTCGGCCAACGCAACCGGTGGGGCGACACCGGGAGCGCCGGTGCACGCGGATACCTCGGAGATCTAGGCCACGCACCCGCAAGTTCCCGCCCGCGAACGGGCGATCCTGGTCGGTGTCGAGTGGAAGTCGCGCAATGCCGCGCAACGCGCCAACTCCATCAGCATGGAGGACTCGCTCGAGGAACTCGCGGAGCTAGCCGCCAGCGCCGGCGCGGAAATCGTCGGCCGCGCCATGCAAACGCGCGCGGCGCCGGAGGCCGCCACTCTTGTCGGCCACGGCAAAGTGGAGGAACTGCGCGCGCAGGTGATGTCGGACGCCGCCGACGTCCTGATCTTCGACCACGATCTCACTCCCACCCAGCAGCGCAATCTGGAGAAAGCCGCGGACTGCAAAGTCATCGACCGCACGCAGCTCATTCTCGATATTTTCGCCTCGCGGGCGCGAACCCGCGAAGGCCGTCTGCAGGTGGAACTGGCGCAACTGAATTATCTTTTGCCGCGGCTCACCGGCCATGGTGCGCAGATGTCGCGACTGGGCGGCGGAATCGGCACCCGCGGGCCGGGCGAAACCAAACTGGAGACGGATCGCCGCCGCATTGCGCAACGCATCAAGAAAATCAAGGACGATCTGGAAGGCGTGCGCGCTGGCAGGGCCTTGCATCGCCAGAGGCGAAGTGCCGTCCCGCTGGCCACGCTGGCGCTCGCGGGATACACCAACGCCGGCAAGTCGACGCTGTTCAATCGGCTCACGCACGCCGGCGTGCTCGCCGATCGGCGCATGTTCGCCACCCTCGACCCCACGGTCCGGCCGCTCGCGCTGCCCTCGCGGCGGAGAGTTCTCGTGAGCGATACCGTCGGCTTCATCCGCAGCCTGCCCACCACCCTGGTCCAGGCGTTTCGCGCGACTCTCGAGGAAGTGAAGGAAGCCGCGCTGGTGCTGCACGTGGTGGATGTCTCCGCGCCAGCCGCCGCCGAAAACACCGCGCACGTACTGGCGGTGCTGGCGGAAATCGGCGCCGCGGAGATTCCGCAGATTCTCGTGATGAATAAAGTGGATCGCGTGGAAGGCGCGGCGGCCGATACGGAGAACATCGCCCGCCGCCTGCTGAGCGGAGCGCCGGGACACGCCAGTGCACGCTCAGTGGCCATCTCCGCCCTCACGGGGGAAGGCATCGACCGGTTGTTTCGGACGATCGACGAAATATTACCTCTCGATCCCATCGTCCGAACTTCCCTGCGCCTCGCGCCCGGAGACGGAGCGACTCTGGCGCTGCTGCACGAGTTCGGCCGCGTGTTGTCCACGCGCTACAGCGAGGAAGGGTGCGAAGTCGAGGCGGAAATTCCGCGATCGCTGGAGCGCCGCCTCGCTACGAAAGATTGAATTCCGCAATCCACAAACCTGTGGAAAACCCTGTTGGAAAACCCTGGCTTGATGGCATTAAACCACGGCAAAAATGGCACTTAGTTTGAATTGAACCAGGCAGCAGCATTCCGGCCTATTTTTCTGTAAATAAAGGAATTGACCGTGAATTCGGAGGGCGGGCGAATGCTACGGAGCCAAGGGTCGGGGAATCTCTCGCCGCGCGCTGCGTTTTCCACAAATTCAATCGGGTGAATCCTGTGGTTTTTGGGCCTCGGATTTGTCTGCTACACTGATTTTCAAACGGCGGTGTAGCTCAGATGGTTAGAGCGACGGTCTCATAATCCGTAGGTCGGGAGTTCGAGTCTCCCCGCCGCCACCAATCTAGGAACGTCGGTTCCTCCGTCGTTGTAAAATAATCAAACGAAATGTTTCGCTTAGGAGGATTGCTGGTCTGTTTGTGGGGCGCGGCGTGCGCGAGCGCGGCCGGAGTGTCATCATTCGTGGGCGCGGCGGCCTGCGGGAAATGCCACGCCAACGTCAGCCATACCTGGGCGCAATCGCACCACAGTAAGATGGTGCAGCCCGCCACTGCCAGCGCAGTCGTGGGCGATTTTGCCCGCGGCGCAGTCACTCTGCGAGGCAGCGTCTATCGTTTCCGCAAGCAGAACGGCGCCTTTTACATCACCGAGAGCTATCTCACCGGCAAACCGCAGGAGCATCGCATCCAATACACGCTCGGCAACCGCCGCATTCAGCACTACCTCACCACGCTTGCCGACGGCCGCATCGTCGTGCTCCCGCCGACGTGGGATATCGGGCGCGAGAACTGGTTCCACAACCTGGATATCGACGATCCCGAAGAAGCTCCCGGAACGCAGGTGCAGATCTGGAACAAGAGCTGCTACTCCTGCCATGTCAGCCAGGAGCAGAAGAATTTCGACTCGCAAAAAAACGCCTACCAGACCGCATGGCTCGACTTCGGCATCAATTGCGAGCGCTGCCACGGGCCAGGCGCGGAGCACGCGGCCTTTTACGCCAAACCCGACCATCAGGGTAAGCCGGCCCACAACGTCGTGGTGCAGACGCGCCTGAGCGCCGCCCGCAACACTGCGGTGTGCGCGCAGTGCCATTCGTTCCGCGACATCCTGGTGGACGGATTCACCGCGGGCGACGACTATTACGATCACTTCCTGCCCATCCTCGAATTCTCGCAAGCGCCCGGCGAAGATCCCGCATACTGGCCGGATGGCCGCCCGCGCCGCTTCTCCACCGACGCCTTCGGCTTCTGGCAGAGCGAATGTTATCTGAAGGGCAACGCCACCTGCCTGGATTGCCACGTGGTCGCGCACAACACCGATATCGACCGGAATCCGCAATTGAAGCCCGATGTGAATACGCTGTGCACGCGCTGCCATCAGGCCGAAGGCGCTTCGCTTGCGAGCCACACCCATCACGCCGAAAAGAGCACCGGCAGTTCCTGTGCGGAGTGCCACATGCCGCGCACGGTGTTCAGCATCAAGGCCCAGATTCGCGATCACGCCATCACCATTCCCGCGCCGGAGAACACGCTCCATCACGGCATACCGAACGCCTGCAACGTGTGCCACAAGGATCGCGACGCCAACTGGGCTCTGGCGCGCATGAATGCCTGGTACAATCCGGCATCGCGCCAGAAAATCATTCGCCGCGCCGATGCGTTCGCGGGTGCGCGCAGGGGCGATGCGGACGCCGTGCCGAAGTTGCTGGCCATCCTCGCCGAGCCGAAAGAAGGCGCGCTGGTGCGCGCCAACGCCGCCGGATACCTGGAGAACTTCCAGTCCGACCCCGCGGTGGTGCGCGCCCTTGTCGGGGCGCTTGCCGACCCAGAGGCGCTGGTGCGTGCGATTGCGGCGCGCGTCTTGCATCCGGAACCGGCATATCGTTCGGAAGTCGGGCCGGCGCTGGGCGCCTTGTTGAGCGACCCGGCCGCGACGGTCCGTGTCACTGCCGCGGTCGGACTGATCAGCATGGGATTGCGGGAGCCGCCAAGCGAGTATGTCGAGCCGCTGGAGCGCGCCAAGCAACTCTTCCGCGCGCGGGCGGCGCTCAACTCCGACGATGCCGAGCAGGATCTCGCCGCCGGGCGCTTCTACCTGCTGCTCGCCGACCCGGCCAGCGCCGTGGCGGCGTTTCAGACGAGTCTCAAGCTCGATCCGGTCATTCCGGCGCAATACTTATTGGGCGGCGCTTACGCCGAAGAAGGCGACTTTGCCGCCGCGAAACGGATCCTGGAATCGATCCCCGCCAGCGACGGGCAGTACGAAAAAGCGCGGCGGCTGCTCAAGGCGATTGCCGAGCGTGAGGGCGGACGGCATTGAAGGCTCTCAGCGATCAGCAGTCAGCCAAAACCCCGCTCCCCCGAGAGCTGTGAAGAATTGATGAGCCACGACCGCGAGGAAGTGGTGCCTTTTTCATCGAGCAGACACCAAAAGGCACCACTCCCTCGCGGTCGTGGCTCAGTAGGAGAGCGTCGTTTCTGAAGAACGTGTGATTACGCCGCCAGCTTAGCCGCCTGCGATTCCTGCCGCGCCTGATAGACCCGCAGGTATAAGACGCGCGCCAACGCCAGCGCCGGGACCGAGAGAAACGTGCCCGCGACTCCGGCCAGTTCCGCCCCGGCGAAGACGCCAAACAGCACCAGCAAGGGATGCAGTTGCACGCCCTGTCCCATCAGGTGCGGAGAGATCACGTAATCCTGGAACATCCGGAAGATCACCTGGAAGATCAAAAGCGCGATCCAGTGCCCGCTGGCCGCGCCCCCCACGATGAACACCGCGATTCCCGCGGCCAGCGGCCCCACCACGGGTATGAACTCCAGCATCCCCGCCAGCACGCCCAGCAGAATGCCATACGGCACGCCGATGATCGTGAGGAAGATGCTAAAGCAGGTGAACGCGGTAATCGACAGCATCACCAGCGCCCGCATATAGTGCGCCAGCACCAGGTGCATGTCCGCCAGGATGCGATCCAGCAGTTGCCGCTGCGGTCCCGGCTCCATCAGGCCCAAGATGTGCTGTTTTACCAACGGCCCGTCCTTCAGGCAGAGAAACGCCAGAACCGGAATAATCACGACATAGATGAGATTACCCAAAAGGGCGAGAAATCTCAGACTGTAGCTGGGAAGCGAGCCGATCAGGCTGTCCACCCGTTCGTTGAGGCCGGTCTTCAAGGAATCCGGCACTTTGTCCTGGAACGCGGACTCCCATCCTTGCAACGTATGCGGAAACGTTTTGGCTAGTAAGTTGGCTTGCTGAACCACGCGCGAGCCGATCAAGGTAGCTCCCAATACCACCAGGCCAACCACCAGCAGGTACGCCAGCGCCAGCGCCGGCGTGCGCGTCCGCTTTCCTGGCAGGATGCGATCGATCAGGTTCACCAGCGGCGCCAGCAGGTACGCGAACAGGACGGCCAGAATGAACAGGAACAGCGTGGCACGGAGCAGATAAACCAGCCAGATTCCTACCAATACCAGCACCGCCGTCCAAGTCCAACGCGCCGCTCGTAAATCGAACCCTAACATGTTATCCGGCCGAGTCCATTCTAACCCGCTGCTTTTCCGGCGGCGGGGATTTTTTGCACGCGCACGCGTGCAACGCGGTTGCGGTCCATTTCGAGCACGGTGTACCGGCGGCCCTGATATTCGACCCATTCGCCAACCTTGGGAATTTCGCCGCGGCGGAACAGCAGGAAGCCGGCCAACGTTTCGAACTCGCCCTCGTTCGCGATCTCGATGCCGTATTCGCTTTCCAGGTCGCGAATCCGCGTCGCGCCAGCCAATTCCAGGGTTCCGGGATCCGCTTTCCGGGCCACGATCTTTTCGTCGTGCTCGTCTTCGATGCGCCCCACAATCTGCTCGAGCACATCTTCGACGGTCAGCATTCCGACGATGGTTCCGAATTCATCCACCACCATCGCCATGTGCGAATTGCCTTTGCGGAACTCCTCCAGCATCTGCGATAAAGGCTTGGTCTCCGGCACCACCAGGTGTCGCCGCAACAGCCGGCTCACACGAAACGCGCGGTTCGGGCGGCCCGTGCGGATCGACAGGCGGCGCTCCTGCCATATCGGCAGCAGATCTTTGTAGTGCAGAATCCCGATGATTTTTTCGGGCGCGCCCTCGTAGACCGGCAAGCGCGAATGTTGTTCGCGGATCATGGTCTCGAGAACTTCATCCAGCGTGGATTCCGACGAAACCGAGACGATGGCGTTGCGCGGCACCATGATCTCGCGCACCGCTACTTCACCCAGATCGAGCACGCGGTGGATCATGTCCTCCTGCGCTTCCGGCAGGTAACCCAGGCCGCGGCTCGAACTTACAATCAGCTTTAATTCTTCCGCCGAGTGGCCGCCGGCGTGGCCCGCCGAGCGGATCCGCAGAGCCCGTGTAATGGCCGCGGCGGAGCGCTCGATAATCACCACGAACGGGACCGCGATCCGGAGAAACAAAACCAGCGGCGGCGCAACCAATGCCGCCAGGCGGTCAGCCTTGGAAATCGCCAGGTTTTTCGGCACCACCTCGCCCAGCACCACGTGGAAATAGCTGATCGCCAGGAAAGAGACGGCGAGGCACGCGGCATGCAGGAATTTGGCGGTGAGCGGGGTAGTTACCGGATGCAGAGCCGTGACCAGAATGCGATACAGTGTGTCTTCACCCGCCCAACCCAACCCGAGGCTGGCCAGGGTTACTCCCACTTGTGTCAAAGACAACAGGCGCCCGGGATGCGCCAGCAAACTCATCGCCGCCTGCGCCCCGGCCTGTCCATCTTCGGCCATCTGGCGCAGCCGCGACGGGCGTACCGACAGCAGCGAAACTTCCGCTCCCGCGAAGAAGCCATTTACCGCGATTAAGAAAACTACCAGTAATAGTTGAAACGGTGAATAGCTCACGGCCGATAAATATTTTCGGTTACACCATAACCTGCGCCGAAATCCGGCGTCTTATATAGTAACCAACTAACTCCGTTACCTGGACGGGCGCTTCTCCCCAACAGTTTTCGGAAGGCGCCCCTTCCAGCCGTTTGCCCTGATTGTAATCCAAACCACCGCCCGCCGTACCGCCTACCGCTACCCGCTATGATGGATGAGCAACCCTCGATGACCCATACAGTTGTAGCGCGAATCATGCGGGCGATTAACGTCCTGCTCGCCCTCGCCGTGGCCGCCGTGCTCGCGGGACTCTATTGGTACGCCTGGCGTCCGCTGGCGCAGCATTCGGGCACTGTCGCGGCGCCCGTTTCCGCCCCGACCACCGTAAGCTTCGATACACTCGGCGTCCCGCACATTCGCGCCGTCAGCCAGGAAGATGCCTTCATCGCGCAAGGGTATGTCACCGCGCAGGATCGCCTTTGGCAGATGGACAGCCTGCGCCGCCTCGCCGGCGGGAACCTGGCGGAAATCGTCGGGCCAGCCGCTCTCGAACTCGATCGTGAATCGCGCCAGTTGCGGCTTCGCCGCATTGCTGAAGAAGGCTATCTGCAGATGGCGCCGGACGATCGGGCGGCCTTCGCCGCCTACACCCTGGGCGTCAATCAATTCATCGCCACCCACATCCACAACCTTCCGGTGGAGTTCACCCTCCTCGGCTATCAGCCCAAACCGTGGAGCGCGGTGGATTGCCTACTGGTGTGCCTCAATATGTACCGCACGCTCACTACCACGTGGCGCACCGACGTCATCAAGCACAACATGCTGGCCGATGGCGACGCCGCCAAGGTGAATTACCTTTTTGCCGTTCGCTCCGGCGACGAGCCTCAGCCCGGATCGAACGGCTGGGCCATTGCCGGCAGCCGCACCGCATCCGGCAAGCCGCTCCTGTCGAACGATATGCACCTGGAGTACTCCATGCCCGGCATTTGGTACATGACCCATCTCGAGGCGCCGGGCCTCGACGTCTCGGGTGTCTGTCTTCCCGGCGTGCCGGGCGTGGTGGTGGGCCATAACCAACGCATCGCCTGGGGCATAACCAATCTCGAATTCGACGTTCAGGATCTCTACGCGGAGAAGATGGACCAGGCTGGAAGATATGTCTTCCAGGGCCACGTGGAGCAGGCGCGCGAGGAGCACGAAATCATTCCGGTAAAGGGCCATCGCCCCGTCGAGATGAATATTCTCGCGACGCGCCACGGGCCGGTAATGATTTCCGACAGCGGGGAACGTCTCGCCCTGCGGTGGACCGCCGCCGAGCCCGGCTTTCTCCAGTACCCGCTGCTCGAAGTGGACCGCGCGCAGAATTGGCAGCAATTCACCGCCGCGCTCACGCGTTGGAGCGGCCCAGGATCGAACTTCATCTATGCCGACGTCGACGGCAACATCGGCTACCATGCCGCCGGAAAGCTGCCCAAGCGCCACGGCTTCACGGGCGACGTGCCGCTCGATGGCACCTCCGGGAACTTCGAATGGGACGGCTATATCCCGTTCGACGAATTACCCTCCGTCTACAACCCTCCCGGCGGCATCGTCGCCAGCGCCAATCAGAATCCGTTTCCGCCGGACTTTCCGTATCCGGTGAACGGGAATTTCGCCCCACCCGACCGCGTGCGCCGCATCCGCGATCTGCTTTCCGCGCGCACCGGCTGGCGCACGCCCGACATGCTGGGCGTGCAAACCGACATTTTCTCCGCGTTCCACAAATTCCTGGCCGGGCAGGTAGTGGCGGCCTACGACAAACACGGCGCAAAGGATTCCGCCATCGATCCAGCCGTCGCCCTGTTGCGTTCCTGGGACGGCCGGATGGACAAGGACGAAGGCGCGCCGTTTCTGATTTCGCTGGTGTACCTGCACGTGCGCAATTCGGTTGCGGAAAACGCCTCCCCCGGCAAAGGGCAACTCTATGAGTACGCCATGGGGCCGGCGGTCATCGGAAAACTGTTGCGCGACCGTCCCGAAGGCTGGTTCCGCGACTACGACGCCATGCTGCTTCGCTCGCTGGTGGATGCGGTGGAAGAGGCCAAACGCATTCAGGGCGCAAGCGCCGCGCGATGGAAATACGGCGCGTATCTTCGCATCGAAATCGATCAGCCGGTACTGCACGCCGCGATGGAGCGCATTCCCGCCCTCGGTTCGTTCCTCGATATCTTCGAGATCGGTCCCGTGCCCATGAGTGGAGGGTCCACTACCGTAAAGCAAACCACGCGCAAGCTCGCGCCCTCCATGCGCATGAATGCCGATCTCGCCAATTGGGACGGTTCGCTGCTCAATGTACAGATCGGACAATCCGGCCAGCCGTTCTCCAGTCATTACAAAGACGAGTGGAACGACTATTACAACGGCCGAAGCCATCCCATGCAGTTCGGGCATGTCGAGGCTAAAAGTACGCTCGAACTGCGTCCTCTGGGCGCACACGCTCCGTTTTAGAGAATAAATTCATGTGTCGAACAATATGCGCCGCTTGTCCCCGCCTGACGGCCGAGTGTATACTGCGATCATCGACTCTTCGCTTCTGGGTGACTTTCGATGGACTCGACCACGGAGTTCGAGCAGGAAAAACGCGAGTTCCAGACGCTTCTCGCGTCCGGAATTTTCGATCGCGCGCCGAATCTCGCACACGTGCTCACCTATGTTTGCGGCAAATATTTTGAAGGCGCGGCGGAGCAAATCAAGGAATACAATATTGCGGTGGAAGCGCTCGGACGGCCCGCGGGATTCGATCAGAAACGCGATTCCATCGTCCGCGTGGAAGCGCACCGCCTGCGCAAACGCCTGCGCGAATACTACGAGTCGGAGGGCGCCGGACACAGCCTTCGCATCGATATTCCGCCGGGCCAGTACGCACCGACGTTTGTTCATCAACTTGCAGTTCAAGCTCCCAGCGTAATCGACCAGATTCCGATTATGGCGGAGGAGGCGGTCGAGGGCGAATCTCCTACCCCCCATTGGTCCGGGGCTCAAACTATTGCGCCAATCCACGACCCGATCCCGTTTGGCGCGACCCCTCCCCAGCGGCTGCTCCCTCCGCCGCCGGCGAACGACCGCGCGGGCGTATGGATCGCGGTTACGCTGGCCGTATTGGCCATTTCCGGCATATTCCTGTGGAAGGCTTCGGCGGCCAAACCCACGCGCGCGGCTTCGGTGCTGCCTCCCGCCGTCGCGACCGCGCAGTCGCCGGCGGTTCGCATACTCGTGGGATGGAAAGCCGGCACGTACACCGACCATTTCGGCCGTGTGTGGCAGGCCGACCGCCATTGTCAGGACGGCACGATATTCGAATCCCCCGGGCACACTGTGGCGGGCACGCGCGATCAACGCTTGTTCACCAGCCGTCGCGAAGGTTTATTTACATACGACATTCCGCTTCCCCCGGGAACCTACGAACTCCGCCTGTATTTCGCCGAGAATGTATATGGCGAAAACAACGTCGCGGGAGGCGGAGAGACCAGCCGGATCTTTCACGTTTCCGCGAATTCCGCGCCCATTTTACAGGATTTTGACGTGATCCGGGAGGTGGGTCCCAGCACCGCCGATGTTCGCGCGTTCAAAGGCCTTTCACCGGCCGCCGACGGCAAATTGCACCTCAAGTTCGAACCGGGCACGAATCCCGCCATGGTTAGCGCCATCGAAATTACGCCGGGAATCGCGGGAAGAATGGCGCCGATCCGGATGGTATCGCGCGACCATCCGTACACCGACAAAGAGGGGCGCGTCTGGGCGGCCGATACCTATTCCCGCGGCGGACAACTGGTAATGCGCACGGAGCCGATTCGCAATTTCGACGATCCCGACCTGCTTCGCGGCGAACGGTACGGCAACCTCACCTACGCCATCCCGGTGCCTCCCGGGCGTTACGGCGTGACGCTGTATTTTTCCGAGATGTGGTTCGGGCCGGGACAGGCCGCCGGCGGCGGAGTTGGAAGCCGCCTGTTCGATATTCTGTGCAACGGCGTGGCGCTGCGGCGCGGGTTCGATATTTTCAAAGAGGCTCACGGCAGCGAAAAAGCGTTATTGCTGCCGATTCACGGGCTCGAGCCCGATCCCGAGGGCAAACTCGTGATCAACCTCATGCCCGTGCGAAATTACGCCGAACTCAACGCACTCGAAGTGGTGGATGAATCGAAGTAACAGAAACCGCCATTGACCAATATCGGAGCTCATGCTACTGTGAGAACTTCCTGAGGTGCTCGTCATGGGGACGAGTGAAAAGGGAAGCGGGTGAGAATCCCGCACGGTCCCGCCACTGTAAGCAGCGAGCGGCCGGCGTTGGAGCCACTGTTCTTCGGAATGGGAAGGCGAGCCGGTTCGCGGCGACCTGCGAGTCAGGAGACCTGCCTCGGGTGTTTGCGCCATGCTTCGAACGAGGGCAGGTCGTGCAGAATTCGAGACCGTCCCAATCGCCGGATCGAGGTGTGCGCAGCTTTGTGAAATGAGGCTCGGACTCCTCGATGGTTTCGCTCATACTCGGCGGCGCTAGAAGCGGAAAGTCGCGTTTCGCGCAGCGGCTCGCGGCATCCGCGGAACGCGTCTCGTTCGTCGCCACCCTGGCCGCCGGCGCCGATGCGGAAATGAGCGAGCGCGTGGCACGCCATCGGGCCGATCGTCCGAGCTCCTGGCGCACCATCGAGGAGCCGCTGGAATTGGCCGATGCCATCGAACACGCGGCACGCGACGCCGATGCCGTGCTGGTCGATTGCCTCACGCTCTGGCTAAGCAATCTCTCGTGGGAATTTCGGGAAAGTGCGGCGGGGCGGCTGGAGCAGGCAGTCGAAGCCGAGATCCGGCGCATCGCCGAAAGCGCGCGCAATTGCCATCTTATCCTGGTGTCCAATGAAGTCGGTTCCGGAACCGTGCCGGAATCTCCTGTGGCGCGGGCTTTCCGCGATCTTCAGGGCTTCGCCAACCAATGGGTCGCGGAGGCGGCCGACCAGGTGATCCTGGTTGTCGCCGGTCTGCCACTGTATCTGAAAGGTGGTCCGGGGCGATGACTCTTCCGTGCATGGTAATTGCGGGGACGCATAGCGGCGTGGGCAAGACCACCATCGCCACGGGCATCATGGCGGCGCTCGCGCGGCGCGGTATGCGCGTGCAAGCTTTCAAAATCGGCCCCGACTTCATCGATCCCACATTTCATCGTGCAGCCACCGGACGCCCGAGCCACAATCTGGATGGCTGGATGCTGTCGCGCGAGACGAACCTCGAGATCTTCGCGCGCTCGACGGCGGATGCGGATGTCGCGATGATCGAAGGCGTCATGGGAATGTTCGACGGCAAGGATGGCATTTCGCTCGCCGGCACCTCCGCCGAGATGGCGATGTGGCTCGATGCCGCGGTGGTGTTGGTGCTCGACGCATCGGCGCTCGCCGCGAGCGCGGCGGCGCTAGTCCACGGATTCGATACGCTCGTGCCCGAGGTGCGGGTCTCGGCGGCAATCGCAAACTCCGTCGCCGGTCCCGGACACTACGATTTTCTGCGCCAGGCGATCGGCGCCCGCTGCCGGGCGAAGGCGGTGGGTTGGCTGCCGCGCGACTCGTCGCTGGCGTTCCCGGAGCGGCATTTGGGACTGCATCTGGCGGAGGAAACGCTCACGCCCGATCGCCTGCGGGCGCTCGCGGAGTGCGTCGAAGCGCACGTGGATCTCGACCGGCTGTTGAGTCTCGCCTCACGCGCCAGAATCGCGAATGGGCGCGTTTACGCTCCAACCGTCGTGCGAACGCGCATCGGCATCGCCCGCGATTCCGCCTTCTGCTTCTACTACCAGGCTAATCTCGACTTATTGCGCGCGTGTGGCGCCGAGCTGGTGGAATTCAGCCCGATTGCCGGCCGCGGACTGCCGGACTCGCTCGGCGGCATCTATTTCGGCGGTGGATATCCGGAGTTGCACGCGGAAGAGCTCGCGGCAAACAGCGGTATGCGGGAGTCGATTGCCGATTTTGTGGCGCGCGGCGCTCCGGTCTATGCGGAATGCGGCGGATTCATGTATCTGACAGAGGCCATCGTCGACCTCGATGGCCGCTCCTGGCCGATGGTGGGTGTCTTTCCGACGCGGGCGCGAATGCAATCGCATCTCGCGAAGCTCGCATACGTCGAAGTACAAACCAGTTTGGGTGCCGCGCGCGGGCACGAATACCGGTACTCGGCGATCAACCCCATGCCGGAGACCGTGGAGTGCGCGTATGCGGACGCGTATCGGTTTCGCGACGCTGTTGGCAGCTATGTGCATTTGCATTTCCTGTCATGCCCGCGGCTGGCGGAAGATTTTGTGAATCGCTGCGAGCGATGGCGGGCAATATGACAATCAGACTCGGGCTGCTGGTTTTGTTTCTTGCGGCCGCTCATGCGGAATCGGGCGCGTCGCTGACGGGGACGGTGAAAGATCCGCAGGGGCGCGCCGTTCCGGGCGCCGCTCTGACGCTCGTGTCGCGAACGGGCAGCGCCGGCGGCGCCACTACCAGCGATGCTTCAGGCGCGTACCACTTTCGCGAATTGCCCGCCGGCGATTATCTGATCCGAGTGGAAGCTTCCGGATTCGCGCCGTCTGTAGTCGAGAACGTCCACCTCGCCGAGGGCGCCACCGCAACCCGCGACTTCGCTTTGCAGGTGGCCGGGGTGCGCGAAGAAGTGGTGGTCACCGCCTCCAGCACTCCGCAAGCGCCGGAGGAAGTATCGAAAGCGGTAACCGTGATCGCGCAGAGTGACGCGGAAGCGCGCGACAGCGCGGCACTCTCCGATGTGTTGGACCTGGCGCCCGCCGTGCGTGTGCAACAACTCGGCGGACCCGGGGCATTCACCACCATTCAGATTCGCGGCATGCGCGACGAAGACACCGCGGTACTGGTGGACGGCCTGCGCCTGCGCGACGCGTCGGCCACGCAGGCGGACGCTTCCGGACTTCTTGAGGATCTCTTGTTCACCGACGCCTCGCGCGTGGAGGTGATGCGCGGGTCCGGTTCCTCGCTGTATGGCACCAACGCCATCGGCGGGGTGGTCAACGTGATTACCGACGAAGGCGGCGGGCGCAAGCGTGGGAGCGTTCTGCTGGAGGGTGGATCGCTGGACGCGTTTCGCGGGCGCGCAAAAGTCGCGGGCCAATGGGCCGGCGGCCGGATCGAGTACAGCTTCGGCGTGGCGCAGACCGAAGTGACTTCGGGGCTCGGCGGCGATCAGCCGTTTCGCGACACCAACGCCCAGGGCCGCATCACGTTTCACCTCTCGCCAACCGTGCAGTTGGTGGCACGGCTCTACGCCGGCAATTCTCTCGGTAAGATTTTCGGAAACCCCGACGTCGTCGGCAGCGCGACGGGGGCCGGAATCGTGAACGCGATCGCCGCCGGACCGAACGCCACGTTCCTGGTGGCGCCGGACGATCCGGATTCCACGCGCGCGGCGCGCTTTCTCACGGGAGCGCTCATTCTCACCGGACAGCCGGCGGCGAATCTGGATTATTCTGTGAGTTACCAGATTGTGGACAATAGCCGCCGTTACGGAAACGGTCCCGCGGGCACAGGATACCAGCCCAGCAGCAGCACGCGCTCGCTTTACGACGGCCGCATACAGACCGTGAACGCGCATCTCAATTACCACCCGCGGCGGTGGAACCTGTTCACCGCGGGATATGAGTTCGAAAGCGAAAATTACGCCAACGACAACAGCCAGCAGTTCGAGCCGGACGCAGCATCCGCTGTCAACGTCACGCAGTTGAGCCACACGGTCTTCGCCCAGGACCAGGCGCGGTTCTTCAACGATCAGTTGCAGATTTCAGGCGCGGTTCGCGCGCAGTTCTTTTCGCTGGACACCCCCATTTTCACGCCTCTCGCATCGGCGCCTTATCAGGGGACTTCGTTTCCTGCGCCCCCGGCGGCCTACACCGGGGATGGCTCGGTGGCCTACTTTTTCCGCAAGAGCGCCACCAAAGTGCGTGCGCACGTGGGCCGGGGATACCGCGCACCGTCGCTGTTCGAGCGATTTGGCGCCGGATTCGATCCGATCTACGGATACTCCGCTTATGGCGATCCGCTTCTGACGCCAGAACACTCCATCGGGTTCGATACCGGCGTCGACCGGATGTTTCTGGGAGGCCGTCTGAAGGCCTCGGCGACTTATTTTTACACTTCGCTCCAGAATGTGATCAATTTCGACACATCAGGGTTGATCAATCCGGCCACCGATCCCTGGGGCCGCTCCATAGGCTATCTGAATACGCGCGGCGGGATTTCACGAGGCGTCGAGACCAGCGAAGCCCTCGCGCCCACGCGGTCGCTAAACATCACGGCGGCGTACTCGTATATCAACGCCATTGAGCGCACGCCGATCGTCAGCAATGTCCTCGAGACGTTTGTGGTGCCGAAGAATCAATTCTCGCTTGTGGCTACAGACCGGGTGACATCGCGGCTGCTCCTGATTCTCGACACCCGCCAGTCGAGCAATTACCTGGCGCCGATCTACGGCTCGCTTATCACGCAGGTCTATCAGTTTAGCGGTCTTCATAAGGTTAATTTAGGGGCAAGTTATCGGATACCGATAAGTGAGTTCAAGGCAATCCGATTTTTCGCGCGGACGGAAAACATTTTCAATCAGACTTACTATGAAAGCGGCTTCCCGACCCCCGGCCGCACCGCAATGGGAGGCATGCAATTCGAGTTCTAGAAATCGTTGGGCAGCCAATCCTGGCTGCAGCCGGCTTTCAGCCGGCCACACTCGCCTCAATCCGAAGAATCTGGCTAAAGGCCGGATGCAGGCAGGATTGCCTGCCCCACAAATCTCAGTGCTCCGTAAGCAAGTGGTTTCCAGTGCTTTTGGCGCTTCTGGCCGCGTCTGCCCCCGCCTGGGCCGCGCCTCGGCGCATGGTGTCGCTGTCGCCGAACCTGACGGAAATTATCTATGGCGTGGGGGCGTTCGATCAACTGGTGGGCGTGTCGCAATACACATCGTACCCGCCGGCCGTCAGCAAACTGCCGATGGTGGGCGGCTGGCAGAATCCCGCCTATGAGAAGCTGGTGGCGCTGCGGCCGGACCTCGTGCTGATGGACGTGGGGCAGGCCCAGTTTATCGAGGATAAATGCAAGCAACTGGGCTTGCATGTCATGGTCATTGCGGATGAGAAGGTGGCCGATGTTTACACAGCCATCGCCGCCATCGGACAGGCAACAGGGCGCGAGCAGGAGGCCGCGAAGCTGGTGGCAACGGTGCGCGACGGGTTGCGGCGCGTATCGCAGCAGACCACCGGTTTGCCGAAGCTAAGCGTGGTGCTGATTGTCGATCGCACGCCCGGAACGTTGCGAGATCTCTATACCGCAACGGCGGGCAGCTTTCTGGCCGAGTTAGTAGAGATTGCCGGCGGAAGAATTGCAGTCCCGCCGGACAAGTTGGGCTACGCCAAACTGAGTAAGGAGGACCTGCTGGCCGCCAATCCCGATGTGATCCTCGATTTCACCCATGGCCAGGTCGGCCCCTTCGCTGGCGATCCCATGGAAGCCTGGAAAGAGATGCCCGAACTGAAGGCGGTGCGCACGCATAGAGTAAGCAGCGTGAACGAGGATTACGTCCCGCACGCCTCGCAGAGAATGGTGCGGACCGCGGAACTGTTCGCGCGCCTGATTCACCCGGAGGCAAAATGACTCGCGACCCTACTGAGCCGCGACCGCAAGGGAGCGGTGCCTTTTATGCCTTCTAGCTCTCTCCTGGAAGCCCGCCGGCTCGATTTCTCCTACCCCGACGGCGCCCACGCCATTCGCGGCATCAGCCTTTCCATCCCACCTGCAACTCTGACCGCCGTCATCGGGTCCAACGGCTCCGGCAAATCGACCTTCATCCGCCTGCTCGCCGGCCTGCTCCGCCCGGCAGCCGGCGAAATTTTGCTCGATAACAAACCCCTGGAAGCCTGGCCGCCGCGATTGCGCGCGCGCGAAATCGCCTATATGCCCCAGGCGACCATGACGGTATTTCCGTTTCGCGCCATCGACGTCGTGCTCAGCGGCAGGACCCCCCACGCGCCGCGCTTCGGTTTCGAGAACGAGCGCGACCACGCCATTGCCATCGAGGCCCTCGAAGCCGCGGGCGCGTCGCACCTCGCCCAACGGCAGGTGACCGCACTTTCCGGCGGCGAGAAGCAAATGGTGATTCTCGCCCGCGCGCTGGCGCAGCAGCCGCGCGTGCTCCTGCTGGACGAACCCGCCGCCGCGCTCGACCTCAAACATCGCGCCGAATTGATGCGCACGCTCGCGCACCTGCGCGATACGCGCGGCCTGGGCGTGGTGATGGTCACGCACGACCTTCAGCTTACCGGCTGCATCTTCGATCGCATGGTCGCACTGCGATGCGGAGAACTGGCCGAGCAAGGCCGCCCCGAAGAGATTCTGCAGAGCGCGCTGCTGGCGCAGATCTACGACGACCCGAAAGTGCGCACCGCGCGCATCGGTGACCAGACCATGGTGTGGATCGACAAATGAAAGCAACCCTGATCAAGGCGATGGCGATCCTGACGCTGGTGCTGGCCGTATCCACGGCTGCGGCGCTGCTCATCGGCAGCCAGAAAATCGATTTCGCCCGCTTGCTCTCCGACCCGTTTTCGCGCACGCTCTTCTTCCGCCTGCGATTGCCGCGAGTCCTGATGGGTCTGACCATCGGTGCGTCGCTCGCGGTGACCGGCGCGACCTTGCAGGCGCTGTTTCGCAATCCGTTGGCCGACCCTTACACGCTGGGGATTTCCGGCGGGGGAGCGCTGGGTGCCAGCGTGGCGATCGCGCTCGGATGGGGTGCGCGCGTGGCGGGAGTCCCGCTGGTGTTCCTGGCATCCTTCGCCGGCGCGATTCTGGCCGCGTCCCTGGTGATAGCCATCGCGCGCACGGGAGCGGTAGTGCTGCCGGGAGCGCTGCTGCTATCGGGCGTGGTAGTCAATCTCGTGTCGCTCGCGGCGGTCATGACCATCGAGTACGTGGCGGCGCCCAACAACTCGCTCGAGATTCTACGCTGGATTGTCGGCAGCCTGGATGTCATCGGTATCGCGCCGGTCGGGTATATGCTGGTGCTGCTGGTTCCTTCGTGGCTGGCGCTCCTGGCGCTATCGCGCCAACTGAATCTGCTGGCCATCGATGAGGACACGGCGGCGACTTTGGGCGTGAACGTGCGGCGCGTCGAAACCGTGGTCCACACGCTTTGCTCGCTGGTAGTGGGGGTGACGGTGGCGATGGGAGGCTCAATCGGATTCGTTGGGCTGATTGTGCCGCACGCCGTTCGGCTGATGTTCGGCGAAGATCTTCGCGTGGTGCTGCCGGGCTCGCTTTTGCTCGGCGCGGCGTTCCTGGTGCTGGCCGATGCGCTCGGCCGATCGGTGCTTCCCTCGGGCGAACTGCCCGTGGGCGCGATCACCGGGCTGCTCGGCGGACCGGCATTTTTGTGGCTGCTGCGGCGGCGCCGGCAGTACGCGGCGATGTGAGGAGGTGAAGGTATGCCGGCGCGTCCATTTTCAGACGAAGAAAAGCGCGGCGTCTATCGCGCCATTCATGAGCGGCGAGACGTTCGCGGCCAGTTCCTGGCCGATGCCATTCCGGCGGAAGTGCTCGGGCGGATCTTGAACGCCGCGCACCACGCTCCCTCGGTCGGATTCATGCAGCCCTGGGACTTCATCGTCATCGAGGACGCCAATGTGCGGCGCGCGGTCTACGAAAACTTCGAGCGCGCCAACCGCTCCGCAGCTGCGTTGTACGACGGTGAGAGGCGCGATGCCTACCGGCGCATGAAGCTCGCGGGCGTTCTGGACGCTCCCGTCAATATCTGCGTCACCTGCGACCGCGAGCGCGAGTGGGGCCACGGACTGGGCCGCCTGACCGACTCCGCCACGGACCTCTACTCCACGGTCTGTGCCGTGCAGAATCTCTGGCTGGCGGCGCGCGCCGAAGGGCTCGGCGTGGGATGGGTGAGCATTCTCGATTTCGACGAGCTGAAGGCGCTGCTGGGAATCCCGCCGGGCCATGCGTTGGTGGCGTACCTGTGCGTGGGATACGTTTCGGAATTCCGCGAGCGGCCCGATCTCGAAGAGCACGGTTGGGAGCACCGCCGGCATCTCGCGTCGCTGCTGCACTTCGACGGCTGGGCGAATCGCGACGAGCGGCGCGCGGCGGCGCTTCTGGAGGGCTCGTGACCGCGCGGGCATTGATGGTGCTGGGCACGGCCTCGCACGTCGGCAAGTCGCTCATCGCGGCGGGGTTAGGCCGCATTTTCGCGGATGAAGGCGTGCGGGTGGCGCCATTCAAGGCGCAGAACATGTCGCTCAATTCAGCGGCGACGCCGGACGGCCGCGAAATCGGCCGGGCGCAGGCGCTGCAGGCGGAGGCGTGCCGCGTGACGCCGCGCGCCGAGATGAACCCGGTGCTCATCAAGCCATCGAGCGATACCGGCGCGCAGGTGGTACTGCTGGGGCGCGTGTGGGGACAAGTCACGGCGTCGGACTATCACCAGCGGAGAGTGGAAGACCTGTTCCCCGCGGTGCTCGCAAGCTACGCAGCACTCGCCTCGGAGTATGAGCTGATCGTGCTCGAAGGCGCGGGCTCGCCCGCCGAGATCAATCTGCGCGCCCACGACATCGTGAATATGCGCATGGCGCACGCGGCCGATGCGGCATGTGTGCTGGTGGGCGATATCGATCGCGGCGGGGTATTCGCGTCGCTCCTGGGAACGATGGAATTGCTCGATCCCGCGGACCGCGCCGGCATCCGTGGTTTCATCGTCAACAGATTTCGCGGCGATCCGTCGCTGCTCGCACCGGGAATCGAAATGATCGAGCATCGCATCGGAATTCCTTGCGCCGGCGTCGTGCCTTATCTGCACCACCTGGGATTGGAAGAGGAAGACAGCGTCGCGTTGGAAGATCGGCGAACCGCGGCGCGCGTGTGGCGGGATCGCTCGGAATCCGCGGATCGGCCCCTGCGAATCGGCGTGATCGCGTTCCCATACATGGCGAATTTCACCGATTTCGATGCGCTGGCCATGGAGCCTTCGGTGGCCCTCGCCTTCCTCGACGACCCGGCGGATGTCGCGCTAGCCGACGTCCTGATTCTGCCGGGAAGCAAGCAGACGCTCGACGATCTCGCGTGGCTTCGTTCGCGCGGATTCGCCGCCGCCGTGAAGGCGCACGCCGGGCCGCTCGTCGGAATTTGCGGCGGGTACCAGATGCTCGGGCTCGCGATCGAAGATCCGCTGGGCGTGGAAAATGGCGGCCTTGCACGCGCGGCGGAAGGCCTCGGACTGCTGCCGGTACGCACCGTGATGCGCGAGCAGAAGACGGTTCGCGCCGGCGTAGGACACGATCGCGGGTACGAGATCCACATGGGCGAAACGCACGGAGCTGAGCACGACGAGGGACGCGTGTGGGGGACATACATGCACGGATTCTTCGATGACGATGGCATCCGCCACAGTTTTCTCGATACCGCCCGCGCGCAGTGCGGCCTAACGCCCGCGCGCCAGGAGGTCCCGGTCACCGCGAACCGTGAGGCGCGAATCGATCGCTGGGCGGACCACTTGCGCCTCTCCCTCAATCTCGACTTGATTCGCGAATGGACAGGCTTGAAACGATATGAGCTTACTCGAACGAACAATTGAGGCGATTCGGCCGGTCGACCCGCAGTGGATCCAAGCGGCCGAGCGGCATCAGCTGGAGCTGACCAAGCCGCCGGGGAGCCTGGGCCGGCTCGAAGAAATCGCCAATCGTTGCGCCGCAATTCGCGAGACGCTGGCGCCGGCGGCCGATCGATCGCGAATCGTGGTTTTCGCGGCCGATCACGGCGTGTGCGCCGAGGGCGTGAGCGCCTATCCGCAGGAAGTGACGGCGCAGATGGTGGCCAACTATTTGCGCGGCGGCGCGGCCATCAATGCGTTGGCGCGCGCGGGCGCGATCGAATTGCAAGTGGTGGATGTCGGCGTGCTCGCGCCCATTGCGGCACTCGATGGGCTCGTCAGCCGCCGCGCGGCGGCGTCCACGCGCAATTTCTGCCAGGAGCCGGCCATGACCGAGACGGAAATGCAATCCGCTATCGAGACCGGCATCGAGCTCGCCGCCGACGCCGCGGCCGCCGGGTGCAATCTGCTGGGCTTCGGCGAAATGGGCATCGGAAACACCACTTCGGCTAGCGCGATCGCGGCCGCGCTCACCGGCGACACGGTGGAGAAGGTAGTGGGCCGCGGCACGGGACTCGACGATGACGGCATCGTGCGCAAGCGCCGCGCCATCGAGCGCGCGCTCGCGTTGCACGCTGGGCAACTGGGATCGCCGCTCGGGATTTTGCAGTGCGTCGGCGGGTTCGAGATCGCCGCCATGTGCGGGTTCTGCCTGGGCGCGGCGGCAAACCGCATCCCGGTGGTGACCGATGGATTCATCGCCACGGCCGCGGCGGCTCTGGCCGTCCGCTTGCGCCCCGCGTCGGCCGGATATCTTTTCGCCGCGCACCAATCGGCGGAGCCCGGCCACGCGCACCTGCTGGCGGCGATTGGACAACAGCCTCTCCTGAACCTGGGAATGCGCTTGGGCGAAGGGACAGGCGCGGCGCTGGCCATCGGAATTGTGCAAGCCGCCGTCGCGGCCTTCACCGGGATGGCGACCTTCACCAGCGCGGGCGTCTCCAATCGATGAGATCCCTCGCGGCGGCGCTCTCCTTTCTGACGCGGCTACCCGTAGGCCGATTCGTGTCGTTCGACGCCGCGGACGTGGCGCGGTCGTCGGGTTGGTTTCCGCTGGTCGGGTTGGCGATAGGCGCCATCTGCGCGGGTGCCGCATTTCTGCTGCGCGGCCACTTGCCCCTGCCTCTGGTGGCCGTGATTGTCCTCGCGCTTGATGCGGTCGTCACCGGCGCGCTGCATTTCGACGGGCTCGCCGACTCCGCCGACGGATTCGGCGGCGGCAAGGATCGCGATGACGTGCTCCGCATCATGCGCGATCACGCTATCGGCAGTTACGGCGCCACGGCGCTCGTGCTCCTGTCGCTTTTCAAGGCCGCTGCGTATTCCGCCTTGCTTGAGGGAGACCGCTGGTTCGCCGCCATTCTGCTGACTCCCGCGGTGGGCCGGTGGTCGATCCTACTGTTGACCGCCGCGCTGCCCTATGCGAGGCCGACGGGTTCGGTCGTCCGCGGCATAGGAAAACGGTCGCTCTTCTGGGGCACCTGGATCCTGACCGCCGCGATCGCGCCGTCAGGCGTTTGGTATGCCGCCGCCGCGGCTGCCGCCGCCATCTTGGTCAGCGCGCTCTTTGGACTCTATTGCCACAGCCGAATCGGCGGCATCACCGGCGACACGTTGGGTGCGAATGTCGAGCTCTGCGAATGCGCGGCTCTCGTCGCTTTCCTGTGGAGCGGGCGATGAGCACGCGCGTCTGGCTGATCCGGCACGGCGAGCCGGCTGGCGTCCGCGGGCGCTGTTACGGCAAGCTGGATATCGGCCTGTCCGCCGCGGGGCGAGCGCAAATCGAACGCACCGCCGAGTACTTGCGCGCCGAGCCGCTCGCCGCGATCTACGCGAGTCCGCGCCGGAGGACGATGGAGAGCGCGCGCATTCTGGCTGGCTCTCACGATTGCGCTTGCCACGAAGATGCCGGCCTGTGCGAAATCGATTTCGGCGACTTCGAAGGCCTAACCTACGACGAAATCGCCGCGCGCTATCCCGCCATCTACCGGCGGTGGATGAAGTCGCCAACCAAAGTGCAGTTCCCCAACGGCGAGAGCTTCGCGGCGATGCGCGTTCGCGTGCTGCTCGCGTTCCAGGCGATCTGCCTGCGGCACGCCGGCAAGACGATGGCGATCGTCACCCACGGTGGCGTGATCCGCATCGTGCTCGCGTGGGCGCTCGAGATGCCGGACCGCTGCCTCTTTCGCCTCGCGCAGGACTACGCGGCGATGAATCTGCTGGTGTGGGTGGAAGGCGTGCCGATTGTCGAGAAGATGAACGCGCGGGCCTGCGGCTTCTAGCTTAGCTAGCAGCCCGTGGTGGAACCCGCTCCCTTACGGTCGCGGCTCTGTAACTGATTGATCCTACTGAGCCGCGCGCGTAAGCAAGCGGTGTTTTGCGACTTCTGCCACGGGCTGCTAGGGGACCAGGAACGTAGCCAGGATCTGTTCGATGTTGGGTTTCACGTTGGGAAAATCATCGGCCGGGACGCGAACCGAGAGGTACACATGCGTTTTCTCCGAGATGATCCAGGTGTGATACTCATTCATCTTATCGTCGTGCGGATTGTATTGGGATAAGATGCTCAGTGCCGGTTGTCCGCTTACGATCCGTTGCTCGATGGTGTTCTTGAGCATCTTGAATCCCGCGACTTTCTCCCTTTGGCCCGCTTTGAAGGCAATCTGGTATTTGAGCTTCTCAGGTATCTCCGCTGCGGGCATGGCATGCGGCTTGAGCCACACAAATGCCTCCATGTGAAGCGATTCGTTGACGAAGACGACTTGTTCACCACCTCCGCCAGATCGCCCCTGGTGAGTAAGCCGCCAATCCGGCGGGATCGTGAATTCCGTTCCCGTGAGGTTATGGTGATAGCGCCCGTTGGTGAACGTTCCGATTTCGTGCGGAGCGGTGATTGGTTCCTGAGCAGCGGATATCGCCGCCAGCATGATGAGAGCGAAGGAAAGAGTGGACTTCACACGACCCTCCTTGCACATATTCTACTTCAGAAGGCGCGCCCGGATAATCAAATCCCCCTGCTACGATAGAATTCATGTCCCCCAACCAACCGGGCCAAATGCCCAAGATGCCTATTCCTGGCGTGAAATATCTCATCGCTGTCGGCTCCGGAAAAGGCGGCGTGGGCAAAACCACCGTCGCCGTGAACCTGGCCGTAGGGCTGGCCTCGCTGGGGTATAAGTCGGGCCTCATGGACGCCGACGTCTACGGTCCGAACGTGCCCCTCATGATGGGTGTCAACAGCACTCCCATGGCATATGGCGATCGCATTCAACCGCTCCAGCAGTTCGGCGTGAGGCTCATGTCGATGGGCTTTCTGAATCCCGGCGACAAGCCGCTGGTGTGGCGCGGGCCGATGCTGCATAGCGTCATCCAGCAATTTCTGCGCGGCGTCGATTGGGGCGATCTCGATTATCTCGTGATCGACCTGCCTCCCGGCACCGGCGACGTGCAACTTTCGCTCATCCAGACCGCGCCCATCACCGGCGCCATCGTTGTCACCACGCCATCGGACGTTTCGCTCGAGGACGCCCGCAAGGCCATCCACATGTTCCACCAGGTGAAGGTGCCGATCCTTGGAATCGTCGAGAACATGAGCTACCTCGAGTGCCCGCACTGCAACCAACGCATCGACGTCTTCAGCCACGGCGGAGGGCGGCGCACCGCCGAGCAGATGCAGGTGCACTTCCTCGGTGAGTTGCCGCTCGATCCGCAAGTGCGCATAGGCGGCGATACGGGCAAGCCAGTGGTCTTGCGCGAAGGCCAGGGCGCTCCGTTTCTGGAACTGGCGCGCAACGCCGCCGCGCGCACCGTGGAAGCGGCGCGGGAGACCGGCCCCGAAATCGAGATCAGCGACTGATTTTCCGCGTTTTCGCAACCGCTGGAGTACACTGAAGGAATCAACGCTCCTGGTGGGAGCCACGAAATTCGCATTGCCAAGGGAGATTCAGGCCAATGATCGCACGCGAGTTGATCGATCGCATCGCGAACGCTACCGCGATAAGCAAGCGGGCCATCACGGCGCGTTCGGTACTCAATGAAGCTTTCGACTACCCCAAGCCCAGCTCGTTTTCGCGCGGTATGCGCATCGATCTCGGCAGCGTCGCGATTCTGCTGATTTCCGGCACCGCCAGCATCGACGAAAACGGAGAGACCGTCCATGTGGGCGATTTCCGCGCGCAGTTGCGCCGCACGTACCACAACATCACCGGTCTGCTGGCAGCAGAAGGCGCCACGTGGAAAGACGTTGTCCGCACTACGTGCTATCTGCGCGACATCGAGCGCGACTACGCCGCGTTCAACGAAGGCCGCACCGAATTCTACCGTGAACAGGGGCTCGATCCGCTGCCCGCTTCCACCGGCATCCAAGCGATTTTGTGCCGGCCGGAGCTCCTGGTGGAAATCGAGGCCATCGCCATCTTCGTCCCGTCAGCCAAAGACGGATCGCGCAACGGCGACGAGTAACGCGCCCGGCGTCCTATTTCGCCCAATTCCCGGCCGACATGCGGAGCGCCACTTTGCGCAGATTGCGAATATCTTCGCCCGGATTGGCGCTGAGCAACAGCAGGTCGGCGCGTTTACCAGCCTGAATCGTGCCGGTCTGGTTCCCTTTCCCGAGCGCCTCGGCGCTATTGCGAGTCGCCGCCACAATCGTATCGATGGGGGGAATGCCGGCGGCCGCGAGCAGTTCCGGTTCGCGGCTGGCGTCGCCGCCGTTCGATGCCAGGGCGATCGGCACGCCCGCGGTAAAGAGGCGCCTGGTGTTGCGCTCCGCGATTTCCAGGTTGGCGCCCTGGCTCACCAGCGCCGGAGCGAAGAAAATGCGCAGATTGCGCAGGCGCGCCAGCAGGCCGGCATCCAGATCTTCGGTATCGGTGATCATGCCGATGAAGCCAATGGCGCCTCCGTCCACGAGCGCCCGCACATCGCCTTGGGTCGAGACATGGCCGACGATTCGCTTCCCGGCATCGCGGGCCGATTCGAGCGCGGCGGGATCCACTTTAAATATCTGAATGTCAGAGTTCTTCACCGCCTCCCCGGAGGGGTAGACATCCAACGTAGCCGGCACCAGGAACTTCCCGGAGCCATCGATCTTGTCAGCGTCCACTGGAATCTCCACCGCCGATCGCGCGCCAGCCGCGCTAATGCGATCGCCCGCCACCACCACGGCCGAATCGCTGAGCGGCGGACCGCCCAGGCCATCGATGAGCACGGCCCCGACGATCGCCTTGACGTGGCCCTCTTCGGGCGGCTTGCAGGCGCACAACGTGATCGCGAGCAGGAACAGAACGGCGTACTGACGCATGAGTTTTCATGATAGCCGAGCACGCCGCAGCTCAATGCTGTACAATCTCCCTAATATGACTCCGGAAAACGCAGCGGCTGTAGAACCCGAGCCCCCGGGAATGGGTGAATTCGCGCGGATTGTCGGCGTATTCTTCGAGCCCGGAAAGACATTCCGGGATATCGCCCAGCGGCCCACTTGGATCGTCCCGATGATTCTGGTGATCGTGGCGGTAATCGGCGTCACCACCACAATTTCCCAACGAATCGGCTGGGAGTCGGTGATGCGGCGCCAGATGGAGAGCAGTTCCCGGTTTCAGCAAATGTCCCAGGAACAGCGCGACCAGACCCTGGCGGTGCAGATGAAGTTTGCTCCCGTGTTTGGCTATGTGGGTGCACTGGTCGGAGTGCCCATTTACGATGTGATCGCGGCGGCGGTGCTGTTGGGTATCGCCGGCGGTCTGATGGGCGGCGGCATGCGATTTAAGCAGGTCTTCGCCACAGTCTGCTGGTCAGGATTGCCCGGGATCCCTTCCGCCATCCTCACAATCGTGGTGATCTTCCTGAAAAACCCGGATGACCTGAACCTTCAGAATCCCATCGCGTTCAACCTGGGCGCATTCATGGACCCCAACACCCCCGCCAAGTTCGCGTACTCCCTGGCCAGCTCAATGGACCTTTTCGTCTTCTGGACTATCTTCCTCATGGCCACCGGATTAAAGGCCGCGGCAGGCAAGAAACTAAGCTTCACCGGAGCGCTGGTGGCCGTTGTGTTGCCGTGGGCCGTCGTGGTTCTGGGCAAAGCGGCGTTCGCCGCCATGTAGCTTACCTAACTGCTAGACCGCGCCTATCCCTCTCGGCCGCGCGCTCGGCTAGAATGGACAAGTCTGCTTCCAGGGAAAAACTGGTGGACGAACCACAGGATCTGACCCAATTATTGATGAACTGGCGCAACGGGGATAAATCCGCGCTGGACGAAATGACGCCCGTTCTTTACGACGAACTCCGCCGGATGGCGCGGCGCCTGCTATCCGCGGAGCGTCCCGATCACACTCTGCAGCCCACCGCGCTGGTGCATGAGGCATACATCCGCCTGGTCAACCAGCGGGCGGTGGACTGGAAGAATCGCGCCCATTTTCTAGGCGTAGCCGCCACCATGATGCGGCGTATCCTCATCAATCATGCCAAGGCGGCCCAGGCAGCCAAGCGGGAAGGCTATGCGGCAGCCATTTCTCTGGAAGACGCGCTCGGCGTGTTCACCAATCCCCAGGTCGATCTGCTGGACCTCGATCACACGCTCGACAAGCTGACCGAGCTCGACCCACAGCAGGGCAAAGTTGTCGAGCTGCGCTATTTCGGCGGCTTGTCGATTGAAGAGACGGCGGAGGTGCTGGGCATTTCTCCGGCCACCGTCAAGCGTGAATGGGGCACGGCGCGGCTCTGGCTGCTGCAACAGATGGAGGGACCGGCGGCCTGATGACTTCCGAACGCTGGGGCGAAATTAAAGCAGTCCTGGCCGGCGTTTTGGAGACCGACCCACACGAGAGGCCCGCCACTCTCGACCGGCTGTGCCATGACGACGCCGAATTGCGCCGCGAAGTGGAAGCACTGCTGTTGTACGAACAAAAAGCCGACCAGGTGCTCAACACGGTCGTCGCGCCGGGAGCGTCGCTGCGCGCCGAAGCCCCGCTGCCGGAGACGATTGGGCCCTATCGCGTGCTGCGCGAACTCGGCCACGGCGGCATGGGCGTGGTCTATCTCGGGGAACGCGCCGACGGCCAATATCGCAAGCAGGTGGCCATCAAGCTGATTACCAGCGGGCGCGGCGATCCCGGCACCGCCCGGCGTTTCCGGCGGGAACGTCAGATACTCGCGCAACTGGAACATAACGGCATCGCCCGGCTCCTGGATGGCGGCACGACGGCGGAAGGCCAGCCGTACTTCGTCATGGAGTATGTCGAAGGCCTGCCGCTGGCGACTTATTGCGATGGCGAGCGGTTGGGAATCGCCGCGCGCCTCCGTTTGTTTCTCGACGTGTGCGATGCCGTGGCGTACGCGCACCGGCAGCTCATCGTGCATCGCGATCTCAAGCCGGGCAACATTCTGGTGAGCAAAGACGGCACGCCCAAACTGCTGGATTTCGGGCTGGGCCATGTGTTGAACACCGAATCCGGCGAGGAAGAAACCACGCTCACGGCCTTCCCGCTCATGACCCCGGCTTATGCCAGCCCGGAACAGGTGCGCGGCGAACCGTACACGGTGGCGAGCGATGTTTATTCCCTGGGGGTGATTCTGTATGAGCTGCTGTCCGGTCGCAGGCCGTACAAGGTGCCCACGGGATCGTACCTGGAACTGGCGCGCGTAATTTCCGAACAGGAACCCCTGCCGCTCAGCCACGCGGCGGCGCAATCGCCAGTGGAGGAGGCGGAAGAACGCGGCCTCACGCCGGTACAGTTGCGCCGCCAGTTGGAGGGAGATCTGGAACGGATCGCCGCCAAAGCGCTGGCCAAGGATGCGCGCGTTCGCTATCACGATGTCCGCGAGCTAGCCGCCGATTTGGGCCGCTATCTCGAAGGTCGGCCGGTATTGGCGCGTCCGGCCACCATGCGGTATCGCGCGGCGAAGCTTTTGCGGCGGCACAAAGTCGCGGCGCCCGCGGGGGCGCTCGCCGCGCTGCTGGTAATCGGCTTCGCGACCGCCACCTGGTGGGAAGCGCGCCGGGCGGAGCGGCGCTTCCAGGAAGTGCGCGGACTGGCGCATTCGGTGATGTTCGAATTGCACGATGCCATCGCCAAACTTCCGGGATCGACCGCCGCGCGCGAGTTGCTTGTGCGGCGCGCGCTCGAGTATCTGCAAAATCTCTCCCGCGAGGCCGGGAACAATGCCGATCTCGAACGCGACGTGGCGCTCGGGTACGAGCGCATCGCCAGCGTGCAGGGGTACCTCGGCGAATCGAACCTGGGCCATGTGGGCACTGCCACCGAAAGCTTTCAGAAATCGGAGGAGATTCTGCAACGTCTGCGGGCGCGCCACCCCTCCGACCAGTCGCTGGTGCAAGACGACCAGCGGCTGTTGAATGAGCTGGCGATCTCGTATCAAAGCAGCGGTAATTTTCAAAAAGCTCAGCAAACCGCCCGCAAGAGTCTTGCCGGCGCGGAGGCCCTGGTACGGTCTTCGCCGGCCGACCTCTTCGCAATCGGCAATTTGGCAACGGCTTCCGGCATTCTCGCCGACACCTACAGCAACGAGGCGCAATACGCGCAAGCCATCCCGCTGCGCGAGAAGACAGAGCAACTGGCGCGGCGCGTGGTGGAACTGAAGCCCGGCGATGTGGAAGCATCGCGCAACCTGGCGCTGGCGGAGAAAAAACTCGGTGCGCTCTATGGTGTGACCGCCCGCTACCAGGATTGCCGCCGGGAATACGAACTCGCCCGCGAGATCGATGAACAACGTTCCGCGAGAAACCCCTCCGACATGCCCGCGAAACTCGACCTTTCCTACGACTACAGCGACCTCGGTTGGGTCGCCGGACGCATGGGCAATTTTGATGACGCCCTCGTATCGCATCGCCGCGCCCTGGCGCTGCGCGAAGAGGCGGCCAGCGCCGATCCCAACGATGTGCGAGCCGCCGTGGCCGTCGCCAGCAGCACCGATCGCATCGCGAAAATCTTGCGCAGCAAGGGGGATTTCCCAGGCGCGCTAGCCACACTTCGGGACGCACTGGCTCGTTTCGAAAAACTCACCAACCAGCCGTCGCCCAGTTGGCAGACGGTTCGCGATCTGGCCGAAACCCACGTCGATATCGCCGAAACACTCGTCATGATGGGCGATCGCAAGGGCACACCCGCCGCCCGGCGCCAGGCTCTGCGCACCCAAGCCGCGGACGAATATCGCAAGGCGCGCGAGCTTTACGAAGGGCTGAAAGCGCGCGGTGTGCTGCCAAAAACCTATTTCAACCACATCGGCGAATTGCTGTCCTTGGAGGACGGCCTCAAGCCCGCCGCGCGATGATGCGAGCCATTCTCCGCGAGCGGCCGGGGTCGCCGCCTTCGGAGTAGAAAAGCACCTTCCAGTCGTCGAACAAGCTGCGGAGTTCGCCCGGATGCAGCAGAAAATCCGGATTGTGCGGAGTTCCCTCGCAATCCGCCTGCACCAGGTGGATCGCGCTGGCGAAAATGCCTCCCGGGTGGACGCCCTCGCGAATTTGCGGGAAAAGATCGCGCTGCAGATACAGGAAATCGCAGATCAATTGGTAGGCGTTGGGCGCGATGACGAATTCGCCGCGCTCGAGATCGGCGAGACGGGCATCGATCGCCAGGCCGGCGGCTTGCGTCCGCAGCAGGCCGATGGCGACGGCGGAAGAATCCACCGCCGTAACGCGCCAGCCCAGACGGGCCAGGTACAAAGCATGGCGTCCTGGTCCGCAGGCGAGGTCGAGCGCGTGTGCCGGTGGGAGCAGATCGGCAGCCTCGATCAGAAAGGGATCGGGCACGGATTCCACATGAGCGGGGTCGCCGAAATGCTGGTCCCAATTGCGCGGCACGTTATGATGATCGCAAATGCGCATCGTGGTTTTGGTAGGGCTGCCGGGCTCGGGCAAGTCGACTTACCTGGAGCGATTGGGAGTCCGCGGGCTGTCGTCGGACAGGATTCGCGGACTGCTGGCCGATGACGAGCGCGACCAGACCATCCACGAACGCGTGTTTCAAACCCTACGGTATCTGCTCCGCCAGCGGCTCGAAATTGGCCGGCCGGTGACGTATATCGATGCCACGAATTTGCGGCCGGAAGAGCGGCGGCCCTACATCGAGATGGGCCGCGAGTTCGGTTGCGAGTTGGAAGCGGTTTGGTTCGACGTCTCGCTCGAAGTGTGCCTGGCGCGAAACGCGGCGCGGAAACGTGTGGTGCCAGAGGCAGCGCTGCTCGAAATGGCGGGACGATTGGCGCCGCCGTCTGACGAAGAGGGGTTTTCCAAAGTCACGCGCGTGGCGTGAAAGTTCGCAAAATTCGTCAAGCGCGAGCCCCCGCCCGCCTTTATACTCGCAGTGGAGGTGAAATATGATTGCCTGGAAACGGGCCGCGCTGCTGGGCCTCGCCAGTTGGGCCATTCCGTTCGTGGTCTCATTATTGATCTTTCCACTGAAGAAATCGAACGCGCCGCTGTTCGAAACTCTCATGGCCCTGGTGGAGCTCATCACCGCGGGCGCTCTTTTTCGACGCTATTTCCGCGGCCGCGCCGTCGCCGCCGGCGAAGCTCTGTCGGTGGGCCTGCTCTGGCTGGCCTTCAACCTCATCCTCGACTATCCCATGTTCGCTTACGGCCCGATGAAGATGCAGGTGTGGGCCTATTACAGCGAAATCGGGCTGGTCTATCTCACGTTCCCGGCATTCGGATTCTGGGCCTCGCGACTGTCTCAGCAGCAAGCGAACCAGAGATGAAGCCATCCACCGAACAGGATTATTACGAGCGTATCGTTCGAACGCTCGTTTACATCCAGCGCCACCTGGATGAAGAGCTGGAACTGGAGAACCTGGCGTCCGTCGCCGCTTTCTCGCGGTTCCATTTCCATCGTGTGTTTCGCGGTCTGGTGGGCGAATCGGTGAAGGAGCATGTCCGCCGCTTGCGACTGGAGCGCGCGGCGCAAGCTCTCAAGCATACCGATACCGCAGTCACCGATATCGCGCTCGCCGCCGGCTTCGACACGCACGAATCTTTCACGAGGGCATTTGGAGCTATGTTTGGAGTACCTCCTTCCGGTTTCCGCGCGGCGCATAAACCCGCGCCCGAGTCCGCTTCCGGCTCGCACCTGGACGATGTTTCCGGGTACCATCCACCCGATTACGGAGAGCCTCTCCCAGTCGAGGTGAAAGAGTTTCCGCCAGTCAAGATTCTCTTCCTGCGCCACATCGGCCCCTACTCGCAGGTAGGCGCCACGTGGGGCCGCCTGATGAGTTGGGCCGGCATGCGCGGCCTGTTGGGTCCGCAGATGCGCACCATCGGCATCGTGCACGACGACCCTGAAGTCACGCCTGCTGACAAGGTGCGCTACGACGCCGCGGTCGTAGTGAGCCGGCCGGTCGAACCCGAAGGCGAGTTCGGTGTGACCGAAATCCCCGGCGGCAAGTATGCCGTCTTCACGCACCGCGGATCGTACGAGACGCTCGGCCAGGCATACCAGCGCTTTTTCGGCGCCTGGCTGCCGAAGAGCGGCTTCGAACTGGGCGACTCCGAGTCGTTCGAAGAGTATCTGAACTCGCCCATGAATACCCGGCCGGAAGATCTGCTGACGCGCATTCACGTGCCGCTGGCGGGGTAGGCGGGGGGCTGCCACGAGACGTTCATGAGGGCATCGCGCAAGGCGGCTGCCAGCCCACTCGCGGGGACCGGCCCAAGAGAATCCGTTATCGTAGTGACATCGCTTGGCAGCCGCTATGAACGCGAATAACTCAGGGGATGGCATCGCGGCAATTTGCCTTGATATGCTGAGTGCAGGAGCCAAAAGGGAACTATGCAAATCGATTTGACTCCCGACCAGCGGGAATTTGTCCACCGGGCCATTGCAAGCGGGAGATTCCGCCGAGAGGAGGATGCGGTGGAAGAAGCACTCTCCCTGTGGGAGGAACGAGAGCGGGCGCGGATCGAGATTCTGGTGGCCTTGGACCAGTCTGAGGCGGATCTTGAATCCGGCCGGTATGACGACTACACGCAAGAGAGCTCGCCTCGACTGGCTAAAGATCTGAAGCTCGAAGCGCGGGCCCTTCGCCACTCTGAACGGTCCTGATGGGCTACCGCCTAACCGCCCGGGCTCGCCGCGATGTCGTATCGATCTGGAGCTATATAGCCGTGGACAGTGAGGCTGCGGCGGATCGATTCATCGACCTGCTGGTCCAGCACTTTCAGTTGCTAGGTGACAATCCCCACCTCGGGCGGCGGCGCGACGAATTGCGGGCGGATTACCGCAGCTTCCCGGTTGGTGACTACCTGATTTTCTACCGCGCTGGTCAGCCCGGTGTACGCATCATGCACGTGGTACATGGGCGGCGAGACGTGGAGGCGCTCTTTCGAAGGTAGAGAGTTGCCCGGGGACTGGGATGATCTGCCATGGGACGCTTGGTTGGTTGCGCACTGTCAGAATACAAGTCATGGGCAAGGCTCTCACAGCAAACGACATCCTTCCGCTTGTGGCCGCATTGACGCCCCACGAACGGGCGCGCCTGCTGCAACTGATTGCCTCGCCCGAAAGGTCCGACGACACAGTGTATGCGTCAGTACCACCCCGGCGCAATGAGTTTTCGGCGGATGACGAGCCGCTCGCTTGGGAATCCGGGGGTTGGAAGTACGTCGGCTGAGACGGGGCGAGATTCTCTGGTATACGTTTCGTTTGCCAGATAAGCGCCGTCCTGTTCTGATCCTCACCCGAAACGAGGTTATTGATCGCCTAAACGAGATCATCGTGGCGCCCGCAACACGGACCATAAGAGGACTGACAACCGAGGTCGTGTTGAAGGGAAGTATTTCGCGAAAATGTCGATCGTCTGCTTTTGGGAACAAACCGCTCCACGGCGGTTTCAAAACTGTTATTGTGGGTTCCGTCATCCGACTGCTCATCTCCGCCGGACCGCTGATTGTGGCGGCAGTTGTGCTGACCACTCATCCACATGCCAGTCCTTCCGCGACAAGCGTCTGCGATTTATCTCGCGATCTCTCCGCGTATCGCGATGAGGTCGTCACTGTCAGGGGAGTGTACTACTACGGTCTTCGGCAGGAGTGCGCCGCAAAATGCTCCGCGGGACCCTGGCCATCGTTCTTGGACCTCGTTGGAACGGGGTATGAGAGCTGGGACGGGCTGAAGGAGGCTGAGCGAAGGGCTGAACTGGAAGCCAAAAGGGGAATCCGAGTCGAAGTCTGGGTTACCGTGAAGGGGTGGCTGAGGACTCAGGCGCGTCACTCACTTCTGGGCCCTTGCGACAAGATTGGAAGCCGGTACTTCGGATATGGCCACTTCGGAGTGTTCCCGGCGCGGTTGGAAGTCCTGAGCTTCTCCGACATTCAGATCAAAGTGAACCCGGCCTCGCCGTATGACTACAGCAACATGTATCGCGGTGCTGCCTGAACACGAAAGTTAAGATACCTGTTACTCCACCCGCTGCGCAATAAACAGGTACTTAATCTCCGCCGGATAGTTGTCCCACATCATCGGGTCGGGATTGTTGCCCCAGATAATATCCGGGATTTTCACCGGAGCTTCCACCCACCGGTACCGTCCGATCTCCCGCTCGTAGATATCCTTATGCACGAACTCCACCGCGTGCCGCAGCACCACGAACCGCGGCGGAGTTCGCGCGTCGTCTTCCGCGCGGAAGGCGGGAATCCCGCCGCGAATCGGATTGGGCAGATAAAACGCCAGCGGCTGATCTTCGTAGTTGATGAGGATTTCGTCCGAAGGCGCCGCGTTCCGGCGGAGCCACTCCACCGTCATGTGATTGGGGTCGGGCCGATGGCCGAAGATTTCGTTCGCCATCATGGGCAATTCCCACCGCCACAAAGTCCCGGCCTCATGCCGGTCGTCTTCCGGCACCAGCGCGCCAACCGGCAGACTCAGCCACGGCGTCGCGATCCACACCAGCGCTCCGATCCACGCCACCCACGCATAGTGTGGCGGAAACACCCGCACCAGGAACCATCCTCCCGCCAGGCACCCCAGCGGCGCGACTATGATGACGTACCGCAAAAATGCGTCGGGCGTGACCACCGGAACCCACACTACGAAGAGCGCCACCACCGCGCAGGAGATGGCAATCGCCTGCCGCTCGGCCGCCGCCAGACCGCGCCACCGCCACGCCACTAGAACGACCGCGGCCGCCAGCACCACCATCGGCAGCACGTACTGGTTGGTATTGAACAGATTCGTGGCGAAGATTTCCCACCGATCGCGGACCGCCGGCATGCGCCTGCCCCACAGATGGTAGTAATAGACGAAGGGCGCCACCGCCGCCGCCAGCATCGCGCCCGCGATCAGCGTTTCGCGAACTGTGCGCCGCCGCGCCATCAGAGAATACACGAACAGCACGCCGAACACCGGCCATACCGTGCCGTAATCCACCTGGAACCAGCACCACGCCGCCGCCAGAAATGCCGCCGCGCCCCAGCGTTCGCGCCCCTGCCAGCGCAGGTACCCCGCCACGGTCAGCAACAGCAGCAGCGACGACAGCGCGTAGTAGCGGCACTGCCGGGCATGCAGAATCCAATAACAGTTGCCCACCAGAAGCAGCGCCGAGATCGCCGCGGTCTGCCAACCGTCGCCGTATTTTCGCGCCAGCCGGTAAAACAGCAGCACCGCCGCCAGTCCGGCCAGGGCAAACGGTGCGCGCGCGCCCACGGTATTAAAGCCGAGCAATTTCATCCCTGCCGCAGCCACCGTAAATTGCCCCCACGGCTGCCAGATCCACGCCGTGTCGCGCTTCAAATCGCCGCGCCGGATGTAAAAATCCACCGCCCGTTTGGGATCGCGTGTGCGCTTATCGATATCGCCGTCTTCCGTGAGGAAAAAGTCGATGGTCACCAGGTTCACGCCATCGTAGGCGAGCGGCTTGCCGAACTTGAGCATGTTACGCGCGAGTATGGCCGTGGCCGCCTCGTCCTGCCAGAGATACTTGTCGCCGAGCCCCCAGAACAACAGCACGCCCGCGATGGCGGCGAGCCCGAATTGCGTCGCAATTTCGCGTGCCTTCATCAGTCCACCCGGCGCGCGATGTAAAGATTCGGAGCGGCCCTGGGATCGTCGTTGCCCATCGGGTCGGGATTATTGCCCCACTGCACGTCCGGCGCCTTCAGCGGCACGGTCTGCCATTTGTAGCGCGCCATTTCGCGCTCGAACACCGGCCAGTGGACGAAATCCGCCGCGTGCCGGAGAATCACCCACCGCGGCGGATTCCCGGCGTCGTCCTCCACGCGGAAAGTCGCGATGCCTCCGCGAATGGGGTTGGGGAGGTAATACATGAGCGGGAAATCTTCGTAGTTGATGAGGATCTCGTCGGTGGGCGCGGCGTGCGCGCGCAGGTAATCGATCACCAGGCGATTGGGGTCGGGCTGGTGGCCGAATATCTGGTCACGCAGATCTTTCAGTTCGGCGCGATACCAGACGCTGCCTGTCCACCAGTCGGGCGGTTTGGCGACCGCGCGCATGGGAACGCTCAGCCACGGCGTGAAGATCAGGAAAGCCGCGGCCACCCAGGCGAGTTTCCAATGCCGGCCGGCGAGGCGTGTCAGCAGCCACGCCGTGAGCATGGCGCCGGCGGGCGCGGCGACGATGACGTACCGCACGAAGGCATAGACCGTGACCGCCGGAATCCACAACCCCAGCGCCGCAACGATCGCGCACCCAATGGAAACCAGCCGCCGTTCTCCTTCCGGCAGCGATTTCCAGTTCCGCACCAGCAGATAAACCACTGCCAGGCCCACCAGCACAGGGATCACGTACTCATTCGTGTTGAACACATTCTGAACGGCCCGCTCCGTCCAGGTGGTATCGGTCGCCGACCCGCGATGCAGCAGGTCGTAGAACCAGACGAACGGCGCCAGTGCCGCGGCCAGAATCGCGCCTGCCGTCACCGTTCGCCAGAACTTCTTCGGGTCCGACACCAGCGCTTCCAGAAACAGCACCGCCAGCATCGGCAGCACCGTTCCGTAATCCACCTGGAACCAGCACCATGCCGTCACAAGGAACGCCGCGGCGCCGCGCCCGCCCCACTGCCAGCGCGCGTAAGCGATCAGCGTCAGCACCAGAAACAGGCTCGAGACCGAGTAATAGCGGCATTGCCGCGCGTGCAGAATCCAATAGCTGTTCGTCGCCAATAGCAGGGCAGAGAGCGCGGCCGCCTGGAAACTCGCGAACTGCTTGCGCACCAGGTAAAAGAGCAGCGGCGCCGTGGCCAACCCCGCCAGCGCAAACGGAAGCCGCGCCGCGATCGTGGTTTGCCCGAGCAGCTTGATGCTCGCCGCGGCGATGGCGAACAATCCCCACGGCTGCCACTTCCAGGTGGTATCTTTCTTGAAATTGCCCTGCTCCGCGAAATAATCGATGGCTGCCTGCGGTTCTTTCGTGCGCTTGCTCAACTCGGCATCTTCGTCTTCATCCTGCATGTCGATGGTGAGCAGGTTCTTGCCGTCGTACGCCACCGGACGGCCGAATTTCAGCATGCGGACGGCCAGCACCGCGGTGGCTGCTTCATCCTGCCAGAGATATTTCTCGCCGAGACCCCAGAAAAGCAGAATCGCGGCCAGCGCGTAAATCGCGGCCTGGGTCAGAACCTCGAGTCTGCGGGTCATGGATTCTCAATTGCGCCGGTACACCGCCAGATGATACAGCGAGCGGGGCTGATAGGTCTCGGCGGCGGCGTCCCAGCGGTACTCGGAACTCCCATCCTCCATGATATCGGCGATGCCCACCAGCCGATAGTGCTTGGGCCCGTAGTCGGACCACCAGCCGGAGAGGCGCGATTCGCCCCCCAGCGACAGCGTCTCCGCAATGGGGAAGCGCACCAGGTAGGCCGGCTGGTTGCGCTCCAGTTCGGCAATCATATCGTCCTGCATGCGGCGCGCGAAAGGCTGCGGTTCCACCATCGGTTCGGTATACAGAAACGACGTGGCGGAATGCCGGTGCGCGTAAAAATAGATTTCCGGTTCGGACCCCAGTACGGCAATCAGGTCCTCCGGCCGCGTGCGAACGCGGATGTAGGCCGCTACCCGAACGGCCTCGGGAAATGGCTCGAGCCCGTATAGTTCGCGCGAAATATCCACCGGGCCCATGCGAAAGAGCACTTCCCGCTGGAGAAAAAGCGATATCGCCAGCGCCGCCACGAAAATTCCCGCCGACGATCGGCTGCGGACGGCGCAGCCCGCGAGCAGCGCCACCGCCGGCAGCATCAGCACCACGTAGTGCGGCCGGAAATACAGGCCCGGGCAAACCGCGGCGAACGAGCACAGCAGCAGCGCCGGCACGAAAAAGCGTCGGTCGCGAAGCGCCAGCCAGAGTCCCGCGGCGGCGACTGCCCACAACGCGAAACCTCGTTCGAGAATTGGGCCGAAGGCAGTCGTCAAAGCTTCCAGGCCGTCGCGGAGCGAGTTCTCCGTGCCGTAATGGCTGGCGTAGGTGAAAGTCCAGAACCAGAAGCGGTCGAAGACCCCCGCCCACCAGAGCAGCAGGCACGTAACGGCGAACGGCGCCGCCGCGCCGGCCAGAAACACCGGCAGCTTCGTCCATCGTCGGGTGGCCGCCAGGTACGCAGCCGCGAAGATGCCGAAAAAGATTCCGGGCTGTTTCATGACGAACGCGATGCCGAACAGCACCCCGCTCGTGAAAAGGAGCCACCAGCGTCCGCTATCTTCAAAGCGCAGCAGCATCCAGAGCCCGGCCAGCGCCGCCAGCACCACGAAATGCGTGGCGTGCGCCTGCGTGCCCAACACTCCCGCGCCCACCGGCAGCAACGCGTACGCGGCGCACGCCGCGAGCCCTGCCCACACCGAAAACAGCTTCCGCCCCATAAGAAAAATCAGCACGATGGCGCCGGCATTCACGAGCAATAGACCCAGGTGAATCGCCACGGTGGTCTCGCCAAATGCGGCCATGATCAGCGCGTACGCCGCGTAGGTTCCCGGCAGCTTCATATTGCAGGCGAGTTTATAGGGCGGAATGCCTTCGAGCATCAATTGCCCGGCGTAAGCGTATTCGCCCTCGTCGCGTTCGAGCGGAGTGGAGAGCAGGCGAATGCGCATCAGGGCCGTGGCTGCCAGCACCAGCAGCACGACGCCCCACGGCCGCATTTTTTTCAACCGGCGGCCTCTTCGAAAACATCGCGGCTGCCTAGCGAACGCCAAAAAGCATAGATTGCGATGCCGGCCAGCAGGGCCGCGGTTGCCAGTCCGGCCGGCGCATACCAGGCCTTCCAATCGCCGCCCAACCCCAGGGAGTCGAAGGAATCGATGAAGAAAGCGGCCGCGACGATGGTCACCAGCCCATAACGCAGCAGCACCATCAGCAGCACTCCGAAAACAAACAGATAGATCGCGGTCTTCACCTGCCAGTTCGAACTGAAGCCGCCGCTATTGACGAACGTGAAGAATGCGGCCGCAATCAACGCTGCCACCCAATCCCGCTTCACCAGGCGGCGCAGGCCCGTAAGGGCGAAGAAACAGAGCAGTCCGACCTGCAGGTCTCCGGCGAGAGTATTGGTGTGGATCGCAATCCATTGCCGCGTGCCGAGAGCCGCGGCGATACCGTCCGAAGCGGACCAGACCGTGCCAGTGAAATAGTCCACCATCGAGGCGGTGGTCCAGACAAATGCCCCCACCGCCGCGCCGATCAGGATATGCGATGCCACCCGCGCGTCTTTCCACTCGCCGGCCACCAGGCGGTTCCACGTCACCAGCGAATGCGGCCAGTGGGCGCGCACCGCGGGTTCGAGCGCCAAGTAGAGTAGCCACAGCGCCGCGCCGAACGTCAGCCACGTTGCAAGACTGGCGACCGCCAGGCCGATCATATCGGAACTGGGGACGGCATGCACCCTGCCCAGCCAGACCACCATCGCCATCAGGAACTGCGCCATGCCGATGCGCAAGGCGCCCTTGCGATCGACGCGCCCGAGCCTCCAGTTGCGCCGTGCGAGCAGGATGGCCGCGAGCACTCCCGCTGCCGCCATCGTGATGAGGATGATTCCACGCACTTGCGAGGTCACCGACGACGGCGCCGCCGGCCGGTCGCCCTTCCAGTTGTACAGCACGTGCATCGTGGTGAGACGGCTCTTCCATGCAGCCATCTCCACGGTCAAATCCAGGCCCGGAATCTTGGGATGCGGCCCCTTCCACGCGTGCAACTCGTCGGCCGCTCCCAAGGGAACGAAGGCCGGCGCAATCTCAGCGAACTTCGTTAGGTCCAGCCCGGCCGCGCGGAAGACCGCGTCGGGCGTCACCAGGTTCGCCATCGGCGCCGCATCGGAGGGCGAAATCGCGGTGAACGCGCGCAAATATCCCGCGGTGTTGATTCTCACCTGCACCATCCCTGGTGCGGTAGGCGGAGGATTATCCACGTCGATGTTGCCGTACGGTTGGGCCACCAGCAAATTCGGACTTTGCCGGTACACCGCAAGCAGCGCGGGCTCCGACGCCAGCCACTCGTCCCGTTTCTGCGGCTTGGGAAGCGCGTTGAGATGCGCCAGCAGGCCGCTGGTCTCGTCCATCCAAACCGCCGAGTCTGCCGCTTTTTGCGTATACCCGAATTGCACCGCCATTTCCCGCGCCTTGCTCGCCAACACGTCCGGCGCGTATTCCATCGGCATATTGAACTCGGCCACCATGCGGCTCTGCAACACGACATCCGCCACCAGGCAAATCCCGAGACTCGCCAGACAGAGCACGGCGTACTTCAAGGGCATTCCCTGGCGATGGCCGGATGAGGCCACCAATTCCGGGGAAGGCGTTTCGCCCGCTGCCAACGCCGCGGCCAGAGGGTCGCCGCCGGGCAGCGCCAGCGCCACCGCGAGAGCGCTGGCCGGGCGCTTGGCCGGGTCGGGTTCGAGGCAGCGGCGGATGGCTTTCTCCACCATGGGGTCGATATCCGCCGCCGTGCTGGTCATGCTCGGAAAGTGGACGGATTCCTCCATTTCGAGCAACTGCCGCACGTTTTTCGCGTCGAACGGCTTCTTGCCGGTGAAAATCTCGTACAGCACCAGCCCGAGCGAGTAGATGTCGCTCTTAGCGGTAACTTCCGCCCCCTTCAATTGCTCCGGCGCCATGTAAGCCGGCGTGCCGTTGCGGACTTCGTCGCCGGAAAGCTGGTCGGCGATGGCCGCCAGTCCGAAATCCATGATGACCACTTCGCCGCGCTTGTTCATCATGATGTTCTGCGGCTTGAGATCGCGATGAATCACGCCGCGCTCGTGCGCCGCGGCCAGGCCGGCGCACAGCTTGCGCGCCGTTTCGAGAGCCTTGTCGGAGGGCAGCCGGCCGATGCGCGTGAGCAGTTCCGCCAGGTCTTCGCCGTCCACGTATTCCATGGAAATGAACGGCATGCCTTCGATCTCGCCGATATCGTAGACGCGGCAAACATTGGGGTGGGAGACTTGCCGGGCCACGCGCACCTCGCCGTGGAATCGCTCCAGCAATCGCGGATTCGACGACGCTTCCGCGGGCAGGAATTTGAGCGCCACGGATTGGCCCAACATCATGTCGGTGGCGCGATAGACCTCGCCCATGCCGCCGCGCCCCAGCAATCCGATGATGCGGTAGCGGCCGCCCAGCAAGGTTCCGGCAACAAATCGCCCTTCGTCGACGCTGGATACGGAGGTGATCTGCGAAACGCTGGACGAAGATGGCGGGCGCACCGTTGGCGGCGCTTCCAGCGTGGTCTCGACGGTGGATGGATCGATCTTCCGCTCCATTCCATCGATTCTAGCGCGGGCGGGAAGGGAAGGCTTACTCGGCGAAGATTTCGGCGCGGGACAGCTCGATCGAACCGTCCTCCGTCGCGATGGTATCGCCGGTAATCTCGACCAGCGCCGGCGGACGGTAAACCGACATGAGTTTCATCTCTGGGTCGACCAGCCAGATGTTCGGCACGCCCAGCGTGGCATATTCCTGCAGTTTGGCAATAACACGGCTCATGCGATCGTCCTCGGAGAGCACTTCCACCACCAGGAAAGCCGCGTCCAACAGATACCTCGTCGCAGGCGGCGCCAACAGCACCGACACGTCCGGTACCCGATAACGCGTTGCCGCAGTCCGGGATCGGAATTCTACGACCACTTTCAGGTGCGGATACTTCCGTCGAATCGCCACCGCAAGATTGGTCTGAACCAGGGCATGAAGCCAGTCACCCACATTTCGCTCCACGAGGACACCATCTACGAATTCCATATCTGGTTCGTAAGAAGTACGCAGGTATTCTTCGAGCGAGACCACGTGAGAATCCGGCAGGGCTGCCATACTTAGAGTTTACTCGATTCGCTTCTGCATGACCGCGCTTCTCGGTCTGGAACGCTCGCTCACCGCCGGCGAAATCGTCCACCCGGGCAGGCGCTGCTGGTGGTGCGCGTTCCGCTCCATTCCATCGATTCCAATGCGAGAAAGAAGGGAGGGCTTACTGAGCGGCGTTACAGGGTTTCCGACTCGAGATCCAACGCGAACCGAAGCGCCTTCTTCAGATCGTTCATCGTTTCGTTGGGAAGTCGGCCGATTCTACGCTCGAGCCGGACCGATGGGATCGACCCGAGTCCCTGAACGTTGGCAACACAATCTCTGTCAAGATACGCAAGCCGCGGCAAGGGCACGTCGTAAGCGCTCGAACGACCCTGCGTGGTCTGCGGGACGTAGAGAACTAATGCGCGGGGCGGGTCGGGGTCGTAGCGGGAAACGATTACTACGGGGCGCGTTTTGGCAGCCAATCCGAGGTCCGCCAACCACACGTCACCTGGCCGGGGATCGATCAAGCAGGTCGAGAACCTCCTGCTCGGCCGCGCGAGACCGAGCTATATCCAACACGCCCTGGTCCAGCAGATCGGTTAGTTCAGCGATCCGCTGCCGCGCTTCGGCCGCCGTCTCCAGCTTCCATTGGCGCAAGCGGGCATCCAGTTTCTCAGCCAACGCGTCCACAGGCGTCTCCTATGGTTATAGTCTAGTCTTAGTCTAGTGTCCAGGAAATAGCTGGACAGATCCAAACCGAGCCCCAGAGATCGGCGATAATCGGTGTTCATCAGCGGCCCTACAGCTCTTGGAGACTCCTGCCGATCCATTCTATAGGCCGCCGATTCACACAGATGAACGCCGATAACACACTCCTGGATTCTTTGAGCGAGACGGTGC
>Ga0181538_10000052_pt1 | contig 110504 bp, 105 predicted proteins | sample PEATcosm2014_Bin_40_FD_119773 | JGI IMG/M metagenome (GOLD analysis project Ga0181538, IMG submission 119773) | Peatland microbial communities from MTU Mesocosm Facility, Houghton, MI, USA - PEATcosm2014_Bin23_30_metaG | ecosystem: Environmental > Terrestrial > Soil > Wetlands > Peat | place... | reverse complement strand
CGCGGCTCGTCGCACGCGGGCCGAGCGGCATAATCCAAACTCCATCGCCACACTTCGCATCAAGATTGCCCGAGCGTTGCTGAACCAACTCCCCTGTTGTCCTTTTTGTTGCGCCCGTCGTTTGTAACACAGTAGTACTAGGAGTCCGTCTGAGAATTGATCTTGGAAAAAGCGAGCCCGTCAGGAGAGCAAAGATCGAATACTCTCATTGTGCGGTCACTCGTTCCGGCTCCCTCCCATCTGTTACCATTCCAGCGAATGGACGCCGTACGACCGCCACGTGGCCATCGTCGACTGTAGGACCGGCTCCTTGTCAATGATGTGTGGGATGGGCGAGAATCGTGAGCATGACTGTCACGAAGTTGATTGCTGTCTTCGGCCTCCTGGTTTCGGTAGCGCCGAGTCAGGTTCCGGCGACGTTGCTGGTGCAGGGCATCGGCGGCACGAGCGCCACGCTTTCCGTTTCCGACCTCTCGAAGCTGCCGCAGCAGACCGTGAAGGTCACGGATCATGGAACAGCGGCCACGTTTGAGGGCGTCCTGCTGACGGACGTGCTGGCCAAGGTCGATCTGCCGTTGGGCGAGAAGTTCCACAGTACGGGGGCGTCGTATTACATGCTGGTGGAAGCCCGGGACGGCTACCGGGCGGTATTCGCCTGGGCGGAACTGGATTCGACCTTCATGGACAAATCCGTGTACGTGGTGATGAAGCGGGACGGCAAGCCCCTCTCGGAAAAGGACGGTCCATTTCAGTTGGTGGCGCCGGGTGAGAAGCGGGCCGCAAGGTGGGTTCGGCAGGTGACGGCGTTGAAAGTCCGGCAGGCCAATTGAAGTGTCGGCTGTGGTGATCGGAAGCGACCGGAAATGCGTGGCCTTCCAGACCCGCGGCAACAACTCGTTCAAACTTTCGGAAACGGCGGCGAAACCTGGGTGGTTTCCGCGCCGGGCCGGGTCAACCTGATCGGCGAGCACATCGATTATCACGGCCTTCCCGTGCTGCCGATCGCCATTGGCAGGCGCATTCGCGTGGCGTTCCGGGCAAGAACCGACCGGCGCATTCGCGCTGTCAGCGCAGAAGAGTACGGTCTGCGGGAGTTCGAGTGGACACCGCGGCTTGCGCCCACGGCAGCGGGCGATTGGGAGAACTACTTGCGGGCGGCGGCCGAGGCGGTGGGCCGCAAGTGGGGCGCTGGGGCCGGAGTGGATGCCGCGGTGGTATCGGACTTGCCCCCGGCGGCGGGACTGGCATCGTCATCGGCGCTGATGGTGGCGTTCACCCTCGGCCTGCTGCGGGCCAACCAGCGGCGGGCGAGCTTTGAGGAGTTGATGGAGATCCTGCCGGAAGGGGAACAATTCGTGGGGACGCGCGGCGGAGGTATGGATCATGCCGCGGTGCTCGCCTCAAGAGAAGGGTGTGCCTCGCTGATCGAATTTGAGCCGCTGGCGGTTCGCCCGATTCCCGTGCCGGCGGACTGGCGCTTCCTGGTGGCCCACAGTCTCCAGACGGCGGAGAAGTCCGGGGCGGCGCGCGAAGAATACAATGCCCGGCGCGCGGCGGGGACGGCGGTGCTGAAACGTCTTGGGTTCATTTCGTATCGGGCGGCGATGGAGGAGGCGTCATGCCCGGAGAAGCTTCCGCCCGGCCCGGAGCGCGATAGCTTCCTGCACGTGACCAGCGAGGCGTGGCGCGTCAGAGCCGCGGTGAAGGCCATGGAACAGGACGACGCCGGCAGCTTCGGGCGGCTGCTCCTGGAATCTCACGCCAGCTTGCGGGACCGGCTGAGGGTGAGCTCGCCCGCGCTTGACCGGTTGGTGGAGACGGCCGTCGAATCCGGCGCGCTGGGCGCGCGGCTGACGGGCGCGGGGCTGGGCGGATGCGCGGTGGTGTTCTGTAAGAGAGCGAACCTGGCGGCCGTACGCAGGGGATTGATCGAGCGTTACTACGCGGGGCGGTTGGATTTCGATCCGGACCGGCATTTGATCGACGCCCAACCCGGACCGGGCGCTCTCGGCCGCGAGGAAGTAAACTCGTAGATTCCTCATGCACCTCCACACGCTCGACTGGATCATCGCCGTGGTCTCGGTGGCCATTTGCTTTGTGCCCGCGCTGTTCTTTGGAAGGCGCTCCGGCAAGAACACGGCGGAGTTCTTCGCTTCGGGGCGCTCGGTGCCGTGGTGGCTGGCCGGAATCTCGATGGTGGCCACCACGTTCTCGAGCGACACGCCCAACCTGGTGGCGAACTTCGTGCGCACGCAAGGGGTGGCGGGCAACTGGCAGTGGTGGGCCTTCACGCTCACGGGTGTTTCGACCGTGTTCTTTTACGCGCGCCTGTGGCGGCGCTCCGGCGTGCTCACCGACCTGGAGTTCTACGAGCTGCGCTACTCCGGCCGGGCCGCGGGCGCGGTGCGCGGCTTTCGGGCGGTCTACCTGGGCCTGCTTTTTAATTGCATGATCATGGCGAGCGTGAACCTGGCGGCTTGCAAGATCGCCGCGGTGCTGTTCGGATTCAGCCGCTGGCAGACGCTGATGGCGGTGGGACTACTGAACGTGGTCTTCGCCACGTTCTCGGGCTTGTGGGGCGTGCTGGTCATCGACATGTTTCAGTTTTTTATCAAGATGTCGGCGGTGATCGCGGCGGCCTACTTCGCGGTGCGGCTGCCGCAGGTGGGCGGGCTCGGTGGGCTGGTGGAAAAACTTTCCCATGTGAAAGGCCCGGGGGGCTTGAATTACCTCAACATGCTTCCGGATTTCACCAACAACTGGGATCTGCTGCTGGCGGTGTTCATCATGCCTCTGGCAGTGCAATGGTGGGCCGTGTGGTACCCGGGCGCGGAACCCGGCGGCGGCAGCTACATCGCTCAGCGGATGCTGGCGTCCAAATCGGAAAAAGACGCGCTGGGATCGACCCTCTTCTTCAACGTCGCCCACTACGTGCTGCGGCCGTGGCCGTGGATTCTGGTGGGGCTGGCATCGCTCGTCGTCTACCCGGAGCTGTCGGACATCCGCAAGGCCTTTCCGCACCTCGATCCCACGCTGATCGGCCACGATATCGCCTTCCCCGCGATGCTGCGATTTCTCCCGGTGGGCTGGATGGGGCTGATGCTGGGCGGCCTGGTGGCGGCTAATTCGTCCACCATCCTGACGCACCTCAACTGGGGTGCATCTTACCTGGTGCATGACTTCTACCGCCGGTTTGTGAAGCCCCAGGCGGGCGAAAAGCATTACGTGCTGGCGGGGCGTATAGCCACGGTCGGGCTGTTTGTGGCCTCCTCCGCGCTGGTGTTCGCGCTGGACACCGCCAAAGATACCTTCAACGTGATTCTGCAGATCGGCGCGGGCACCGGGCTGTTGTACCTGGTGCGCTGGTTCTGGTGGCGTGTGACGGCATGGTGCGAGATCGTGGCCATGGCGAGCTCATTCGGCATCTCGATACTGTTTCTGATTCTGGCCAAGAATGGCGCGGCGCCGAGCACACACTACCAACTGCTGATCACGGTCATCTGCACCTCGGTATGCTGGCTGGCGACGGCATACCTGGGGCCGCGCAACGATCCGCGAGTTCTGGCGGAGTTCTACCGGAAGGTTCACCCGTTTGGCCCTGGTTGGCGCAGGGTGCGAATCGAGGCCGGCGTTTCCGAAGAGGAAGCGGCGATGCATGCACGGAGCGATAACTTCCCGCTGGCGCTGATGGGCTGGTTCGCGGGCTGCACCATGATCTGGTCGGCGCTTTTCACGGTGGGGAATTTTCTTTACGGCCGGACCAATTACGCGCTGGCGCTGCTGGCGATTTTCGTGGTCAGCGCTATGATCGTCATTGAAGTGGTGCGCCGTCTTTGGAAATGAGGATATCGGCATGAACGACCCGAAGTTTGCTTCGCGCCGCGACCTGCTGCGGCTCGCTTCGGCGGGCGCTTTGGGTATCGGCCTTTCCCGCGCCGCGGATGACAGCGTTGCGGGCATGAAGTTCGAGGCGAAAGACACGGTGCGGCTGGGCGTCATCGGAATCGGCGGCCGGGGCGACGCGCTGATCGAGAATTTCTCGGCCATTCCGCAGGTGCGGGTGACGGCGATTTGCGACACGGTGAAGGACAAGGTGATCAGGGAGCAGGCCAAGCTGGAGCGCGCCGGAAAGCAGCCGCCGGCGCTGTACCATTCGAGCGACCGCGCGTTCGAGGATCTCGTCAAGCGGGACGATATCGACCTGGTGGTGATTGCCACGCCGTGGATCTGGCACGCGACCATGGCCCTGGCAGGCATGAAGCAGGGCAAGCACGTAGCCGTGGAAGTGCCGGCGGCGAGAACCATCGAAGAATGCTGGGACCTGGTGAACACGTCCGAAAGCACGCGCCGCCACTGCATACAACTCGAGAACTGCTGTTACGGGTACAACGAGCTGCTGGTGCTGAACATGGTGCGGGCCGGGCTGTTCGGCGGCATCACGCACGGCGCCGCCGCTTACAACCACGACCTGCGGAGCGTCCTGTTTTCGAATGAAGGCGAAGGCCTGTGGCGGCGCTTCGAGAACGTCAGCCGCAACGGCAACCTGTATCCACGCACGGGCTGGGTCCGGTGGCGCACTACATGGACATCAACCGCGGCGACCGGTTCGAATACCTGGTATCGATGAGCTCGGCTGCGTTATCGCTTGCGGCGTATCGGAAGGAGCACCTGAAGCCCGACGACCCGCGCCAGAAAGAGGTGTACCGCTGCGGCGACCTCAACGCGAGCCTGATCCACACGGCCAAGGGCCGGGTGATCACTCTCGAGCACAACGTTGCGACTCCGCAGCCTTACGACCGCATCAATCTGATCGCCGGAACCAAGGGGATCTTCCGCGACTATCCGGCGCGGATCTTCGTGGACGGCTCCGCCAAGGAAGAATTTGGACCGATCGACCCGTACAAAGAGCGGTTCGAGCATCCGTACTGGAAGCAAGTGGGCGAGCTGGCGCGGCAGTTGGGCGGCCACGGCGGCATGGATTTCGTGATGGCGTACCGCCTGATACAGTGCATCAGGGAAGGCGCCGCACCGGACATCGACGTGTATGACGCCGCAGCGTGGAGCGCTCCTGGCCCGCTGAGCGAGGCATCCGTGGCCAACGGCAGTGCGCCCGTCCCGTTTCCGGATTTCACGCGTGGGCGCTGGCAGCAGGCCGCCACGGGCTGACCGAAGCCCGGACCTGTTCGGCTGCCACCGCCAGCAAAGGAAGCAGCACCACGGCTGAGGGAGGGAACGGCGGGGCCGGCAACAGGAACGGCAAATAGGCCAACGGGCAAAGCAGGAAGATGGCAACGAGCCTGAGCCGAGCACTGGGGGCGCGGCCGAGCAGGAGCAGGCAGGCCGGCGCCAGAATCAATGCATCCCCAAAGAAGGCGTGATAGCTGACGAGCAACCCGGTGACGAGCGTCGCCGAAATGCTGGTGGTGATGTCACCCCGGCGAATCACGAGCCACGCGGCCACGATCACAACGCATGTGACGACTGGCTCCAGGAAGACGCTGTGCGGCAGGCCGGAAAGGAGTCCGTGGAGATTCGGCATTCCGTCGTAACTGGGGGTGGTGGCGGGCAAGCGAAGCATAGCCGTGTAGCGCCACGGCCAGGACCATCCGCCAACGGCGAACGACATGGCCAGCAGCGCAGCACCGCCCGAAACCACGCCACCGCCAAACCTCCAGAGCCGCTTCCCGAAAATCAGAAGCGGAATGGAGAGGAACAGGTTGTACTTGATGAGGCACAGGCTGAAGACGCATCCGGCCGCGAAGCGCCTGTCGCGGAAGAGCAGGGCCAGCGAGACCGCCAGCGCCAGTATTACAACCGCCAGATCCCGGCCCATGATGAAACAATCCAGGAGCGGCACGCTCCAGCAACAGGCCATGGCGGCGATCCACTTCCGCGGCGCCGGCCAGAACCAGACGAACAGCAGAACCGCGGCTAGTGAGACCGATTGCCAGATCCAGTAAGCGCGCTGGTAAGTGAAGAAACGCAGGGGCGAGATGGCCGCGGCGTAGACCGGCAATCTCACGAACGGGAGGAAGCGGGGGGTATCCCACAACCGCGACTCGGCGCGCGTAAGGGCCTCGGGATTATACAGGTCGCCCGAAGCCGCCAGTTGGGCGCCGGCGTAAAAGCCCATAAAATCGTTGTCGCCGTGGACGATACGCGGGAGGGCCGGGAGTTTGAGGTAGCAGTTCACCGCAATGCCGAGCAGACACCCCAGCACGACGAGAAGCCGCTTGGGGCGCAGATCACGGGCAGGATCACGGAGACGGGACACCGACTCTTAGTATTCAAGAGATTAAGGCTGGAACCAGACTCTATTTGGTTTTGCAGTGGAATGTATCCTTTGGTTAACTGGCGTCCCCGCGGCGCTTGGGTCACCGATAATGGAAGAGAATGCGCCGCCTCGCCATTGTCTTGCTGCTGGCATCCGCTGGCGCCGCCCAGAACATTGTGGATCCAGCCAGGTTCGGGAACATGCTGAAGGCTCTTGAGCCGCAGGCGGGCGAGAAACTCGTACGGTGTGAAGTCACGCCCATCAAACCCTCTCTCAATTTCAGCTTTCGCTTTCAGGCCGGGTATGTCGCGCACGTGCCCATGAACCAGTATTTCGGTGCGGGACACGGCTGGCTCATACTGACCAGGGTCACGCCGGAAGGCGGCGGCCAACAGCCGGTTTATCTCGTCGGCAGAGTCCGGCTGCCGCAGATTCCGAAGACCAGGATCGCGTTCGAGGTGGGAGGCGGGTACCTTCTGGGTGAGGGCCGATACGACGTGAACTGGACCCTGCTTGACGACACCGGCCGGGTTTGCCGCAGCAGTTGGCGCGTGGACGCCAGGCTTGGCCGCCACGAACGCCAGGTGAGCCTTTCCATGCCGCGCGATACGGTCGCCGAGTTTACATTGCGCGGCCGGCCCGACAGGAAGCGCGGCGCCGATGACGCGGCGCCGATTCGGCTCACTGTGATGCTGCACGCGGCGCCGCTGGCTCCGCTCAGAACCAGGCTGCGCGCGAGCGATCGCGTGATCCTGTTGGGACTGCTTTCATCGCTGCTGGAACGGGTGCCCGCGCGCTCCGTGCGGCTCGTGATCTTCAATCTGGATGAGGAGAAGACCCTGCTGCGCCAGGACGCGTTCGCTCCCGATGCGCTGGACCAGGTGGCGCAATCCCTGAACGGCCTGGAACTGGGGCGCGTGGATTACCACGTGCTGCAGAACCCCCGCGGTCACGTGGATTTTCTGGCCGGCCTGATGAACCTGGAACTGCGCGCGGAGGCGCCTTCGGACGTGGTGGTCATTCTCGGTCCGGAGACGCGCTACGTGGACAACCTTCCGCACGCCGCGCTGGAGGAGCCCCGCGGCGCCGTCCCCCAATTCTATAACCTCCAGTTCAGGCTGTACCTTCGCGGCGGTCCCACCTTGCCCGATAGCATTGCCCTGGCCACGGCGAAGGTGAAGGGGAAAACCATTGTCATCCGGACGCCGGCCGACTTTGCCAGGGCCATCGAACAGATCGAGCGTCGCGGAGACGGGGGAAAGTAGGATATCGGCCGCTCACGCGGCTCGCACGAAGTCGCCCGGCGGAATGCGGAGCAGCTTACTGGTTCCAGTTCTTGCCCATGAAAATGCCGTTCATCATGTCAAACAGCACCTGGGCTTTCGACTGCTGTTCCTTGTCGAGTTCCTGATAGATCTTGACGAAGGCTTTCATCTCGATACCCGCCATTTGGGACTCTATGGCGGCGTGGCTCTTTACCAGTTGGTCGATCTCGTCCTGGCTCTTGCCGGCGGAAACAGCCTCCCCGATTGCTTGCCGGCTCTTGATTGCCTCGTCGCGCAGCGGCGCAGCTTCCTTCTGGCCTTCATCGAGGACGGTTTTGACCAGCTTCTTCTCGTCCTTGTTGAGCTTGAGGTTGTCGGTGAGGATCGTGAGCTTATCGGACTGATTGCCCATCATAATCGGAGTATTCGAGGCGCCCCTTCCTCCACCACCACCGCGCTGGGCGGAAGCCAGCGTGGCGGCCAAAATGCCGGCCAGAAATAATCTGAAAAGCATGAGAGCTCCTTTACTTCCTTCCTCTTCTTTCTCCGGCGCCGGCGGTCGCATTGAACATTCCGGCCATGGCCTCGAATGCCGACGCGGCCTTGCCCTGTTGATTGGGCTTGAGGTTGGCGCAGACCTTGGCGAAGGCCTTGGCCTCAATGCCGGTCACCTGGGCGACCAGGGAGGCATGGGCGTCCATGATTTTCTTGAGATCGTCGTCGCTGGCGCCGCCGAGCATGGCGTTCACCATCTCCCCCCTGCTCTTGGTCAACTGCTGGCGCAATGGCTCGGATTCTTTCATGGCGCCGGCAAGAACCGTCTGAGCCTCGGTTTTCTGGTCTCTATTCAGCTTGAGGCGTTCGGCAAAGATATCGAAGGGGGTCTGGCGCTGCACGCGCGGCATTGCGCTCATGTCGTCTCCCATTCCGCCGCCGCCCCTCCCGCCTCCGCCGCCCATTCCGCCGGTGTCGCCGCCGCCCATGCCGCCAGCCTGAGCGAACGCCAGGATGGTCGAAATCATCGCGGTCAGCAACAGTCTTATGAACATAAAACCTCCATGGTTTACTCGATTAAAGCACGAATCGGCGCGGAATGGCTTAGGCAGACAATTGGGAGTGGCCGTTGGACGGCGCTCGCACGTAGAATAGGAAAATGAAGCTAATTGCCCTTGTAATCGCCGCCGTGTTGCCCTACCTGGCGGCTTCTTCGGACGTCGATCCGGGCAAGTCGCTGGGCAGCCCCAGCGCTCCCATCCGGATCGAGGTTTTCAGCGACTTCGAATGCCCTGGCTGCAAGGGACTGCACGAGCAGATCCTGCCGTTGGTCATGAGGGATTACGTGATACCCGGCAAGGTATACCTGGTGAGCCGCGAGTTCCCGCTTCCCATGCATCAGTATTCGCGCGAGGCCGCTGGCTACGCCACCGCGGCCGCGCGGCTGGGCAAGTATGAACAGGTGGCCGACGCGCTGTTCCTGAAACAAGTGGCCTGGTCCGCGAGCGGCAAGGTGTGGGACGCGGTGGCCAATGTTCTGACGCCGGCGGAAGCCAAGAAGGTGCAATCGCTGGCGAAGGACCCGGCGGTTTTGAGCGAGGTGCAGCACGACCTGGAGCTGGGAAGGGCGGCGGCCATCAACCAAACTCCCACCATGATCGTCACACGCGGCACGAGCCGGTTTCCGGTTGTCGGCGCGGTCAACTACACTCTCTTGAGGTCCCTGCTCGATGGTCTCCTCAAGTAGGGTTTTCCGGGCGGTGGTACTGGCGCTGCGGGTGGCGCTGGGCGCGGTGTTCGTGTACGCGGCGTGGACCAAGCTGCGGCAGCCGTGGGAGCTGTTCGCAATGTCGATCGACGCCTACAAAGTGCTGCCCTATGGGGCCGTGGTGTTGGTGGCGCGCACGCTGCCGTGGGCGGAGCTGCTGATCGGCCTGGCGCTCATGGCGGGGCGCTGGCTGAAAGTTTCGACGGCCGCGGCTTCGCTGCTGCTGCTGGGGTTTTTCGTGTTGATGGTCAGGACGTACGCCAAGGGAATGCGGATCGACTGCGGCTGTTTCGGCCTTGGGGATCCGATCTCGGCCCGCACGCTGGCCCGTGATGGAACGCTGCTGGCGGGCTACCTGTTTCTGACCTGGACGAGCTTCCGCGGCCGGCGGAAAGCGGCGTGAAGGACGTTCTCCAAAGAGAGCTGGAGTATCACGAGAAGCTGTACTCGGGCTTCGCTCAGGCGCACTTCGCGCGGCCGGCGGTGAGGGCGCTGCGCCAGCACATGGTGGGGCGCATCCTGCGGATGACCGGCGCGGGCGTGCACTCCCGCGTGCTGAGCCTGGGATGCGGAATCGGCGATACGGAACTGCTGCTGGCCGCGCGTGTGGCCGAAGTGGTGGGGGTGGACCTCTCGCCCGCGGCGGTGCGGCAGGCGCGCGCCGATGCCGGCCGGTTGGGAATCGCCAATGCGCGCTTCGAAGAGGGAACCACCGCCGAGGGCGCTTACGACCTGGTGATGGCGATCTTCTTTCTGCACCACCTGCCGGACCAGGCGCTGGCGGAGCTGCCGGGCCGGGTGAAGGACCTGCTGGCGCCGGGCGGGGTATTCTATTCGCTCGATCCCAGCAGCCGGCGGCTTTCCGGCGCCATCGGGCGGCTGCTGGTTCCGGGGTTGATGAAGCGCTACCAGACGCCGGACGAGCGGGAGCTCGATCCGGAGCGTACGGCGGAGTTGTTCCGCGGCGCGGGGTTCGAAGCCCGCGTCAGCATGTATGACTTCGGGTCGTCGCCGCTGGCGGGGTTGCTGCCCGGCTGGCGCGCGGGATACCGGGCGGCGCGCGCCGTGGACGATGGGCTGCTGCGCGTGGCGGCGGTGCGGCGGCTGGGCAGTAATTTCGAGGTGATTGCGCGGCTTCCAAGCTGCTCACTTGGGGTGAGGGAATAGGTCCGTGATGCGGTAGATGTCGCCTTCGATCTTGAAATAGAAGCGCCAGTTGCGGCGGAGGAAGTTGAGTTGCTTGATGAAGGCCTTTTGGAGAGGCAGGGGAGCAGCAGCCAGCGCTTCGATGGCGCGCTGATAGAGCAGGATGTTCATCGCGGTCGCTTGGGCTTGGCGCGCCGGGCAGGTTTCAGGTTTTCCTTCAGGAAAGCGGCAGCTTCCCTGGCGGTGAAGGGACCGTAGAACGGGCCTTTCTCGGCCTCGTCCAGGCGGGTGTTGATCGTCCGGCGCTGCTCCGGTGTATACTCGTCAACCGCTGCGGGCAGTTTGGGGAGGATGGCTATCACCCCGCCAGATACCTTGAACTCTACCCGGTCGCCGGCCTTGATCCCGGCCCGGCGCCGCACACTCGGCGGCACGACCAAGCCGGCCTTATCTGTAACAGTGATGGTCATGGGCTGCACCGAAAAGAGTCGTAACAGCAAAGCCTCAGAGATCGCATGATAACAGTAGCAGGAATCCGGGGAGCGCGGCTCACGTTGGGGTAGTGCGCTAACTGTGTGCGCCTCAGGATTTTAATGCTGGCGAGCGACAGGGGTGGTATGATTTGAGCGGAGGGCGGCGGAGTCGAACCGCTGCCCCGTGGGAGAATTTCGGCGTTCATAAGACGCCTACCAACACCGGCTAGTTGCCCTCCATCCATCTCCTCGCAAGTTCTGCTAGTTTTGCAGCAGTCGGCGCTTCATAACACCGTTCAAACTTTCCCTTCACCTCTGGCGTTAGCGTACGGAGACCCTGGAATGAGTACAGCAGATAGCTATACTGTTTGGATCGGGCAGCAAGGTGCTCCATAAGTCCAGAATTTCGCGCTCCGGCGATTCGCTCTTCCTCAAAGAACGTTCGAAGCGCAACCTCCGAAAATCCAGCACGGCGCAACGCATCTAAAACGCTGGTATTCCTGTCCAGCGACACACATAAGATCCTCCCCTTGGGTATCTTAGACTGGATCGCCTCGCATGATAATTCAGTCGGCCCGTCAGGTCCAAAATCGGCTATGCATTGCAGCACGCCATCGCGATCGCCAGCGTTCTCAAAAGGTATTGGTTTCTCACCCGAACCAGAGGCTTGCATGATCCCTTGAACCGCATCCACCACAAATTCTCTGCCGCGAATCTGTGCGACAAGCACTAGGATGCGTTCAGCTCCAGCCTTGCATTTCTCCAAGTAGAGGGCAGAAAACTCCGAGAGATTTGCTTCCCTGCCGTGTGCTTTTTGTCCAATCCAAATGATCGAACCATCCTTCAAGCGTTCGGCATATATGGAAGCAAGAGCCGCCTTCACGGGATCGTAGAACCCCAGAACGAATGCCACTCTCAAAGCGTGCTCCGATCATCTCGCCTTCAGTACATCGATCACGTATCCGAGCGGTAGATTCAGCGCGCGCAGTTCGGAATCGGTCATACGCTCAACCGCCGAAGAGGCGATGTGACGAAGCAGGGAATCTGGGCGTTCAGCCTGTTCGACCCGGGTCGTCCTTTCAAGTGCTTTTGAAGCCGGAGACGGGGCGGAAACTTTGGGGATCGACCTCTCAAACTCCTCGGCAATCCGGCGGCGCCGGAAGAACACCCATTTCGACTTCTGGCCCAAGGCCCCGAGCAATTCAAAAAACGGGAACCACCATCGCGGTTGTTCAAGAGTCTTCAGCAGCATCTCCTGTTGGCTTTCCGGCAATTCAGAAATAAACTCCTTGGCAATTCTCTGTAGGGCTTCAGCAGAGATGGGTGGAATCTGTGACCATGTTGGGTCTGGAGTCTCTTCCGGTCGGAAGACGCGAATCAGACCAGATGGAAGTAGGTATAAGCGATATGGCGTGTCAGGGCTTGCAAACGTCTTCCAAATTCTCGGGTTGGTCAACAACTGTCCCAACGGGGTTGGTTGATCAGTGGTTGGCGCGGTTTCCGCGGTCGACGCGCCGAACAAGCTCTGTTGCTCGGCGCGCAAACCATAAATCACGTCCATGCCGGCCTTGCCCTTTTCGGCAATGTCTGGGATGTTGTCCCGGATGAATTGGCGAAGGTTCGCGCATCCGAACTGGGGCGCGTTGAACTCTGGGAACGCCACCTTTACGCGCGCCGATAATTGGCCGCCTGTGATGGGGTTTGGCTGTGCCTCGCTAATGAGCTTAGCGATGTAGGTTATGACGGTTGTCTTTTCCATCTTCTATGCTCCACTTTACGCTGACTCTGCTCCGAAGAGGTGAGATCGTGGGCGGGAGCAGGTCCTGCTCCCGCCAAAAATCCTTACTCTCTCCTATATGACAGTCGCGAAGTGAAACATGCTGAAGTGGAAAAAACACATCCCGAGGCTGGCGCGACTCTCTTGCCAGCACCGCAGCATGGGCCGGTTAAGACCGCACCGCAGCAACCTCTTTATCATTAAGCAATAGCTTATCTGCTGCGGCCATTTCCCGATGCGGATGAAGCGTTCAGTACTTGCGGTCAAAGCAAACTCCATCCTCATTTCAAGATTGGCACAGACGCACCCAAAAGTCAATAAGTATCTAAAGCCTTATGAATCAAAATCTTAGCTGGCGGTTGAACCCCAAAGTCCTAGAACGGGCCCCCAGTGAAGTTCCGCTTCCGGCCCGTTGTCCGTCTCGCCCGCCAGCGGCTCGATGAGCTTGTATGGCAGCGCAGAGCCTGTCACCAGGGCCGCCACCACCAGCACTAGATATGTCCCCTGCCTTGCGGTTGCCTCTGTCAATCATGGGCAGATTTCCGAAACGGTGGCGAGGCTCCCGCCGCCGGCGCACACTTCTTCCAGCGCGCGCGCGGAGGCTTCGGTGGTCAGTGCTTTCACCGCGTCCGTCACCAGCGTTACGGGCTTGCCGGTCTTCAATAAGCCACGCGCAGCGTAGAGCACGCAGATTTCGGTGACCACGCCGTAGACCACGTAGCGGTCGGCGTTCAGGCGCTCGACCACGCGGACGAAGTCGGGGGCTTGGAAGACATCTACGGTCTGCTTTTCGACAATGATCTGCGACGTGCCCTCGAGCAGGGTCGGCGCGGCCTTGCGCTGGCCCCAGGTCCCGGCGATGCAGTGCGGCGGCCAGACGGAAAACTCAGGATCGTTCTCCGTGTGGGCATCGGTGGTCGAAACCACCGGGATGCCTTGCGCCGCGGCGAAACGGTTGAGGCGCGCGATGGCGGGGACGATGCGCTCGGCGTCCGGCACATAGAGCGCGCCGGCAGGGTAGAGAAAATCCAGTTGGGAATCGATGTCGAAGAAAACGGTTTTCATCCGGTCACGTTCAAGCGGGTCTGCTCGATCAGCGCGCGCAGCTCACGGCTGTAAATGATCGGCCACGGCTCCGTCACTTCCAATTGTCGCAGAGCCGCGGGCAGCTTCGCCAACGACTCGGCCGCGCGCCGGCGCGCCTGTTCGACGGTGGGCAGCGGCTCGATCAGGCGCCCTCCCAGGATCACCGGGCGCAGCAGCGCTTCGCCCTTGCCGCATTCGCCCGAGCGCGCTACCACGTCGCGCGCTTCCTCGCGGAAAATCTGCTTTGAGCCGGGGAGCGAAATCTTGTCCGCGCTGTACTTGGCGGTGAAACGCTTGATGCCGCAAATCTCCAGCTCCACCATTTTGTAAATGGCGCTGAGGGCGGGGGCGTCGGCGGAAGTCGCGAGCTGGGTACCGACGCCGAAAGCATCGATGGGCGCACCGGCGTTTACCAAGTCGCGGATGCGGTACTCGTCCAGGTCGCCGCTGGCCATGATCCTGGCTTCGGGCAGGCCGGCCTGGTCGAGGATGGCGCGAACCTGGCGCGAGAGGGTCAGAAAATCGCCGCTATCGATGCGCACGCCCCACAGGGGCCGGCCGAGCTCGGCTGCGCGGCGCGCGCCTTCCAAGGTGTCGTAGGTATCGATGAGCTGGACGGTGAAATCGCCGAGAACCCGCTGGAGCCGGCGGAAGGCCTCCATCTCGCCGGGGAACGACATGACCCAGGAGTGCGCCGACGTGCCCATTACGGGGATGCCGAAGCGGAAGCCGGCAAGCGTATTGCTGGTGCCGGCGCAGCCGCCGATGTACGCGGCGCGCGCGCCCAGCACGCCCGCTTCCGGCGTATGCGCGCGGCGCGTGCCGAACTCGATCACGGGCCGGCCGCCGGCCGCTTCCACCGAGCGCGCGGCCTTGGTCGAGATGAGCGACTGGAACGCCAGCGCCGAGAGCACGTAGGTTTCCGGGATCTGCGCCTCGATGATGGGCGCGCGGATGGTGAGGACCGGCTCGCCGGGAAACACCGGGAGGCCCTCGGGGACGGCGAAGAGATCGCCGGTGAAGCGGAAGTCGCGGAGGTAATCGAAGAAGGCCGGCGACGCGCGGCGGAACTGCGCCAGGCCGCGGAGATAATCGATCTCTTCGGCGGTGAAACTCAGGTTGAGCAGGTAATCGACAACCTGGGGAAGGCCGGCGGCGAGGACGAAATTGCGGTGCGGAGGGAGACGGCGGATGGTGAATTCGAAAGACGCTTTCTCCTCGACCTTGCCGGAGTCGAAGTAACCGGCGGCCATGGTGAGCTCATAGAGGTCGGTGAGGAGGGCGTTCATAAGACCGCTCTCTTACGTTTCGCGGCTCGGTTACTTCTTCTTGGGCTGAGGAGGCGCCTGCTCTTTCACGTCCGAGGCGGCTTTTTGCAGGTCGGTCACAGCCTGGCTATCCAGTTCATAGATGCTCGGCTCGTTCTCGCGTTGCGCGAAATATTGGTTTCCTTGCTTGGTAATGGAGATTTTCTCGACCCGTTTGCCGTCGCCCGAAGTCACTCTGGCTTCGAAGACCGGCTCGCCGCCGCCTTTCTCGGGGAACTTCGTGGCGCTGAGGTCGCGCAGCTTGTCGATCAGGTTCTGGACGCTGGTGTTGTCCAGGGTCTTGGAGCCGGCGAGCCACTTGTCGCCGCTTTTGGCGTAGGTCGCGGTCTTGAGCTCGACCTTGCTGGGATCGCTGAAACCGAAATCGAAAAGCTTCTTGTTGCGGAAGTCGTCGAGGTTTTTGTCGAGCGCGTCGGCCAGATCGGAGGCCACTTTGTAGGTGCCCTCGACCGCGGAACTCTTGGCATAGCAGTTCTTGTCCTTGTCTCTGCGGACTTCGAGTGTCTGGTTGCCGCCGGCGTCGGCGACCACCGCGGTGGCCACCTTGGGGGCGGCGGCGAACTTCTTGGGGATGTCCTCCTGGGCGCCGGAAAGATCCATCTTGGCGTCCTTGAGCTTGTTGATGAGAGTTTCCACCTGGGAGCCATCGGCGCGCAGCGGACGCGGCTTGAGGATCTGCCACTCGTTCCGATTGTTCTTGCCGAACTCGACGGGCTGCCCTTTGGCCTGGAGATCGACGCGCGTGAGCTTATCGGAATCGAAGGTGAGGAGGCGCTTATCGCGGAGGTCGCTGGGAGTCTTGTCGAGACTCGATTTGGTGTAGCTCGCGACGGTGAACACGCGCGGGTCGGCAGCGAGCTTGGCGTAGGCGCCGGAACCGGTGGGCGTGTCGTCGCCGATCAGCAGCTCGTCGCTCTTGCCGTCTTTCTTGACGACGGTGATATCGAGCGTCGGAACGTGCAGGCCGTAAGGCTGGAGGTCGGCGGCCTTATCCTCGATCACTTTGTCGGCGTTCAGCGAGGAAAGCGACGAGACCATGGATCCCACGGTGTCCGGGTCGGCCGAGAGCTGGTTGGGTTGGGTAAGCTGCCACTTGCCGTTGACGCGGTGCAGGTCCTGGACCTCGCCGGTGAGCTTCTTGATCCTGATTTCCTGGAACTGGTCGTCGGGTATGGAAAGAATCTTGGTGGTGGCGTCGGTGGACGACTTACCGGCCGCGGCCTGCTTCTTGTTGGACCACCAGACGAGGCCGCCCAGAACAGCCAAAACGGCCACCGCGACCAACAGCCCCTTGGGCTTCATGGGTTACCTCCTCTTCCACCAGGTGGCCATGCCGAACCCCACCACAGCCAGCGGGAAGAAGACTATGCTGAGCCAGAAAACCATGTTCATCTTCTGCGCGCTGATATTGAGCGGGCGGTCTTCGGGGGCCTTGGGCCGGATGGAGATGAGGTCCTCATCCGCGGTGAGCCAGTTGATCATGTTGAGGAACAGGTCGCGGTTGCCGTTGAACCGGATGAAGCTGTTACCCACCCACATGGAACTGCCCACCACCACGAACCGCCCCGGCGTGGTGCCATTGTAGGTGCCGGCGGCGGCCAGGGTGAGCGGGCCGTGTTTGTCCTTCTTGGGATCGATGCGGATGGAGCCGGAGCTGAGGTTGTTAGTGGCGTAACTGTTTTCGCCGGTGGCGAAGAGCTTCTCGACAGTGGTCTTGTCCCCGTTTTTGGTGTCCAGCGTGCGAGAGAGCGGGAAAGCGGTGGCGATATCCTTCAGATCGCGCACGATGGCATGGGATTCGTAGCTGGCCACGAGCGGCACCTCGGGGCCGAGCCCGAAGACCTGGCCGATGCCGCTGGTATCGAGCGCCAGGTCCTTATCGAGCGTGACGCCCCAGCTTTGGAGCAGGGCCGCAAGGGTGGTGTTTTCGTCGGTCTGGCTGCGGCCGATGGCGAGCGCCGGGTCCATCAGGAAGAGCGCGTGGCCGCCGCCTTCGACGTAGGCCTTGATGGCGTCGGTCTCAGGCTGAATGTAGTCGTGCTGCGGGCCGCCGACGATGAGGACGGTGCAGTCCTTGGGGACCCCGGGCTTGCCGGGCGGGGGGGGCGGCGCACCGGCCTTGGCATCCGCGGGAGGGGCGCTGGGGGCGGCGGACAGCAAGGAGACGGCGCGGGTCTTGTAGTTGTTGTGTTCGAGCGCATCCTTGATGGAGGAGTAGCCGCCGCGTTCGGTATCGTCGATGCTGTGTTCGCCGCTGCCGGTGACGAAGCAGGCGTTGCGCTCGCCCGATTTCAGCGAGCGGATAAGCGCTCCGGTGATCTCTTCTTCGCTGAGGCTCTTGGCCTCTTCGGTGCGGAGGCCGCTATTCACCAGGATATTCACATCGCGGCGGAAGCCGGCGGATTTGGCCTGCTGCGGCTTCTTGACGGGATCGACGTAATCGACGTGGAGCCTGGGGGAAAGAGCCGAATAGCGGTCCAACAGGTCGCGGGCCTGGGGGAAGCGGCTGGTGTCGTCGAAGTAGGTGATGTGAATGTCGCGGTTCAGGCCCTTGACCACCTTGATGGTCTGGTCGGCGAGGCTGAACTCTTTGTTGGCGGTGGCGTCCCACGACTTGTCGTAGCGGTTCGCCAGGAAGTTGACCGCCGTCAGGACGGCGAGGATGACGACGATGTAGACGGCGACGTAGGCGGTGTACTTGGTTTGCCTTGTTTTGAGCCATTCGTGAGACATTGTTATGCCCTCCACCGCAGCGATTCCATCGATCGCGAAGTTGCAAACAGCGCAAAGAAGATAAAGGAAATGTAGAAGACCACGTCTTTCGAATCGAGCACGCCCTTGCCGAAGTTTTCGAAGTGGGTGACGATCGAAAGGTAATTGACCACCTGGGCGGGCACGGTAGAATCAAAGGCCGTGAACCAGCTCAGCAGCCAGAGCAGCAGGCAAACGAAGAAGGTGACGCCGCCGGCCACGATCTGGTTCCTGGTGGTGGTGGAGATGAAGGTCCCTATGGCCAACAGGCAGCCGCCTTGGAGGAGCAGCCCGAGATAGGCCACCAGCACGGGCTTGAGGTCCGGCTTGCCCCAGGCGAAGAGCAGCGCGATGTTGATCATCGACATGGCCAGGACGCAGAGGTACAGGAGCAGGGCGCCCAACCACTTGCCGAGGATGATCTGGTTATCGCTGACGGGCGAGGTGAGCAGCAGCTCGATGGTGCCCGACCGTTTCTCTTCGGCGAAGAGCCGCATGGTGATCATGGGGATGAGGAACAAAGCCACGGTGGAGGCGAAACCGAGCAACGGGCGGATGATCTGCTCGTTGACGTTCATGGTCTGGCCGCCGCCCATCATCTGGGACTGGAAGCTGAAGCGGACGAAGTCGCGAGTGGCGGTGTAGAAGCCGAAGCCGAAGATCAGCCCGAACAGCGCCAGGACCGCATAGGCGATGGGCGACGCGAAATAACTCTTGAGTTCCTTGCGGCAGATGAGGAGTACGTTCTTCACTTCTTGTCTCCTTCCTTAACCTGGTCCTTCTGCTCGGCGGCGGTGAGCTGGAGGAAGATGTCCTCGAGGCTGAGGCCGACGGCGCGCAACTCGCTGAGGCTCCAGCCGGCATTGACCACGGTGCGGGCGAGTTCGGCGCGAATGTGGCGGCCTTGCAGGCTCTCAATCTCGAAAGTGAGCCGGCCGTTTTTGGAATCCTTCATGACCACGCGGCTGACGCCGGCCACCTGCTCGAGGCGCTGCTGCACGTCGGTGGGGTTGGGGCGGCCGTCGGCGGCTTCCACTTCGAGCGCCACGGCTTCGGCGCCGCGCAGGCGATTGGTGAGGTTCGAGACCGAATCGATGGCCACCAGCTTGCCGCGGTCGATGATGATGACGTGCTCGCAGGAATGCTCCACTTCGGAGAGGATGTGGGTGCTGAGGATGATGGTGTGCTCACCGGCGAGCGACTTGAGCAGCTCGCGGATTTCGATGATCTGCTTGGGGTCGAGGCCGGAAGTGGGCTCGTCGAGGATGAGGACGGGGGGGTTGTGGATGATGGCCTGGGCCAAGCCCACGCGCTGGCGGAAGCCCTTGGAGAGCTTGCCGATGAGGCGGGTGCGGACGTCGCCGATGGCGCAGCGGCCCACGACATCAGAGATGCGGCGGGCCAGGTCGGCGGAGGGGATGCCCTTCAGCTTGCCGACGAAGGTGAGATACTCGATCACCTCCATCTCGGGATACAGGGGCGGCGACTCCGGCAGGTAGCCGATGCGCTTCTTGACCTCCATGGCGTTCTCGAGCACGTCGAAACCGGCGACGTTGGCGGTACCCATGGTAGGGGGAAGGAAGCAGGTAAGGACCCGCATGGTGGTAGTCTTGCCGGCGCCGTTGGGGCCGAGGAAGCCCACGATTTGGCCCTTTTCGACCTCGAAGGAGATATTGTCCACGGCGACAGTGCGGGCGTATCGCTTGGTTAGACCTTGCACTTTGATCATATTGAAGTGTTCCAGACCAGACAGGCGGTCGACTGAAATTTCATGATACGGACGGCGGGGAAGGGTTGTCAAACGGGGGCGGAAGCAGGGGCCGCTCGCATCAGCTACAGTAGAGACTTGTCTTTCGCGCTGGTTCAAACTCCGGGGATCGCCGCGCCGGCGCTGGCCACGGCGGTGGGGCTGGCGGGGGCGGCACTGGGGCTGTGGCTCACGGGATTGCGGAGCCGCCCCAGGGTGGTGGTGCCATTCAGCGCGGGGGTGCTGCTGGGAGTGGCGCTGTTCGGGCTTTTGCCGGAACTGGCGGTGGAACTGGGGTGGACGGCCAGCCTGGTTCTGTTTGCAGCGGGGTATGGGCTGCTGCTGGCGATCAACCGGTACGCGTATCCGGTATGCCCCACTTGCGCGCACGATCACGATCACAACGCTTGCGCCACGGAATTGCACGGCTTCGCGGGCCCGCTGATTGCGGCGGCGGCCTTGCACAGCTTTGTGGATGGCTGGAGCGTGGCGACGGTGCAGTGGACGGCGCCGCTGGGGCTGAGGGTGGCGGTGCCGCTGGCGGTGGCGCTGCACAAACTGCCGGAAGGGATGGCGCTGGGCGGGATTCTGCGGGCGGCGGTGAAAGGGCGCGCGGCGGCGCTGGGCTGGTGCGTGGTGGCGGAAGGGACGACGCTGGCGGGCGGCGCGCTGGGCCTGGCGATGGCGCCACACCTGGGGACTGGGTGGATCGCGTATCCACTGGGGATCGCGGCGGGCTGGCTGTTTTACCTGGGCTTCCACGCGGTCCACGAAGAGTGGAAACGGCGCGGCGCGGGCCCGGCGTTCGCATCGGCGCTGGCGGGAGTGGCGGGCGCGGCGGTGATTCAGAGAGGGGCGGAGGCGTTGTTCCGGTAGGGCGGACTGTAGGTGAGCTGTCGCCGCGGCTTCACGCTTTGCCCCGGCCGAGGCGCGCCGGCTGCCGTGGCGGCAGCGCGGGCGTGGTCTCCAGAGCCGCTTCTTGCCGCAGCAACTCGAGGAACGTCCGCGTGGCCTGGTTGAACGTCTTCCGGCGGCGGTGGATGATGCCCAGCGGCCGCACCAGCGTGCAGCCCTTGATGGGGATCGCCACCAGCCGCCCTTGCTCGATGTCGTTGCGCAGCACGCGCACCGGCATGATGCTGATGCTCGAGCCCAGCACCACCGCTTCCTTCATGGTCTGGATGTTGTCGAAGTGCATCGCCACGTTCAACTGCGCCCCGTTTTCGCGCATATAGCGCTTCACCTCGCGCCCCACGCGGAGATCGTCGTCGAATGCCACGAAGCTCTGCTGCGCCAGGTCGGCCAGGTCCAGCGTTTCTCTGGCCGCCAAAGGATGCGAGGGAGCGGCCGCCACCATCATCTTCTCCTCGCGCCACGGAATCGCGGTGATTTCCCGGTTGGATTCCGGGTAACTCACCAGGCCCAGGTCGGCTTGGTCCGTGACCACAGCGTCGTAAACCTTCTCGGGACGCAGGTACTCGACCAGCAGCACCGCTTCGGGCATCCGGCGCGACAACTCGCGCTCCAGGCGCGACATGTCCGAGAGGCCCACCGAGTAAATCGCGGCCACCCTGACCGTGCCTTGCACGCGGCCCTTGAGCGTTTCCAGCGATTCCTCGAACTCTTCCCTGCGGCGCAGGACGTCGCGGCAGAACTCGTAGTACAGGCGCCCCGCTTCGGTCAGCTCGACGGGCCGGGTGCTGCGATCCAGCAACTGGACCCCCAATAAGCGTTCGGTTTCGTGCAGGTACTGGCTGGCGGCGGACTGGCTCACGCCGCAGACTTCCGCGCCGTGGCTCACGTTGCGCGCATGGGCGATATCCCTGAAGAGCTTGAGATGTTCGAGCGTCATACTCCAGGGTCTATTATAAGCCAAGATGATATTTTTGAATAATAATATCCAAATAACTTAAATTCTGTTATACTGCTTTCTCACTCTCCCCGTCGAGAGATCTCCTTATGAATCAGGACACTGCAACTGTAGACGCACCACCGCCGGGTGGGGTAATGTGGCCCTCAATCCCAGCACCCGTCACGCTCTTTGTGTGCGCCAATTGCGCCCGTCCGGGCCAGGCTCCCACCTCCGCGGGCCGGCCGCGGCCGTCCGTTCCGGATTTCGGCTGGCCCTGGCCGGTGCGGCAAATCCTGGTGGCCTGCACCGGGCGGCTTCAGCCGGAGCACGTGCTGAAGGCCTTCGAGGCGGGGTCCGACCTCGTCTCGATGGTCGCCTGCCAAGAGGACAACTGCCACTATCTGGAGGGCAGCAAGCGCTGCGCGCGCCGGGCCGACTACCTCCGCTCCATCCTCGATGCCATCGGGCTGGGCGGCCGGCGTCTGATGCTTTTCCATCTGCCGGGCACGGCCGCGGAGGACATGGCGCTGGCAGCCGGAAGGCCCGCGCTGGCGTGCGCTTGCGAGACGCTGGACGCCCAGGCAGCCGCCATCCGGGACCAGGTCGTCGAGGCTCTCGCGGCGCTGCCCCCCAACCCTTTGCGCCAGGCTCTCCCGGCCGGACACGCCGAAGAATCCTGGCAGGAAGTGGATATCAGCTATGACGACAACGAAGAGTAAACTTGCCCGGACGCTGAGCTCCGGCCGTCTGGCCATCACCGCCGAGTGCCTGCCGCCATTGAGCGGCGACGCCGGCGCGGTGAGGAAGCTGGCGGCCGTTTTGCCGTCCAGTTTGGATGCGCTGGTGGTGGCGGATAATTGCGGCCAGATCGCCGGTTCGGCCCTGGCGTGCGCCGCGATTCTGGCGGCGGAGGGCCGCCCCAGCGTGCTCTCCATGGTAACCCGCGACCGCAACCGCATTGCGCTGGAGAACGACGCCCTGGGCGCGGCGGCGTTGGGTATCGATGCGGTCTTCTGCCTCAGTGGCGACCACCAGTCCCTGGGAATCTGCCCGCAAGCGGCCGGCGCTTACGATATCGACTCCATCCAGTTCACCCAGGCCCTTAAGAAGATGATGCTCTCGGGCCAGGGCTTCAACGGGCACACCATCGATCCCCTGCCGGAGTGGCTGCTGGGGGCGGCGGCTCACCCCTACCAGCAACCCATGGAATTGAGCCTGCTGCGCCTCCGGAAGAAGATTGCGGCGGGAGCGGATTTCCTGCTGACGCAGGCGGTGGTCGACCTGCCAGGCTTCACGCGCTGGATGGATGCCATCCGGGAGGCGGGGCTGGACCAAAAGGTGGCGATTATCGCCAGCGTGCAGCCGAACGAGGGCGTGGCCATTGCCGCGGAGATGGCCGCCGCGCTCAAAGGCGTCCCCGGAGTCCGTGGCATTCACATTTTGAGCGGCGGGTGCGAAGCGCTGGCCGCTAGCGTGATCCAAGAAGCTGGATTGGTTTAGACGAGGCCTGGTATGCCCGATCGTTACCACATTCACACCGTTCCGACGCCGCCGCGCTTCCGCCGCATCGGCAAGTTCGGGAACGTCGATTGGCGGGAGGATTGCTCGCGCTGCACCAATTGCGTCAAGCTCCGCTGCCTCTACGACGTTTACCGGCACGAAGCGGCCTACAATCGCGACCCGCTGACGCCGCTCGAAACATCCGACGAATGCAAGGCCTGCCTCTCCTGCGTGCAGGGCTGCACCAAAGGCTTGCTTAGCGCCTCGGTCAACCCCGAATTCCTGGACCTGGGCGACGAGTACTGGAAGCCGGACATCCTGCTCACCACCTGGAATCAGTCCGACACCGGCAGGATTCCCGTCTCGGGCGCAGGCTACCGCGGGCGATTTCACGGGCCCGGCTTCGACTCCATCTGGACCGACATGTCGGAGATTGTGCGGCCCACCCGCGACGGCATTCACGGGCGCGAGTACATTTCCACCAGCGTGGATATCGGGCCCAAGCCCCTGCGCCTGCGGTTTACGCCCGACGGACGGATGCTGACCGCGCCGTCCCATCTGCTCGAGATCCAGCTTCCGGCGATCCTGGACCTGCCTGCCTGGCCGGTCGAAGACGCGGGCGGCGACCTGGCCAAAGCCCGCGCCGCGGCGGCCGGGGAGCTCAAGACTCTGGCCGTGATGCCGGTTGCCGAGGCCACGCCCGATCCTTTCGTCGTGCCGCTGCTCGGCCGGGACGACATCGCCAATAGCCTTGAGATTCTCAAAGCCGCGCGCATGGCTCAAGTGGAGGATTGCCCGGAAGTGGCGGAGTTGGCCGGCAAGGTGCTGGCCGTCAACCCGCGGGTGATTCTCTCGGTGCGCATGCCGCTGGGCCCGGCGGCGGCCGGCCGCATTCTGGATCTGGCCGGCGAGCGCATCAAGGTATTCCATCTCTGCGCCGATTTGCACGGGCGCGAGCGGCTCGAGAGCGGGCGCCCCGGCCGGCACATCAAAGACGCTCTGCGCGAATTGCACGGGCGGCTGGTGAAGGAAGGGATACGCGACGAGGTGACGCTGATCGTCTCCGGCGGCATCGCCCTGGCCGAGCACATGGCCAAGGCCATCATCTGCGGCGCCGACCTGGTGGCCGTGGATACGGCCCTGCTGGTGGCGTTGGGATGCCGTGTCTGCCGCCACGCGCGCGGCACGGGAGCTTCGTGCAATCCCTGCCCGGCGGAGATCGGCTCGGCCGACGAGGTTTACGCCGCGCAGCGGATCGTGAACCTGATGGGCGCCTGGCACAGCCAGTTGATTGAAGTGCTGGGCGCCATGGGAATCCGCGAGGTTCGCCGCCTCCGCGGTGAAGTGGGGCGCGCCATGTTTTTGGAAGACATCGAGAGGGAGGCGTTCGGCGACCTGTGCCGCGTCCCCCGGAATCGGGTGAGCGCATGACCGCCAGCGACTGGCCCCAACAGGAAGTCGTGCGCGAGGTTCGTCCCGCGCCCGATCGCTATCGCAACGCCCTGGGCAAATACCGCATCGACCGCTCGGCGGCGTGCGCCGGGTGCGGCCGGTGCGTCGAGGTGTGCTCCTACGGCGTTCACGCCAAGCCGCCGGGGTACGCCTTCACGCTGCGTCCGCAAGATCACCTGTGCATCGGCCCGGAGTGCGCCGAGAGCCCCGAATCCTGCGTGGCCCAATGCCGCCAGCACGCGCTCACCATGCGCCGAAACCCCAGTTCCGAATGCATGGGCGATCCGCGATGGTCGAGCGACCTGATCCTGGCCAACTGGCACGAGGCCGCCACCGGGCACGCAGCGCCGCCGCATATCGAGTCCCGCCACGGAGCCTCGGGCGGCGGGTTCGACAGCATGCGCTTCAAGTTCGAGGTTCCCGGCCTCGAGCAGCCGGTGGCTGCACCCACGGCTGCGGAGATCGACACCGGTCTCGATCTCAACAACCGCGGCGATGGCCGTCCGCAGGCCCACATCGACATCCCGGTTTACGGCGGCGGCATGAGCTTCGGGTCGGTGAGCATCCACACCATCCTGGCTAAAGCCCGCGCGGCCGTGGCGTGGAACAGCTTCACCTGCACCGGCGAGGGCGGATACCCCGATCGCCTGAGGCCTTACGACGACCACGTCATCACGCAAGTGGCCACCGGCCTTTTCGGCGTGCGCGAGGATACCATCCAGCGCGTGCGCATCGTCGAGTTCAAGTACGCCCAGGGCGCCAAGCCCGGGCTGGGCGGGCACCTGTTAGGCGACAAGAACACTCCCGCCGTCGCCCGCATGCGCGGGGCGGTGGCCGGCAACGCCCTGTTCAGCCCCTTCCCCTTCCACAGCGTGTACAGCGTGGAGGACCACAAGAAGCACTTGGATTGGATCAAGGAAGTGAACCCCACCTGCCTGGTGAGCGTGAAGGTCTCGACGCCCACCGACGTGGACATGGTGGCCGTGGGCAGTTACTACGCCGGCGCCCACATCATTCACCTCGATGGGAGCTACGGCGGCACCGGCGCGGCTCCCGACATCGCCAAGAAGAACATTGCCATGCCCATCGAATTCGCCATTCCCAAGGTGCACAAGTTCCTAAGCGCCGAGGGCATTCGCGAGAAGATCACGCTCATCGCCTCGGGCGGCATCCGCACCGCGTTCGACGTATTGAAGGCCATTGCCCTGGGCGCAGATGGCGTGGTCATCGGCACGGCCGAGCTGGTGGCGCTGGGCTGCGTGCGATGCGCTTCTTGTGAAAGCGGCCGGGGCTGCCCGCGCGGCATCGCCTCCACCGACCCCGAGCTGATCCAGCAGATGAGCGTCGAGTGGGCCACGCAGCGGCTCATCAATCTCCAAAACGCCTGGCGCGAGCAAATGGTCGGGGTGCTGGCGCGGCTCGGCATGTCGTCAATCCGCGAGCTGCGCGGGCGCACCGATGTGCTGTGCTACTTGACGGGCGATCCGGACGGGGAGGTGTGGCAATGAGCGAGTTTGCCGAACGACTACTGGCCAGCCGGTCGCAGATCTATCCGGCCGACGATCGGCCCATCCAGTCCGAGCCGGCCGAGGAAGGCGGCTGCGGCGTCACCGGCTTCGCCTGCAACGTGCCGCTCAGAGGGCGATTCATCTACGAGCCGTCCATCCAGATGCAGAACCGCGGCAACGGGAAGGGCGGCGGCATCGCGGCCGTCGGCCTGGTCCCGGAGCAACTGGGCATCTCCGCGGAGATGCTGGAGAGCCATTACCTGCTGCAAATCGCCCTGCTCGATCCGGATTGCCACGCCGAGCTCGAACGGCAGTTCATACTGCCCAACTTCGACATCGCCGTTTCCACGCGCCAGGCGCACCTCGACGACTATCGCGACATCCCGGGGCTGGAAGTGCGGCCGCCCGACGTCCACCGTTATATCGTCCGTGCCCAGCCTGAAGCGCTGGCCGCATTTGCCGCCTCCGCCGGCCTCGAGGGCCTTTCGCCGCGCGCGCTCGAAGACGAGTTCGTGTGGCGCAACTCCTACCAGCTCAACGAAGCCTTCTACGCGTCGCTCGGCGAGAAGCGCGCGTTCGTCCTCTCCCACGGGCGCAACCTGCTGGTCTTCAAGATGGTGGGTTATGCCGAGCAGAACGTCGAGTATTACCAGCTCCAGGATTTCAAGGCTCACGTGTGGATCGCCCACCAGCGCTATCCCACCAAGGGGCGCGTGTGGCATCCCGGCGGGGCCCACCCGTTCGTCGGTTTGAACGAGGCCCTGGTGCACAACGGCGATTTCGCCAATTACCACTCGGTGTGCGAGTATCTGCGCCAGCGCAACATCCGCCAGCAGTTCCTCACCGACACCGAGGTATCGGTCCAGCTCTTCGATCTGTGGGACCGCGTCTACCGATACCCGCTGGAATACATCATCGAGGCGCTGGCCCCCACCACCGAGCTGGATTTCGACCAGTTGCCGCCGGAAAAGCAGATCATCTACCGCCAGATCCAGGCCACCCACATTCACGCCTCTCCGGATGGCCCGTGGTTCTTCATCATCGCCCGCAGCCGCCAGGACCGGTTTCAACTGCTGGGCATCACCGACACGGCCATGCTGCGGCCGCAGGTCTTCGCGTTTTCCGATAGCGGCAAGGTGCAGATCGGCTTGATCTGCTCCGAGAAGCAGGCCATCGACGCCACCCTGCGCAGCCTGGCCAAGGAAGACCCGCGGTTCTGCCCCGTCGCCGACAAGTATTGGAACGCCCGCGGCGGCTCCAGCAGCGATGGCGGCGCTTTTATTTTCACCGTGGCGCCGGACGGCAACGGCGGCAAGCGCCTGGCCTGCACCGACAAGTTCGGCCGCGAAGTGAAGCTCCAGGGCGGCACGGTCCGCTGCGACCAGTCGGGCGTCGAGGTCCGCCACGATCCGTCGTCCGATGGCGGCATCCGGGAAAAGCTGCACGAGGGCGACATAGCGGGTCTCTTTGCGTACATGCGCGATCTGCCCGCGTGGCCGGCGGACGAGTTGCAGCGCTTCTGCCATGCCGTCATTCAAGCGGCGGACAACGCCAAATCCCGCGCCGCGGCCATCGAGCTGCTCACCATGCTGCATGACCGGCATTTCCCCACCGGCGACAAGCGCCGCGCCACCGTTACCCAAGCGGTCGAGCAGGCCATCGAGCGGCTTTTCGATTCCGCGCCGCTCTTTGCGGAGCCGGCCGTGCGTTTCTGGCGGCGGATCACTTTCGCCGCGCGCGATCGCCTCGCCGCCCCGCAGCCGGGCGAGGAGCTTCTCATCGTCGATTCTCAAGGCTTCCCGCCGGAGGGCGACGATTGCGACGCCGTGCTGCTCGATCGCGCCCACAAGTTGGGCTGGAAGCGGTTCGCGGTGTACCGGCTCCGCGGGCAGCGGTTCCACGGCGCGGGCCTCGGCCCGGCCACCGACGGCGTCCGCCTGGATCTCTACGGCTCCAACGGCGACTATACCGCCAGCGGCATGGACGGCCTCGAAATCCACATCCACGGCAACGCGCAGGACCAGGTGGCCCAGATCGCCAAGTGCGGCAAGCTGGTCATCCACGGCGACGTGGGACAGACGTTTATGTACGGGGCCAAGGGCGGCGAGGTGTACGTCCTGGGCAATGCGGCCGGCCGGCCGCTCATCAACGCCGTGGGGCGTCCGCGCGTGGTGATCAACGGCACGTGCCTGGATTTTCTGGCGGAGTCGTTCATGGCCGGAGATCCCCTGGCCGGCGGCGGCTTCGTAATTCTGAACGGCATTGCATTCGACGCCCAGGGCCGCATGGCCGCTCTCCCCACGCCTTACCCCGGCGCCAACCTGTTCTCGCTCGCCAGCGGCGGCGCGATTTATATCCGCGACCCCCGGCACAAGGTGGTCGAGCGCCAGCTCAATGGCGGAGTGTTCTCGCCGCTCGGCGACAAGGACTGGCGGCTGATCCGCCCGTACCTCGAGGAGAATGAGCGGCTGTTCGGCGTCCGCATCGACGATCTGCTCACCGTGGATGGCGAGCTTCGGACGCCGCAGGATGTCTACCGCAAGGTCAGCGCGGTTAAGCTCTCGGTGCTGGCCGGCTCGGAGAAGAAGAAATGAGCACTGCGATCGCGGCAACCATCGAAATCCAAGACCTCGGAGGCCTGGCGGGCGACGTGAAAGCGCGCAGCGGGGCGTCGCCCATGAGCTGCTTCCAGTGCGCCAAGTGCTCCAGCGGCTGTCCCGTCGCAGCCCGCGCCGATCTCAAGCCGCACGAGGCGGTCCGCATGGTGCAGATGGACCAGCGGGAGGCGGTTCTTTCGAGCCGCTTCATCTGGGAGTGCACCTCCTGCCAGACCTGCTCGACCCGCTGCCCACAGCAAGTGGATCCCGCGGCCATGAACGACGCTTTGCGGGCCATGAGCCGGGCGGCGCGCAAGGTCTCCGTGGGAACGGCCGTGCCGGCTTTCAACGATATCTTCCTCGCCACCGTGCGCCGCCGGGGGCGGATCTATGAAATGGGCCTGATGGTGCGGTTCAAACTGCGCACCCGGCGCTTGTTCGAAGACATCGGCAAGGCCCCGGCCATGCTGCTGAAAGGCAAGCTGCCGCTGGTGGGGCCGCGCATCGCCGGGCGGGCCGGGCGCAAGGCCATGTTCCGCCGCGCCGCCCAGGGAGGTGACCAGTGAGTTACGTGTTCTTTCCAGGCTGCTCGCTGGATGGCACCGCTAAGGACTTCCACCGCTCCACGCTGGCGGTGGCAGCCAAGCTGGGTCTCGACCTGCCCGAGTTAAAGGACTGGATCTGCTGCGGCTCGACCGCCGCCCACTCCACCGATCCGTTGCTGGCCGATGCGCTGCCCGCCAAGAGCCTCTCGAATGCCGGCGGGGCGACGGTAGCCGTAGCCTGCGCCGCGTGTTACAGCCGGCTCAAAACGGCCAACCATCGCATCGCCGGAGACCCAGCCGTGCGCGCCCGCGTGGCGCGCGTGGTGGGCAACGACTACGACGGCCTCACTCCTGTGCGTCACCTGCTTGAGATCCTCTGCCGCGACATTGGCCTCGCGCGCATTGCCCAATCTATACGGCGCCCGCTGGCGGGCCTGAAGGTGGCCTGCTACTACGGCTGTCTGCTCACGCGTCCGCCCGAGATCACCAACTTCGATGACGCCGAGAACCCCACGCTGATGGACCGGCTCATGGAGACCGCCGGCGCCACGCCTCTCGAATGGCCGCACAAGACCGAGTGCTGCGGGGCCAGCTTCTCCATCACCGACGCCAGCATCGTTCTGGAGTTGAGCAACCAGATCCTGGCCATGGCCCAAGCTGCCGGCGCCGACTGCATCGCCACCGCGTGCCCGTTGTGCCAACTGAATCTGGATATGCGGCAGAAGGATATCGAGGCCCGCTTCGGCCGCCAGTACAATTTGCCGGTCTTCTACTTCACGCAGTTGCTGGGCCTGGCGATGGGCTGCCCGGCGGACGAGCTTTCCTTACGCAGCCTGGTTGTGGAGCCGCAAGAGGTGCTTGCAGCCAAAGGGATCGGGTGCTGAGGCGCGACCATGATGGAACATAAGGATAACGGACACAACGCACCCGAGGCCGTCGGCGCCGTGCTGGTCTGCGGGGCCGGCATCACCGGCATCCAGGCCTCGCTGGACCTGGCCGGGAGCGGCTTCAAGGTCTATCTGCTGGATTCCTCGCCGGCCATCGGCGGGCGCATGGCACAGCTCGACAAGACCTTCCCCACCGGCGACTGCGCCATGTGCATTCTGTCGCCCAAGCTGGTGGAGTGCGCCCGCAACAAGAATATCGAGATCGTCACGCTGGCGGATATCCAGGGAATCTCCGGTGAGCCGGGCAACTTCAAGGTCAAAATCCGCCAAAATCCGCGCTACGTGGACCTCGACAAATGCAACGCCTGCGGCGACTGCACGGAGGCCTGTCCAGTCAGCCTGCCGAGCGAGTTCGACCGCCGCCTGGGCACGCGCAAAGCCATCTTCCGCCCCTACCCGCAGGCCATCCCCAACGTCTTCGGCATCTCCAAAGCCGCGGGCCGCGCGCCCTGCAAGGCATCTTGCCCGGCCGGCGTGAACGTGCAGGGTTACGTGGCGCTTATCGGCGCCGGCAAGTTCAAGGAAGCTTACGAGCTGATCCGCGAGCGCTGCCCGCTTCCGGCCGCCTGCGGGCGGGTGTGCCAGCATCCCTGCCAGGATAAGTGCAACCGCGCCGAAATCGACGAAGCGGTGAACGTCCGCGACCTCAAGCGTTTCGCCGCCGACTACATCCACGCCAACCCCGAGGAATATCCGCCCGCCAAGCCGGCCGCCGCGAAGCTTGAGGCCAAGGTGGCCATCGTGGGCGGTGGTCCGGCCGGTCTGACGGCCGCTTCCGACCTCGCTCTGCTCGGTTACGGAGTCACCGTGTTCGAAGCGCAGGCGCGCCTGGGCGGCATGTTGCGCTACGGCATTCCCGCCTATCGCCTGCCTAAGGACGTCTTGGACAAGGAGATCCAGTACATCCTCGACCTGGGTGTCGAGGCGCGAATCAATACCCCGGTGGCCGATCCCAAGAGTCTGCTGGGCGCTGGCTACAATGCCGTGTTCGCCGCCCCTGGTGCGTGGATCAGCCGCACGCTGGGCATTCCCGGCGAGTCCGCGCCCGGCGTTTGGGCGGGGCTCGATTTTCTTCACCAGGTCAACAGCGGCAAGAGGCCGCAGGTCGGACCGAGAGTGGTGGTGATCGGCGGCGGCGACGTGGCCATGGATGCCGCTCGCTGCGCCCGGCGTATGCCCGGCGTGAGGTCGGTCGACCTGGCGTGTCTGGAGAACCGCGCGGAAATGCCGGCGCACTCCTGGGAGGCGGCCGAGGCGCTCGAAGAAGGCATCGTCTTCCACCACCGCGTGGGGCCGACAGAGATCGAAACCGCCGGCGGCAAGGTTTCCGGCGTCGCTTTCCGCGCCTGCACCAGCGTGTTCGACCAGGGCAAGCGGTTCAACCCTCAATTCGACGATTCGAAGACCAGCGCGCTGGCCGCCGACACCGTCATCGTCACCATCGGGCAGGGAGTCGATTCGGCGGGGCTGGGTGTCGCTGCCGGTCCGGGCGGGCGCATCGTTGCCGGCAAGGACACCCTGGCCACCAGCGTCGACGGCATATTTGCCGGAGGTGACGCAGTGCTGGGCCCGGCCTCGATGGTGGACGCCATGGCGCAAGGCCACCGGGCGGCCGAGGCCATCGACGCTTACCTGCGCGGCACGAAGCTCGCGCCCACCAACGGCGCGCACGTCGAAACGGCGGACAATCCAAAACCGGACGCCGCGAAGCGCGAACGCGTCAGGATGCCGCAGGCCGCACCCGCCGCGCGGCTGAGAGATTTCACCGAAATCGATCTGGGCTACAGCCCGGAGCAGGCCATCGCCGAGGCCCAGCGGTGCCTGGCCTGCGGTCTGTGCAGCGAGTGTATGCAGTGCGTGAAGGCGTGCGCGGCCGGGGCGGTGTGCCACGACCAGCAGGCGGAGGAACACGAGATCGCCGTCGGCAGCGTCATCCTCACCCCCGGCTTCGAGGAGTTCCAGGCCTCGCTGCGCGGCGAATTCGGCCACGGCCGCTATGCCAATGTGCTCTCCAGCGTGCAGTTCGAGCGGATGCTCTCGGCCGCGGGTCCCACCGGCGGCCACGTCGAACGGCCTTCCGACGGCGGCGAAGTGCGCAAGATCGCTTTCATACAGTGCGTGGGCAGTCGGGATGCCGCCCGCGGCAACGGCTACTGCTCGTCCATCTGCTGCATGAGCGCCACCAAGGAGGCCATGGTCGCCCTGGAACACGCGCACGGGCAGAAGCTGGATGTCTCCATCTTCTGCATGGATGTGCGGGCGTTCGGCAAGGAGTTCGACAACTACGTCAACCGCGCCCGCGACGAGCACGGCGTGAAGTACATCCGCGCCATCCCCTCGCGCGTGGTCGAGATGCCCGGCACCAGGACGCCGCGCGTTCGCTACTTCGACCAGGCGGGCGTGGAGCAGCAGCAGGAATTCGACCTGGTGGTGCTCAGTGTGGGCCTGCGCGTTCCGCCCAGCGTCAGGGAAATGGCTGGGCGGCTGGGCCTCGATCTCAACCAGTTCGGCTTCGCGCAAACCGAGCGGCTTTCTCCCCAGGCGACATCCCAGCCCGGCATTTACGTGGCCGGGGCGTTCCAGGAACCCAAGGACATTCCGGAATCGGTGGCGCAGGCCTCTGCGGCGGCGGCCTGTGCCATGGATCAGCTTGCCTCCGCGCGTGGCAACTTGATCCAGCGCCACGAGTATCCCTGGGAACGCGACACCGCCGACGAATCCCCGCGCGTGGGCGTGTTCATCTGCCACTGCGGCCACAACATCGCTTCGGTCATCGACGTGGAACGGGTGGCCGGCCGGGCGGCCAAGATGCCTAACGTCTTCCACGCCGAAGCCAGCCTCTACACCTGCTCGGACACCAACCAGCAGCACATCAAGGACGCCATCAATAAGCACCGGCTGAACCGGCTGGTGGTGGCCTCATGTTCGCCGCGCACTCACGAGATCCTCTTCCAGGAGACCCTGCGCGAGAGCGGGCTCAACCAGTACCTGTTCGCCATGACCAACATCCGCGACCAGTGCTCATGGGTCCACAAGGACGACCCCGTCGCGGCCACCGACAAAGCCGTGGACCTGATGTCCATGGCGGTCGCCCGCGCGCGCCATTTGAAGCCTCTCGAGACCGGCCAACTGCCGGTGACGGCATCGGCCCTGATTATCGGCGGCGGTCTGGCGGGCATGACCGCCGCGCTCGCCATCGCCGACCAGGGCTTCGATGTCCACCTGGTGGAAAAGGAAGCGGCCTTGGGCGGCAATCTTCGCCATGTCCACACCACTCTCGAGGGGGCCGATGTGCAATCTTACCTTCGCGGCCTGGTGGCCAAAGTTGAGTCGCACCCCAAGATCCATGTGTATGTGAACTCCACGCCGGCCAGTATCGCCGGCCACGTGGGCAACTTCAAGAGCGTCCTGAATGTGGCCGGGCGCGAGCTGCCCATCAGTCACGGCGTGGTGATCGTCTCCACCGGCGGCGAGGAGCGGCCGACCGCGTTGTACCTCCACGGCCGGAACCCGCACGTGACCACGCAAAGCCAACTCGAGGCGGCCCTGGCCGGCGGAATTCTCCCGCCCGAGCTGAGTGCCAAGCCGAATCCCACCGTGGTCATGATTCAGTGCGTCGAGAGCCGCAACGACGAGCACCCATATTGCAGCCGCATCTGCTGTTCGGAGGCGGTGAAGAACGCGCTGGAGATCAAGCGCCGCCTGCCGCGCGCCACGGTTGCGGTTCTGGGCCGCGACATCCGCACCTACGGATTCCGCGAGTTGTACTTCCAGCAGGCACGCGAGGCAGGTGTGCTCTTCGTCCGCCATCCGGAGAAGAGCGACCCGCTGGTGGTGGAAGATGGCGGCAAGCTGAAGGTCACCGTTCACGATGGCTCCAGCAACCGCGACCTGGTGTTGCGGCCGGACCTGCTCGTGCTCTCGACCGGCATCGCTCCGGCCGCCGGCAACCCGGCGCTCTCCGGCCTGCTGCGCAGCGCTCTCACCGCCGACGGTTTCTTCCTCGAGGCCCATCCCAAGCTCCGCCCGGTGGACCTGGCAAACGAGGGCGAGTTTCTATGCGGGCTGGCGCACTCGCCGCGATCCATCGATGAAACCATCGCCCAGGCACAGGCGGCGGCTGGAAGGGCCACCACCATCCTGTCAAAGGCCTATCTGGAGATTCCCGGCCAGGTGGCCCGTGTCAACCCGGTGGATTGCGTGGCCTGCGCCACGTGCGTGAAGGTCTGCCCGTATGGCGCGCCCATGATTAACGACCTGCACAAGGCCGAGATACAAGGCGCCATGTGTATGGGGTGCGGCAGTTGCGCTGCCGCCTGCCCGGCCCGCACCATCACCCTCCAGCACCAGGAAGACGGGGCGCTGGTGGCCATGCTCGACGAGTTGCTCGTCGCCGGAGTAAACCCATGATTCCCTCCAACGGAAACGGTTCCAGTATCCCCCACTGGGAGCCGCGGATCATCGCCTTCTGCTGTAACTACTGCGCCTACGCGGCCGCCGACCTGGCGGGCTCCAAGCGCATGCAGTATCCCGCCAACGTGCGCATCATCCATTCTCCTTGCACCGGCAAGATCGAGATGGAACACATCCTCGAGGCCTTCGAGAAAGGCATCGACGGCATCCTGGTGGCCGGGTGTCTGGAAGGCGGCTGCCACTTCCTCGAGGGCAATCTGCGCGCGCGCAAACGCACCGACCGCATCCGCGAGATCCTCGATAAGATCGGGGTCGGTGGCCAGCGGCTCAAGATGGTCAACCTCTCGGCGGCGATGGCCCCCACGTTTGTCGAGCGCGTCCAGGAAATCGTCGAGGCGGTGAGGGCGCTCGGCCCCAGTCCGCTCCATTCGTCCCACCAGACGGAAAGTGTAGGAGAGCCATGATTGTAGCTTCCCCCAAACCAATTACCGAACTGAAGAACCTGATCGCGCGCCACGGCAAGGTGCTTTTCGTGGGCTGCGGCACCTGCGTCACGGTGTGCCTGGCCGGCGGCGAACGAGAGGTGGGCATCGCCTCCTACGCCATCCGCATGGCTCGCAAGATCGAGGGCCAGCCCCTTGAGCTTACCCAGATCGCTATCGAGCGCCAGTGCGAAAACGAGTTCATCAAGGATCTGGCGGAGCCCGCGTCGAAGGCCGACGCCATCGTCTCGTTCGGCTGCGGCGCGGGCGTCCAAGCCATCGCCGAGCGATTCCCCAGCAAGCCGGTTTACCCCGGCCTCAACACGCACTTCCTGGGGATTCTCGAGGAGCAGGCCGTCTGGACCGAGAAGTGCCTCGGCTGCGGCGATTGCATGTTGGCCCAGTTCGGCGGCATCTGCCCCGTGACGCGCTGCGCCAAGCGGATGTTGAACGGCCCCTGCGGCGGTTCCACCGAAAAGCAGTGCGAGGTGGACGCCGATCGCCCCTGCGCCTGGCAGATCGTCTTCACACGCCTCAAGGCCATCGGCCAGCTCGATCGCCTGGACGACGTCGTCCCGCCCAAGGACTGGAGCACCGCCTGGCACGCCGGCGCCCGCAAGATTGTGCGCCCGGAGCACCAGGTATAGAAGGCGGAGACCCGGCGAAGGCTTGCAGCTCGCTTGTAGAGCACGCGAACCTGATGATCCGCATGTGTATTCGCCGCCGCGCAACCCGTCTTCTCCCTCTCCGGTATACTGAAGGCGTGGTGCACCGTCGGCAATGGAGCGAATCTTGAGTGACCTGGACCGGCTTCATGAGATCATCGACGCCTTGCCGCAGCAGCAGGTCCAGGCGCTCTTGGCCCTTCTCGCCCCTGCGCAGCCCATCAGCGATGAGGAGTTCGCCCGCTGCCTCGCAGGGGCTCCCGAAGAAGAAGTCGATGAAGAGACCATGGCCCGCATCCTGGCCGCCGAAGCCGAAGAGGGAGAGAGCATCTCTCACGCAGAGATGAAGCAGCGGCTTGGTCTGTGAAGAGGCTCCTGGTATATAGGCCTGCCGCTCAGCGCGAACTCAATCGCATGGACCGCTCCGAGGCGGAACGTGTCATCCGCGCCATGGAAGGATTCGCTGCCGCCGGTCTTGGCGACGTTAAGGCGCTGAAAGGCGCGTTGAAAGGCCGGTATCGCCTACGTGTGGGCAAATGGCGCATCTTTTTCAGTCTCGATCAACCTGGTAATGTCGTGGTGACCGACGTCGACAACCGCGGCCAGGCTTACTGAACGCGCTGGTCCTCCCCAATAACGCAGGAGAACTCTGAGCGCGATGGACTCCCTGCCCGCGGCGTCGATCACCGCCGCCTCAAGGGCATCGGCCAGCTCGATCGCCTGGACGACATCGTGCCGCCCAAAGATTGGTGTTGCGCGGCCCAACTGCTTTGCAGGTCTGAAACACTTTTTTGCCTTGCGCTGGTGGGACAATCCGTTGGAGAATAGCGGATCAGGAGCGCATCGAAAATGCAGACAGTTTCAAGAAGGCGGTTTCTGGAAGGAAGCGCCGTGGGCATCGCCGCGACCGGCTTGGGCGTGTCCTCGCTCTGCGCCCAGGATTGGGCTCGCCAGGCGGTCGACAAGTCGCCCAGGCGGCACGAGTGGGTATCGGTCAAATACGGCGCCAGAAGCGTCGAATCGTTTGTGGCTTACCCGCAGTCGCCGGGCAAAGCGCCCGCGGTCATCCTCATCCACGACGTTATCGCTATGGCCCCCTGGGTGGAAAACGTGGCCGATCGCTTTGCGGAGGTGGGCTATCTGGCCATCGCTCCCGATATGCTGTCGGGCCGGTCTCCCGAAGAACGGCAGCCGCTCGAATCCGCTGACGGAAAGAAGATTGGCCCGGCCCGCCGGCTGCCCCTCGCCCAGGTCGCCGCCGATCTCAACGCGCTGACCGACTATTCCAGGAAGCTTCCCGCGTGCAACGGCAAGGTTTGCGTGGTAGGCTTCTCGTGGGGCGGCGACGTGGCTTTCCGCTTCGCCACCACCCGCCGCGATCTCTCGGCGGCGTTCGTGTTCTACGGCGCCGGCCCTGAGCCGGAGGCCATCTCCAACATCCAGGCTCCCGTCTACGGTTTCTACGCGGGGACCGATACGCGCGTCCTCGCCACCGTTCCGGCCACCCAGCAACAGATGAAAGCCGCGAGCAAATTCTACGAGACGGTGACCTACGAAGGCGCCGCCCACGGGTTCATGCAGTCCGGAGCGCGGCCGGACGCCCCCCCAGCCGATAAGAAGGCGTGGGACGCCGCATGGATCAAGCTGAAGGCGCTCAGAGAGAAATTCAACTGAGCGCGCCGCAAGGAAATCCTGATGAAACTTCAAAAGTTACTTTGCGCCACTCTGGTGTGCCCTCTCGCCCTCGTCGCGGGCCAGGGGCAAACGAAACCGGCTCCCACCGCCGCGGCTTCCGACATCCCTCACTTGCGCAAGCAGAGTACGGCCACGCAACTGATTGTCGATGGCAAGCCGTTCCTGGCGTTGGGCGGAGAACTGAGCAACAGCGCCGCCACCAGCGTCGAGTACATGAAGATCGTATGGCCCAGGCTCGTCGCTCAGAAAGGACTCAACACCGTCCTGGCCGGCGTTTCCTGGAACCAGATCGAGCCGCAGGAAGGGAAGTTCGATTTCAGTGTGCTGGACGGCTTGATCCAGGGTGCACGGAGTCACAACATGCATCTCGTGCTGTTGTGGTTCGCGAGCTGGAAGAACGGTACGTCCAGCTACCCGCCCGATTGGGTGAAGAAGGACTTCGAAAGGTTCCCGCGCGCCGTGATGGTAGGCGATCAGACACCCTGGCCCGTGTTCGGAGGGATTCACTACCCGGTCACAGGGAGCTTGAGCATCGAACTGATGAGCCCCTTGGGCGATGCCACCCGGGACGCCGATGGGCGCGCCCTCGCGGCCATGATGCGGCACATCAAGGCCGTGGATGGCCAGCAGCACACGGTTCTCATGATCCAGGTGGAGAACGAAACGGGAATGCAGGGGGACACCCGCGACCGTTCGCCAATGGCCAATAAGGCTTTCGAGGGGCCGGTACCGAAGGAGCTGATGGATTACCTTCAGCAGCACAAGGACACCCTGATTCCGGAGTTGCGCAAGGTGTGGGAAGCGGCCGGCTTCAAAACCTCTGGGACCTGGGAAGAGGTGTTCGGCAAGGGCCGGCCGACGGATGAGATCTTCATGGCCTGGCACTTTGCGCGCTACATCAACCGGGTGGTCGAGATGGGCAAAGCCGAATACCCGATACCGATGTTGACGAACTGCCCGCAGGAGGGATTTGGAAGGGCGGTCGCGCCAGGCCGCGGAACCGGACAGAGCGGCGGCGCTATGCCCGACGCGATGGACATCTGGAGAGCCGGGGGGCCGAAAATCGATATGTTCGGAGCCGACGCTTACAGCGCCGACTTCAAGGGGTTTGTCGACAAGTACGCGCAGTCCGGGAACCCGCTTTTCATCCCCGAGACCAGGGGCAATATGGAAGCCAAGGCGATCTGGGTCTTCGGACACCATAATGCCATCGGTATGTCGCTGATGGGAGTGGAGAGATCGCCGACTCCCGATCCGGAAATGATCCGCGGTTACGAGCTGATCGCGCAACTGACGCCCCTGATCACGAAACACCAGGGCAAAGGCACGATGGCCGCTGTCTGGCTGGGCCCGAAGGACCCGCCGCAGAAGATCCAACTGGGAAATTACACGCTGGAGATCTTCCGTATGGTTCCCCAACTTGTGCCTGGGACGCCGCCACCGCAGGGCCCCCCACCGCCCTCGGCGGCAATTTTCATTTCGACCGGGCCTGACGAGTACTATGCCGCCGGCACCGATCTGGGTGTCATTTTTTCTCCCAACACGCCCGGTCCCGAACATGCCGGAGTGGGAACCATCGTAGAAGGCACGTTCGTGAACGGCCGTTGGATTCCCAGCCGCCAGCTCGCCGGCGATGAAGCCGGGCAGGGGCAGAATTTGTACTTGCGGACTCATCCCGGAAATCGGGTCCCGGACAGCTATGTGGGCATACAGCACTTCACCCTGTACCGCTACCGGTAAGCGCGGCCACGCCGCGTTTACGCCGAGGAGATCGTCATGAAACTTCTAACGTTGTTTTGCACCATCCTCGTGTGCCCTCTGGCCCTCGTCGCGGGTCAGGGTCAAACCAAACCGGTCCCCCCCACCGCCGCTTCCGACATCCCGCACTTGCGGAAGCAGGGGACGGCCACTCAACTGATCGTCGACGGCAAGCCGTTCCTGGCTTTGTGCGGCGAGTTGAGCAACAGCACCGCCACCAGCGTCGAGTACATGAAGCTGGTATGGCCCAGGCTGGTTGCGGCAAAGGTCAACACCGTTCTGGCGGGCGTCTCCTGGAACCAGATCGAACCCCAGGAAGGAAAATTCGACTTCAGCGTGCTCGATGGCGTGATCCAGGGCGCCCGGAGCCACAACATGCGCCTCATGCTCTTGTGGTTCGCAAGCTGGAAGAACGGTCTGTCCAGCTATCCGCCCGACTGGGTGAAGAAGGATTTCGAGCGCTTCCCGCGCGCCCAGATGATAGGGAACAACACGCCGTGGCCCGTCCTCGGAGAGACTCACACCCAGGTCACCGGGAATCTCAACATCGAGTTGCTCAGCACCTTCAGCGATGCCAGCCGCGACGCCGACGCCCGCGCCTTTGCGGCCCTTCTGCGGCACCTCAAGACCGTCGATGGCCAGCAGCACACGGTCATCATGATCCAGGTGGAGAACGAAGTCGGAATGCAAGGCGATACCCGCGACCGCTCGCCCGTGGCCAATCAGGCTTTCGCCGCGCCGGTGCCGAAGGAGTTGATGGACTATCTTCAACAGCACAAGGACACCCTCATTCCCGAGTTTCGCCAGGTGTGGGAGGCGGCCAGCTTCAAAACCTCCGGGACCTGGGAAGAGGTGTTTGGTAAGGGCGTCGCCACCGATGAAATCTTCATGGCGTGGAACTATGCGCGTTACATCGGCCGGGTGATCCAGGCGGGCAAAGCCGAATACCCCATACCGATGAACGTGAACGCCGCGCTGCCCAGAACGTCCTCCATCGCCGACCTGGCTGCCAAGGGTCCCGATCCCGCAAGAGCCGGGAGGTCTTTCGCCATCGGTGGCCCCATGGACGACATGATGGACCTCTGGAGAGCCGGGGCGCCGCGACTCGACATCCTCTCGCCCGACGTTTACGGTGACAGGGACTTCGTGGGGTGGTGCGCCCGGTACGCCCGATCCGGGAACCCGCTGTTCATACCCGAAACGCGGAATAATATGGAGGCCAAGGCCATGTACGTCTTCGGACGCCATGATGCCGTCGGTCTCTCGCTTATGGGGGTGGAAAGGGCGCCGACTCCCGATCCTGAAATGGTCCGCGGTTTCGAGCTGATCGCGCAATTAGCGCCCCTGATTGCAAAACACCAGGGCAACGGCACAATGTCCGCCGTCCTGCTGGGCGCGGACGACCCGCCCAGAAAAGTCCAGTTGGGGAATTACACCTTCGAGGTGGCGCGTATGAGGCCTCGGGTTGCGCCTGGCGCTCCGGCTGCGGCAGCGCCGCCGCCCGGATTTGCAGGCGCCATTTTCATTGCCACCGGGCCGGACGAGTACTATGCCGCCGGCACCGAAGTGACCGTCACTGTTTCGCCCAACACCCCGGGACCCGAGCATGCCGGATTCGGCACGGTGGAAGAAGGCATGTTCGTGAATGGCCGTTGGATTCCCAGCCGCCAGATCGCGGGCGATGAAACCGGGGAAGGGCAGAATTTATCTTTGCGGAGTCATCCCGTGGATCGCATCCCGGACGGCTATGTGGGCATACAGCGCTTTACCGTGTACCGCTACCGGTAAGCCAAGGAGATCACCATGAAACCGCGCAGCTTGTTGTACCCTACTCTGATTTGCTGTCTGGCCTTAGTCACGACTCAATGCGCCACCAGACCCGCTTCGACGGATATCCCTCACTTGCAAAAGCGGGGGGCAGCCACCCAACTGATCGTAGACGGCAAGCCGTTCCTGGCCTTGGCCGGAGAATTGAACAACGACAGCGCCACCAGCCTCGAGTTCGTGAATCGGCTATGGCCGAGAATCGTTCAGGCCAAAATCAACACCGTCCTGGCGGGCGTTTCCTGGAACCAGATCGAACACCAGGAAGGGAAGTTCGACTTCAGCGTCCTGGACGGTGTGATCCAGGGTGCGCGGAGGAACCACCTGCGTCTCATACTTCTGTGGTTCGCGAGCTGGAAGAACAGTCTGTCCAGTTATCCGCCCGACTGGGTAAAGAAGGATTTCCAACGCTTTCCGCGCGCTCAGACTCACGAGGGCAAGACCGTCGAACTCCTCACGCCCCTCAGCGATTCGAACCGCGACGCCGATGCCCGCGCCTTTGCCGCGCTGATGCGGCATGTGCGCGAGATCGATGGCCGCCAGCATACGGTCGTCATGATCCAGGTGCAGAACGAAGTGGGAATGCATGGGGACACGCGCGACTACTCGCCCGCGGCCAATCAGGCCTTCGCGGGGCCCGTTCCGAAGGATTTGATGGACTACCTTCAGCAGCACAAGGACACCCTGATTCCCGAGTTTCGCCAGGTGTGGGAAGCGGCCGGCTTCAAAACCTCAGGGACTTGGGAAGAAGTGTTCGGCAGGGGCGCCGTGACGGATGGATACTTCATGGCCTGGAACTATGCGCGCTACATCGGCCGGGTGGTCGAGGCGGGCAAAGCCGAATACCCCATACCGATGTTTGTGAACGCCGCGCTGTACGGAATTGGGAGGGGACCCCAACCCCCACCGAGCGGTGGCCGCCCTTGGGACCTCGTCATGGACATCTGGAGAGCGGGAGCGCCGCGACTCGATATACTCGCTCCCGACGCTTACGGCAACTTCACCGAATTCTGCGCCAAGTACACCCAATCCGGGAACCCGCTGTTCATACCCGAGTCGCTCAATGGGGCGGTAGGCGCAGGCAGGGTGCTGTACGCCTTCGGGCGTCATGATGCCATCGGTTTCTCGGCCATGGGCGCGGTTGAAAGGTCCAACACTCCCGACACCGATTTGATCGGCAGCTACGACGTGCTCACGCAGTTGACCCCTCTGATTCTCGAACATCAGGGCGACGGCACCATGTCCGCCGTTCTGCTGGGACCGGACGACCCGCCGCAGAAGGTCAGGGTGGGGAATTACACCCTGGAGGCCACGTTTATGAAGCCCCGGGTTGCGCCTCTGACACAGCCGACGCCCATCCCGCCGAACACCTTCGCGTCGGCTATTTTCATCGCCGCCGGGCCGGACGAATATTACGTGGCCGGCAGCGGCGTAATCCTCACGTTCTCTCCCAACACGCCGGGGCCTCCGCTGGCCGGATTGGCCACCGTGGAGGAAGGCAGCTTTGTGAACGGCCGCTGGGTTCCCGGGCGCCTGCTGGCCGGTGACAGCACCGAAGAGGGAGAGAGCATAAGGATATCCTGGGCGCCGGGGAGCTGGGTGCCCCTATACCGGCAACGATCCAGCCCCGACCCCATCCAGCGCGTGACCCTCTACCGTTACCAGTGAGGCCTGCGCGATCTCTAGCTGGCGAATAGTTCCTGCGCCTTAGTCAGCCGCTCTATTACGTTGACTCCATGCGGGCACTGAACTGTGCACCCCGAACAATCGGCGCACTTCACGCTGGTGTGCTTGGGACCCAGCTCCATGAAACGCTCGCGGCCCAAAGCGAACTGTCCGTAGCCATCGGCGTAGGTCACGATGCGCAGGATGTCGGCCACCGGCAGGTCCTGCCGGCAATCGCCATCGCACTTGCCGCAGGTGCGGCAGTAGAGCGGCCGGATCAGTTCCATGCGCTCGGCCAGCAGTTTCGCGTCCGGCGGGCCGAAGGGGCTCGCCATAGCCGTGAGGTTCTCTTCGAGCTGGTCGTTGTCGGTGATGCTGGGAAGGGTGGTGCTGACCACCTTGGGGTTGCGCATGGCCCACTTCAGGGCCGCCAGCAAGGCGCCGGGCTGCTTGAGCTTAGCGTAGGCCGGATCGCCCGGCTTAAGGCTGCGGAAGCCGCCCGCCATCACCTTAATCACCGCCACGCCTTTGCCGGCTGCGGCGGCCTGCTCGAGCACCGTCGTCACCGCGGGTTCGAGCGTGAAGTTGTAGGCGCTCAGGATGACATCGACATTTGGATTCTTGGTCAGCCACGGTACCAGCACCGGCTGGCCGGCGTGGGTGCTGACGCCCGCAAACCGGATCTTGCCGGCTTTCTTGGCGGTCTGCTGAGCGTCGATCAGGTCGTCGGTCACCTCTTCCGGCTTGCTCTTTGCGTGGAGATACCAGATATCCAGGTGATCGGTCTGCAATGACTTCAAACTGGCATCCAGGTCGTTGAGCGCGTCCTGCTTGGTGGCGCCATGGGTCTTGCTCGACAGCGTGATGCTGTTGCGCTTACCCTTGAGCGCGGCGCCCACCATGCGCTCGTTGTTGCCCGCCTGGTAACTGTGGGCCGTATCGAAATAGGTAATGCCCATATCGGCCCCGCGCTCGACCACGCTGCCGTCCGAAGTGATCATGCAGCCGAAGCCCACGCTGGTGACCTTCAGGCCGGTCTGGCCCAGGGTCCGGTATTCGAACTTGATGTCTGTGCCCCGCTTTGCGGGAGCCTGCGGTTCGGGACTTGTGGAGCGGGACGCAGACGCCAACGCGGGCAATCCGATCCCGGCCACGAGAAAGTTGCGGCGAGAAGAATCCATGCTGCCTCCAGGATTAACACCTTTTTCAGGTGTCAATATCTTATATTACCAAATCAGTCCTCTGTCCTGTCGGCGTTTCAGGCCGGTGCCAAGGGGGTGGTCCCCAAACCGGGTTCGTGGAAACCGCCGGCCCGACTCGGGCGGATGGTCGGGCGCGCGTACAAAGCCCGGCTGCCGCTCCTCTGCGGGCACTATGTTTCCCGCGCCCGTCAGGCAGTGGGTCTACAGATTACATACATCGAGTCGCACAGATTGAGAGGAATGGTCACGCGCTTGAACCAGGCGGGTGGCGCAAACCGAAGTCCGCGAGGGAGGTAGGTCATGACCCGCTCTGTGAGGTAGTCCGCGGAAAAATACCAGCCCGGACGGCCAGAACGAATGACTTCCAGGCCGGATGCCTGAAGCGCCCGTCGTAAAGTGGAGCGGTCAAAATACCCGACATGGGCCACACGGTAATGCCACCAGCGCCACCCGAGGAGCCCGGCCACGAAGGAGCCGACGTCCGGGGTGACGATCAATAGTTGTCCGTCCGGCTTGAGGACCTTCGCAATAGCCGATAGGAGTGGAATCGGAGCCGGCACATGCTCCACCACATCGATGAGCGTAACGGCGTCGTAAGGCCCCTGTGCCGCTGGGTGAGGAAACCCTCCCAAGTGTACCGGCAGGCCGCGTTTGGCCGCTTGCTCCTGGCACCATCGCGAAGGCTCGACGCCCTCGGCCCGATATCCAACGCTGATCGCCCGCTCCACCAGCATTCCGGTGCCCGCGCCGACATCGAGCAAACGTTTCCCGTCTCCCCGGTGCGCGATCAGTTTCACCAGCTTCTGTTGTTGGAGGAAACGCTGGGCGCGCCCTTGTTCGTAGGCAAGATCCTCCATGGATTCATAGAAGGGGAGGACATCCGGCTGATTCGAGCACTGCCGAAACCCGCAGTCCGCGCAGCGAAGGATATCGCCGGTGACGCCGTAGCGGCTATCCGTGATCAGGAAATCCGTACTGATGAACGCATGGCCTAGATTAGAACGCTTGGCCAGCACAAGGTGGGTGCCCCCGCAGACCCAGCATTGACTTGCGTTCTGAGAGGGAGGGTGCAATACGGGTTACCTCCGCCGATAGACTTCAACATGGTCGATGCTGCCCACTGACAAATAGTTAGTCTTCAACGCCGTCCGCAAAGCCTGCCGCTCATCGGGCGTCATGGTAGACTCCAAATGATATCCGCTCCAAGCCGATACGAACATCTCCACTGCGCGCGTGGCAATGGCGTTCGTGACTTCCTCCTTTGAAAGAACATGGTAGCGAGCCCTTTCCTGGGGAGTAAGCTTGTAACCAACCATATAATTGAAATGGTTCTCCGATCCGGGGAAGTATCGCCTTCCCGATTCGAAGACGTACCCGGGCCAAATGGAAAGAACGACGTCGGTGCTGCTACTATTGTCCTCAATAACTTGGGCGACTCTCCGATAGGACGCGAGTTGCATACTCGGCATTTGCGAATACTCCTGAACTTCAAGCCGGAGGCCCTGGAAAAAGAGGATCGGAGCAAGTACGGCTAACAGAACGAACGTCTTGGCTCCAAATCGCCACATGACGCGAAAACCTTCGGCGAGGAAAGCCACCAAAAACGGAATCAGCGGGCTGGTGAAATACTGGTCGTAGACCGGATAAGGGATCCAGGATGTAACCATGTAAGCCAGGAGCATCAGGAAAGCCAGCTCAAAGTATTCATAATCCTGGTGATCGTACGGCGCCTCCAGCTTTCTTCTCAGTTTCCACAAACTGACTCCGCCTATGACGGCCAGCAGTGCCACCACGACAAGATAAGCGTGTTGTGACAGGACCAGCAATGTATCGAGGTCCCCGTGGATGACGTACCGTATGCTCACGTACGGATTGAGCAGGGGCCGGTAATGGAAGTTGTTGAAGAGGAATGCCCGCGGATCGGCGGAGAAGCTCAGAATCATGGGCAGCACACCGCATGTGGCGCCCGCCAGAAACGTCAGGGCCTTGGGAACGGGCCACGCGGACGTCCGCCATTCCCGGCGTAGCAACCACAGTAGAACGACGGGCACCAAGGGAGCGTAGAGCGAACGCGTGGATGCGCAGGCCCCCAGGGCCAGGCCGGCGATGAAATACCACTTGCGGCGTTCCGAGCGCAAGGCGCAGTAGAGTGCGATCATGGCGATAGACGTCAGGAGGTTCGCCGAGGCAAAGGTCTTCACCACGACATTCCACGACACCCAATAGGGGTTCAGAAGAATAAGGGCTATGGTGGCAAGCGTCACTGGCGTGGGGAGTCGTTTGACGGAAAGCAGGCAGATACCCCACAAAAGAACGGCCATCCCGCCAAATGCCGCGGACAACAGCCGCATGGCTACCACGGAGTGCGGCTGTATAGCGCAGACCCAACCGTAGATGTAGGGTATCAGAATGCCCTGTGGATAGGAGAAGTCCCGATACGGAATCCGGCCTTCCCAAACCAGCCTGGCGGCGGAGGTATAGTATCCCTCGTCGGCCTCGATGGGGCGCACCTGCGCGTAGTAAACAAGGCCCGCACAATACACCAGAGAGACCAGGACTGCGGAGGCGCGGAGTGACACCGTCTTCCCAATAGAGCCGCCGATGTTCGTCATGGCAACGCCGCCAGGTCGGAAGCTTCGCTCATAAAGGAATACAGTATACCGTAGTTCCCGCTTCCCGGTCACCGCTTCCCGTCCGTGTCCGTCCGTCGGGCGCGGTCCGCTCTGCTGTATACTGTACGGTCGGGGGGACGCGGAGCCAGTCGTGCAGGCGCTTTTGAAAGCGGTGGTCATGGATGTGGACGGGACTATGTACCGGCAGGGCCGAGTTCGTTTGCATGTCGCCGTTCAAATGCTCCGCTTCGCCATTTTTCATCCTCTAATGGCCTGGAAATCGGCACGCGCGTTGGCGGCTTATCGGCGGGCGCAGGAAGAACTGCGGACGACTGGCCAGCCGGGTGCGGCCTATCTGCAGACCGCTCAAGCTGCCCGCCGGACTGGATACGAAGAGGCGTTCATCAGCCGATGCGTGGACCATTGGATGAGTACCGTCCCCCTGCCGGCACTGGAGAAGGCCCGCCGCCCGGGCTTGCTTGCATTTCTGGACTGGGCGCAGGCAGAAGGGCTGCGGCTGGCCGTGGTTTCAGATTATGATGCCGGCAGCAAGCTGCGCGCCCTCCGGGCCGATCGCTACTTCTCCACCGTCGTCTGCGCCTGCGATCCCGGCGTTGGGGTTTTCAAGCCGAACCCGCTGGGCTTGCAGGTGGCGCTGCGCCGGCTCGGCGTGGAGCCCGCCGAGGCACTTTACGTCGGCGACCGCCTCGAGGTGGATGGGGCGGCAGCCTTAGCAGCGGGCATGGCTGCCGCTTTGATCTCAACCAAAGCCATCGATTGCCCGGCGGGAGTGATTGCCGTCGATAGCTGGCTTCAAGTGCAAAATCTCACGCAAGACCGGGTCCATCGGGCCGCATCCCGGCCCGGTTGGCTGACCAATTAGGAGGATCGTTCGCTGTGAGCAGTCCAGTTTCTTCGGTGCGGATGGGGCAAGCATCCTGGAAAGCCTACTTAGCGATGGCCCGTTTCGATCATTGGGTCAAGAACGTCTTCGTGCTTCCCGGGATTGTGATTGCTCTCACTCTGCATCACTTGCCGTTGACCGGGTATCTGATCGGGCGGTCGGCGCTGGGGCTGCTAGCCGTGGGACTGATCGCTTCCAGTAACTACGTGATTAACGAGATCTGCGACGCCCCTTTCGACCGTTTCCATCCCATCAAACGCAATCGCCCGGTACCCTCGGGAGCTGTCAACATTCCGCTGGCCTACGCCCAATGGGTGCTCTTCGGGATTGCCGGAATGGTCCTGGCACGGGAGATTTCATCCTGGTTTACATGGAGCATGCTAGCCCTGTGGATTATGGGGTGCGTATACAATATTCTTCCTATCCGAACCAAAGATGTCCCCTACCTGGATGTTCTGAGCGAAGCGATTAATAATCCGATCCGGCTCATGGCCGGGTGGTTCATCGTATCTTCGACGATTCCCCCTGGATCCTTGCTCGTAAGTTACTGGATGGTCGGTTGCTATTTCATGGCCTTGAAACGCTACGCCGAGTTTACTCGACTCAAGGACGATGGCAGCCTCAGTAAGTACCGAAAGTCGCTTGCTTATTTTACTCCGGAACGGCTTCTTGTTTCCATCGTATTTTACGGTTCCGCGTCGATGCTGTTTTTTGGAACGTTCCTGATGCGCTACCGGCTCGAGATGGTCCTGTCATTTCCCTTGATTTCCCTGGTGATGGCAATCTACTTCTCGATGGCTTTCCAACACGACAGCCCCGCGGAGCATCCCGAGAAGTTGTATCGGGACGCGAAACTGATGTTCGCCGTGGGAAGCTGCGCGCTGGTAATGGTTCTGTGCCTCATCATCGACATGCCTTGGCTCAAGGGCGTGATCACGCCCACTGCACCCGTCTCCCCGGCTTATACCCAGCAGTCGCGATGAGCTGCGCATTTCCTCTCCCGATGCCGCGCCGCAGCCCGAGCCGGCGTCAGGCCCTGTTGTCTCTACTGCGCGTAGCCCAAACGGGCGGCGGGTCCCTTGCCCTCGGCTATGGGAAACGTGTTATGAATACTCTTGGTTTGAAATATGCGTAGGCCGCACATCGGCTGAAAGGAACATCGTGCAATATACCAGACGAGACATGGCAAGAATCGCGCTGGCGTCCGTGCCGCTGGCGAAGGCATTTGCCGTGAAAAGAATCGACTCGAAAATCGGCGGCGTACAGATTGGCGCCATCTCTTACAGCTTCAACCGCATCGCCAGCCCCGACCCGCAAGCCATCGTCCGGGCGTATGTCGAAATCGGGCTCGGCGAGGTGGAGCTGATGTCGAATCATTGCGAGGCCCTCGCGGGCGCGCCTGAGATGCCCGCCGCGGGCCGCTCTGGCGGCGGCCGTGCCCAGCCCACTCCCGAGCAACAGGCCGAAAGGCAAGCCGCGGCGGAGAAGCTTGTGCAATGGCGCGCCTCGGCCAACGCCCAGACATGGACGGCCGTTCGCAAGAAGTTCAACGATGTTGGCGTCGATGTCGCCCTGCTCTGCTACAACATGCAGGACAGCATGAAAGACCAGGACATCGAGTATGGCTTCAGCATGGCCAAAGGGCTCGGAGTCAAGGCCATGACCACCAGCACCACCCTCACCATGGCTAAGCGCATCGCCCCGATTGCCGACAAGCACAAGCTGATGGTGGGCTACCACGGCCACGACGCCACCAACGACCCCAACCAGACCGCCACCCTCGAAAGCTACGACCAGTTGATGGCCTACGGGAAGTACAACGCCATCAACCTCGATATCGGCCACTTCACCGCGGCCGGATACGATGCCGTCGCCTTCATCAAACAGCACCACGCCAAAATCACCAACCTGCACCTCAAGGATCGCAAGAAGAACCACGGTCCCAACGTCGCTGTCTGGGGCACGGGCGACACGCCCTTGAAGGAAGTGCTCCAATTGCTCAAGGCGGAAAAGTACCCCATCCCGGCCAACCTCGAGCTGGAGTACCCCGTTCCGCAGGGTTCCGACATTGTCACGGAGGCGAAGAAGTGTTTCGCCTACGTCAAGAGCTGTCTGGCGTAGTCTTTGGATGCAGCATGGTTTTCAGGAGATCTGATAATGCCATTTTCTAGGCGGCACTTTTTTTACGGCACCCTGCTGGCCGGCGCTGTTCCGGCCGCGGGATTCGGCAGCACGCCATCATTGAAATCCGCGGGATACAAATCCCCTAACGAAAAACTGAACGTGGCCGCCATCGGCTCCGGCGGCCAGGGCGCCGCCAATGTCTCGGCCGTCGCGCCCACCGAGAACATCGTCGCGCTGTGCGATGTGGACGACCGGCGCGCGGCCGCCACCTTCAACCGCTATCCCAACGTGCCCAAGTACAGGGACTTCCGGCAAATGCTCGATAAGGAAGAAAAGAACATCGATGCCGTGGTCCTCGCCACGCCCGATCACATGCACGCTACAACCGCTATGTGGTGTATGGAGCGCGGCAAGCACGTCTATGTGCAGAAGCCCCTGGTGCGCACGGTTTGGGAAGCGCGGCAGTTGCGCGCCGCGGCCGTCAAGTACAAGGTGGCCACCCAGATGGGCAACCAGGGCTACTCCAACGAAGGTACGCGGCAGTGCGCCGAGATCATTTGGAACGGCGACATCGGCAACGTCGCCGAATTGCACGCCTGGAGCGACCGGCCCATGTGGCCCCAGGGCCTTACCCAAATCCCCAAGGAAGATCCCGTTCCATCCACTCTGGATTGGGATCTTTGGCTCGGCGTGGCCGAAAATCGTCCATTTACCGCCGATGGCAAGACCGAACCCGACAGGAACGGGGGCTTCTTCTATCAGCCGTTTAACTGGCGCGGCTTCTACGATTTTGGCTGCGGCGCCCTGGGCGATATGGCCTGCCACATTTTAGGTGCGCCCAACATGGCGCTGCATCTATCCAACCGCAAGGTCATCGGCGTGGAGTGCCTCAAGAAGGAAGGCGTAAGCCCCTTCATGTTCCCCAAGGCTTCGGTCACCCGCTTCGACTTCGCGCCTTACGGCAACATGCCGGCCCTGAAGGTCTTCTGGTACGACGGCCTGAAGGAGAACCCCAAGATCCCTGGCGTGCCCGAAGGCGAATGGATCGGCGACCCTCCGAATCTGCCGCGTCCCAGCGGGGAGGGCCGCGGCGGGCGGGGCGCGGGCCGTGGTCCCGGAGGGTCCCGCGGCGGAGATGCCGGCCCGGAGAGTCCTATTTCCAACGAATTCCGCTCTCCCGGCCGCGTTTTCAATTGGGACGACTTCGCGGCTCTCAAAGCGTCCACAGAGCCGCCCCATTTCCCTGTGCCCGATGGCAGTCTCTTCATTGGCGATAAGGGAATGCTGACTACCGGAACTTACGGTGACGTGACCCGGCTCATCCCCATCGAGAAGATGAGAGACTATCGCATGCCCGCGCCTCTACTCACGCGCTCACCCGGCCACGTGCGCGATTTCATCCGCGCGTGTAAGGGCGGCGACCCTGCGTGCTCCAACTTCGATGTCGCGGCGCCCTTCGTGGAATGGATGCTATTGGGTGTGATCGCGCTCCGCTACGAAGGCAAGCTGGAGTACGACCCCGGCCAGATGCGCATCACCAACAACGTTGAAGCCAACAAGCTGCTGAAACCCACTTTCCGCAAAGGCTGGGGGTTCCACGCTGTGAAATCCTGAATTCAGTGATATCATGTCTACAAAAGGAGACACGCAGGAATGAGCTCAGAATCTAAACCGCGCCCGGCGAGCGAGAATTCCCGACGGGACTTTTTTCAGAAGATCGGGACGCTGGCCGCGGCGTCCAGTGTGGCGGCACGTGCCGCCGCCCAGCAGCAGCCGCCTCCAGGCGCCGCCGCCGCGCCCAGAGGACGTGGTTTTGCTCTGCCGGAGCCGGGCCCTCTCTCTAAAGAGCCGATGCCCACGGTTCGTTTCGGCAAGTACGACATTTCCCGCCTGATTATCGGATCCAACGGCCCCGGCGCGCATTTTTCCCAGGTGATCGGTATGGAGGCTCGAGCCTGGAACACGCCCGAGCGAGTGGCTCAGCAGTTCAAGCATTGTGAGGAGCTGGGCATCAATTGCATGGAAGACGGGTTGGCGAAGGTCACCAAGTACAACGCCGAAAACGACGGCAAGTTGCACTTTGCCACCCGCAACACCGCGAGTCTGGACCTGTCTCTCAGGGCGGGGCGCGGCGCCCGGGAGATCGCCCAAAGCGGTTGTATCTCCATTCACCACGGAGGCGCCGGCGACACCGGCACGGATGCCTGGTGGAGAAGAGGCAAGCTCGACCGGGTCCGCGAGTGGTGCAAATCGGTGCGCGATGCGGGCGTGCTGGTAGCCGTCACCAGCCACCGGCCGGAGGTGTTCGACATCATCGAGTCGCAGAACTGGGACGTGGATTACTACATGTGCTGCCTGTACAAGTATGGCCGCACCCACGCGGAATGGGAGAAGCTGTTCGAGTTCAACCCCGGCCTGGCGCCCGTGGACATCGGTCACCCCACCGAGGGTGGTTCGGACGTTTACGGCGGGGAAGTGGCTTTTGTGCGCGGCGATCCGGATGAGATGCTCAAAGTGGTCAAACAGACCAAGAAGCCGTGCTTTGTGTACAAGCTCCTGGCGTGCGGCCGCATGGCCCAGCGGCAGGATATCGTGGAGGAAAGGTTCAAATACATTTTCTCCAACATCAAGGCGACCGACGCCGTGGTGGTCGGGATGTGGGACAAACACTTCGACGAGTACGCCATCAACAAGGAGTACGTGATCAAGTACGGCGGCGGATCGATCCACGTAACGTAAGAATCACCGGCGGCCGGCCCCGCCGCCTCTCAGTATTTCATCAACTTGACCTTCACCAGGGCCCCGTTCTCCGGCAGGGTGACAATGGGCCCGGTGTAGTCGCCTTGCGCCGTCTGGCCCTCGACCGTGGTCCTCCAGACGCCGTTCCCGTACACGCCTTGCTCGTTGGAGACCAGTTGCGCGGCCGTGTAATTCGATCCCTGCACTGGCCGGAATTCCACGGCGGAGCCAAACCCCATGACGAGAAATTCGTCCGGCCCCAGCTCGGCGATGAGCGCGCGGCCCGAGGGTTCCGCAGCCATGGCCGGAAACGGTCCCGGGTTTTCCACCGGCTGCCGGCCGCGAGGGTGGAAGCGCACCATAACGTCGTAGTTGGTGAAGATCAGGTTCCGCGCCCCCGTGCCGCGCTCCTCGACCGCGGCCTTGAGCTTCTCGGTCCCCTGCAGCTCGGTGATCACCGGCATCGCCCCTCGCGCCAGCCGGAAGTCCGCGCCCACGCCGGCCATATCCGGCCCCTGCGGGGCTTCCGCCCAATCCCCGCCCATGAGACCGAAGCCGATGGCCCCATAGTTGGCGACGGCGTAGAAGAACGCTCGCGCCCCTATGCTGCCGCCGGTCTCGACGATCAATAGGGGGTTGTCCGGCCGCGTGTAGCTGTCCAGGACCTTCAGGTACGTGATGGGATTCTGATGATAGTCGTCGGAAGCGATCGCATCGATAGCGGGCGCGTTGGCCTTCCACAGGTCCAGCATGTGCGCCACCGCGCCGCCGCTGGGATAACTCTCTCCCGGACGGTCGAACCGTTCGAAATTGTCGTTGGTGCCGTAGCCGCCGTTCCACACGTTGACGTAGGCCGGCAGCGGATAGGCTTCCTTGCCCGCCCGGGCCACTTCGTTGATGTAGCCGGAAAGGTAATAGGCGTTAAAGGCCTCGTCGGCGATGCGGCCGAAAACTTCCTTCCAGGTTCCCGGTTTCTTCTTGAGAGCCGTCACCAGGGGCGCCGGCGCCGGGCCGGCGAAGAGCTTATTGGATTCCGCGGAGAAATCGCGCACGCTGCCGAGCGAACCCGGCTCGTTCTCCACCTGCACCATGATCGCGGTGCGTTCGGCTTCGTCCACCTCGCGCAGATGCTTCATCATGGTCACGTAAGCTTTGCGGTCGGCCTCCAGCGAAACCTTCGACATGGGCGAAAGCGACCGTATGGGGTGGCCGCCGGAATCGATCACTCTGGGGAAGCGCTGGGGATCGGCTTTGACCCAGTTGGGTGTCCAGTCCATGGCGCCGTTCTTCCAGGTGCCGAACCACAGCAGGATGGCGCGCAGGCCCTGGGAGCGCAGGCCAGTGAGGATCCGGTCGAAACCGGAAAAGTCGAACCGCCCTTCTTCGGGCTCGATGACGTTCCAGTAGACCGGGTACTCCACGGTGTTCAGGTTCATCGCCTTGAAGCCGGGCCAGGCCCGCTCCATCATATCGGGGTAGGCGTTGAAGTTGCCCACTTGGCCGCCCAGCATGAGGAAGGGTTTCCCGTCCACCATCAAGCGGAACTTGCCGTCCTGCTTTACCAGTTGCGGGATCGGCCGGCTCTGTGCGGATGCCACCGCCAGAGCGAATACGCAAGTCAGGAAATATCGGACGAATCTATTGGACATGATGCGAATTATACCCTTTGAGGCCCTCAACTGCCTGCCCACTCCCGTTGCAGCCACTCCACCGCGCGTGCGACCCCTTCGGCGAACCCGATCTCCGGCGCAAAACCCAACTCGCGCCGCGCCCGCTCCGCCGGGTACTCCTGGTTGCGCGAGAGCAGGTACACGGCGTGACGGGTGAGCAGCGGGCGGCCCGGCAAACGGAGTGTGCGGTGGCAGGCTTCGAGCAACCGTGCCAGCGGCAGCGCCACCACCGACGGAATGTCGAGCACCGGGCGGCGCTTCCCCAGCGCATCGGCCAGCGCGTCTACATACTCGCGCCACGTTTTGCCGCTGCCGTCGGCGATGTTGTACGCCCGGCCCTCGGCCTGCGGCGTGTTAGCCGCCTGTATCATCGCACGCACCGCGTTGTCCACATAGCAGAATCCTCCGGGGGCGCGTCCGCCGTCGATCACCGCCATCCAACCCTGCCGGATATGCCGGGCGATATCGGCGGTGAAAGCCTGCCCCCGCGGTCCGAAGATGGTGGCTGGGCGGACCACCGTGACCGGGAGGCCGGTGTTGCGCCGGGCTTCCCAAACACATTCCTCGCCCAGGCGCTTAGTGCGGTTGTAAGGTAGCCCCACATCCGCGGTCGGATGCGATTCGTCGCACGGCGCACACGGATATCCGTAGACGTCGGTCGTGCTCACGTGCAGGAGGCGCCGCAGGCTGCCACTCCCCGCGGCGGCGGCCAGCAGGTTGCGTACGCCCTCCACATTGGCGGCGAAGAAAGTGGCTTCGGGAGCCCAGTCGGTGGAACACCCGGCACAATGGTAGATGTGGGTGATGCCGCGCACCGCCGCCGCCAGAGCTTCCGCATCGGCCAGCCTGCCCTCGACCACATCTACCGGCAGACCCGCAAGGTGGCGCAGGCCGGCGCCGCGACGCGCCAGAATGCGCACCCGCACGCCATCCGCCGCCAGCATCTGTACCAGCCGGCCGCCCAGGAATCCACTCGCGCCCGTGACCAGCGCGGTCATAGTGAGCTATCCCTGGTCCACGCTGTCGCGCAGGCGGCGAAAGACTTCCAGCGCGAATTCCAGGTCCCCGGCGCAGTGCGCCGCGGTCACGCACAAACGCAACCGCGCAATGCCCTGAGCCACGGCCGGGAATATAACCGGCGTGACCATGATGCCCAGTTTCCGCACCCTGCCGGCAAATAACGTGGTGGTGGCGTCATCCCCAAGGACCACCGGAATCACCGCCGTCTCCGACCTGCCGGTGTTGTAGCCGAGCTCGCGCAAGCCCTCGCGCAGGAAGCGGGCGTTGCGTTGCACCCGCTCCACCCGCTCCGGCTCGTTGCGCAGAATCGCCAGCGAAGCGCGGATAGCCCCTACCGCCGCGGGACACAGTGCGGCCGAAAAGATGAACGGGGCGGCGGCGTGCTGCAGGTAGATGCACATCTCCTGCGAGGCGGCGATGAAACCGCCGTTGGACGGAATCCCCTTGGCCAGCGAGCCAGTCCAGATGTCCACCTCGCCGGCGGAAACGCCGAAGTGCTCATCGGTGCCGCGGCCGCCAGGTCCGATGACGCCCAGGGCGTGCGCCTCGTCCACCAGCAGACAGCAGCCGAATTCCTTCTTGATGGCGATCAGCTCCGGCAGGATGCAGATGTCGCCTTCCATCGAGAACACGCCGTCTGCCACAATCAGCGTCCGCCCCGACGGCTGGCTGGATTCCAGTTCCTGGCGCAGCGAGGCGCAGTCGTTATGTGCGTAGCGGCGAACGGTCACGCCGGCCAGTTTGCACGCGTCCGCCAGGCTGCGGTGCGCCAGCGCATCCATGACCACGCTGTCCATCGGCGACAGCACCGACGCTATGGCCGCCAGGTTGGCCAGATAGCCCGAGCTGAAGGTGATGGCCGCGCTGGTGCCCTTGAACGCCGCCAGTTCGCTCTCCATCTCGTGATGCAGGTCGATAGTGCCGGTCAGCAGGCGCACGCCGCCCGTCCCCGTACCGTACTTCCGCACCGCCTCGATGGCGGCCGCATCCACGCGTTCGTCGCCGATCAGGCCGAGATAGTCGTAGGACGACAACATCAGCATCCGGCGCCCTTCGGCCTCGATCCACGGCCCGGACCTGCCTTCCAGCGGCAGTTGGTACGGATACACGCCGGCCTCGCAGGCGCGGCGCGTCAGATCGAACAGGCGGCGTGCGCGGCCGTCGATCAAGCTGTTCTTGTCGAAAGTCAGGCTCTTTTCCGAGGTAAAGAACTCCCCGAAGAGTCCGCCCGAGGGCGTGGTGGCTCGACGCTCACCCGTTGCGTCATGCTTGGATGCCATTCCAGGGTTGCCGGAGTTACAGGTATCGTCATAGTGTACCCCGGTACACTCGACATTCCAAGCGGCATTTACAAACTCTGCGCTAACGCTGGGTCATCTCGTCCAGCGCGGCGATTTCAGCCGCGTCGAGCCGCCAGCCGGTTGCGGCAGCGTTTTCCTGCGCCTGGCGGGCGTTCTTCGCCCCGGGTATTGGCGCCACGCCTTGGCACATGAGCCAGTTCAGCGCCACCTGGGCCGGAGACTTGCCCTGGTGGGCCTGTCCCACCTCGCGCATCAAGCCGAGGAGGGGCTGGATGGAACTGAGCTTTCCGCTGCGAACGAAGTATTTGCGCATCCCCGGCGGGCGGTTCTCCGGCGTGTACTTGCCGGTCAGCAGCCCCTTGGCAAGCGGGCTGTATGCGATCAACGTGACCCCCAGTTCCCGGCAGCACTGTAGCACGCCATTGCGCTCCACCTTGCGCTTCAGCAAATGATACTCCACCTGGTTCGATGCCAGCGGAATCCCCCGCCGGGAGAGAACTTCGTGGGCCTGCCGCATCTGGGCGGCGCTGTAATTCGATACCCCCACCGAGCGCGTCAGCCCGGCTTCCACGGCGTCCGCCAGCGCATTGGCCCATACCGCAACCGGAACCACTGAGAACGGAAAATGAATCTGGTAAAGATCCACCCGGGCCAGTCCCAATCGCGCCAGGCTGGCGCGCAACGCCTGCACCAGCGCGCCCCTGCCGAGGCGCAGCGGCAAGGGCGCAAACTTGGTTGCCACAACCACCGGCACGCCGGACCCGGCCGGCGCCATCTCTCTCAGGCACTCGCCCAGCAGCACTTCCGAACGCCCTTTGCCGTAGACCTCGGCGGTGTCGAAAAAGTCGATCCCTCCCTCGAGGCTCTTACGGAATGCTTCGTGAATGTCGCCATCGGTGTGGGTGGTGCCATAGCTCCACATCGCGCGGTCGCCCCATTGCCATGTCCCCAAACCAACGGGCGAGATGCGGATATCAGTCTTGCCGAGCGGAATCGGATCTTCCATGGAGCCAACCTCTCCTAGTTCATGCGCCCGGACGGGCACGCTCCTGGGCATGCCAGAGGGCACACCGTTTGCTGGTGCCCGGGGCGGGAATCGAACCCGCACTCCCGTCGCCGGGAAAAGGATTTTAAGTCCTTTGCGTCTGCCTGTTTCGCCACCCGGGCGCCACCCACCAGTGTAGCCGAAACTATAGCGGCCTCCGGCCCCTACTGAAGCCCGCGGAAATACTCCACCGTGAGGCGCAGCCCTTCCTCCAGTGGCACGCGCGGCTCCCACGCGAGCACCGCGCGCGCCTTGCCGATATCCGGGCGGCGCAGTTTTGGGTCGTCCTCCGGCAGCGGCTGAAACACGATCTCCTGCCGGCTCCCGGTCATGCGGCGGATGCCTTCGGCGAACTCCAGAATCGTCATCTCATCCGGATTCCCCAGGTTCACCGGGTAGCGTTCCTCGGAGAGCATCAGCCGACACAGCCCTTCCACCATGTCGCTCACGTAACAGAAGCTGCGCGTCTGCGAGCCGTCGCCGAACACCGTGAGGGGCTGGCCGCGCAGGGCCTGCTCCACAAACGCCGGCACCACCCGGCCGTCGTTCAGCTTCATGCGCGGGCCGTAGGTATTGAAAATGCGCGCGATGTTCGTTCGCAGGCCGTGCTTGCGGTGATACGCCATGGTGAGGGCTTCCGCGAAACGCTTGCTTTCGTCGTAGCAGGAGCGCGGCCCCACCGGGTTCACGTTCCCCCAGTAGGTCTCCACCTGCGGATGGACCAGCGGGTCGCCGTAGCATTCCGAAGTGGAAGTCAGCAGGTATCGCGCGCGCTTTTCACGAGCCAGTTCCAGCATGCGGCGCGTCCCCATCGATCCCACGTCCAGCGTTTCAATGGGATGCTCCAGATAGTCCTTGGGGCTGGCCGGAGATGCCATGTGCACCACGCCATCGACGGGACCCTCGATGGAGAACGGCTGCGTGATGTCGCGCTCGAGAAACTGAAACCGCGACTCGCCTTCGAGATGCGCCAGGTTGCGGCGGTTCGCCGTCAGAAAATTATCCAGGGCCACCACCCTATGGCCATCCCCCAGAAGACGGTCGCACATGTGCGATCCAATGAATCCCGCGGCCCCCGAAACGACGATGCGCAAGTATCCTCCGAAAAGCCTTATTCTAGCCGACGGAACCACCTCCGCGTGCTACATTCGGATCTTACTGCCATGACCGACGCGTCGTGGATCGATCGATCCGCCCTGGTCGCGCTGATGGCCACGTCTCTGGCGCTGTTCTGGCTGCGGTTCCGCAAGGTCCTCGGCGCCATCCGCGGCTCGCGCGCCACCCCCGATTTCGAGGTCGCGCCGCTGGGCCCGCGCATCCGCCAGTTCCTTTGGGAAGTCGTGGCGCAAGGCAAGGTGATCGGCCAGCGGCCCTTGACCGGGATCGCCCATGCCTTCGTCTTCTGGGGTTTCTGCGCCTTCGCGCTGGCCACCATCACTCACCTCGCGTCCGCGTTTGGCGCGCGCTTTCTCTCCGCTGAAACCGCCTTTGGAAGGTTCTATCTGGGGTTTGTCGCCGCGTGGGCCGTGGCCGTTGCGGTGGCCATCGCCGGCCTGTTCATCCGCCGCTTCTTCGTGCGTCCGGTGTGGCTCGGGGAGTTGTCGCCGGAATCGGGCGTGGTCGCGCTCCTGATCTTCTTGCTGATGGCGACCTACCTATTGGGCCTGCGGCTCCCGCCAGTCACGCCCGCGGGCAAGGCCAACTGGTGGGCGCACACTTTGGCGCTGGCGATTTTCCTGCCGTTGATTCCCCGCACCAAGCACCTGCATTTGGCGCTCAGCCCGGTGACGGTGTTTCTGCGGCGCGCCGGTTTCAGCCGTATTCCGCCGCTCGAAGGCGACCAGGATTTCGGCCTCGGCGCCGGCCAGGACGTCACCCGCATCGATGCCCTCCAAGCCTACACTTGCGTGGAGTGCGGGCGTTGCACCGAGCATTGCCCCGCTTCCCACACGGGGAAGGTTCTCAACCCCAAGCAAGTCATCCTCGGTCTGCGCGGCTACCTCGACCAATTCGGACCGTCCAGCCAGGCCGCGCTGTTGGACCGTCACATTTCCCGGGAGGCCGTGTTCCAGTGCACCACCTGCGGCGCCTGCGAGTTTCAGTGTCCCGTAGGCATCCAGCACCTGCCCGTGATCGTCGGCCTGCGGCGCGCCGCCGTGAACACCGGCCAATGGGAGGACGAGCACGGCGCCCGGCTGTTCCTGAACCTCGAGCGTCACGGCAACGCCTTCGGTTTCCCCGCCGTCGAGCGCCAAACTTTCATCGAGAAAAACGGGCTGCCGATTTATGACGGCACCCAGGAGTACTGCCTGTGGCTCGGCTGCATGGGCGCATACGACCCGCAAGGCCGCGAGATCGTGCTCGCCCTGGCGCGCGTCCTGCGCCAAGCCGGCGTGACCTTCGGCGTGTTGCGCAAGGAGAAGTGCACCGGCGATCCGGCCCGCCGTCTGGGCAACGACCTGGCGGTCTCTCAACTCGCCGAGGCGAATATCGAAACCCTGCGCGCGGCCGGGGGGCCCTCCGGGTCCGGCAAGATGGTTTCCATCTGTCCGCATTGCGTGCGCACCATCGGCACCGACTGGCGGGAGTATGGCGCCACTTTCGAGATCGAGCATCACAGCGAGCTGTTGGCCCGTTTGCCGGCCTTCCCCACTGCCTTGCCTTCCGAAAAAGTGGTCTTCCACGACCCCTGCTATCTGGGCCGTTACCGCAACGTATACGATCAGCCGCGCCAGACGATCGCGCGTTTCGCCGATGTAGTGGACCCGCGCCGCGCGCGCGAGCGTTCCTTCTGTTGCGGCGCCGGCGGCGGCCGGATGTTCCTGGGCGAGGAGAAGGGCAAGCGCATCAACGTGGAGCGCGCCGAAGAGCTGGTGGCCACCGGCGCGCGGATGATCGCCACGGCCTGTCCGTTCTGCCAGTCGATGTTCCGCGACGCCCTGGGCGCGCTGGCCGAAGCGCCGCCGAAGCTGCTGGACATCGCGCAGCTTGTAGCGGCGCACCTGCCGGAGGAGCGGCCGAACCGAGCGTCGTGACATTCCACCACGCGATGGTATAATCGGCTCTTGGCGCAGCTTGAGCTGCGCCAGCTTCCAGCCGGCCTCGAAAGCGGGCGCGTAGCTCAATTGGCAGAGCAAGTGACTCTTAATCACTAGGTTGCAGGTTCGATTCCTGCCGCGCTCACCACGGAAAATAACCGCCGAGAACAAGGGCGTTGGGTGCCCTTTGTCCATGTAGAGGTTTCCAGACAGGCCAGCACATCCAGTATCTCGATCGATCTGTGTTATGATCCCACTGGATTGACCGTCGGCTCCTTTGACCGGTTCCGGATCCCCGCCTGTCGTCGCGGCCACACGTTCGACGGTGTCCACTGCTATGTGCGAAAACCTGCGCTTTGCTGCTCTTGATCGCTGCGGCATCCTCGATACGCCTCCCGATCCCCACTTCGACCGTATCACGCGCCTGACGGCGCAATTCTTCGGCGCACCTATGGCCGCAATCAGCTTCGTCACGCACGATCGAAGCTGGTTCAAGTCCACCTTCGGCTTCCAACAAATCCAACTCGCTCGCTCGGCGTCCTTCTGCTCACACACGATCGGCTGCCCCGAAGCCCTGGTGATACCCGACGCCACCGCGGACGAGAGGTTCGCGCGGCTCGCTCTCGTCGCCGGTCACCCGCGAGTTCGTTTCTACGCCGGGCTACCCGCGGTCACTGCCGAGGGATTCGCGGTCGGCGCCCTTGCCGTCATGGACACGCGCCCTCGCGGCCCGCTCTCGGAAACGGAAGTATGCGCCCTGCACGATTTCAGCGCGCTCGTTAGCCGGGAGTTGAATGCCAGGTCATCGGCCGGCGCCGTCTCGCAAAGCGCTCTCTCCCCGGCCGCCGGGCGCGGCGTCGAGGACTCGTCAATCCTGTCTGCTATTGTCGAGAGCGCAGAAGATGCCATCATCAGCACGGACCTGGACAGGACCATCTTGACCTGGAATGCCGGCGCCGAACGATTATACGAATACTCCGCCGCGGAGGTACGCGGGCGCCCAATCGATGTGATCATCCCCCCGGACCGCCTGGAAGAACAGCGCGATATTTTCAGAAAGGCCCAACAAGGGCAATCCACCCTGCGGTGCGAGACCGTCAGGATTCGCAAGGACAGAACCAGACTGTTCGTATCGCTGAGCATGGCCGCCGTCAAAGACGCCGATGGCAAGCCCGTCGGGGTCGCCGCTATTGCTCACGATATCACCCCGCTGAAACTTGCCGAAGCGGCGCGACTGGAAACCGAAGACCACCTCAACCTGGCCCAGGAGGCAGCCGGGCTGGGAGTATGGGACTGGTCTCTGCCGGTCGGCAGCATCACCCGCTCGGAACAGTGTTGTCGCCTTTGGGGATTGCCCACGAGTCAGACGACAATGTCCTATGTTGAGTGGCTCTCGACCGTGCATCCCCAAGATCGGGATCGCGTGCAAGCATACCACGAGGACCTTCTGCGGGGAGCGGGGCAGGGCGAGGCAGAATTCCGCATTATCTGGCCGGACGGCAGCGTCCACTGGGTCGTCAGCAAGGCCAAGTCGTACCCCAACGCCGCCGGCGAGGCCGCTCGGGTCACCGGTATCAATCTCGATGTAACACGCCTCCGGGAAACCGAGGAGGCCCGCCGCGAATCGGAACAACGATATTCCGATCTATTTCGCACCATGCGTCAGGCCGTGTTCTATTTGGACGGTGAGGGCCGGGTACTCTCGGCCAATCCAGCTACCGAGAAACTATTCGGCCCCTCAATTGAGGAAACGCGCGGCCGGCGCCGCTCAGAACTCCATTCGAGGGCAACGACGGAAGACGGCACTCCGATCTCTGCGGACGGGTTTCCCAGTCTGGTTGCGCTGCGCACCGGCTCCGAAGTCCACGATGTGGTGCTGAGAATATGGAACACTCGGACAGAGAAGCAGCATTGGGTTTCCGTCGATGCTATTCCCCGGTTCAGGGCGGGGGAGACCAAAGCGTTCGAAGTTTCAGGTGATTAGCCACGATCTCACGGCCCAAGTCGAGGCGGCGGCGCGCCTCCGTGCCAGTGAAGAACGCGGCCGCCTTCTGATCGAACATGGCATGGAGGTCATTGTCGTCATTGATGTCGCCGGTACCATCCTGTACATAAGCCCATCGGTGGAAAGGGTCTTCGGCTACGCACCTTATCTGCCGGACGGAACTGATATTTTGGATTACCTGCACCCGGACGACCGGCAGGTCATTCGAAGGTCTCTCTTAAGCATCTTGCATTCACCCCCAACTGTGGCGGTGACTCTTCACATCCGTTTGCGTCACCGCGATGGAGAATGGCGCAGTGTCGAGAGTACCGCGGCCAACTGCCTTCAGGTGAAGGGACTGCGCGGAATAGTGGTCAATCTCCGGGACATCACGGAGCGAGAACAATACGAAGAGCAGTTGCGAATCTCGCGTGATCAACTGCGCCAGCTCGCGGCGCGCATCGAAGCCGCCCGCGAGGAGGAGCGTGCGCGCATTTCACGGGAAGTCCACGACGAGTTCGGCCAGATGCTCTCTGCGCTGAAACTCGATTTCGAAACCCTGGCATCCGGGCTTCGCCCCCGCGGGGCCAAAGCGCGGGGTGAATTCGACAAGCGCGTCGCCGCGATTGTCCGCGGGATCGACTTGTCCATGAACACAGTCCACAGGATCGTGGCTGAGCTGCGCCCCGCAGTTTTCGAAGATCTCGGGCTGGCGGCGGCCCTCGACTGGCAGCTCCAGGAATTCGAATCGCGAACCGGAATTCGTTGCCGCCGCCGGGGACTCTCCCGGAACGCTGGCCTTGCCGCCGAGCCGTCTCTCGCCGTCTTCCGCATCTTCCAGGAAATCCTCACCAACGTCATCCGCCACGCGAATGCAACCATTCTGGAAGTAGCGGTTGAAACCGATCGGGACTGGTTCACCTTGCGCGTCAGTGATAATGGCAAGGGTTTCGATCCGAAACTTTTGTCTCCCTCGCTCTCTCTCGGCCTCCTCAGCATGCGGGAACGGGCCAACCTGCATGGAGGGACTATTGAGTGGTCGGGCCGCCGAAATGGGGGAACCACGGTAACCGTCCGCCTGCCCCGTGGTGTTCGCAAATCGTGAAAGCGCGGGCTCTTTGGAGTACCCACGGCATGCGATCCGCCTTTGATGAGTAATGCGAGAGGCACACAAACTATCGATACTGATTGTAGACGATCATCTGCTCGTTCGCCAGGGTCTGAAGCGGCTACTTAGCCACGAGTACCGCGACCTCGCCTTTGGCGAGGCGAGGACCTCCGAAGAAGCCTTGGCTCAATTCAAGGCACAGCCTTGGCGTCTCGTGATCCTCGACATCGGTCTTCCCGACCAGGACGGCTTCTTCGTTCTGCAGGAGATCCGCACCCTCCGCCCCGAGGCCGCGGTGCTGATGTTGAGCATGCACCCGGATTCACTGTACACCGCCCGTTCCCTGCGACTCGGCGCTGCGGGGTATGTCTCAAAAAGTTCCGAGCGCTCCACTCTCCTGAAGGCAATCAAGAGTGTCCTCGATGGCAAGACGTATTTCAGTGAATCGATCCGCCGGGAAGTTGACAACCCGAGATCCAGTCCCCTCCACGCGGATCTCTCGACCCAGGAATGCAAGGTGTTGCTGGCGGTTGCGGCAGGCAGGCGTACCGGCGCGATCGCAGCCGAATTGAACCTGAGCCACAAGACCGTCAGCACCTACAAGCGCCGGGTACTCAACAAGCTGGGCGTCACATCGACAGCCGACCTCGTTCGCTATGTGATCGACCACAAGCTCGCTTGACAGTCTTGCCCATCGCAATACACCAGCCATCAGTGGTAGACGCAAAAGGGGGGCTGGGAGTACCCCTTCGTGTCAGAAAACGCCTACATCTCTCAGTCTAGCCGACCTAGAAGAGACACCACTACGTGCGGTGTAACCCATTGCCGTGCAGTTGTATAGAGTGCTTTCCCGCGCATCCCTAGCACCTTTACCTACCTTTACCTATTTCTTATTTGACTTTGAAACCTCAAACTCCCAATATCATAAGTCCCAGGGGTACGAGCGGTTTTCGATGTATTCATGCCAGCGGCACACAAATTATCGATCCTGATTGTCGATGATCATCTGCTCGTTCGCCAGGGCGTAAGGCAGGTGCTGGGCCACGAGTTCCGCGGCCTCGTTTTTGGCGAGGCAAAGACGGCCCAAGAAGCCCAGGCTCAAATCAAGGCCCATTCCTGGCGTCTCGTGATCCTCGACATCGGTCTTCCCGACCAGGACGGCTTCGTCGTTCTGCAGGAGATCCGCACCCTCCGTCCCGAGGCCGCGGTGCTCATGTTGAGCGTGCACCCGGATTCACTGCACGCCGCCCGTTCCCTGCGACTCGGCGCCGCGGGGTATGTCTCAAAAAGTTCCAGCCGCTCCACTCTGCTGAAAGCTGTCAAGAGTGTCCTAGAGGGCAAGACGTATTTCAGTGAATCGATCCGCCGGGGAGTCGACAACCCGAGATCCAGTGCCCTCCGCGAGAGTCTCTCGGCCCAGGAATTCAAGGTGTTGCTGGCGGTTGCGGCAGGCAAGCGTACCGGCGCGATCGCCGCCGAATTGAACCTGAGCGGCAAGACAGTCAGCACCTACAAGCGCCGGGTACTCAATAAACTGGGCGTCACATCGACAGCCGGCCTCGTTCGCTATGTGATCGACCACAAGCTCGCTTGACAGTGTCGCGTAGCGGCCTTCCTACCGCTGCACTCTTCCCGATCCTCCGCTCTTGAGCAGCGCGTTCACTTCGTCCACGGTGAGGCGGTTGAAGTCGCCGGGAACGGAGTGCTTCAGGCAGCTCGCCGCCACCGCGAACTCCAGCGCCTCCTGGTGCGTCGCCAGTTCCAGGAAACCGTAGATCAGGCCTCCGGCGAAGCTGTCGCCGCCGCCCACGCGGTCCACAATGTGGGTGATGTCGTAATGCCGGCTCACCAGGAATCCCTGGCGGTCGTTCAGGCACGCCGACCACCCGTTGTGCGAGGCGCTCTTGGATTCCCGCAGGGTGATGGCAATGGCCTTCAGGTTGGCGTACTCCGCCAGTACCTTGCCCGTCAGCTTCTCGTACTGCGCGCGGTCGAGCGAGCCCGAGTGAACGTCCACTTCGGCCTGTATGCCCAGCGTCATTTGCACGTCTTCTTCGTTGGCAATCGCGACATCCACGTATTTCACCAGCTCGCGCATCACCTCCACGGCCGGCTTTCCCCACTTCCACAGATTCTTGCGATAGTTCAGATCGCAGGAAACCGTGAGGCCTTTCTCTCGCGCCTGGCGCACCGATTCGAGCGCCAGGTCCGCAGCCGAGCCGCTGATGGCCGGTGTGATGCCGGTGATGTGAAACCAGCCCGCGTCCTGGAACACGCGGTCCCAGTCGATGTCGCCCGGCTTGGCCAGCGCGATGGCGCTCTGCCCGCGGTCGTAGACCACCTTCGAGGGACGCTGGTTGGCGCCGGCCTCCAGGTAGTAGATGCCCACGCGTCCCTTGCCGCGCACGATTTTCGAGGTGTCCACACCCAGCCGCCGCAACTCGCCGATAGCGGCGTCCGCAATCGGGTTCTTATCCGGCAGCACGGTTACGTACGACGCCGGCAGCCCGAATGACGCCAGCGCGACGGCCACGTTCGCCTCGCCACCGCCGAAAGTGGCCACGAATTGGGGGGTCTGCAGGAACCGCTCGAAACCCGGCGGCGCGAGCCGCAGCATGATCTCACCGAAGCTTACAATCGTTTTTGCCATAGAAACTCGTCCGGAATATCCGTTTTAGCACACCCATAATCCCTCGATAAGATATTGCAGGGGACCAGCCCCAGCACGAAGCGGCGGCGCAGTGGATCGCTTCGCATACCAGACTCCTTATTGAGATAATACGAGGAACACACTTATGGCTGAACTCGAGATTCATCACGAAGGCGGGCACTCCGTCGATCCGGCGGGACAACGCGTCGGCATCCTGGCGGCCCTGCTGGCGGTGGCTTTGGCCATCGTCACGATTGCATCGCACCGCACCCACACGGAGGCCATCATGCAGAAATCCTCGGCCAACGACGCGTGGGCGCACTACCAGGCCACGCGCGTGAAGTATCACAACCTGGAGCTCGGCGAGAGCCTCATCGGCGCGCTCGGCGCCAAGGGCGATGCCACCGAGAAGCTGGTCGCCAGGTACGTCGCGCAAGAGAAAGACTATGAAGCGCGCGGCAAGAAGATCCAGGATGAAGCGGAGCAGGACGACCGCGCGGCCGAAACCGCCGAACACCGCGCCCTGCGCTACGACCTGGGTGAAGGGCTGCTCGAAATCGCCCTGGTTCTGAGCTCGTTGTACTTCATCTCGCGCAAGCGCTTGTTCCCCGTAATCGGAATCGTGGCCGGAATCGCCGGAGCGGTAATCGCCGTCACCGGCCTGTTGGTATAGTGTGGTGTAATATGCCCAAAGTAGCGGTTCGTTATGCGGATTACTTCGCTCAAACCATGCGCCGCATGCGCGAGGATGGGCTCCTGATGGTGACCGCCGGCGCGGACGGCAAGCCCAACGTCATGACCATCGGCTGGGGCACCATCGGCTCCATCTGGTCGCGGCCGGTCTTTCTGGTCTTGGTACGCCCCTCGCGCTACTCCTACACCCGCCTGGAGGAAGCCGCCGGCGATTTCACGGTCAACGTCCCGCCCCGCGAGTTGGCCGAAGCCGTGGCCTACTGCGGCACGGTCTCCGGCAGAGATCGCGACAAGTTCCTGGAACAGCGCCTGACGCCGGTTCCGAGCAGGCAAGTGCGGCCGCCGATTATCCAGGAATGCGTGGTGCACTACGAGTGCCGGACCATTCACCGCAACGACCTTGCGCCGGCCACGCTGGCACAGGCCGTGCAAGACGACTTCTACCCCCAGGGAGATTATCACCGGGTATATTTCGGCGAGATCGTGGCCGTCTACGCCGACGATGACGCCGCCGGACGGCTTTAAGGCTGGGATGTGGCGGTGGCGGATCGTCAGCCCGAATGGGCCGCACTCGCATATAATTGAGAAATGGAAATTGTGTCCAAAACCGAGTTGCGCGAACAGGGCGAATATCCTGACCCGAAGCGCCCGCTGGTGTTCCTGGACACAAACGTGATCATCGGCTACCTTCGGGGCGACCCGTCGGCAGCACAGTTGTTTTCCGCCGAAGCAGATGGTCGAATTCGCTTTGCTGTTAACCCGATCGTGCTGCAGGAACTTCTTCTTGCGGCAGATGCTGCCGGCCGACCTGAATTCGAGCTAATCAGAGACCATTTGCGAGTGCTGCCAGTGGATGTCGCGAAAGCTGAGGCCTTGCTCCCACGAGTGCGGGCTCTAAGGAATCGCTTGGCCCACTCAAATGATATTCTCATCCTCAGCAGCGCCGATGCATGCGATTTCCTTGTTACGAGGGACGTACTCCTTAAGAACCTGGTGCTAGCCGGGAAACCCCAGGTTGTCACTCCTGAAGAACTCGTCGCACATCTTAGGGCTGCTTAGTGCGCGTCTACTTCGATACCGGAGTATTCATCGACTACCTCGGCACTCGCGGTAACACGACTGCAATTCTGAGATCGTCGGAGAGCGGCGAGGACGCGCACCAGCAGAGATCGCCGCTGACGCCGAGCGCCTGTTCGAAAAAGTCAGCAGCGCTTTCTCGTTTCAACGGACGACGCGCTGCTGCATCTGGATGGGATCCTCATGAACGCTCGAGGATGCAAGATACTCTGTCGAGACACGGATTTAGCCCTGCAACTCTTGTAGCACAACCCGCACCACCGATTGCGTCACGTGAACAGCGTCCCAACCACCCCCTCTCCGCCCGTGATACCATCCCCCTTTATGCCCGACCCTAAGCATCCCGCCGACCCTCCCGAAATGACCTTCAGAGCCGTGGGGCTGGGCCTCGTGCTGGCGCTGGTCTTCGGCGCGGCTAACGCCTACCTGGGCATGAAGGCGGGGCAGACCATCGCGGCCACCATTCCAGCCGCGGTCATCGCCATCGCCGTGTTCCGCGTCTGGGGCGGCGGGATTCTCGAGCAGAACATTACGCGCACAGCCGCCTCGGTGGGGGAAGCGCTCGTCGCCGGCGCCATCTTCACCATCCCCGCGTTCATGATGGTGGAGATCGACGGGAAACATCTGTGGGCCGACCTGCGGACGCACTATTGGCAATCCGTGGCGATTTTGCTGGTGGGCGGGCTGATCGGCGTCTTCTTCATCATCGTGCTGCGCCGGCCGCTGTGCGTGGAAAGCGGGCTGCCGTTTCCGGAGAGCGTGGCCAGCGCGGAGGTGGTGAAGGCCGGCGCCGAGGGCAGCGACGCGCCCAAATACGTGTTCGGCGCCATGAGCTTCGCCGGGCTGCTGCAAATCCTCAAGACCGACAAGGGCCTGCAAATCTTCCGCGAGTACGTGGAAGGGTTTCTCGCCTTTCCGAAATCCGTGGTGCACCATTTCGATTTCGAAAAGAAGGCCATCGGCGACGTGGTCCACACCGGCGGGATCTACTGGTCCACGCCCAACCTGTCGCCCGCGCTGATCGGCATCGGCTACATCATCGGGCCGGAGCTTTCGGCGGTCAACGCATCGGGCGGCATACTGGCGTGGTGGATTCTAATTCCGCTGCTGCTGTTCTTCGATCCCGACCTGCCGCACCGCCTGGGCGCGGGGCAAAACGCGGGATGGGACGTGGTTGCGTTCTCGGTCTGGTACAACATCGTGCGGCCCATCGCCGTGGGCACCATGCTGGTGGGCGCGTGCCACACGCTGTTCTCAATGCGCGGCTCCATCGTCGAATCCATCGCCGGCGCGCTGGGCGCATCGGCCAAAGCCGCGCACGAAGGCCGCCACCTGGAGCGCACCGACCGCGATATCCCATTCCAATGGCTGGCGCTCGGAACCGCGGTGTTGGTGGTGGCGGTCACCATCATCTATTACATGTTCACGGGGAGCTGGCTGGCGGCCATCATTGCCGCCGCCATCATGACGGTGGCTGGTTTCCTGCTTTCCGCCGTGGGCGGATACCTGGTGGGGCTGGTGGGCAGCTCCAACCAGCCGCTCTCGGGGCTGACGCTTTCGGCGCTGGTGCTCTCCGCGCTGGTGATGCTGGCCATCGGCGCCAAGGGGATGAGCGGCGTGGCCGCGGTGCTGGGAGTGGCCAGCGTGGTGGCCTGCGCCTGCTCGGTATCCGGGTCGCTCATTCAGGATCTGAAGGCCGGCCAACTGCTCGGCGGCACGCCGTGGAAAATGCAGGTGGTGGAGATCGTGTCCGTCATTCTGCTCTCGTTGTTTCTGATGTTCCCCATTGTGGCGCTGCACGAGGCCAACCTGGCGACGGGCGGCATCGGCGGGCGCGCGCTCCCGGCGCCGCAGGCCGGTTTGATGGCGCAGTTGGCCAAGGGCATCGTGGGCGGGCAGATGGCGTGGGGGCTGATCGGCATCGGCGCGGCTTTCGGGATCGCGCTGATCATGTGCGGCGCGCGTTCACCGATGCTCGTCGCCGTGGGCATGTACCTGCCGTTCGATACGGTCTCCGCGATCTTCGTGGGCGGCATTTTGAAGTGGGTGGCGGACCGGATCGCTGCGCGGCGCGCGCCGGAGCTTCGCGCCAAGATCGAAGAGAAAGGCGTGCTGTTGGCATCCGGGCTGATCGCGGGTGAAGCCATCGTGGGCATCCTGCTGGCGGTGACATTTTTGTCGGGCATCAGCTCGTTTACGAAGCTGCTGACCGGCGCCGATGAATTCAGCTTCTACCCGGCCCTGGGCGGGTGGCTGTCGCTGGCGGGATTCGCGGCGGTGGCGTGGGTGCTGATTCGAATTCCCATGGGCCGTCGAGGAGCCAAATGAATCGGAAGAGATTTCTTGCGGCGGTTTTCGCGGCCATCGTGGCCGCCGGCGCGGCGGCGCAGGTCCAGCCGAAAATCACCGCCAACGATTTGAAAGCCGACGTGTCGTTTCTCGCCTCCGACGCGCTGGAGGGCCGGGGCACGCCCTCGAAGGGCCTGGATATCGCGGCCGAGTATATCGCCGCGGAGTTTCGCCGCGCGGGCCTCGAACCGGCCGGCGACGACGGCTACTTCCAGACCGCGGACTTCAACTCGGTCATGTTGCTCATACCTGCCGGCGCATCCGTCCGGAATTCACCGGCGCGTATCCCGGCGTCGGCTGCGCAGCAGCCCGTCAAGCTGCGCAACGTCATTGGCGTTCTGCGCGGCTCCGACCCGGCGTTGAAAGACACCTACCTGGTGCTCACCGCGCACTACGATCACCTGGGCGTTCGCGGCTCGGGCGAAGGCGATCACATTTACAACGGCGCCAACGATGACGCCAGCGGCACGTCGTCCGTGGTTGAGATTGCCAAGGCGCTCGCCGCGCTTCCCCAAAGGCCCCGGCGCAGCATCGTCTTCCTGACGCTGTTCGGCGAGGAGCTGGGCGAGCTGGGATCGCGTTATTATTGCCAGCACCCGGTGTTTCCGCTGGCGAAGACCGTCGCCGACATCAACCTGGAGCAGCTTGGCCGCACGGACGACACCGAGGGGCCGCGCCTGCTCCAGTTCAATCTTACGGGCTTCGACTACACCAACATCGCCGCGTTCTTGAGCACGGCCGGCAAGGAAACCGGCATCCGGGCGGTGAAGGACGAACAGAACAGCGATTCGTTTTTCGGCCGCAGCGACAACGAAGCCTTTGCCGACGCCGGAGTGCCATCGACCACGCTGTCGGTCAGTTACATCTTCCCGGACTATCACCGCCCCGGCGATGAGTGGCCCAAGCTCGACTACGACAACATGGCCAAGGTGGATGGCGCGGTGGCGCTGGGCGTGTTCCGCATGGCGGACAGCGCCGAAGCCCCGCAGTGGAACAAGGACAATCCCAAGACCGCACGCTACGTGCAGGCCCGCGAAAAACAGTGAGCCGGCGCGCTCAGAGTCCCGCGTTCCGCGCCGGCACCTGCGCCATGCTGGACCAATCCAGCTCGGCTTGCCCATGCGCCACAGCGGACAGGAAATGATCGCGGATCAGGCTGGCCAGCGGCATGGGCGCCCCGCACTCGTACGCCGTTTCGAGCGCCAGGCGCATGTCCTTCAACCCCAGCTTCAAGGCGAATCCCGCCGGATCGAACCGCTCCTCCGCGATGGTGCGTCCGTAGCTTTCGTAGACCGGCGACGCAAACAATCCGTTGATGATTTCCTGGAAAACGTGAAGATCGACGCCCGCCCTTCGCAGCATCGCGTAGGCTTCCCCGAACGCCTCGATCATGCTCGCGAGCATGAAATTTCCGCACAGCTTCACCGCGTTGGCCTGCCACGCCTCGGAGCCGGCCACCGAGGTCTGGCGTCCGATGGCATCGAACAGCGAACGGCAGAGTTCCACCAGTTCGCTTGGACCGGCGGCCACCACGATCAGCTTCCCGCTCTCCGCCGCATCGGGACGGCCGAAAACCGGAGCGCTCAGGAAACCTTGTCCCCGCTGGGCGTGCTCGGCGGCGAGCCGCCTCGCCAGCGCCGTGCCGATGGTGCTGCTCGAGATATGGACTGCGCCATTGGCCAGCGCGGAGGCCACGCCATTTTCGCCGAGGACCACCTGTTCGACGGCAGAATCGTCGGCCAGCATGGTCATAACGGCTGCGGATTCGCGGCAGGCATCCGCGGGCGAATCGGCGACGCGCGCGCCCTCGCCGGCCAGCGCTTCCGCCTTCTCGCGGCTGCGATTGTAAACGGCCACCTGGTGACCGGCGCGCAGCAGATTGCGCGCCATGGCCGAACCCATTCTTCCCAGTCCGATGAAACCAATCCGCATGGCGGTCGGGCCTCTCCCGGTCCCTACTCAAGCAGTCCTGGTAGCATTATAACCGTGGCGCGCCGTGGCGCAAGATTGGGCCGTGCTCGGAAGTCAGGCGAGCCTGTCCCTCGAAACGAAACGGGATTACAATCGCAGTGTGAGCCTGAGAACTAATCCTTGACCACCATCCGAGATAAAAGCGTCCTGATCACCGGTGCCGGGCGGGGCGTTGGGAAGCGATTGGCCATGGGCTTCGCACAAGCTGGGGCGCGCGTGGGATTGCTGGCGCGCAGCCAGGCCGAATTGGACCTCGCCAAGATGGAAATCGAGCACGCCGGAGGCAATGCCCTCCGCCTCCGCGCCGACGTCCGCGACCTGGAGCAGATGACGGCCGCGGTGGACCGCATGCGGGCCGTGTTCGGCTCGCTCGATGTGCTGGTCGCCGCGGCGGCCGTTCAAGGGCCCATCGGGCCGCTCCTCTCCACCAGGCCCAAGGTGTGGAATGAAACCATCGAGATCAACCTGATCGGCACGGTGAATTCATGCCGCGCGGCGCTGCCTCCGATGATCGAGAAGCGCTCCGGCAAAATCATCCTGATCGTGGGCGGCGGGTCGGGCCATTCGCGCGCCAACTTCGGCGCGTACGCGGCATCCAAGGCCGCCGTGGCGCGTTTTGCCGAGTGCCTGGCCGACGAGGTGCGCGACCACAACGTGCAGGTGAACTCGATCTCGCCCGGCTTCGCGTACACCCACATGACCGATGAGATCCTGCACGCCGGCGAGGAGCGGGCCGGGCGCCGGGAAATCGAAGAAGCCGAGCAGGTGCGCATCACCGGCGGCGTGGCCCCGGAGAAACAGATTCAACTCGCGCTCTTCCTGGCCTCGGAGCGCTCGAACCACATCAGCGGCAAGCTGATCCACGTCAGCGACGATTGGAAGCGCCTGGAGCACGACAATATGAAGCCGGAACTGTACACCCTGCGGCGAGTACAGAAGATCTGAGCTTACGATCCGTAACGTTTGAGCTGGCCGCAGGCGGCGTATATGTCCAGGCCGCGCGGCTTGCGAATGAAGCAGGCGAGCGAGCGGCGCACAATCTGCTGGAAGCTCGAAACGCGCTCCGGGCTGGGCGCCTGGTAGGGAATCTCCGGCCCCGGGTTGAGCGCAATCAGGTTCAGTTTCGCGTTCAGATTGGCGAGGAGCTTCACCACGCGGCGCGCGTCGGCATCCGTGTCGTTCACGTCTTTCAGCAGCACGTATTCGAAGGTCAGCTTCTCCCAGGGGCGCAACGGATAGGCCTTGCACGCCTCCATCAATTCCTTCAGGTGGTATTTGCGGGTAATGGGCATCAGTTCCCGCCGCATCTCCTCGGTGGAGGCATTCAGAGACACGGCCAGCTTGGGCCGCACCGGCTCGCGTCCGAGATCGGCGATGCGCGGAGTGATTCCGGCGGTGGAAACGGTGATGCGGCGCGGCGACAATCCAAAACCGGCGGGGTCGAGCAGAAGGCGCGTGGCCTTGATGACGTTCTCGAGGTTGAGCAGCGGCTCGCCCTGGCCCATCATCACAATGTTGAGGCGCGCCGCCTGTTTTTCGCGTGCCGCCACCAGCACCTGCCCGACTATCTCTCCGGCCGTCAGGTTGCGCTCCAGGCCCAGCAGCGCCGTCATGCAGAACTTGCAGTCCAGAGGGCAGCCCACCTGGCTGGAGATGCAGACGGTATCGCGCCGGCCCTCCGGCATGAGGACGGTTTCGACGGTACGCCCGTCTTCGAGACGGAGCAGGTACCGCCGCGTGCCGTCGCCGGATTCATAGCGCCGCGCGATTTCGGGCAGCCCCATGGAATGCCGCTCCGCAAGGCTCTGGCGCAGATCGGCCGGAAGCGTGGAGACTTGCGCCAGGCTGGAGGCTTGCCCGCGGTAGATGGCCTGGTAGAGCTGTTTGGCCCGGTACCCTGGCTGGCCGGGGCCCAAAGCCTCGCGGAAGTCGGCAAGGTCCATGCCCACGAGCGGTTGCGACATTCAATTATCATGTTACAAGGAACGGGTTGTTCCATTCCTTCCGGCATGTCTTCATCCAGGAATCCCGTGCGGGACGTCGAGGCGGCCACGCTGGCCAACGGAGTGCGTGCGATCACGGAAACCATGCCCCACGTGCGCTCGGTGTCGGTAGGGGTGTGGGTGGGCGCCGGCTCGCGCCGTGAAACGCCGGAGCAGAACGGCATCTCGCACTTCATCGAGCACATGCTGTTCAAGGGCACCACGCTCCGCACGGCCGAACAGATCGCGCGCTCGGTGGATTCCATCGGCGGCAACCTGGACGCTTTCACCGCCAAAGAGCTGGTGAGCTTCAACACCAAGGTGCTCGACGAGCACCTTTCGCAGGCCTTCGACGTTCTGGCAGACCTGGTGCTCCACCCGCTCTTCCGCGAAGAAGACGTCGAAAAGGAAAAGGGCGTGATCCTGGAAGAGATCAAGATGGAGAACGACAGCCCGGACTACCTGGTCCACGAGATCTTTTCCGCCAACTTCTGGAAGGACCATGCGCTGGGAAAGCCGATCCTGGGCACGCGCGAGACCGTCAAGCGCTTCAGCCGCGAGACGATTCAGGCTTACTATGCCTCCGTCTACACGCCCTCCAACCTGACCGTGACGGCCGCCGGCAACCTCACGCACGACCGCCTGGTGGGGCTGGTGCGAGAGCACTTCGAGACGCTCCCGCCGGGCTCTCCGGCGCCGCCGGACAGCGTCCCCAACACCCACGCGCGCATCGCTCTGCGCCACAAGAAAGCGCTCGAGCAGGTGCATGTTTGCCTGGGTGTGCCCTCCTACCCCATGCGGCACGAGCAGCGCTTCGCCTGTTATGTGCTCAACACGCTGCTGGGCGGCGGCATGAGCTCGCGGCTGTTTCAGAACATCCGCGAACGCCAGGGCCTGGCCTACGCGGTCTTCTCCGAATTAAGCCCCTATCGCGACACGGGCTGCCTGTCCGTGTACGCCGGAACGTCGATTGAATCGGCCCGCAAGGTGGTGCACGCGGTTACCGGCGAGTTTCGCCTGCTCAAGGAGGAGGCTATCGGCGAGGAAGAACTGCGCCGGGCCAAGGACCATCTGAAAGGCTCGCTGATGCTGAGCCTGGAATCCACCGGCAGCCGCATGTCGAACCTGGCGCGCCAGGAGATGTATTTCGGCCGTTTTTTCACCCTGGACGAACTGGTGGAGAGCATCGAAGCCGTGAGCGCCGGCGACATCCGGAAGATCGCGCAGACATTCTTCGACGCCCGGCAGATCGGCCTCACGGTGCTGGGCAACCTGGAGAATTTCAAGATCGGCCGGGAAGACCTGGCCTGCTGAATACCTGCGCCTCGAACACCGAGAGGCGCGCCTGGGGGTCGCGCCAGGCGTGCGGCCCGAGCATGCTCTTGCGCGAGAGCGCCTGCCAGAACTTCTCGGGGGTCCACTCGTGGTTGGCGGCCACCTGCGGCAGCAGCAGCCCGGCGTGGCCACCCATTTTGAGGTATGCGCCATGATGGCCGAGGCGGAACTGCTGGATGCCGCGAATGCGGCGGAACGGCGTGAGCACGGAGATTTCGATATCGATGGGGCCGGGGACCGTGGCGGCCGGCCGGAAGCGCGGATCTTCCAGCGCCGCCGCCAGCGCCAGATCGGCCGCCTCTTCGGCCAGCGGCTTCCGGCCCTGGCAGTTTCCCAGGCAACCGAGCAGTTCGTCGCCTTGGTGCAGGCTCACGAAACAGCCGCGCCGCGCCTGTAACGCAGCGGAGCCGCCGGAAGCCGGGACGGCCTCGCGTGCGCCGGTCTCACGCAATCGCCGCAGAGTTTCCGCGGCGCTATCGAGCAGCGCCTCGCGGTCCGGGGCATCCAGATCGAAGGCGGCCCGGCGGAAGTATCCCAAGGCCGCATAGCTCACCGAATGCCGGTAATCCCCCGTCAGGTCTCCGGATGTCTGGTAATCCAGCGTCGCCTGGTAGATTTCATCGCTGCCCAGCAGATCGATCACATCGAGCAGCAGGGAGATGGGGGCGGAGCCGCAGACGGTGGCGCCGCGTTCCTCGAGCGTTTGCAGGAACAGCGAGGAATCCAGGCTGCCGGCGGCCTCGGCGCACGCGAAATCCAACTCCCGCAGATGGAAAGCGACGGCGCCGTCGGCCGGAAATGGCACATACCCGAAGGCGCGGCCATAGTGCGTGAAGTCGGACGATGCCAGGAAGACCACGCCGGGCTGCCAGGCCGCCGCCAGCCGTTCGGCCGCCACGCGCCGCTCCTCCTCGTCCGTGCTACCCACGTACACCGGGGTCACTCGCGCGTGGGGGACGGCTCTTTGCAGGAAAGGCAACTGAATCTCGAAAGAGTGGTCGCAGACCTGATTCTCCGTAATTCGGGCGAACCCCGCGGCAAACTCCCGGTCGATGGGGACTTCGCCCAGCGGCGTCGCGATGGCCTCGACATCCGGAATCGCCATCCCCTTGAGGCCGCCGTGGTGCGGAAAGGCCAGCACCACAATCCGCTCCGGTTTCTGCTGTTCGAGCGAGCGGTATACCGCGGCGGCCACGGTCCCCGAATACTGCGGTCCCGCATGGGGCACGACGTAACCGAGACCGTCGGGGAAAAGGAACTGGCCGGTACGCTGGCGCGACCGCTCGAACGCCTCATCCAGCAGGCTCTCCAACGCGGAAGGCTCGTCCGGATACCAGGCGCCGCTGAATGGCGAAGTGTGGACCGTCTGCATGGCTCAGCCGCAACGTATGTGGAGCAGGCCAGCGTCCTCGCCCCGGTGGCGGGGCAATGCTCCCCAAACGCCGGGAATCGCCGTGCCGCAATCGGGGCACTGGCCGCCGGCCGGTATTCGGTTTCTCATCACCCGGAATCCGCGGCGCTCGATCAGCACGCCGGCGCACCCGGGGCAGCGGGTATTTTCCAGGCCCGCGGTCTCACCGGGCAGGTTCCCGGCGTAAACGTAGCGCAGACCCGCCGCGCGCCCGATCCCCGCCGCGCGAATCAATGTCTCCGGCGGGGTGTCGTCCGGCCCTGTCATCTTGTAGTCCTGGTGGAACGCCGTGACGTGCCAGGGAATGTCCGGGGAGATGCCGGCCAGGAATCCGGCGATTTCCTTCAACTCCGCGTCGGAGTCGTTGAAACCGGGAACCACCAGGGTAACGACTTCCAGCCAAAAGCCCAGCTTGTGGATGCGGCTGATGGAATCGAGAATCGGCCCGACGCGGCCTCCCAGTTCGTGATAGCGCCGGTCGTCGAAGCTTTTGAGGTCGACTTTGTACAGGTCTACCCACGGGCGGATGTATTCCAGCACCTCCGGCGTGGCGTTGCCATTGGAGACGAAGCCGGTGGCCAGGCCCGCGGTCTTGGCCTCGCGGAAAACCGCCACGGCCCACTCGGCGGTGATCAGAGGCTCGTTGTAGGTGCTCACCAGGCTGGCCGCGCCGTAGCGCAGCGCCAGTTTCACCAGTTCCAGCGGCGCCACCGCCTGAAAATCCAGGGTCGAACGAATGTCGCGCAGCGCTTGGGAAGAGACCCAATTCTGGCAGTATCCGCAGTGCAGGTCGCAGCCCAACATGCCGAAGCTCAGCGCGCGAGTTCCCGGAAGCGCGTGGAAGAACGGCTTCTTTTCGATGGGATCGCAGTGTACCCCGTTGACGTAGCCGTGGGGCGCGTACAACTTTCCACCACGATTGAAACGGACCTTGCACACCCCCGCGTAGCCCGCCGGGATGGGGCAGCGGTGGCCACAGGCGAAGCACTCCACCCGGTTGCGGTCGAGCGGGCGGTACAAGGCCGCCTCCCGGGTCTGACGGGCAAGCTGTTCGGCCAGCGTTTCCATAAGAATTCCGAGAGGAGGATCTGAGAGTATTGTAGCGCGTGCGATAATCGTCGTATGCCTACTCAAGCTACCTATGACGATGCCAACATGATTCTGCGGCTCTACGAATTGCGCCGGGAAGAGAAATTGCGAAAGGCCCGCGAATGGTTCGGGGCGAACTTCCATGCGGCCTCCCTGGAGGACATGCAGCGAATCGCCCCTCCCGGCAGCGAGGAGAACGCTTACTTTCGCATGGTGGTGAGCTACTGGGAAATGGTGGCCGCGCTGGTGACCGCGGGGGTATTGAACCAGGATCTGTTCTTTCAGACCAACGGCGAACTGCTGTTCGTCTGGGAGCGGGTGCGCGAATTGGTTCCGGCCTTTCGGGCCATGTCGAAGAACCCCAACGCCTGGCGAAATCTGGAGGATGTCGGCAACGCTTTTATCAAAAGGATGGAAGCCAACGGTCCCGAAACTTACCCGGCGTTTCAAGCCATGGTCCGGGGGGCTGGGACTGGCCGGTAACAGTCCCGCTCCCGGACCGAGATCAGCGCTGGAACCGCATCACCGTTGAGACGCGCCGTATAATCACGGCACGGACTCAATTCGCATTCGACAAAGCTTCCGTTAAAGCTACCCGAATTTTCGTGCCCAGAGCCTTCGTGTCAGCCGATTCCGGGAGCGATTTGAGCACGTCTTGGGCGCGCTGGCACAAGATCATCCGCTTATCTCTGTTGTTCTCCTTGCGCCAATCATAAAGCCCGGCTTCTTCGTACAGCGTGTTGGCCATGGCCAGCATAAACGTGGCACGCGGCACTTTGCCCCCGCCGGATTTGAGAATTTCCTCGGCCTTGGGGGGGTCCTGGGGAGCGCCGACGGCGCGCACCGTGGCGAGCAGGATGCCCCGTTCGAGAGCGCGTTTCTCCGCGGCGTCGGCAGAAGCCGTCGGCAGGAGGCCACCCTTGGCGACCGAGACAAGCTCGAGCACCTGACCGGAAGTGCCCGGCGGAAGTGCGAACTCTATTGTCACGGGGTCCGTTTTGGTCTCGCTGAACTTGGCAAGGGTATCGGCAAAATGCAGTGTCAGACGGCCGGCCTGAGTCCGATACCTTGAAACCTGTCTGTAGAAATTGGCGGGAGCCTCTTTGTTGAGCTTCGCGCCGGCTTCATATTGGTCGGCCAGATCCATATAGCCGCTTGCCAGCCCGGAGGTCACCAGGAGGGACCATACAAAAGCGCGCGCGGTGTACTCACTGTCTTTGTCCACGATGCCATCCAGATGGTCAATCGTTTTCATATAGTCCCCGCCTGCGTAAGTTTCTTTGGCGGCGCTCCAATAGAAAGCGGGGGTCCCCTTCTCCGGCGGGGCGGGACCACAGGCGAACGCGAGGAGCAGGAAAAGCGCTGCAAAGACGGTCAGGCAGTGCCTAAATCTCACAGAGATCTTCGGCCTTCTCGATGCAATCCCAGACGTCATAGGAACTCCTTCTTCCACTCCAGGCTCTCAGTAGAGGGGAACAATCGTTCACCGGGCTGGCGGGGGCGGAATCGACGCCGTCCAGGAGTTTCTACCGGAGCAGGCAGTGAATACTACGGCGACAATCAATATTAGCGTTAGCCGGAATCTCCATTTTGGACTCCCGGCTCCTGTTTAGTATACACCCAGTCGGCATCCTTTGATCCTGTGAGTTGCATTTCTTCTTCCGGAGCCGTCTTGGCCCCAGAAGGGCGCAGCCGGCGTCCTGCCGGAAAAATCCAAAACCGGGAAATACGGGCCCCCCTAGCGGGACTTTGAAACCGCGACAGGCCTGCTTTTGCCCGGACCAGAGCTGGCAGATAAAAGGAGGCCAGCGGCGGGTAATGCACGACCGGTGGGCCTCGGGCAAGCTACCACCCGAGGCCGCCCCACTGAGCCGTAGTCGGTTGTGGAAAGCCCGCTTCCCGGATCTAAGGCGTCTGCTCGGTGGTGAGGCCGCCGCCGCCGGCGGTCTTGGCCTTCTGCTCGGCCTTGCGCTTCTTGGTGGCCAGTGCTTTCTGGACCCAATCGTCGGCGATCTTGGTCTGCTGCGCGTACTCTTCCTTGGTGTCGGTGAGGTCCGCGCGCTCGCGAATCAGAAGGTTCTCGTACGCCATGGCATCGTCGTAATCGGGATTGATCTGAAGCGCCTTATCCAACGCTTGCAGACCGGCGTCGATGGTCGGCCCGAACCGCGCCTTGAGATCGTCCCTGACCTTCTTGTCCTTGATCGGACCGGGATCTTCCTGCCGCATACCCAGATTCGCCCGGGCCGTCCCGTAGACCGGATACCACTTCGACCAGGCGATAAAACCGAGGCTGTAATAAGCGTCCGCATTGTTGGGGTCTGCGGCCGTCAGCTTCTCGTTCCACTGCTGGGCATCGTCCCACTTCTTTTGGTTCAGGTACAGCGAAGCCACCGAGGCGATAGCCACGACGTTCTTCGGGTCGTTTTCCAGCACCTTCATGAACTGGTCGTACGCGGCCGTGGCCATCTGCGTATTCTCGGGAGAATCGGCGCCCGGGATGTACTGCTGCATGTAGGCCGTCGCCAGGTACAGCCGCGCCGTGGGGAAATTCGGATCCAACTCGACGGCGGTCTTGAAGTGCTCCACGGCTTCCGGATATTGGGCGTTCTTGAAAGCTACCACGCCCTGGTTGAGCTGATCGCGCGACTTCAACTGGTTGCAACTCACGCTCAGGACCGCTAACGCGGCCACGCCCAGAATCAACATCATTTTGCGCATTTTATTGTCCGGCCTCCACCTTCGCGGTCATCAAACCGACCTTATCGATACCAGCGCCGTGCGCGATATCAATGGCCGTGGCCACCCAACTGAAGTCGAGATCGGGATCGCCCTTCACGAAAACCACGCGCTCGGCTCGGGTCTTGAAGATCTCTTCCAGACGGGCCCCCAGATGGTTTTCGTCGGTCGGCTCGGCGTTGATCATCATGGCGTGATGGGCATCAATCGAAATCACCACCGTTCGCGTATCCGAGAGCGTCTCCTTCTGACCGGGCGGTGGCGGCTGAGGCACGAGCGCCTCCAGCCCCTTCGGCGTCAGCGGCGTGATCACCATAAAGATGATGATCAGCACCAGCAACACGTCGATCATGGGCGTCATGTTGATATCGGATTTCGGACCACCGGAGGGTCCGCCGACTGCCATTGACATACGATTGCTCCTTTGTAAGTCCTTCTCTTACTGCCCGGACCCCGCGGCCGCTCCGCTAGGTTTGCCCTTTTCCTGTACCTGCTCGGTCAGCAGACCCAATTGGTCCACACCCGCCGCGCGCAGGTTGTCCACCACGTCCACCACCTTCTCATAGCGCGCCCGCGAATCGGCCTTCACGAAAACCGTCTTGTCCAGCCGGTTCAGCAGCATGTCCTTCACCTTGGGAGGCAAGTCCGCTGGAACCATCTGGGTGGTGTTCAGGTAGGTCTTCCCATCGCGCGTCACGGCCACCACGATCGCGTCGCTCTTGTCGGCCGCTTGCATGGGAATGGGGTTCTTGGTCTTCACCAGGTCCACGCTGACGCCCTTGGACAACATGGGCGTGATGACCATGAAAATGATGAGCATCACGAGCATCACGTCGACCATGGGGGTCACGTTGATGTCGGCCACCGGCGGCGGGGCCGTGTGCTTCATGATAACTGATGCAGATTCTTCTTTCGCCATCGTCTCTCTCCCTGGAATTCGGCAGGAGGCGGGGAGCTCCGGCATCGGAGCTCCCCTGAAATCAACTCGCCGGACTCCTAGTTACGGACCGCGCGGCCCGACCACAGCCGCCCGCGGCCCTTTTCCCAACTACGTGCTACTTGCGTGCGCCGGCGCCACGCTGCGAACGTTTCAGGAAGTAGTCGATCAGTTCCGAGCTGGAGTTCCCCATTTCCACGTCGAAAGCTTCAACCTTCCCCGTGAAATAGTTGTACGCCCAGACCGCCGGAATGGCCACGAACAACCCGAAAGCGGTGGTCACCAGGGCTTCCGAAATACCGCCGGCCACCGCGCCCAATCCAGTCGACTTCTCGGTGGAAATTCCCGTAAACGCGTTGATGATGCCGACCACCGTTCCGAACAGACCCACGAAGGGGGCAGTGGAACCGATGGTCGCAAGAGCGCTGATGCCGCGCTTCAGCTCGGCGTGCACGATGGCCTCGGAGCGCTCCAAAGCGCGCTTGGAAGCCTCAATCTCCTCACCGGGGATCTCCGAGCTGATCTGGTGGGCCTGGAATTCCTGAAGGCCCGCCACCACGACTTTAGCCAGATGGCTCTTCTTGAAGCGGTCGCCAATCTTCACCGCCTCATCGAGTTTGCCTTCGCGGAGCGCGCCGGCCACGGCCGGAGCAAACAGCCGCGACTGCTTGCGCGCCGCGTTGAACGCCATGTACCGGTCGATCATGATGCCGATGGAGTACGCCGACATCAGGAACAGAAGGAACACGACGCACTTGGCCAACGTCCCCATCTGATTCCACAGGGAACGCACATCCCAGCCTACGGCCCCCTGTAGCAAAAAAAGCGACCAAACTTGCAATTGCAAAAACATTGTTTTTTCTCTCTCCTGCGAGTTGAATTCGACTTCTGTCCGGCCCGCACCGGGGCCGGTTACTGACTCAACGTGAAGTTCACGTCGATCTGAGTTACAACTTCCACCGGCTCTCCGTTCAAGAGGGTCGGTTGGTACACCCACTGTTTCACCGCTTCCAGAGCGGACGGGATCAGCAACGGGTGGCCGCTGACGACCTCGAGGTGCTGAATGGTGCCGTCCCTGGAGATAATGGCGCTCAGCCTCACCACGCCCTGAATGCGCGCCTGCTTGGCCAGCGGCGGATACACCGGACGCGGCTGGCGAACCAGCTTGGCCTGCTGCACGTTACCGCCAACCCGGATGCGTTGCGGAACCACTTCCTTCTTGGGAGGCGGAGGCGGAGGCAGAACCGCCGTCGGTACCGCACCGATGATACCGCCGAGAACGCCGCCGGTTATACCACCGGCCACGCCGCCCGCTACACCGCCCACCACGCCGCCCGCGCCCGAGGAAGGTGGCGGAAGCTCGTCTTCTCTAATCTCCGCGATCTGTTTCGGGATGCTCTTGGGCGCCATCAGCCGGCCGGCGTCGAACTGGCGCGGGATGACCTTCACCTTTACCACGGGAGCGACCGCGGGCGGCGGAGGCGGCGGAGGCGGAGGCGGAGGCGCTACCAGGAAACTGGTCAACTGAGTCCTGGGAAGCACGTTGAAATAGATCAACGGAACGATCGCCGCGATCCCAAGCAGGATGAGCTCCACCACGAACGAAAGCAGCACCGTCCAGCTCTTGTTCGTTCTTCCCACGCTTTCTACAAACGTCTGCTCAAACATACAAGCTTCCTTTCCCTGGCCACCGCCGCGGCTGCGCGCTCCCGGGATCCCCCAGGGTCCGCCGCGACGGTCCCTAGCTACTTAACCGCCCTTGCAGGGCGCTTCCGAATCGCTTCCGGTCGCGGCGCCGCCACCAGCGGAGGATCCGGCCTTCGCTTGCGCCGATCGGTGTAATTATGCCAGAACAACACGATCGGACTGGCGACGAAAACCGAAGAATATGTGCCTACAATAATACCGCAAACCAGCGCGAACGAGAATCCGTGCAGCACCGGACCACCCCAGATGAACAGCGCGATGACCGTCAGGAAGGTCAGGCCCGAGGTCATGATGGTACGGCTGAGCGTCTGGTTGACCGCCCGGTTCATCACCTTTTCCAGCGGTTCCCGCCGGGAGATCTTCAGGTTCTCGCGGATGCGGTCGAAAATGACGATCGTATCGTTCATCGAATAGCCCACCAGAGTCAACAGGGCCGCGATGACCGTCATAGAGATCTCTTTATTGAAAATGGAGAACAGCCCGATGGTGATGAGGGTGTCGTGGAAGCACGCGATCACGGCCCCCAGGCCGTAGATCCACTCGAACCGGAACCAGATGTACGCCAGCATTCCGGCGAGCGCATATAGCGTGGCCAGCACCGCCTTGTTCCGCAACTCCGCGCCCACTTTCGGTCCCACCATCTCCACTTTCAAAATGTGAAACGGCGCCAGGTAACACTCCTGCTGAAGAGTGTTCATAATACCAGCATTTACACCCGAAACGGAGGTCAACTGAGAAAAATTTGTAACCAAACCGGAACGCGGCGGGGTATCGCGGAAATTGAGCATGTCCTGGGCCAGTTTCTGCAACTGCACCTCGCTCATGGCGACGCCCGCGCGCGCCAGGGGATCGCGCAGACGTTCGGCCAGCGCCTGCTGGCTGGTGTTGTTGAAATCCAGCTTTCCGCCGGTCTGCCCCCACCTGGCATTCAGAACATCCTGCATGTCCTGGCGGTTGACGTTCAACTGGCCTTCTTCCTGCGCTTCGGTTCCGATCTCGACTTCGTTTTCCGCGCCGCTGCCGGTGAAATTCTGTACGCTCACCTCGCCCTTGATCTTCTGCGAGTGGGCCATGGCCGCGCGGATCTGGTCCAGCGGAGGCGCATAGGCGAACTTGACCGTCATCAAGACGCCCTCTTTGAAATCGATGCCGTACTTGAGCCCGTGCTTCACGCCGATACTCGTAAACCCCGCCGCCGTCAGCACCAGCGAAGCGATGATGAAGGGCCACTTCTTGCCCAGAAAGTCGAAGTCGGTGTTCTTAAATAATTGCATCGACCCATGCCGTGCTGGTGCGCTTCATAAACTTTGACACCAGCCCTTTACCGTTTGTTCCCACCGTCGGTAGTAATTCCGTAAGCCATTGCCGCTCAAATACTTAATTCCTCCATCCGCCGATGTCCGGACAACTCATAGTTGAAAATCGTGCGGGAAACGAAAACCGCCGTAAACACGTTGGCCATCAGCCCTATGACCAGCGTCACGGCAAATCCGCGCACCGGCCCTTCCCCGAACAGGAACAGGAAGGCGCACGAAACAATAGTCGTCACGTGGGTGTCGACAATGGTCCACCAGGCTTTGTTGAAACCCGTATCCACGGCCGCGATGACTGCCTTGCCCGACCGCAACTCCTCGCGGATACGCTCGAAAATCAGCACGTTGGAATCCACCGCCATGCCGATAGTGAGAATCACTCCGGCGATTCCCGGCAGCGTCAGCACCGCGTGGAAATAGGACAGTGCCGCCATCAGCAGAACCGTATTCAGCGCCAGTGCCAAAACCGCATTCACGCCGCTACGCTTATAGTAAACGAGCATGACAACGATCACGGCCAGCAGCCCGGCAATGCCGGCCACCAGACCCTCGTGGATGGAATCGGCGCCGAGGGAAGGCCCGATGGAGCGCTCCTCGAGGTACTGAACGCCCGCCGGCAGCGAACCCGACCGGAGGTAGCGCGACAGATCCACGGCCTCATCTTCGTTGCTCAGCCCTTCAATTCGGCCGGCATCTTCGATTCTGTTTTCGATTACGGCCACGTTCACAATATTGTTGTCCAATAGCACGGCCAGCTTGTTGCCGATATTGGCTTCCGTGAAACGGCCGAAGCGCTTACCGCCATCCGGCGAGAGGGTGAAGTTGGTTTCCCACTTTTGGAGGTCGCCCTGGCTCGGCCGCGCATTGCGCATTTCACGGCCGGTGATGACCGGGGTCTTACCCACCAGGTACCACTGCTCGCCTTCCTGGGCGCCGCGCGGCTTGGCCTTGGCCAGCTTGGTATTCAGCGGCAGCACGCCGCCCTTCTGAGCGAGGGCCGCTTCGCGGCTGGCGAAAGGACCGTCCTCGACTTTGGTAAGTTCCAGGACGGCCGCGGTCCCAATCAATTCCTTCACGCGCGCCGGATCGTCCACGCCCGGCAACTGCACCAGTACCTGGTACTGATCGCCCGCCCGCCCGTATTGCTGCACCGACGGCTCCGTCAGCCCGAGCTGGTTGATGCGGTTGCTGATGGTCTGGATGGTCCGTTCCACCGTGTCGCGCTTGAGCGCCACTAGTTCGGAGGGCTTGAGCCGCATGGAATAGTCGGTGGAATTCTGCACCGTCAGCACATAGGTGGCATAGCGGTCGTTGATCAGGTCGCGGAAGGCACTCGTCTGGGTGGCCGGCACGCCCTTGATGTAGATCTCGACGTTGTCGGCATCCTCAACCCGCTGGGGATCGTTGCGGTCCATGCTGTCCCACTTGATGCTCTGCTTGCGGAGATCCTCCTTGAGCCGCTCCATGGTCTGGTCGGCATCCGCCTTGGTGGCGTCCTGCACCTGGACTTGGAGCACCAGGTGGCTGCCGCCCTTGAGGTCCAGGCCAAGCTGGATGTTGTTCTTGACGTTCTGCACCAGCTCGGCCGGCGACTTGGGGAAACCGATAATGCCGAACACGCAAATCAGAATCGTGGCCACAATCACCACGGTTCGCGCCCTTAGATTCGTTAGCATGGGAGTTTGACGCCTGTTTCTAGAAATTGCCGCTACTTCTTACCTTCCCCTGAAATCATGCTCGAGACCGAGCTTCGCGCCACCTGAATCTTCACGTTGTCCGGTTTCACGCGCAACACCAGAGTATCATCCTCGATGGCGACGATGGTCCCGATGATGCCGCCGCTGGTCGCGACCGTGTTGCCGTTTTGCAGGCCGGCCAGCATCTTCTGGGTCTGTTTGCGCTGGCGCTGCATGGGCATGAACAGTAGAAAATAGAAAATCGCAAAGATCAGAAGGATGGGCAGGAATCCCAGCATGGAACTGGACGGCGTCGACTGCAAGTACAGGTTTAGAACCACGTTTTAACCAACTGAATGAGGATCACCCGGCATCCAGAGATGCCGAGCGCGCACACCTCAAGTACTCTGGAAACGACAACGATATTATAGCGTGCCTGATCTCACGCATGATGTCAAGATACCGGCGAATGTTATGGCGTGTCGCCAGCGCCGCAAACAGGATCTCCCCCGAAAGAAACAGATGGCGAAGGTGCTCGGGAGTATCGGGTACAAGTATAGCAATTGCAGCGCTCGTCGAGGGGCCGCTCATCGTCTTTGTAGCGCGCGTGCTTGATGATCACCCGGCCGTCGGAGGTGAACAGGCAGCCGTTGCGCGCATTCCGCGATGGCAGCACGCAGTCCATCATATCCACGCCGCGGGCCACATACTCGGGGAGTTCGGCGGGCATTCCCACGCCCATGGCGTAGCGCGGCCGCGAGCGCGGCAGAATGTCTTCGGTGGCCTCGACCATCTCCAGGCTGAGCGGGCGCGGTTCGCCCACCGAGAGGCCGCCGATGGCGTAGCCGTCGCTCTCCAGATCGGCCAGCGCGGTGGCGCATTCGCGCCGCAGGTCCGGGAACATGGACCCCTGCACGATGGGGTAGAGCGCGTGCCGCGCGGGGCTTTCCGCCATGCGCCGCCGGTAATGCCCGTCCGCCTGCCGCGCCCACCGGACCGTGCGATGCATGCTCTCTCGCGCATACTCGTGGCTGACCGGGTACTCCGGGCATTCATCGAGCGCCATCAGGATGTCGCTGCCGAAGGCAAGCTGCACATCGACGGTGGATTCCGGCGTGAACGTGTGGAGATCGCCATTGAGATGCGACCGGAACACCACGCCGTCGCCGGTGATTTTGCGCATCCCGCTCAGGCTGAAGACCTGGTAGCCGCCCGAATCCGTGAGGAGGGCGTTGGGCCACGACATGAAGCGGTGCAGCCCGCCCATCTGGCGGATAATCTCATGCCCCGGGCGCAAATAAAGATGATAGGTGTTGGCCAGCAGGATCTTCACGCCGAGATCGTCGGCCAGGTCGCGCTGGCTGAGGCCTTTGACGGTGGCCTGCGTGCCCACCGGCATGAAGACCGGGGTCTCGATGGTTCCGTGCGGCGTGTGCAGCAGGCCGGCGCGCGCCCGCGTGTGGGGGCACTCGGCAACCACTTCGAAGGAGATCTGGGGCAAGTAAAATTGTAACGGAAGCTATCAGCTATCAGTTTTCAGCGGTGGGCTTTCAACGTTTGAAGGAGACCGGAGAGCATGCGTTTCAGTTCGGTGGCGCGGCCGGCCAGGGCCTCGTGATCCTTGGGCTTGATCAGTTTCAGATCCTTCGCCAGCAACAGGTGATACTCTAGCTCGCTTGCCGATCCCATCGCAATGGAGCAGAAGCGAGCAAGTTCGGCGTCCCCGTTTCGCCCGCATCCCTCGGCCAGGTTGGCCGGGATCGACGCACACGAGCGCCGGAGTTGGCTGGTCAGCCCATACAACTCCTCGCGCGGAAAGCCGGCCGTCGTCCGGTAGACCGCTAACGTCAACTCATGGGCCTTCTGCCAGACCGTCAGATCGCGGAAGTCTTTCAAGACGTGGCCCCTTCGATTTGGTACACCACTGTCCCGATCGCAACGTCAGGTTCCGTAGCTGAAAGCTGAAAGCTGACCGCTGACGGATCTCAAAACACCTTGATCCGCATGAATTTTCGCGGATTCTGGCGGAAGTCCCGCAACGTGTTCTGGAATTCGCGGGCCAGGCCGTTGAGGTTGTCGTATGCCTGCGAAGTCGTCATCGCCGGGCCGCGGTTGAACGCATCCACGCTCTCGATCAGCGACAGCACACGGCGGTTCCAATCGGCGTACAGACTGTCGGACTGCACGAACTCCGCCGCGCGAAGATCCGCGATCGAACGCCGCAGGTCCTCCAGATCGCTCCGCAGTTTCTCGTACTGCGCGCTGTCGCGGAGAAGCTGGCCCGCGCTGCCCTGCCCCGATTGGAGGCGCGCCAGGCTGCGATCCAGCTCGATCAGCGGCTGGCTGATCTGCTGGTAGAGCCGGTCGGTATAAAGCTCGCGGCCCACATCGCTGGTGGCGCCGGCCGCCGCCCGTACGCCGCTCTCGATCTGCGAGAAGCGCTTACGCAGATCGTTGTACATCTGCTCGCCCATGACGAACTGTCCCAAATCGCTGCGGCCCTGCGCGATATCGTCCAGCAGCGCGCTGACGAGCTTCAGTTGTTGTTCAAATTGGCTGAGATCGAGGGTCTTCAGCAAGTCCGGCGATGCCTTGAAGCCAATTTCTCCGCCCGGGGGGACGTAGCGCCTGCTGGTTCCACTCGTGATGTCCACAAACTTGTCGCCAATCATGGTTTCGGATGCCAGTTGCGCCGTGGAATCGTCCGGGATGCGGGCCAGCCGGCCGCGTTCCACGGTCATCGTCACCTTTACGATGCGGTTGGGCTGGTTGGAGCCGGAGAGGGACACCGAGCGCACCTTGCCGACGCCGATGCCATCCACCCGGACCGGCGCTCCCGATCCCAGCCCCGTGGCATCGGGAATGTAAAGATACATGGTGGCCCTCTGGGTGAGCAGCGATCCACCGGTCAGCAGGTACGCGAGTATCGAGAGGATGACCACTGCGGCCCCTGAGACGGTGAATACGCGAAACTTGGCCCAGCGGACTTGGCGCGCGGATGGCATCCATTCGGATTGTACAGCCCTTCGCCAGGTCCGCGCATGATGCTATGCTGAATCGAGGAACCTTTATGATTGAGGACTTGCTCCAACCGCGGCATCTGCTGGTTATCCTTGCAGTCGTCGTGCTGTTGTTCGGAGGGAAGAAGATCCCGGAATTCGCCAAGGGGCTTGGAGAGGGCATACGCAACTTCAAGACGGCGTTGAAAAGCGACACTGAAAAAGACGTCGAAAAGACCTGACCGCCTTGAAGATCCGATCCCGGAAGTTCGAAGGCCGTTGCTCCCGGCACAAGCGATATAATCCCGCCGTCGACGGGCAAGGCGGCATCCGGGGCGGTTGCCCGCGGTGCCAACTGCTTTTCGATATCTGGCAAGCCTCCCTCAAGCTGAATCAGTTGATCCGCAGGTTCGACCCCAACCTCGATGACCTGCAGCCGCTGGCCGCGCCCAAGCCGCCCGCGCACGATCCGCGCCAGTTGAGCCTGATTGTGGAGTGAGAGGTTACATAACCAGCGCGCGCACCACGATCCAGGACTTCTCCAGAACCGAGAGCCGCACGCGGCGCGAGAATACGTCGTAACCGCTGCTCTCGATCCGCTCGAGCAGCCGCGAGTAGATGGAAACCAGCGCCCACAGCGACCGCCGGCTGCGCGGGTGAATCAGGTCCAGTAGCGGCCGCGATTCCTCGTAATAGGCGCGGGCCCGCGCGGTTTCGTGCCGCATCAGTCCCAGAAACGCAGCGTTGCGCTTCCCCGCTAGCAAGTCCGCTTCGCTGACCCCAAAGCGCCGCAGATCTTCGGCGGGCAAATAAATGCGGCCGCGGTCCGCGTCTTCGCGGATGTCCCGCAGAATGTTCGTCAGTTGGAAGGCAATGCCGCACTTTTCGGCCAGAGGCAGGGCGGTGGGCGTGTCGAAGCCGAAGATGTGGATGGTGGTCAGCCCCACCACCGAGGCTACTTGATAGCAATAGCGGCGGAGCTGGTCGAAGGTCTCGAAGCGCCGCGGCTCCAGGTCTGAAGCCACGCCCTCGATCATGGCGCGGAAATAGTCGTGCGGGATGCCGAAGCGGCGAACCGTGTGATAGAAAGCCGGCCAAACGGGATGGCCGCTGAAACGGCCTTCGAGGGCGTCCTCGAGCTCCGCCCGCCAGCGCTCGATGGCGGCGCGCGTGGCGCCCGGCTCGTCGCTCAGATCGTCGCAATAGCGCATGAAGGCATAGATGGCGCACATGGCTTTGCGCTGCTGCGCCGTCAGCAGCAGGAACGAGTAGTAGAAGTTCTTGGCGCGGGTTCTGGCCACATGCTGGCAGTATTCGTAGGATTGCTCGACGGCGTTCATCGGGCCGCCCGCGAGAAAGCCATGCGCGCCAGCGAGCCCAGCAGCAGCCGCGCGCGCTCGGTCTTCGAAATGGCGGGCCGCGCGGCCAGCACGTCGTACTCCCGCTGCTCGATTTTTTCCAGCACGCGCAGGCCCCCGCGGCTGAATAAATCCAGATCCAGCGCCAGCCGCCGGTCCACCATTCCGGAGAGCGGCAGCCCCTCCAAAAACAGCGCGCGCGCCTTTGCCACGATTTCCCGCATCACTTCGCGAAACGCCGGCGTGAACCGCCGCGCGCACAGCTCTCGCACCGTGTAGCCGTGCCGCTCGATGACCTCGAGCGGAATGTAGACGCGGTCCTTGAGCAGATCCACGGTCACGTCCTGCCAGAAGTTGGCGAGTTGCAGGGCCGTGCAGGTGGCGTCCGAGAGCCGCTGCCGCGCGGCGTCGGAGTAGCCGCAGAGGTGCAGCACCAGGCGGCCCACCGGGTTGGCGGAATAGCGGCAATAACCGAACAGCTCTTCCCAATCGCGGTATCGGGAGACCGTCTGGTCCTGGACGAACGCCTGGATGAGGTCGGCGAAAGGCTGGCGCGGAATGGCGTGCTTCCGCACGGTCCCCAGGAGCGCCACGAATACCGGATGCGTGGCGCGGCCCGCGTACATGGCGTCGAGTTCGGCGCGCCACCATTCCAGCAGCTTGAGGCTTTCGGCGCGGTCGCCCATCTCGTCGCCCAGGTCGTCGGCCCAGCGGCAATAGGCGTATACATTGTAGAAATCCTGGCGCAGCCGCCGGGGGAGCAGAAAGCTCACCACGTGAAAATTCTCGTAGTGACGCCGGGCCAGCCAGCGGGTATAAGCGGCGGCTTCTTCGGCCGAGTACGGAGTGCGAAGGGCCTCCGGCGACCTTACGAAGTCGGCCGGAAGCAGAAACACGCGTGTGTCCACGCCCGGCACCTACGGAAGAATCGCCGTCTTCAGGTGGCCATCGTGGCTCATCAGGTGGCGCATCACTTCCAGGAGGTTGGTCAGCGGTTCTTCGCGATTGACGAAGAAGGAGGCCGTGATGTGCCCCGCGCGAATCAGGTCGAGCGCCTTCTGGATGTACGCCGGAGTATGGTGGAAGCTGGCCTTGCAGGTGATTTCGGAGTAGTGCAGCAGCGCCGTATCGAGACTGACCTTGCTGTCGTTGGGGCAGCCGCCGAAGAAATTCACCGTGCCGCCGCGCCGCACCATGTCCACCGCCCACTGCCAGGTCTGGGGCTTGCCCACGGCTTCGATGGCGATGTCCACCCCGCGGCCGTGGGTCAGATCGCGGATGGCGCTCAGGGGGTTGGTGTCGCCTTCCACGGCGATCAATTCATCGACGCCCAGCGCGGCCGCTCGTTCCAGTTGGGACCTGCGCCGCCCCAGCGCGATCACGCGGCAGCCGTACAGCTTGGCCAGCTTGGCGAACATCAAGCCTATCGAGCCCAACCCGATGATGGCGATGGTGTCGCCTTCCCGCGGAACGGTCTCTTCGAACCCGCGAACCACGCAGGCCAGCGGCTCCACCAGCGCCGCGTCGCTATATCCCACGTGCCTGGGAATGAGATAGGTATTGCTTTCGACGATGCGCGCCGGAATCCGGATGTATTCCGCGTAGGCGCCGTTGTTGAACAACAGGTCTTCGCAGAGATTCTGCAACCCGCGCTGGCAGAAGAAACACTTGTCGCAGGGCGCCGAGTTGGCCGCCACCACGCGCTGCCCGATGGAGAACTTCGTGACATCCTCGCCCACCGCGATTACATCGCCGGCCAGCTCGTGCCCGAACACGGCCGGGGGCACGATCATCCGTGCGTGATATCCGCGACTAAAGACCTTTACATCGGTGCCGCAGGTCAACGCCACTTTCACTCGTACGAGAATGTCTCCGCGATTAATTGTGGGAACAGCTACCGGCTCCACCAGCAAATGTTCCTTGCCGTAAAGCACAGCAGCCATCATGTGGCTATTCACTATGACCACCTCTGTGGCTGAACGATTATTTTCAATGAATTAGGTCCTGGATGCAATGCCAAATCGATTCCTGAACGAATTTTAACCAACGGCAGACGGTGAGAAATCAGATCCTCCACCGGAATTTCGCCTCCAAATACCAGATTCGCGGATTCCGCTTGCAGGTCCACTGATGCACTATAACACCCCAGGAGGCTGCGTTCACCTACGCAAATATCCGCCCCCGAGGTTTCGATGCGTTCCGTAGCCGAAGTTTGGGCAAAAAGCAGGATGCGCGAGCCGGGACGCGAGCAAGCCATGGCCTGGTCGACGATGCCGCGGGCGGACACCGCCACAATCACCAGGTCCGCGCCGCGTCCCCCGGTGAGACGCTTGACTTCCGAGGCGACATCGATTGTGTGGGGGTCCCAGGTGAATTCCGCGCCGCACCGCGCCGCCATCAGCAACCGCTCGCCGATGGTATCGGTGGCCGCGATGCGGGCGCCCCGGCGCTTCACCAGCATGGTAAACATCAGTCCAATAGGCCCCTGGCCCAGGATGGCCACGAAATCCTCCGGTTGCGGATCGCATTGCACTACGGCCTTCAGACACGTGTTCAGCGGCTCCACCAGAGTGGCGCGCTCGAAGGAAACCGGGTCGGGTATTCTCTCCACGCCGCGTTCCACAATCCAGTCCATTACCCGCACGTACTGCGCAAACCCTCCCCCTGCCGGCTCGAAACCCGCTGAGATGCCGACTTTCTTGTACACCGGGCACTGCGCGTAAATCTTGCGCCGGCAATAGAAGCATTCCAGGCACGGGATGTGATGAAATGCCACTACCCGGTCGCCCGGCCGGTATTTCACAACGCCCGCGCCCACCGCCGCCACAACGCCCGCCGTCTCATGCCCGAACACCCGCGGCGGCGCCAGCAGGTTGTGCTCGATCTTCTTGAGGTCGGTGTGACAAATGCCACAAGCCTCCACGCGTATCAAAATCTCGCCGGGCCCGATGGCGGGAGTAGGGATCTCCTCGACGCTGACCACGCTTTTCCCCCGATAGACGGCTGCGTGCATAAACTCGGGTACAGCGCTCGGGTCAGAAACGGCAGTCGGCAAAAAAATCCCCCACTACACGCGCGGCCCGGATTGAACGCTGGCGCAGCCGGCACAATTCCGGCAGCCGGGCCAAAGGACGGCGCAATGTTTCTCTTAGAATCCCCATTGTATCGAAGTGGCCGTCCGCGCGCAGGGCGGCATTGAAGTCATTCGCCATAGTTTCGCCCGCCAGATCGGTCACCACGCGGACGCAATAGAACGGCAACCCGAGAGCTTGGGCGCGCGCGGCCACTCCCGCGGCCTCCATTTCCACCACCATCGCTCCACCGGCGCGCAGACGACGCTTTTCCTCCACGGTTTGCGCTACCCGGTCAATCGAGCAAATCACTCCGCTGTGGTGAGCGGCCTCGCTCGAAACCGGCAGCGCCTCATAGCGGCGTTCCGCCGCCGCCACGCTGGTACCCACCACCACGTCCGCCACGCCCAGCCGAGGGTCGAGCGCGCCGCAAAACCCCGTGCTGATTACCGCATCGGGCTGAAATACCGCGCACGCGGCGTCCACCGCGGAGGCGGCTCGCCGGGCGCCGGCTCCATTGGCAACCAGCAGCACCTCATGGCCGCCCAGCCGGGCGGAGCGCGCCCAATCCACGGGCAACCGCGCCGGCCGCGCCCGTTCGGCGCGTGCCAGGATGCCGCGGAATTCCATGGGGGCGGATGCTATCAGCAGCAGCCTCATTGGGCGCCAGCAGCTCTCTGGAACCACTCCACCGCGCGGGCCAGCGCCGTCTCCGCCGGACCAGGCTTCCAACCCAGCTCGCGCCGCGCCTTCTCATGCGTGACCCACATCTTCTTCCTGGCCATGCGGACCCCGTTCAGGGGCACGCGCGGCGGCGTGCCGGTAAGGTCCGCCCATGCCGTGCTGCACACGCCCGCGCACCATGCCACCGCGTACGGCAGACGCACGGTGGGCGCCGGGCGGCCGGTAATCTTCGCCAGCTTCGCGAAAATCTCCGCCAGCGTCAGATTCTCGGACCCCAGAATGTACCGCTCTCCCGCCCGGCCGCGCTGGCAGGCCTGCAAGTGCCCCGCGGCGGTGTCGCGCACGTCCACCACGTTCAGCCCCGTGTCGATGAACGCCGGCATGCCGCCACTGAGAAAGTCGGCCACGATCTTGCCGGTGGGGGTGGGCTTGACGTCATGATCGCCAATCGGCGCAGTGGGGTTCACGATGACCACGGGAAGCCCGTCGCGCGCGAACTCCAGCGCCGCCTGCTCCGCCAGGAACTTCGAGCGCTTGTAGTCTCCCACCATGTCTTCGAGCGAGACGGGAGTGTCCTCGTCCCCGATGCCGCCATGCGGAATCCCGATGCACCCCACGGTGCTGGTATAGACCACGCGCTCGACGCCGGCGCTCTGGGCGGCAGCGAGCATATTGCGTGTGCCATCGACGTTCGACCGGTACAGCTCGCGGGGATGCCGGGCCCACAGCCGGTAGTCCGCGGCGACGTGAAAGACCAGCTCGCAACCGGCCACCGCGCGTTTGAGCGAGGCGTCGTCGCGCAGATCACCGGTGACGCATTCCACATCCAGCTCCTGGACGCGCCTACCCGCGCGCACCAGGGCGCGAACCGCGTAGCCGCGCTCCCCAAGCAGGCGGGCAACGTGCCATCCGAGGAACCCGGAAGCCCCCGTGACCAGAACGGGTTTCATGGCCCGAGCGCGGCCGCTAGCGCAATGTCCATGCCAGCATCTTCAAGTTGTCGGCTATTCCGGCGTTGATGCCCAACGCGGCGGAAGGCTCAAACCCGCAGTGCATCATACAATGCTCGCAGCGTGGATCGTTGCCGGGGCCATAGCTTTCCCAGGGCGTCTCGGTCATCAGCCCTTCGAAGGTTTTGTAGTGCCCGTCCGTGATGAGGTAGCAGGGGCCTTTCCAGCCCTTCACGTTGTAGGTCGGGTTGCCCCAAGCGGTGCAGGGCAGCTCGCGCTCGCCCTTCAGGAATTGCAGGTACATGGGCGTCTGCCGCACCGCGTACTTGGCGGCGATGCGATCGATGTCCTTGAACTTCTCGTGGATGTCATCGCGCGTCAGGAAGATTTCCCGGTCGTCCACGGCGGAGTAGCCATACCCCGGCGCAATCTGGTGGCCATCCACGTGGAACTGGCGCAGGTACTCGAACAGCTCTTCGATCTCGCGCATGTCCGTCTCTTTATAGACGGTGGTGTTGGTGCACACCTGGAAGCCCGCGGCCTTGGCGGCCTTGATGCCCTCGATGGCTTCCCGGAACACGCCTTCGCGCTCCACGCACAGATCGTGGGTCTTCTCCATGCCGTCCAGGTGCACGTTGAAGTAGAAGCGCCGGTCCGGCTGGAATTCGCGCAGGCGCCGCTTGATGAACATGCCGTTGGTGCAGAGATAGATGTGCCGGTTGCGCGCCAGGATGCCCGCCGCCAGATCGCCGATCTGCGGATACATCATGGGCTCGCCGCCGCAAATCGAGACCACCGGCGCGCCGCATTCGTCCACCGCCAGAAGGCACTCCTCGAGCGGCACCCGCTCGGCGATGCTGGATTCGTACTCGCGAATGCGCCCGCAGCCGGTGCACGTCAGGTTGCAGGCGTGCAGCGGCTCCAGCATGAGCACGATCGGAAAACGCTTGCCGATCATGGGATGCGGCTGGTGCTTCTCGCCGGTTTTGGGCGGCAGAATACGGAACGGATTGGACTGAGCACCTTCCGGCGCGGCGTTCTTCTGCCACTCCGGACGGGGCCGCATCTTGTTCCTGATAATGTATCCGGCCAGGCCGGCGGTCATCGAGATTGGAAACTTCATAAGCTATCCATTCGAGTTCGCCCGGGCCTTCACGAACGAAGACAACGCGAGCAGCGGGAAATAGTCTTTGTACAAGTGATAATTCAAGTAGAACACTTTCGGGAACCCCGTCCCGGTGGCCAGCTTCTCCTCCCAGGTTCCATCCGGGTGCTGGGTTCGCAACAGGGATTCGATGCCATGCTCGACGCTGGAGCTCGCGGCGTCGCCTCCGGCGATCAGGCCCAGGATGGCCCACGCGCTTTGCGAAGGCGTGCTCGGCCCGGGCGTGTAGACGCCGCGATCGTAGCTGGCGCAGCTTTCGCCCCAACCGCCGTCCGCGTTCTGGATGGAGCGCAGCCACTCGCCGGCGCGCAGGACGTGCGCTTCGCGGTCGCTCTCCCCCGACGCCGCCAGGCCGCGCAGCGCGAAACAAGTGCCATAGATGTACGCCACGCCCCAACGGCCGTACCAGCTTCCGTCGGCCTGCTGGTTTTTCACCAGCCACTCGACGCCGCGGCGCACCGCGCGGTGATCGTGGCCCATCCCGTGCGCCGCCAGCGCTTCCAGAGCGCGCCCGGTGATGTCCGGGCAGGTGGGGTCGAGCATGGCGTTGTGATCGGCGAAGGGAACGTTGTTCAGAAACTTCCAGTTGTTGTCGGCGTCGAAAGCCGCCCATCCGCCATCGCGCGATTGCATGGCCAGCAGCCAGTCGAGCGCCCGCTGGTGGCAGGCCTTCTGCGCCGCGGCGTCGGAGGCCGGCGCCCGGCTCAGGGCCAGCATCACCATGGCGCTGTCGTCGATATCCGGATAGTGCTCGTTGCGGTAAAAGAAGCCCCATCCGGAAGGCTCGGTGCGGGGCCGCTTTACGGACCAATCGCTCTTGCGCCGGACCTCGTTGGCCAGCAGCCAATCGGCCGCCCGGCCGACCGCCGCGCTGTTCGCGCCGCTGTGGGCCAGCGCGTAGGCGGCGATGGCGGTATCCCAAACCGGCGAGAAACACGGCTGGAAGAAGAACCGTTCGCCATCGTCCACCATGAGGTCGTCGAAGTGGCGCAACGCTTCCACCCGCAAGGGGTCGTCCTGGGCATAGCCCAGCGCGTCCAGCGCCATCACCGAATACATCATGGGCGGATAGATCGCGCCCAGCCCGTCGGAGCCGTGCATCCGCTCGACCATCCACTCCCTGGCTCTCTCGATGGCCTTCCGCCGGAGGCTCTTCGACCCGCTGCGCTCCCACCACTTCAGCAGCCGGTCCACGGTCAGGAAGACGTTGTGCCAGGTGAGCCACCGGGGGTCTTTGTGGAACGCGGGGCTCACGCCCGGAAGCCAGATCTCGTCCAGGGTGAAACCGGGCGGAACCGGACGGCGCGGGTTGGCGGCATGGACGATGGCCAGCGACACTACGATGGCGCGCGTCCACGCCGACATCTGGTACAGAAAATCGAACGGCAGCAGCACCACTTCCGGCGGAATACTGGGGCAGTACTGGCGCGGGTAAAGGTCGAACAGGCTGAGATTGACCTTGACGTAGCTGTTGGCCGCCTGAATGCCGCCCAGATCGAGGATGCGCCGGCGCAGCCGCTCCATGCGCGCGTCGCCCACCGGCACTCCCGCCAGCTTCAGCGCCACATAGGCCTTGACCGACGCGCTCACCTCCGAAGGCCCCTGGACATAGATGTTGAAGCCGCCGTCGGGGAGTTGCCGGTCGAGAATGGAGCGCACCGCTTTGTCGATCACCATCCGGTTTGCCGGCTCCCACCTGGCGCCTGTGGGCGGATGGAGCCACAACTGGAAGAGGATGTAATCGGATTCCAGCGTGGTGTCGGCTGTCAGCTCGGCGCACCAGTGCCCGTCGCGCGCCTGAAGGCCCGCCAAGTGCGCGGCGGCGCGGCGCATGGCCTGTGCGGAGGCGGATTTCAAGGTGCTCACGACTTGTACGGGAGCGCTCATCGGATCGGCACAGTCAGTTCGGCGGGCAGCGAGAACCGCACGTCTTCGTCCACCAGCTCGATCTCCTCCATTTGGCGGAAGCCATGTTCGCGCAGAAACTCGATCAGCGACCGGACCAGGTGCTCCGGCGCCGAAGCTCCCGCCGTCACCCCCACGTTCTTCACGCCATCCAGCCAGGCGGTGTCCACGTCGGAGCAATCGTTCACCAGGTGCGAGCACACTCCGAAATTGTCGCCCACCTCCACCAGCCGCTTGGAGTTCGAGCTATTTTCCGAACCGACCACCAGCAGCAGGTCGATGGCTTCGGAAATCGCCTTCACCGCCATCTGGCGGTTCTCGGTGGCGTAGCAGATGTCCTGCGCGGGCGGCCCTTGCAAGTGCGGATACCGCTCCTTCAGCCGGCTGATCAGGTCGCGCGTTTCGTCCAGGCTGAGGGTGGTCTGGGTAAGGTATCGCACGCGCGCGGGATCGGGGAGCTCCAGCCGGTCGACATCGTCCACGGTTTCCACCAGGTAGCTGCGGTCCGGCACTTCGCCCAGCGTGCCGATCACCTCATCGTGATCCTTGTGCCCGATGAGCACGATGCTGTAGCCGTCGCGCGCGAACCGCACCGCCTCCAGATGCACTTTCGTGACCAGCGGGCAGGTGGCGTCGATCACATCCAGCCGCCGCTCCCTGGCTTGTCTTCGCACCGACGGCGCCACGCCGTGCGCGCTGAAGATGGCCCTCGCCCCCACGGGCACTTCGTCCAGTTCCTCGACGAAGATGGCGCCGGCCTCCCGCAATTCATCCACAACGTGCTTGTTGTGCACGATTTCCTTGCGAACGTAGACCGGAGGCCCATACAGATCCAAAGCGATCTTCACCACGTCGATAGCCCTGACAACGCCGGCGCAGAAGCCCCGCGGCTTGAGCAGAAAGATCTTCTTGTCGGTGCCGTGATTGGGCGCGAAAAGCTTAAGAGGCATAAAGGCGGTTGGAGACGATTATACCAGGGAAGCCCCGTAATCCGTATCGGAAAAGCAGTGAATGGCCGGCACAGTGTGCCAAAATCAGGGTTTTCGATCAGTTCCGCGCAGCCGGTCCAACTCGTCCACGATTCTCTGCCGGACTGCATCTCGCAGCGCGGGAACTTGTTTTAGGTTCCAGCCGGCAACGGAGACGGCCTCCAGTATCCGAAGATGGATATCCTGGGTTTTTCCAAAGATCCACGAGTTTCGTGGCAGAGCCGCTCCGGAGCCTTCCACCACCAGCGGCAAGATGGGGACATGCTCACGAACAGCCAGGTGGAAAGGACCCTCGTTGAACGGCAGGACGCGCCCGTCGGGCGACCGGGTTCCTTCGGGGAAGAAAACCACCGAACATCGCTGGCGCAGGTACCGCGCACACTGCAACATGGCTTTGGCGCCCTCGCGCCGGGAGTTTCGGTCGATCGGCACGTCCCCGGCCCAGCGGAGCATCCAGTTCAATATAGGCAAGCGCCACACCTCCGCCTTGCCAAGCCATTTGGTATCCAGCTTGAGGTGTGAGAGCACGGGGATATCGGCGAAGGACTGATGATTGCTGACGATGACGTACACTTGGTTCGCGTCTATGTGTTCATGGCCGGACACGTGGATTCGCCAGGGGTTGACTCTTGCCATGGCGCGCCCCAGCTTGCGGAACCAGCGGCCCGTGCGCAGCCGGAGCGGGTGGCCGTCGAACAGCCTGACGGCGCCCAGCAGCGGGACCCAAAGCAGAACGAGAGTTGCAGTCGCAGCCCAAATCCAAGCGGATCGCAGGAAGCGGATCATGGGAGCTATTTGGTTGGCTCAACTGGCGACGGGATCAAAATGGCGGTAGCGGCGGAAGGTTCTTGCGGCTCGAGCGGGTTGGGTAAATGGCGCTCGGTGTAATAGCCGGGATGCACGCGCTCGACGATCTGCGCTACGGAGCGGTCCAGCACGCGGAAGTAGGGTTGGGGGTTGAGACCGATCCAAAAGGCCCACACCAATAACGGCGCGAAGACGGCGATTTCACGCCAGCTCAGGTCTTTCAGCGCCTGGTTCTTCTCCTTCACCTCGCCGAGCATGGTCCGCTGGAACAGCCACAGCAGGTAGGCCGCGCCCAGGGCTATGCCCACTACCGCCCAGAACGCCCAGTTGAGGGAAACCTGGTAGGCGCCGCCCAGGATGGTGATTTCACCGATGAACCCGTTCAACGGCGGCATGCCCATGGAACTGAGCGCCGCCAAGCCGAAGACCACGGTGAACACCGGCATCACTTTCAGCAGCCCGCCGTACTCGGAGATCTCGCGGGTGTGGCGGCGCTCGTAGACGATGCCCACGATCAAGAAGAGCATGCCGGTGGAGATGCCATGGTTGATCTGCTGAATGATGGAGCCGGAGATTCCGGCGGGGTTGAGGGCGAAAATCCCCAGCGTACAGAAGCCCAGGTGGCTCACCGAAGAGTAGGCTACCAGCTTTTTCCAATCCTTCTGCATGAGACAGGCCAGCGCGCCGTAGACAATCGCGATGATGGAAAGAACCGCCATCACGGTGACGATGGCGGGGTCCTTGGCGGCATCGGGCAGCAGCGGCACGGAGAATCGCAGGAAGCCATACGTCCCCATTTTCAGCAAAACGCTGGCCAGAATCACGGACCCGGCGGTGGGCGCCTCGACGTGCGCATCCGGCAGCCAGGTGTGGAACGGGAACATCGGCACCTTCACGGCGAAGCCCGCGAAGAAGGCCCAGAAGACCCACCATTGGACGCCGGCGGAGACCTGGGTGCGCATCAGGTCGGCAATATCGAAGCTGTACGCCTGGAACTGCGTGTAGTGCTGGAAGTACAGCGTAAGGATGCCCAGAAACATCAGGACCGAGCCGATGAGGGTGTAAATGATGAACTTGATGGCCGCATACACTTTCCGCGGGCCGCCCCAGATGGCGATGATGAAGTACATGGGCACCAGCACGAGTTCCCAGAAGACGAAGAACAGCAGGAAATCGAGGGCCATGAAAACGCCCAGCATGGCGGTTTGCAGCAGCAGGAAGGAGCAGTAGTACTCCTTAAGCCGTTCGTGGATGGCGTTCCAGCTCGAGAGAATGGAGAGGAAACCGAGCAGCGTGGTGAGCATCACGAGCAGCAATCCGAGCCCGTCGATGCCGATGTGATAGGTAGCGCCCAGGGTGGGAATCCAGGGGGCCCTCTCGACGAACTGAAAGTCCTTGGTGCGGTCGAAATTGAAGACCAGCGGGAGGGAAACCAGAAAGCCCACGAAAGAGGCCACGTTGGCCCACAACTTGATGGCGCGCGCATTCGACGAGGGAATGAACAGCAGCAGCAAGAGGCCGGCCAGGGGCGTAAACAGGACGATCGAGAGGATGTGGTCCATAAGCGGCTACAGAATAGTTCCTCATGTTAACACCACTGCGGACGATAAGAACCTCCGGGCAGACTATACGAGAGGCAGTCGACAGCGCGGCTTATAGTACTGATAGTACTATTTAACTAAGAATACTAGAACTGGCCGGGCGCGCCCAGCGTATACTGTTCGTGAAAGACGCGACGAACATTATGAAATCAAACCAGATAATCCATGTAGGGCTTTGCTCCGTAGCGCTTGCCACGCTGGCCACGGTCATCTCAATGAGCGGGCAACCCACGCCGGCCGCCAGGGCCGTCACCCTGGCACGCCGTCACGGTCCGATCAGGATTCATCAACGCCGCGAAAACCAGAGCTATGACAGCTACAACTGGAGCGGCTATGCAGTCACCGGTTCGAGCGGCGCGGTGACCGACGCCAAAGGCTCGTGGACTGTTCCGGCCGTTACCTGCGCGACAACTCCGACCGGGTACTCGGCATTCTGGGTCGGCCTCGACGGATTCACTTCGAACTCGGTCGAGCAGATCGGGACGGATTCCGACTGTGAGAGTTTGACCGGCAAGAGTGGGACGCCAACCTACTATGCGTGGTTTGAGTTTTATCCGAATCCCTCTTACGCGATCGAGTTTTCTCATGGCATTTCGCCCGGCGACTCGATGATCGCGGAGGTGAAATACGCCGGCCAGGCCACCGGCGCCGGACGTCGCGGATCGGGGGCGCAATTCACGGTCACGATCACGGACGTGACGAAGGGCGAGACGTACGCAATCACCTCGACGGCGCCATCCGCGAACGAATCCTCCGCTGAATGGATCACGGAAGCCCCTTGCTGCGGGAGAGCGGGGAGCATCTTGCCGCTGGCCGATTTCGGGTCGATCCCGTTCAATTCCGGCGCCGCCACGGTGGGGACCGCCAGCGGACCGATTGCATCGTTCGGCAGCAACATCCAAGAGATCACGATGGTGGACGAGGCCGCGCCACACAGCGTCAAAGCCCAGCCCTCGAGCACGTCGGGTGGGGCGTTCTCCGTGACCTGGCTCAACCCGGGACCGTAGCCGGCGGGCCGTATACAACCGAAGCGACCCCGGGGGGTGCCTCGCTCGCGTGCGTCTTTTCTGCCTCCTGCCACGTATACCCGAGTGCGGTTATGATTTACCAAGCTGCAATCTTCGGGGACGTGCCCGTGGCGGAACAGGACGAAATCGCTCGGCTGCGGCGCCGCGACTCCGCCGCCCTGGCGGGTGTCGTGGGCCGGTATCAGCATCGTCTCTACCGTTATTTGAGGCGGCTGGTGAAAGAACCGGCCGCCGCCGATGACCTGTTCCAGCAGACCTGGCTCAACGTGGTGCGCCAACTGGACCGCTACGATTCGCTCCGCAGCTTCGACACCTGGCTGTTCGCCATCGCCCACAACGCCGCCATGGACCTGCTGCGGCGCAGGACCGGCGAAAGCCTCGAAGAATCGGGGCACGAACTTGCCGCCGCGGAGCCGGACGCTCTCTCGGCCGCCATGGCTTCCGAGCGCACGGCCATCCTGGCCGCGGAAATGGCGGGGCTTTCCGCGCCGTACCGGGAAGTGCTCACGCTGCGGTTTGAAGAGGGCATGAAGCTGGAGGAAATCGCGGAAGTGACCCGCGCGCCGCTTTCCACCGTGAAGAGCCGCATGCAGCGCGCGCTCGAAATCTTGAGGGAGAAAATGACTGCGCGCTATCGCAAGGAAGACTTAATATGACCACGCATGAAACCATCCGCCAACTGCTGGCGCTGAGCGCGGCCGGCCTGCTGGATGCGGCCGACGAGCGCCGCGTGTGCGAGCACGTCCACGAGTGCGCCGAGTGCTCGATGGCGCTGGGGGAACTGGCCGCTGTCTCCGCCGATTTGTGCCGCCTGCCCGCGCCCATGGCGCCGGCGGACCTGCTGGCCCGCACCGAGGCGCGCGTAGCCGCGGAACTGGCGGCCCAAGCCGGCCTCCGCCATGGCGCAATCCTGGCGGTGGGCGCAGGCCTGTTTGCCTGGATGGCGGCTTTGACCACCTGGGGCCTCTACCGGTTTCTCGCCGGCAGCGCCGGCTGGGTGGCGTGGCTGTTGTTGACCACCGTTCCCGCGTACATGGCGGCCGGGACGGTGGCGGTGATGTTCGCTTCCCGCCGCCGTCTTGAAAGGAGCTCATTATGACACCGGTTTCTCAACGCGCTCGTGTGATTCCGATCACGGCCTGGGTGATTGCTTCCATCATTTTTGTGGTGATGTCTCTGCTGATGATCTGGATAATTTCCCAAAATAGCGACATACCCCTGGCAGTCCGGATCTTGCTGCCCGTCTTTCCGCCAGCCCTCTTGGCGACCTTGACGTTGTTGATTGGCTACGTCTACGGCGACGCCCGCCGCCGCGGCATGCGCTACGTGATGTGGACGCTGCTGGCGATCTTCATCCCCGACGGCATCGGGGTGATCCTCTATTTCATCCTCCGCGACCCGATGCCCGTCTACTGCTCGAAGTGCGGTTCATTGACGAAACAGGGTTACGCCTTCTGTCCCGTTTGCGGCGCCGGCATATTGCCGGCGTGCTCGCAATGCCACCGGGCCGGCCAACCCGGCTGGTCTCACTGCGCGTGGTGCGGGGCGAAACTGTAGGCTGCCCCTACAATGCCAGCCGCCGCGGGCGAGGCCTGTTTACTCTCCTTTTCAATCTCTCTTCCCGCCGCCGCATCTCCGGCGTGTCCTCAATGGCCAGCGCCCTGCGTGTCATTTCCAGCGCTGTCGCGTAGTCGCGCTCGCGGTGCTCGTGGTGTTTGGCGAGCTCTTCGAGCGCGCGCACGCGGTATGGGTTGCGCGACCCCGCCAGCTCCGTAACCGCGGCCAGCGCGGCGTCCTCGCGGCCCAGACGCTTCTCCGCCACACCGATGTCCCACAGCGTCTTGAACAGCAGGTCATCCGGCAGACCCATCTCCACCGCGCAGCGAAACAGGCGCAGCGCCTCTTCCTGGCGCCCTCCCTGGAGCAGCCAGCGCGCCAGGCCAATCAGGTCCGCGCCATGGCGCAGTGCCGCGTCCTCCGGCTGCCGGAAAGCGAATGGCACGATGGCCGTCAGACACGCCAGCGAAAGAATATCCAGGGCGTTGTGATGGAAGATGGGGACCAGCCGGAAGGCCTGCTTGGTGCGCAAATATTCGAAGTAGCAGTACGGGATCATCTCGCCCGGCAAATCGCCCTGGCGCTCCACCCCCAGGATCTGGTTTTCCAGGTCCACCAGGCGGCAGCTTTCCAGGCGCAGCTTCCACAAACGGCGCGCGCCGAACAGCAGGTCCAGGTGCTGCATGCGCTCGAATGGATGCCGCGGCCCCCGCGCCATGCGGTAGCGAGTCTCCAGCAGCGGCTGGTCGTATGCCTTGCCGTTATAGGTGATGAGAACGTCGAACTGCGCCAGGTGCTCCGAAAGACGCCATAGCAGCGACGCCTCTTCGCCGTAATCGCGCATGAAGAACTGGCGCAGGCGGAATCCTGCAGCGTCGATCGCGCCCACTCCCACCAGAAAAGCATAGGTGCCGGTGCCGCCCGCCAGGCCGGTGGTTTCGGTATCGAGGAACGCCCATTTCAACGGGTGCGCGCGCTCGACCGTCCCGGCCGAGAGCGGTCCCAGGAGATCTTCCGGCAGTTCCGCCAGATAGGCGATATCCACGCTGCCGTGGCGGCGATGGCGCTCCCAGACTTTCTCGGTCTCGAAGTGCTCACCATAGGGCGTAGTCACCACTTCGCCGCTCATTAGCTCTTCGATGAAGCAGCGGGTGGGCCGTTCGTCGCGCGGCGCTGACGCATACTTGCGGTCGATGCCCGCCACGCGGCGGCGAAGAGCGGCGAGTTGTTGCTGGATGTCCTCCACGCTTCGCTTTTTCTTTGCCCAATATACCGCACTTGCGGCTGGTATAGTCAAAATGTGATCAAAAGCGCAGTTGTTCCGGTCGCCGGGCAAGGGACGCGGCTGCTGCCGGCCACCAAGTCGCAGCCCAAGGAAATGCTCCCGGTGGCCCGCAAGCCCATCGTCCAGTACGTGGTCGAGGAGTTGGTGTCGAACGGCATCCAGCAAATCCTGTTCGTCACCGGCCGCGGAAAGGCCACCATCGAAAACCATTTCGACCACGATCCCGAGCTCGCCCGCACCCTCGCCGCGGCCAACAAACAGGACCTGCTCAAGGAACTGGACTTCGAAGCTCTGAAAGCCAATTTCTTTTACACCCGCCAGCGGCTCCAGAAAGGTCTCGGCGACGCCATCCTCTGCGCTGAGAACTTCGCCGGTGAAGAGCCTTTCCTGGTGGCCCTGGGCGATTCCATTCTGGGCCTGCACGCGGTGTCGCGCGCCGTAAGCCGCATGGCGGACGTCTTTCAATCCAAGCGCGCCAGTTGCGTGATCGCGGTCGAGGTAGTGCCGCGGCAAGAGACCTCGCATTATGGAATCGTGCAGCCGGAGGACGGCGTGCACGACGTTTTCCGCATCGTGAACCTGGTGGAAAAGCCCGCCCCGGAAGCGGCGCCCAGCGAACTGGCCATCGCCGGCCGCTATATCTTCTCGCCGGTGATTTTCGACATGATCCGCCAGGTCAAGCCCGACCAGCGGGGCGAGATTCAACTCACCGATGCCATCCAGTTGATGTGCGAGGAAGGGCGCCGCGTGATGGCGGTGAAGCTGTCGCCCGAAGAGAAGCGTTACGACATCGGCAACTTCCCCAGCTACTTTGAAAGTTTCGTGGAGTTCGCGCTGGCCGACCCGGTCTACGGCGCCGAGTTCCGCCGCGTGCTCGAGCGCCTGCTGGCGCGGTCCGCTGTAACGGTTTGAGCAAGACCCGGCTGTTTTTTCTGCTGCTGTTCGCGCTGCTGGTGGCGGCGCGGATGTGCCACGTCGAAATCCTCTGGGAAGGCGACACCCTGCCCCTGGCGGCGGCCCGGCAGATGCTCGGCGGCAAAACGATCTACCGCGACATCTGGTACGACAAGCCGCCCCTGGTGCCTGCTCTGTACCTGCTTTGGGGTGCGCGCGCGGGGTGGCTGCTGCGGCTGGCGGGAGCCGTTTATGCGCTGCTAGCCTGCTGGATCGCCTTTCGATTTGCGAGCGATTTGTGGTCCCAGCGCGAAGGGATCTGGGCCGCGGCCTTGCTGGGCTTCTTTCTCACCTTCGATTTCGCCTCCGCGGTGATTCCTCTGGCTTCCGATCTCCTCATGCTTGCGCCGCACCTGGCAGCCGTCTGGCTGGCGTGGAAGCGGCGCCCGTTGTGGAGCGGCGCGTTCGCCGGCGTGGCGTTTCTGATCAGCCCCAAAGGACTGCTGGTGGCGGCGGTCTGCGCCCTCTGGAACCCGGCGGGGGCGCTCCTGATGGCGGCGGGCTTCGCGGCCGTCGGTGGCGCCGCGGCCGCCTGGTTGTGGAGCGCCGGCGCACTGGCGGCGTACTGGGAGGAGGTGTGGAAGTGGGGACGCCTGTACGCCGGCAGCACGTTCGTGGCGGACCCGCTGCGCAATGGCATCGTCCGGACGCTTGATTGGATGGGGTTTCATGCGGGCCTCCTCGCCTGTTTGGCCGGCCGCCCCGTGACGCGTCACGCGGGCTTACGGCATTGGATCGGCTGGATTGTGGTTTCGCTGGCCGGCGTGGCCGCGGGATTACGTTTCTTTCCGCGCTACTACTTTCAGCTTCTGCCGGTCATGGTGCTGATGGCCGCGCGCGGTTTCACACTCCTGGGACGCAAGCGCGCCCTGGCCGCGGCTCTATTGCTGCTCATCCCGCTGGCGCGATTCGGCCCGCCGTACCTGACGGCCCTGAGAGGCGCCGAGTGGCGCGACACCGCCATGGACCGCGACAGCCGCGCCGCCGCCGCGCTCACCCTCCAACTGGCCGAGCCCGGCGACACGCTCTTCGTTTGGGGATACCGCCCCGAGATCTACGTCTATACCCAGTTGCCGGCCGCCACCATGTTTCTCGATTCGCAGCCGCTGACGGGCGTTCCGGCCGACCGGCACCTCACCCAATCCGAGCCGGTGGAAACCGACGCGCCGCGCGAGCGCCGCTCCGAGTTGGCGCGTTCGCGACCCACATTCGTGGTGGATGGTCTAAGCGCCTACAACCCGCGCCTCGCCATCGCCAATTACCCCGAACTGCGCCAGTGGTTTGCGAATTACCGTGAGGTGGCGCGCACCAGCCGGACGGTGATCTACCGCCGGAAGGAACCCACTAAGCCATGAAGTTCGACCACAACTACGCGCGTGAGACGCTCGTCCGCCTCATTCGGACGAACTCCATCAATCCGATGCTGGCGCCGGGGGCGCCGGCGCTCATTCCGGCGTCGAATGGGTGGACCTGGAATCGGTGGTGAAGCTGGCGGAAATCCTGGTGGAAACCGCCGTGGTCTATTGTTGAGGAGGAACCGTGAATTCACCGACCAACGATCACCGCAGTTTTCTCAATCGCATGGCTGCCGGCGGCGCGGATTCCGCAGGTGAAAACGGCATGATGGCCGGGGCTCTTCGCACTGGCCGGGAGGCTACATGAAAAGCTGGGTTGTTCTTTTGGGGGTTTCCATGGCGATACACGCTGCCGTCAAAGTCGAAAAGGTGGAATACAAAGGCTGGCCGAACTGCTACCGCGTAAGCAACGGCGAGGTGGAGCTGGTGGTCACCTCCGACGTGGGCCCGCGAGTGATTCGCTTCGGGTTCGTGGGAGGCCAGAACCTTTTCAAGGAGTTCCCGGAACAGCTCGGCGGGAAGGGGGAGGAGCAGTTCCAGTTGCGCGGCGGGCACCGCGTCTGGAAGGCGCCCGAAGATCCGGTTGCCACGTGGGCCCCCGACAATGTTCCGGTCCAGATCGAGATCAGGCCGGACGGCCTGGTGGCGCGCGCGCCCGTCGAGCCTCTGACCAAGCTGCAGAAGGAAATCGCCGTCCGCATGGCGCCCTCCGGCACCGAGGTGGAGGTTTTGCATCGCATCACCAACCAATCGCTCTTCCCGCTCGAATTCGCGGCGTGGGCCATGTCGATGATGGCGCAGGGCGGCATGGCCATCACGGGATTTCCCCCGCGAGGAAGACACCCCATCAACCTCGAAGCCACCAACCCGCTGGTGATGTGGGCCTACACCGATCTTTCCGACAATCGCTGGAAATTCACGAAGAAGTACATGATGCTTCGTCAAGACCCCAAGATTGCGGACGCCCAGAAACTGGGTCTCTTCAACCCCCACACCTGGGTGGCCTACGTTTTAAATGGAGAAGCATTCGTCAAGCAGGCGCGCGCCGACGCCGGCAGTACATATCCCGACTTCGGTTGCTCCTTCGAAACCTTCACGAGCGATGAGTTTCTCGAAATCGAGACTCTCAGCCCGCTGACCAAGGTGCTTCCGACCCGCGCCGTGGAACATACCGAGCACTGGAGCCTGCACCGGAATGTGCGGCTAGCGAACCTCACTGACGAGGAACTGGACCGCGTCATTTTGCCGTTGCTTCAGGGCGCAGCGGCGGTGGGCCGATGAGAATCCTCGCGCTCACAGCCGGAGCGGCCCGAATGTACTGCGGCAGTTGCCTCCGCGACAACGCCCTGGCGGCGGAACTCAAGAGGCAGGGTCACCAGGTCATCCTGCTCCCGCTGTATACGCCCACGCGCACGGACGAGCCCAACGTCAGCGAACCCAAGGTGTTTCTGAACGGCATCAGCGTGTGCCTCTGCCAGGAGGCGGCATTCTTCCGCGGACCGCACCCGCTGCTGGACCGGTTGTGGGATGCGCCCTGGATGCTGAAGCTGGCGTCCCAGACCTCGATCCGGGTGAACCCGCATTCGCTGGGCGCGATGACGGTTTCCATGCTGCGCGGGGAGGCAGGCTATCAGCTCAAAGACATTCGTAAGTTGACCGCCTGGCTCCGCGGTGAAGAACCGCCGGATATCGTGATCTTGCCCAATTCTCTTCTGATCGGGTTGGCGCGGCCCATCCGCGAAGCGTTGAACCGGCCGGTCGCTTGCACGTTGCAGGGCGAAGAGCTCTTCCTCGGCCAGTTAAGCGAGCCGTATCGCACGCAGGCGCTGGAACTGATCCGCGCCAAGGTTGAGGATGTGGACGGCTTCGTGGCTGTCAGTGAGTTCTGCGCGGACTACTGGCAGCGCCAACTGGGAATTCCCGACCGCATGTTGCACGTGGTCCCTCTGGGGATCGACGCGGAGGGGTACGGCCCGCCCGCGCGTCTTCCCGGCGCGCCATTCAGGGTCGGCTTCTTTGCGCGGGTCGCGCCGGAGAAGGGACTGGAGCTTCTGGCCGAGAGCTATGTGCGGCTGCGGCGTCAGAGCGATTTCAGCGGCTCGGCGCTGGAGGTGGCCGGCTATCTGGCGCCGGAGCACCGAGGCTACCTGCGCGGCATAGAACGGCGGATGAAGGATGCCGGCCTGGCGCACGAATTCCACTATCGGGGCGAGCTTGACCGGGCACAGAAGATCGAGTTTTTACGGAGCCTCAACATCCTGAGCGTCCCCAGCACCTACGATGAGCCGAAGGGAATCTTCCTGCTGGAGGCGATGGCCAGCGGCGTGGCTGTGGTCCAGCCCCGGCGCGGGGCGTTTCGCGAGATCCTGGAGAGAACCGGGGGCGGAGTGATGGTGGAACCGGGCGATGCGGCGAGCCTGGCCGACGGCATCTACGGCCTATGGAAGAACCCCGAGCTGGCCGCGGAACTGGGGCGCCGGGGCGCCGAGGGAGTTCGCCGGTCTTTCAGCGCTTCGCACATGGCGGCGCGGGCGCTCGAAGCATACCAGGCCATCGCCACCACCGAGACCCATGCTTGAGATTTCGAACGTCACCAAGCAGTATCCGG